>Ga0101941_1000783_pt1 | contig 38409 bp, 28 predicted proteins | sample DewCreD2012metaG_3_FD_75242 | JGI IMG/M metagenome (GOLD analysis project Ga0101941, IMG submission 75242) | Hot spring sediment bacterial and archeal communities from British Columbia, Canada, to study Microbial Dark Matter (Phase II) - Dewar... ...
GGCTGCCTACGACTTCCGCCGCCCGGACAAGTTCTCCAAGGATCACATCCGCTCGATCCAGAGCATCCACGACACCTTCGACCGCTACGTGAGCAATCACCTCTCGGCTCAGGTCCGCTCGGCAGTGCATGTCGAGCTCGTACAGCTCGAGCAGACGACGCTCGGCGACTACCTCGACCGCCTGCCGGCTCAGACCGTCCTCTGCCTGGCCGAGCTGGAGCCGCTCGTCGGGCGGGTGCTGATCCAGATGGACTTCGGGATCGCCTCACGCATCATCGACCGCATGCTGGGTGGCGCCGGCGAAGAGCGCCCGTCGTTCACGAGCTCGACCGTGACCGAGATCGAGCTCTCGCTGCTGCAGGACCTCGGCGATGGGATCTTCCGCGAGCTGGTCAGCGCCTGGGACCAAGTGGTGAAGCTCCAGCCTTCGCGCTGCGAGGTAGTACTCTCGGCGCAGCAGCTCCAGGGGATGCTGCCGAGCGAGATCGTGCTGCTGGTTCGCCATGAAGTGCGCCTGTTCGACGCGCGCGGGGAGATGACGATCACCCTGCCGGCATCGACACTCGAGCCGATCATGCCCCGGCTCAACGCCCGGGTGCTCTTCGCTAATCCGCGCCGCACGGCCAGCAGCGAGTCGATCGCCGACCTGGCGGCACAGCTCCAGGAGGTGCCCCTGCATCTCCGGGTAGAGATCGGGCGGACAACGCTGACGGTCGCCGAGCTGCTGGAGCTGGACGTCGGCGACATCCTGCTGCTCCACGCGCCGGTCGACCGACCGCTGCCGGTCTTCGTCGAGGAGGAGCCCTGCTTCCTCGCCTTCCCCGGGCGGCGTGGACGGTCGTTCGCGGTGCGGATCGCCGGGCTGTACGGGGACGAGTGGCCGGCGCCCATAGAGATGGACGACGAAGGGGGTGAATCGCTATGGGGAACGACGCAGGCGGCGGGATGAGTGGCGACGAGGCGCGCAACATCCGGTCCAGCGACACGCCAGTGCAGGAAGCACAGTTCGTCTCGCTCGGCGAGCAGGTGGCTGGGGGGCCACTGCATCCGATCGAGCTACTGCGGGATGTCGAGGTCGAGTTGACCGCGGAGCTTGGCTCGACCCGGATGCAGATCAAGCACATCCTGGGGCTACGCCCGGGTTCCGTGATCGAGCTCGACCGGTTAGCCGGCGAGCCGGTCGACCTGACCATCAATAAGACGCTGATTGCCCGGGGTGAGGTCGTCGTAGTCGATGAGAAGTTCGCGATCCGGATCGTCGAGATCGTCTCGCCGGAGAAGCGACTAGCCACCAGCGGCGGCGCGTGATGTGGCGACAGTGGCCCAACGTACCAGGCCGTTGGCGAGGGGCTGACCGGCTCGGGCGAACACCCGGCCGTTGGATCGCCCTGGCTGGCCTGCTCGTCGTGGCGCTCCTGGCTGGCCAACTACTCGCGGGGCTGCGAGGGGCGGAGGAGCCGCCGTCTCCGCCGCCGACAGCCGGCAACGACGGAACGACGTTTCTGGCGGAAGGCTACGCGCAGCTCGAGGACTCGGACGATCGCTTCTCTAGCGCGCCCTCAGCCTGGGAGATCATGGGCAGCATGGTCGTCCCGCTGATCGTGGTGATCGCCGGTGCCTACGCGGCGATCCGGGGGCTGCGCTACCTCAACAGACGCATGGCGCTCTCGGCCTCGACCAGCGATCTCCTGGAGGTGATCGATACGCTGCCACTCGGCAACTCCGGTGTGCTGCACGTCGTGCGCATCGGCGAGCGAGCGGTGGTGATCGGCGCCGGTGGCGCGGGGATCTCGCTGATCGCCGAGCTCGAACCAGAGGAGGCGCGGGCACTTCTGGCCAGGCGGGCAACGCAGCCAGGTGGAGCCCCGGGCATGACCTCGGTATTGCCCCGCTTCCGCGACGTGCTGGCGACGCGCATCCCGCACTCCTGGTCCATCCTCGACGCTGTGGCCCCAGGGAATGAGACAGAGCGAGCCCGGGATCTCCAGCGGCGGAGCGACCCTCGCGAGACAGGCACGGAGAGCGCTACCGGCACGCCGCCACGAGTCGCCCAGCAACCCGCCACCCAGCCCTCGTTCGGTTACCGGCCAGATAGGCCGGCCGGTTGAGCTCTCGTCTCGGCAAACACGGCTCGCCCTCGACCGCAGCGTCGCCGATGTCCGAGCAGCCGACGCGACGGGCTGTTCGCGGAGAGTGGCTCAGGCACTTCCGGTGCGGCCGGCGAAGTAGCCCGCGCGGTATCGGCGGCCAACGATGGCCTTTGGGCACCGCGCGACCCGCTGGGAGGAGCGAGCCACGCGATTGCCGCGGGGATGGCGAGGGCGTACAATCGGCCGCTGGAGGAGGCATCGGCTGCTTCGGTCAGGGTGACAGCGCGTGTACCTGCTTGACCAGCCAGATGCGGCCCTGGCGTTCCGGCGCCGCTACCGGGGGCTGATCGGGATCGCCAGCAAGGTCCCGCTGCGCGATCGCGCCATGCTCAGCCTGGTCTATACCCCTGGCGTCGCCGAGGCCTGCCGGGTCATCAGCCAGGACGAGGTGGCCTCGTTCGACCTTACCTCGCGCGGCAACGCGGTCGCCCTGCTCACCGACGCCTCCGACCTCTTCGGCCCCACCCGCGGACCGGTCGAGGCTGCGTTGCCGCTCCTCGAGGCGAAGAGCGTCCTCTTCAAAACCTTCGCCGGCGTCGACGCCGTGCCGATCTGCGTCGACCTGCACGACCCGCTGGCGATCGTCGAGGCTGCCCTGGCGCTGACCCCGACCTTCGGGGCCATCTGCCTCGACCACATCCGGGCACCGCACAGCTTTACCATCGCCGACCACCTGGAGAAGGGGGCGCCGATCCCGGTCTTCAGCAACCAGCACCACGGCACCGCCATCCTGGTGCTCGGCGCGCTCAAGAACGCGCTCGAGGTCGTCGGCAAGCGGCTGGAGACAGTGCGAGTGGTCATCGCCGGCGCCGGGCTGTCCGGCATCGGCGTCGCCCGGCTGCTCTACCGGGTCGGCGTGCGCGACATCGTGGTCTGCGACCGCGCTGGGGCGATCTACCAGGGCCGGCCTTACCGGATGAACTGGGCCAAGGCGTACCTGGCCAAGGAGACGAACCCGGAGCGGCGGCGCGGCTCGCTGGCCGAGGTGCTCCAGGGCGCCGACGTCTTCATCGGCCTGGCCCAGGGCAACATCGTCACGCCCGAGATGGTCCGCTCGATGGCGCCGGACCCGATCATCTTCGCGCTGGCGCTGCCCACCCCCGAGATCGACCCGCACGAGGCCAAGGCTGCCGGAGCGGCCGTCGTCGCCACCGGCCGCTCCGACTACCCCAACATGATGGACATCTCGCTCGTCTTCCCCGGCGTCTTCCGGGGACTGCTCGACTCTGGCGCCCGCAATATCCGCCTGCGCACGCTGGTCTACGCCGCCGAGGCGCTGGCCAGCCTAGTCCCGCCCGGGCAGCGCTCGGCCGAGAACATCGTGCCGCAGATCTTCGACTTCCAAGTCGCGCCGGCCATCGCGGCCGCGGTCGTCCAGGCGGCGCGGGAGACGAACGAAGCCACGCGCCCGGTCGATCCGGTCACGGTAGCCGAGAACACCCGGCGCTACGTCTACGAGGGCATCTTCGAACCACGGCGACGGACCGGAAGGAGACCGGCCACGCTCCGCGAGGAGGCGCTGGAGCTCCGCCGGCGCTACCGCGGCGTGCTCGAGATCCGCAGCCGCATCCCGATCCGCGACCACCACATCCTGAACCTGGTTTACCTGCCCCCGGCCGCGCTGGCGCCGGTGGACGAGATCCGCCTCAACCGCGAGGCAGTCTACGACCTCACCGTCAAGAGCAACCTGGTCGCGATCGTGACTGACGGCAGCGCCGTGCTCGGCCTGGGCGACATCGGCCCACAGGCAGCCCTGCCGGTGATGGAAGGCAAGGCGGTGCTCTTCCAGTCGCTCGGCGCGGTCGAGGCCTTCCCGATCTGCATCGCCGAGCGCGATCCCCAGCGGATCGTCGATATCGTCGCCGCGATTGCGCCTTCCTTCGGTGGCATCAACCTGGAGGACATCTCGGCGCCGCGCTGCTTCGAGATCGAGGCGGCGCTCAAGGAGCGACTCGACCTGCCGGTCTTCCACGATGACCAGCACGGCACCGCGGTCGTGGTACTGGCCGCCCTGATCAACGCCTTCCGGCTGCGCGGCACCCCGCTCTCCGAGGCGAAGATCGTGATCAACGGGGCCGGCGCCGCTGGGATCGCCACCGCCAAGCTGCTCCTGGTCTACGGCGTGGGGGATCTGATCCTCTGTGACCGGCTCGGTCCGATCTACCGGGAGCGCGAGGCGGGGATGAATCGCTACAAGATGGAGATCGCCCGCCTGACCAACAAGGCCGGCGCGCGGGCCTCGCTGGCCGAAGCGCTTGAGGGCGCCGATGTGTTCATCGGGCTCTCCTCACCCGACATCCTGACACCGGAGATGATCCGCTCTATGGCCCCCAACCCCATCATTTTTGCCCTGGCGAATCCCGATCCGGAGATCCACCCCGATTTGGCGCTGGAGGCGGGCGCGCTGGCGGTGGCGACCGGCCGCTCCGACTTTCCCAACCAGGTGAACAACTCGCTCGCCTTCCCCGGCATCTTCCGCGGCGCGCTCGATGTGCAGGCCCGCGACATCAACGACGCGATGAAGCTGGCCGCGGCCGAGGCCATCGCGGCCCTGGTGCCGGAGCGCGAGCTCTCGCCGCGCTTCATCATTCCCGATAGCCTCGACCTCAAGGTTCCCCCTGCCGTGGCCGCCGCCGTCGCCCGCGCGGCCATCGAGACCGGCGTGGCTCGGGTCACGGTCGACCCGGAGGAGATCGCCGCGCGGACGCGCGAGCTGCTCTACGAGGACACGCGCCGCTGAGCGGCGTGGAATGCCGAGACCCGGTGGACGATGCATCCTGAACCCCTCGCGCCTGGGCACGCTGCCGATGGCTGGGCACCCCGACCCGCAGCGCCGGCGCGCTCGCTCCATGCCTTCACCCGGCGGTGGTCAGACGGGTACCGTCCGTGATCTGCCGCTCGGCCAGCGTCGCCGAAGCAGCTTGTGGAGTTCGACCGCTACGAGCAGCCATACAGCCACCAGGAGGATTTGCAACCACAGCTCCAGCGGAAGCGGCTCCACACGCAGGACGAACTGCGTCGGTGGGAGGTACAGAGCCATCACGTGGATGGCGAGTGAGGCCGCATTGGCGACGAAGAGGTAGCGATTCGAGAAGGGGCTGATCTGGAAAATCGAGCGGCTGGTGGAACGAGCATTCCAGGCCTGGAAGACCTGGTAGATCACCACTGTCGTCAGCGCGACTGTCCGCGCCAGGGCGAGCGAGCCGGTTGCCTCGAGTGTCCAGTCGAACAGCCAGAGCGTCCCGGCAGCCATGACCAAACCACTCAGGAGCATCCGTTCCCAGAGCACTGGTGACAGGATGCCCTCGTCGCGGGGCCGTGGGCGCCGGCGCATCAGGTCGGACTCTTTCGGCTCGAAGGCCATCGTGATGTCCTGAAGGCTATCAGTCACCACGTTGAGCCAGAGGAGCTGCGCCGGGAGAAGAGGCAAAGGCCAACCGAGAACCATGGCCGCTGGCAGAGCCACGAGCATGGCAGCGCTCGTCGAGACCAGGAAGAAGGTCGCCTTGCGCAGGTTGTCGAACGCCCCCCGGCCCTCTTCGACCGCGGCGACGATGGTTACGAAGTTATCGTCGGCGAGCACGATGTCGGCGGCCTCGCGTGCCACGTCGGTGCCGCTCCGGCCCATCGCAATGCCGACGTTGGCGGCCCGCAGCGCTGGCGCATCGTTCACCCCATCGCCCGTCACCGCCACCACCTCGCCCTGCGCCTGGAGCGCACGGACAATGCGGAGTTTCTGCACAGGCTCGACACGCGCGTAGACGTTGACATCTCGCACCACGCGCCGTAGTTGCTCGTCGTCCATCGACGAGAGTTCGACGCCGGTAAGCACCCGAGAGGCGCGGGGCGCAATGCCGAGCTCTCCGGCGATAGCGAGCGCGGTATCGGCATGGTCGCCGGTAATCATGACCACCCGGATGCCCGCCTCCCGGCAGCGAGCGATCGCGTCTTTGACGCCCGAGCGCGGCGGATCCCACATCCCCTGCAGACCGAGAAACGTGAGCTGGCTCGGATGAAGCAGCTCGGCGATATCGTCCGGCTCGTGATCCAGCCGACGATAGGCCATCGCAAGCACGCGCAGACCGTGCCGGCCCATGAGCGCGAGCGCCGCGAGTATCCGCTCACGATCGAGCGGAGCCGGCCCCTCGTTGGTGAGCCAGGAGTTCGACATCTCCAGCACACGTTCCGGCGCGCCCTTGACGAACAGGTAAAGCGCCCCGCCAGAGCGACAGACGGCGGCGGAGAAACGACGCTCCGGCTCGAACGGGACTTCAGTCACCAGCGGGAAGAGAGCACGCACATCCTCTTGAACAAGTCCGCGCGATGCGCCCGCGATGAGCAGGGCTACCTCCGTCGGGTCGCCGATGCCGGCCCACGTGTTGTCCTCGCCACGAACCAGGCGAGCCTCGTTCGGCAGCACGCCAGCGACGAGCGTGAGTTCCACCGGTGAGAGCTGTTCGATGATCTCTGGCACCTCGACCTTGGGCAGGATCGGGTTGCGGCTCCGGGGCGCGGCCGGATCCGCCTCGCCAGGCATCTCCATCCAGACGAGGTCCCCGGCAGACCAGACGGCGCGAACAACCATCCGGTTTTCGGTCAACGTGCCAGTCTTGTCCGTCCCGATGACGGTGGTGCTACCCAGTGTCTCGACGGCGGGCAGGTAACGCACGATCGCATTGCGTCGGGCCATCCGCTGCACACTAACGGCGAGCACGATCGTCACCACGATCGGCAAGCCTTCGGGGACGATCGATACCGCGGCGGCAACGGCGAAGACGAAGATCGCGAGAGGTGCTTGGCCGCGAGCGAGGCCAACGAGCGCGAGCACCACTATCACAACCAGTACGATGAATGCGAGCATCCGCGTGAACTGGCCGATCTGGCGCTGGAGGGGTGTCTCTGGCTGGACTTCTTGACGGCTCGCCGCCGCGATCTTGCCGAGCTCGGTTTCTTGGCCCGTCGCGACCACAATGCCGCGACCGCGCCCGCTCGACACGATCGTCCCGGCATAGGCCATGCAGTGTCGTTCCGCCAGGGGGGTCTCGGCAGCGACCGGCTCCGGCCGCTTGACGACGGGAACAGATTCGCCCGTCAGCAACGACTCGTTCACCTGTAGCGCGACCGTCGTGAACAACCGAAGGTCAGCCGGCACGCGCATGCCTGACTCCAGCAGCACGACGTCGCCCGGGACGAGATCGCGGCTGTCGCACATCCGCTCCCGGCCGTCACGCAGGACACGTGCTCTCGGGGCGAGGGAGCGCATCAACGAGCGGAGAGATCGCTCCGCTTGATACTCCTGCGTGAAGCCGATCGCGGCATTCAGCAGGAGCGCGGCCGCGATTACCACCGCGTCGATCCACTCGCCGAGCAACGCGGTCACGACCCCCGCTACCAGCAAGATATAGATCAGCGGGCTCGTAAACTGATGAAGGGCCAGCCGGAGAAGATTCGGTGGTCGGATCTCTTCGACCTGGTTCGGGCCATACCGCTGGAGTCGCTGTCGAGCCTCTGCCTGGCTCAGCCCCGACGACGTGCTTCCGAGCCGGCGCAGGCACTCCTCGGCCGAGAGCGCATGCCAGGGGACAGCGCTCACCGTGCTTCGGCTGCCAGCCACAGGAGCCGTCCGACTGCCGAACATCGCGAATAGCCGGTTTCTACTGCCTGCTCTGGCTGTCCTCTTGGCACGCGCGCCTCGCCGTCTGGATCAACCGTACGGTCAGGCGACATGCAATGGCCTCATCTCCTCGGATCTCACCATTGCGGCAGTTTCGTCGGGGGAGCTACGCGCCCCTGGCCATGAGCTTGAGCAGATCACGCCGTGTCACGATACCGACGACCTGGCCGTCGCGCACGACCGGAATGTGCTCCCGCTCCTTCTCCAGCATGAGCTGGGCGATCTCGGAGACGGTGGCATCCTCGCCGACGGTGATCACCGGGCTGCGCATGACCTCCCTGGCCTTGATCGTCCGCCCTAGGCCATAGATCTCTTCCAACCCCTCCGGCGGCAGCCAGTGACCGAAGAGCTGGGGCGCCCGGTAGACCGAGAAGGGAACCCCCTGCTCCTGGGCCATCAGGTCACGCTCGGTGATAATGCCGACCAGCCGCCCATCCTGATCGACGACCGGCACCGCCCCGATGCCATGCTCGAGCATCGTCCGCGCCACCTGCTCTAGCGTGTCGTCAGGGGAAACGGTGACGACCGGGCTGGTCATCACGTCACGCGCCCGCAAGGTCAGCCGGCGCGCATCGACCTCCGACCCCTCTCCTCCGGCGCTCACCGCGGCAGGGGGCACGGCCACCTCTTCGGGGCGCTTCACCGCGCTGGGGCGAACCAGCAGGAGCGGCACGCGAGCGTCGTGCAGCACGTGCTCGGCGGTGGAGCCGAGCAAGGCACGCCGGATCCCGCTGCGCCCGTGGGTCGCCATCGCGATGAGCCCGGCCTTCATCTCGGCGGCGGCCCGGGCAATGGTTTCGGCAACGTGTCCCTGCCGAACGCTCCAGGTCACCGCCATCCCCTGCGAGGTCAGCCGCTGGGCCAGGCTCTGAAGATAGGCTTCCCAGTCCCTGCTCTCGGCACCTGCCGCCTGCACGTGGAGGAGGTGCAGGGCTAGCCCATCCGTGCCGAGCACGCGGGCGACCGCGTCGAGGCTCTCCTCGGCGAGCGGGGAGCCGTCGAGTGGGACGAGCACAGGGGTCAACGTCACCATCGTGTTCGGCGTCGGCGCCGGAGTCCTGGCGCACACGACCAGCACCGGACAACCCATCCGCTGGACGGCGCTGAAGGTCACGCTGCCGACGAGCAGGCGCGAGATCCCGACCCGGGCGTGGCTGGTCATGGCGACGACCGAGGCCGGCAGCTCGTTGGCCATCGCGGCGATCTGCCGGGCTGGATCGCCGACCCGTACTTCGATCTTGACCGGGACATCGGTGATCGCCTGCGCCAGCCGTCGTAACGCCTCTTCACGCTCGGCTGCCCAGCGCCGGGCGAGCTCCTGGGCGCGCTCGCCTTCGGCCTCCAGGAATGAGCGCAGGTAATCCCCCAGCTCAACGACCGAGCCCAGAACGAGCGGGACGCGCTGCCGGGCGGCGATCGCCCGCCCGTAGGGGATTGCGCAGTGGGTGACCCGGTCCGGATCGAGATACGTCGGTAGAATGGGGACAAGTACGTGCTGGGCCATGGCAAGCTTCCCTCTCCTGGCTCGACCTCGAGCAGACATTGGGCACGTGCAGCCGGATCGCCAGGCCTGGGCGTCTTGACGAAAGCCTACCAGTTCGCGGCAGGTTACGGGAGAGCCGGTGCGGCTTGGGTATCGCCGCCCTATCCCGGCGTGCATGCCCACGCGGCCGTGCTAGGATAGCCAGGTCGGTGAGGGTGGAATGATCTCCTGGGAGGAGAGGCACCATGAAGATCGCGCGAGTGCTCGTGGACGGGGAGCCGGCCCTGGTCATCGTGGAGGACGGCATCGCCTACCGGGCCGAAGGTGAGCTCTTCGGCCGGCTCCGGCGCGGTCCCGAGATCGCCGCCTTCGACCAGCTCACCGTGCTGCCGCCGGTCGAGCCGAGCAAGATCGTCGCCGTCGGTCTCAACTACGCGGCCCATGTCACCGAGAACGACCCGACCCGGCAGATCCCCGACGAGCCGGTGATCTTCATGAAGCCTCCCTCCGCCCTGCTCGGCCATGGTGGACGCATCCTGCTGCCATCCGGGAACCGGATCGACTACGAGGCCGAGCTCTGCATCGTGATCGGCCGCGAGGCCTACCGCGTACCGGAACAGGCCGCGCTCGACTACGTGCTCGGTTACACCTGCGGCAACGACGTGAGCCACCGCGAGTACCAGCGCAAGGACGGCCAGTGGGTGCGGGCCAAGGGGTTCGATACCTTCTGTCCCCTCGGCCCGGTGATCGAGACTGAGCTGGATCCGAGCGATCTAGCGATCCAGTCGCGACTGAACGGCGAAGTCCGGCAGAGCAGTCGCACGAGCAACATGCTCTTCGGCCCCGCCTTCCTGGTCTCCTTCATCTCCAACGTGATGACCTTGAAGCCAGGCGACGTGATCATGACCGGGACGCCCGAGGGCGTAGGGCCGATGCGACCAGGGGACGTGATCGAGGTCGAAGTCGAAGGGATCGGCGTGCTGCGGAACCCGGTCGCGGCGCGGGAGTAGGGCCGGGGGAGGAGACGCCGCCCCGAGGCAGGGGCAGATCGATGGGCCAGCACTGGGACGCGCTGCTGGATTTCCTGGAGCAGGCCGGACGGCTCAAGCGGTTGCGCCGGAAGGGCTGGGTCGACCGCGGCGTCGCGGCTCCGGAGTCCGTGGCTGACCACAGCTACCGGCTGGCGTTGCTGGCGCTACTCGCCGGTTCGCTCCATCCCGAGATCGACGTCGCGCGCGCGATGGTCCTGGCGCTCGTCCACGATTTGCCGGAAGCGCTGGCCGGCGACCAGACCCCGTTCGACCGGCAGCTCGAGGCAGGGGCCGATCCAGCACAGCTCTTCCGCAGTTACCCCAGCTACTCCCCAGAGGCCGAGGCAGAGAAGAGCGCGCGCGAGCGGGCCGCCCTGGCGCAGATGGTCGCCCGGCTGCCGGATGAGCTCGCGCGACTGCTCAGCGAGGCATGGGAGGAATACGAGGCCGGAGCGACGCCGGAAGCCCGGCTGGTCCGCCAGCTCGACAAGCTGGAGACAGCGCTCCAGGCAATCGAGTACCGCACGGAGCAGCCGGAGATCACCATCGACTCCTTTCTCCTCGGCGCTGATGCAGAGAGCGTCGACCCGCTCGCCCGAGAGCTTCTGGGAGCGATCCTCCGGCGGGCCGGGCAGGTGAGGGAGCGGATGAACCAGGACTGAGCGTCCCTGGTCTCCCCGCCCAGCTCATGGTACGGTGGAGGGACCAGACCGCGCGGCGGGGGTTGGGATGGTCAAAGCGCCAATGCCCGACCGGTGCGCCGGTCGGGCCGCGAGCGAGTTTCGAGCCGATTCGAAGGTCCGTGGTCACCCGGCCACGCTTGCCTGGCCGGCCGCCTGGCGACGATTCCGGCCGGAAGGCAGCGCGCTGGCCGTTCCGGAGTTCCGGCGCTTCTGGATCGCCCTGATCGTCTCCAACATCGGGAGCTGGATGCAACTGGTGGCTCAAGGGTGGTTGATCCTCGAGCTCACCAACTCCCCCTTCTACCTCGGTCTCTTCGGCTTGCTCCGCTCCATCCCGGCGTTGACGATCACGCTCGTCGGCGGGGTGGTCGCAGACCGCTTCGATCGTCGCCGGATCCTGTTGCTGACCCAGGTCTCCGCTGCTGCGCTGGCTTTGCTCCTCGGCGTGCTCGACCTCGCCGGGCTCGTGCGGATCTGGCATGTGCTGGCGATCGCCTTCCTGAGCGCGACTGTCATGGCCTTCGATAACCCAGCCCGCCAGTCGCTGGTGCCGAGCCTGGTCGGGCGAGAGCGGATCGCCAGCGCCGTCGGGCTCAACTCGGCGGCCTGGAACTCCGCAGCCGTAGTAGGGCCGTCGCTGGCCGGCCTGCTGGTCGCTGCAGCCGGCACCGGCGGCGCCTTCGTCCTCAACGGACTGAGCTACTTCCCGGTGATTTGGGCCGTCTGGACGATCCAGCCGGCCCAGGCCCAACCTCGGCCGCGCACCGGCCTGGCGCAGAACCTGATCGCCGGGCTGCGCTTCATCCGCAGCGATCGCCGCATCTGGGGGCTGCTGACCATGCTGGCCGTCCCAACGCTGCTGGGGCGACCGTATCTCCAGCTCATGCCGGTGTTCGCCCGGAATGTCCTGCATGCCGATGCCTCGGGCTACGGCCTGCTGATGGGAACGAACGGGCTCGGAGCTCTGCTCGGCGCGCTGGCGGTCGGAGCGACGGGGTCGCGGCACGGTAAGGGGAAGCGCCTTCTCCTCGTCAGCGCCGCCTTCGGCGTCACGCTCGTCGCCTTCAGCCTCTCGCACTGGTTCCTGATCTCGGCCGCACTCCTGCTGCTGGTCGGGGCCAGCCAGACGATGATGATGGGGCTGACGAACACGCTGCTCCAGCTCAACGTGCCGGAAGAAGTCCGCGGCCGGGTGATGAGCGTCTATACGCTGATCCCGATGGGCTTCATGCCGCTCGGCACCATGCTCCTTGGCTCACTCGGCGAGTACTTCGGCGTCCCGCTGGTCGTGGGGGTCGCTGCGCTGCTGGTAGTCGCCTTCGCGGCTCTGGCCTACCAGGCCTTCCCCGACGTTCGCGGCCTCCCCTGACGCGAGGCCGCCGAGCTAGGTGCCGGACTCCGGTTCGGCGCCGAGCGTCACCGGCAGGGTGAGCAGCCGTCCCTCGCGTACCACGCCTACCGTCACCGTTGCCCCGATGGTCGCCCGGCTCAGGAACCGGTGCAGGTCGTCGATCCCCTCTAGCGGCAGGCCATCGATGCTGACGAGCAGATCGCCCGGACGGACACCAGCGCGATCGGCTGGTCCCTCAGGCGTCACCTGAAGCACGCTGATGCCGGCTCCACGGGACAACCCCTGCTCGCGGGCGATCCGGCCCGGCACCGGCCGCAGCTCGGCGGTGATGCCCAGGAAGGCCCGGCGCACCCGGCCCTCCTTGATCAGCAGACCGGCCACCCAGCGCGCGGTGTTGGACGGGATAGCGAAGCTCATCCCCTGTGCCCCAGCGATGATCGCTGTGTTAACGCCGATCACCCGCGCCCGGCTGTCGACCAGCGGGCCGCCCGAGTTCCCCGGATTGAGCGCGGCGTCCGTCTGGATCACGTTCTCGATCAGCCGGCCGGTCTGGCTCCGTAGCGAGCGGCCCAGCGCCGACAGCACGCCGGTGGTGACGCTGGCCTGGAAGCCGTACGGGTTGCCGATGGCGATCACGAGCTGGCCCACCCGCAGCCGGTCCGAGTCGCCCAGCTCCGCGACCGGTAGCCCACTGCCCTGCACGCGAACCACCGCCAGGTCGGTCGCCGGATCCTCCCCGACAAGCTCGGCCGGGAGCGTGCGCCCGTCGGCCAGCGTGACCTCAAGACGCCGGGCACCGTGGACGACATGACTGTTGGTCAGAATGTAGCCGTCGGGCGTGATGAGGAAGCCGGAGCCTGCACCAGGCAGATCGTACTGCGCCGGCCCGCGCGGCGTGCGGACCATCCCGCGGCGCGTCGAGGTGATGCTGACTACAGCCGGCGCCACCTTCTCCACGACAGCGATGACTGCCTGGGAATAGGCATCGAGCAGCAGCTCGGCCTCCTCTGGGCTCACCGCTATTCCGCCGGGCTGGCCGCTCCCGTTCGGGCCCGCGATGGACTGTAAGAGGATCGTCTTCGGTCGCATCGTCTCGTGCTCTTCCCTGCTCATCTACTCGAGTTCCGGACCGCTCTGCCGGAGCTGCTGCACGCGCACCAGCGCCTCGCGCAGTTCGGCAAGCCACTCCGACTGGTGCTTCGCCACCAGCCGGACGCACCAGGCCAGCGCCTCGCTGCGGCTGCGCGCCACCCCGGCCTCGACCAGGGTGTCGAGGGTCTGCCGCTCGGGCAGACGCAGCCGGGTCATGACCGGCACGCTCAGTACCGTGAAGAGTTCGCGCCGATCGCCGCAGACCACGCCCCAGGACACCTTACGCCCGAACCGGTGCTCTGCCTCCGTCGCGATCCGCATCCGCTGGGGTCGCGTCTCCTCGCGGAACCGCTGGATCCTGGCAACCACAGCCTCGGCCCGCGCCTCCGGAGCGGCCCCTTCCGGCAGGCTCGGCTCAGCGAGCCGCCCAACGACCAGAATCTCGTCGCGATCCATCGTGAGTTCCGGCGGCTGGGTGAACCAGCCCTCCGGGATCCGCCCGATGAACCAGCCGAGCACCTCCGCCTCTATGCCCTCGACCATCGTCTCCTCCTGATCGCGCTCGCAGCACATGGTTATTACGTGATTACACTATTACACACCGGGGCGGCGCCGTCAAGCGCGGCGGGCAAGCCGGTAACGTGCCGGTAGAAGCCACGCTGGTACGCGGACGTGCGGGTGCTGTCACTCAGTCTTCAGCCAGGTCTCCCAGCGCGGGCTCGGGGGCCTCTTACGACGACGGCCTCCGCAACGAGCGACAGCCAGGGCCGACAACTATGTCGGGACGGATGGCCATCCGCCCCCACGGAATATTTGCCGCTGTCAGGAGTGCGATGAGGTGGCAGTGCGTCCCAGCCCGGCCAGGCTCACATCTGCAGGAGCTGCTCGAGCTGCTCGTCTCGCCCGGCAACGGTCAGCTCGTCGCCGAGGCGGAGGCGCTCCTCGCGATGCGGGTTCATGATGACTTGCTCGCCCCGCCGCAGGAAGAGCGGCGTGACGCCGAATCGCCCGCGCAGATCGAGCTCTTCGAGCGTCTTCCCCACCAGCCGGGAGTCGACGAACACCTTGGCGAGCCCGTAGCCGGGGCCAACATCGAAGTAATCTTTGGCCAACGGCATCGTCAGGCTGTGGGCGACCCGGATGCCGGTCTCGCGCTCCGGGTAGACCACACGATCGGCGCCGACCATGCTGAGGATGTCGCCGTGCAGGGCGTTCTGGGCCTTGGCCAGCACGAACTTCACGCCCAGCTTCTTCAGCAGCACGGTCGCCATGATGCTCGAACGCTCGTCAGTGCCGATCGCGACCACCGCGGCGTCGAAGTCCTGGGCTCCGAGCTCGCGCAGCGTCTCCAGGTCGGTCACATCGGCGGTGACAGCGTGCGTGACATAGTCGGCTACCGCTTCGATCGCCCGGCTCGAGCGGTCGATCGCTAGCACCTCATGGCCGAGCCGCTCGAGCTCCATCGCCACCGCGCTGCCGAAGCGTCCGACTCCGATGACGATGATCTGCCGTCCCATCGCTCCTCCTCTTGTTGGCTCTTACCCCAGCCGGACGGTCTCCGGCGCATAGCGAACTGGGCTCGGCCGGGTTCGCGCGGCCAGCGCCAGGGCCAGGGTCAGCGGCCCGAGACGCCCGGTGAACATCGTGGCGATCAGGATCAGCCGGCCCACGGTGTTGAGTTCCGGCGTGATGCCGGTGCTGAGACCGACGGTGCCGAACGCCGAGACGGCCTCGAACCAGACATCGATGAAGCGTGTCTCGATCGTCAGCGCCAGCGTCAGCGCCACGCTGAAGACGACCGCGATCGAGAGCAGCGCCACCGCCAGCGCCCGGTACACCTGCACGTGCGGCACCTCGCGGCCGAAGGCGACTACCCGGGTATGTCCCTGCACACTCGCGAGGATCGCGAAGAAGAGCAGGCTAAAGGTCTGCACCTTGATGCCGCCCGCCGTCGAGCCACTCGCGCCACCGATAAACATCAGCGCGGTGATCAGGAACAGCGTCTCCTCGCGCAGCGCGCTCATATCGACCGCGTTGAAGCCGGCCGTGCGCGGCGTGATGCTGTGGAAGAGCGCGTTGAGCAGGCGGGAGCCCCAATCCAGGCGCCCGAGCGTCGCCGGGTTGCTGCTCTCGATGAGCAGGAACGCCACCGTGCCGATGAGAAGCAGGAAGCCTGTGGTCGTTAGCACGAGCTTGCTATCGACGGTCAGCCGGCGCCAGCGCCGCTCGGCCACGATATCGCCGAGTACCACGAAGCTGATCCCGCCGAGGACGATCAGCAGTCCGATCGTCAGTAAGACCCAGGGATCGCGCTGGTACGGGATCAGGCTACGGTACCCACCAGTGATGTCGAAGCCGGCGTTGTTGAAGGCGGAGACGCTGTGGAAGAGGCTCCACCAGATCGCATGCCCGGGCGGATGAACGTCGAGCGCGCGCGGCAGGAGGAGCAGCGCCCCCGCCAATTCGATGAGAAACGTTAGGACGGCGAAGCGACGGACGAGCCGCAGGATCTCGCCAGGCGCGGTGGTATCCGCGCCGAGGCTGAAGCCGCACGCCAGCCGCTCGCGCAGGGTCGCCCGGTGCCCGATCGTGACCAGCAGCAGCGTGGCGCTGGTGGCGAAACCGAAGCCGCCGGCTTGAATCAGCAGCAGGATGACCGCCTGGCCGAAGCGACTCCAATAGGTGCCGGTATCGTGCACGACCAGGCCGGTGACGCAGACCGCCGAGGTCGCGGTGAACAGCGCATCGACCAGCGGTGCCCGCTCTCCCGAGGCCGTCGCGATCGGCAGGCTGAGCAGGGCCGTACCGAGCGCGATCAGGCCGATGAAGCCGTAGACCAGTGTCAGCGCGACCGGACGGCCACGACGCGGTGGACGCGGGGGCCGGAGCTTGACGGTCTCAGTACGTAAAACTGCCCGGCGCACCACACGGTCGCCAGGCCGCCGGACTGCCTGCGGTGGACGGGTCGGACGAGTGGGCTGGCTCACAGGTGGTCGATCTCAGTCCACATCCTCCCCGAAGGGGGATGGAATATCCTGCACCGCCGGGAGCCACGCGATCCTGGATCGCTATTCGAGTCGGCCCGCTCGACAGTGCCGGGCTGAAGCGTACGCCGCATTGCGACAACTGTCAACGCCAGGCGCGCCTGCGGGCTTCGTCATGGGGGATACCCCTCGCGGGCCAGCGTATGCGATAAAGGGAACGCGCGCATCAGCTCTGTTCCCCGGGAGCATGCATGACGCTCGAGCCAGCAGCCCGTGCCCTCTCCGCCCCAGCCCGGTCGGCTCTTTGGAGCATTGCGCTCGCCGTCGTGGCCGGAGCGACGCTGGTACTCAGTCTCTGGGCGGCGGCCTGGCCAGTCCTGCCCGGCGATGTCGCCAGCGCCCGCTGGCTGCAGATGCATCCGTTCCCGTTCGGTCGAGAGCTTGCCCACGCGATCAATATGCTCGGGTACGCGCCCGGCGCCATCTCCCTCACGGTGGTATTCGCTGGTCTCCTGGTCTGGCGCGGGCATCCACGTCTCGCAGCCGTCATCCTCGGTACCCTGCCGCTGCGGTTACTGCCGAGCGCGCTCAAAGCGATCGTCGACAGCCCGCGGCCTACGCCAGACATCGTCGAGGTGCTCGAATCCCCTGCTGATCCAGGGTTCCCCAGCGGTCATGCGTTCGGGGCCGTGCTCGTCTTCGGTCTCCTCTGGTGGCTGGCGCCGAGGTTGGCCAGAAGCCAGCTCGCGAGCCGCGCCCTGCGCGCGCTCGCGCTGTGCCTGATCCTCGCCACCGGCTACAGCCGGGTGCTGGTCGGCGCCCACTGGCCCTCGGACGTGCTCGGCGGCTATCTCTGGGGACTGCTCGTCCTGCTCCCCCTGCTCCGGGTCGCGGCGCGCCTGGAAACGGGAGCCGGTGAGGAGACAGGGACGGAGGACGGCAACGCTCGGACCCGTTGACGGCGAGCACCCGTGCGCGCAGCGACTCAGGCCACCAGCTCCTCGCGGATCGCCTCGGCCAACCGGGCGATGCCTTCGCCGATCTGCTCCGTCGTCGCGAACGAGTAGCAGAGCCGGAGCGCGCTGTCGCCCGAGGAGAAGAACGAGCAGGCCGAGCCGGGCATGACATCGACCCCGGCCGCGGCAGCACGCTCGGCGACCCTGGCAGCACTCGCGCCCGGTGGCAGCGTCAGCCAGATGAAGAAGCCCCCCTCGGGGCGCGTCCAGGCGACGCCCTCGGGCATGGTCTCGGAGAGCGCGCGCAGCATCGCGTCCCGCCGCTCGCGGTAGATCGCGCGCAGCTCGGCCACATGCTCCAGCAGCATGCCGGTCGCGCAAAACTGGGCGGCGACAGCGCCGGCGAACGGGCTGGTGCCCCCTTCCGGCTTCAGGCCGGCGACCGCCGCGACGAGCGAGGGATCGGCGACGATCCAGCCCAGCCGCATACCGGCCGCCATGATCTTGGAGAACGTACCGAGATAGACAACGTGGCCCTGGTCGTCCAGCGCGCGAAGGGGCGGTACCCGCTCGCCCTCGTAGCGCAGGTCGAAGTAGGCATCGTCTTCGATCACCAGAAGGTGATGCTCGTAGGCCAGGGCGAGGAGCTCGCGGCGGGCCGCGAGGGGCATGGTGACGCCGGTCGGGTTCTGGAAGGTCGGGATCACGTAGAGGAGCTTGGGACGCCGTCCCTCGGCCGCCAGCACCCGGAGCGCCGTCGCCAGCGCGTCCAGCTCGATCCCCTGGGCCCCGAGCGGTACCGGGCGCACCTCCACGCCGGCGGCACGGAAGATCCGCACCGCGCCCATCCAGGTCGGCTCCTCGCTCAGCACGACGTCGCCGGGGTCGCAGAGCGCGTCGACCAGCAGTCCGAGCGCCTGCGAGGCGCCTGCGGTAATCAGCACCTGCTCCGGCGTCGCCGCGATGCCCTGGTCGCGCCGCAGCTTGACCAGGAGCTGCTCGACCAGCAGCTCGTAGCCGCGCGTCGCTCCGTACTCGAGCGCCCAGACGCCGTCTCGCTCCAGCGCCAGCCGCGCGCACTCCAGGATCTCCTCGCGGGGCAAGCTACTCGGTTCAGGAAAGCCGCCGAGCAAGGAGATCCGCCCCTCGGCGGAGCGAGGTACTCCGAACCAGCCGGGGCCAGCACGCTGCGCCTTGCTGCTCAGCAGGCCCGTGACCTCGAGACCGGTTGCGCGCGCCATGGTACCTCCCGCACTCATCCGACCGTTCCGAGCAGACCTGGGCATTGTACGGCGACGCGCCGGGCGACTCAATCGCCCGCGAGGCTGGCAGACGCCTCACACCCTGTCGCTCTCCCTCCCGCTTTCGGGCAACGACTCACGGCAGGTGTCGCTGGCGGGACTTACGGAGCGCGATAGGGCATTGCCTCGAAGATGACGCAGGAGCGGGTGCGACCAGAGCCCCGTTGTACACTCAGGGCAGGCCCAGGGAGGTGAGCGGCGCCAGGTCGCGGCGCAGCGATAGGAGACGGGCAGGCATCATGGCAACGAATCCAGACGCCCAAAGACAAGAGCAGCCGGCGCCGGGCACGCCGGAATTCTTGCGCGCCGTCCGCCGGGCTGCCGGCTGGCGCGTCTCCCCCCGGCATCTAGAGCCGGTGCTCGAAGCCCTCCAGCATACCGGTACTCCGGTGACCGTCGAGCGGGTTGCCGAGCTGGTCTCCGCCATCCACGGCGACCGCTCTGCCCGGCAGCGTCGCCACCCGGAGCTGTGGCGGCTTATGGGCGCTTACCTCGCCCTGCAGGGCAAACCGGCCCACCCGGAAGCCCAGCGCGCCTTTATCGGCCGCTGCCGGCGGCTCATCGGTGCCCAGGTGAGCGACTTCTTGCTGCTGGCCGTGGCGGCGGAAGCTGGTGCGGCCGGCAAGCCGCTCGAGGCACGCCTCATCGCCCGGGCGGTGCGCTGGCTGCTCGAGCATGGCGCTGCCGAAGCGGATACCGAGCAGATCGACGAGCTGCTGCCCCGGGCAATCGAAGCGGCTGCGCGTGTCGAGACGCCGGCCGGACGCCCCCAGACCGGCCAGCCGGGCGGACGACGGCCGGTCTCCAGGCGATCCAAGCCGGGTGGCCGGGGCCCGCTACCCCCTCGCCGGAGACGCTGACGCGCTCACCATCCTCGTCAGTCGGACAAGATGAGCCGGCTGGCTTAGAGACGCCAGCCGGCAAGTCGTGGCACTGCAGGGAAACCGGTAGATACGGGGCGCGCAGATCAGCAGCAGCCCCAGGCCGAACTCCATACTGCCGACTGCCCTCCGAACAGGAGCGCCAACCGCGGAGGGCGACCAGAGCAAGGAGCGAGCGCTCGACCCGACGCGTATGATTGGAGCGGGTGTCGGTCTTGTGAGCCGTGAAAAGGAGGAAAATGATGGCGCTCTTTGTCGTGCGTCACCAGCACCCGGCCGAGCGCTGCCCGGCAAGGGATCCGCAGATGGGCCAGATGCTCTTGGCGCACCTCGCCGAGTCGAACGCCAGGCAATACGGGATCAATATCCATGGCGAGGCGGTGCTCGATGGCCAGCACACACTCTACCTGATCGCCGAGGCGGAGGATCAGGCCAAGTTGGAGTCGTTCCTCGAGCCCTTCGCCCAGGCCGGCACGGTGGAGGTCTGGCCAGCGGTGGAGTGCGCCGCCGTTGTGAATCGTGGCGGCTGCGAGGCCGTCAGGATCTGAGCGCCCGGGCGACTCACCGCTCGTCTCACTCAACGCTACAGCCGTCCAGCGCCGTGAAGGGCGAGCACAAGGGCAGATGCGCGGCTTGGGCAGCCCAGTCGGAGTGGCTGGGAGCCCGCCGGACAAGCTGGGGGCAGGAGTGCCCGATCGCCGCTCAGCGCACCAGCTTGACTCCAGCCAGGCACAGGAGCCAGGATGGTGATAGCCGGCAACCGTGGCAGTTCAATAGGAGCAGCGATATGGCGGCGACCAATCTCAATCACGTCAGCATCCCCGCACGCAACGTGGAAGAGTCGGTACGCTTCTACGAGGAACTCTTCGGAATGAAGCGCATCCCCACCCCGAACTTCGGCCACCCCGTCCAGTGGCTGCGCGTCGGCGACCTCCAGCTCCACGTCTTCGAGCGCCCGGAGACGCCTCTGCGCTACGCCCACTTCGCCCTGACGGTAGACGACTTTGCGGACGTCTACGAGAAGGCCAGGGTTTTAGGCATCTTCGACTCCACGACGTTCAGCCACCACCTGGTCGAGTTGCCGAACGGCAACGTCCAGCTCTACATCCGCGACCCGGCCGGCAACCTGATCGAGGTCGACTGGCCGAGCGTCGCCACCTTGCCACCGGAGATCGCAGCCGAGCGGCAGCGACTCGCCGACCGGCTCCCGCAGAGCAACGAGAATCGACAGGCGACGCTGTTCCTCGCTGAGCCGGTGGCGCACTAGAGCACGATCCCGCGCCCACGAACGCGACTGCTGGCACAGCGTCTATGCCCTTCCGTTACGGGCGGCAGGCAGCCAACAACGCTGTCACGTCCGGCGCCTCCGGCAGCCGCTCGGCGGTCGCCAGCAGCCGCTCGGCCGCGCCGGGGCCGAGCCGCGGCTCGACCAGCGCCCGCAGCTTGGCCAGCAGCTCCTCGCGCGCCAGCGGGGAATCGGGATGTCCGGGCGGCTGGCGCACTGTCGTCTCCAGCCGTCGACCGTCGATCAGCTCGACCACGACCCGGCAGCCCAGCACGCCCTCCTCGTGGAACGCGCGCTCGAACTCAGGATCGATGACCAGGTCGATCCGTCGCATCAGGTCGAGCAGCGCAGGGTCGTGCCAGGGCTCGCCCTGGTAGCTGGCCGGGGTGAGGTCGCCATCCCGCAGCGCGATCGCAACCACGAAGGGCGTGCTGTGGTCGGCCGCCGCCCGCGTCCGGGGAGCATACGCGCTGGGTGAGCCCTGCACGCCGGCTGTGACCTGCCGATGGCCGTAGACGGTCACGACGGCGATGTCGTCCACCGAGCCGATCTCGCGGTGGAGCGAAGATGCAGCCGCGATCGCCGCCTGGGTGTAGAACTGCGCGGGGTAGCGCTTGACGATCGTCCGGAGCACCGCCCAGTCGCCCCTGCCGTCGAGCCGGTCGAACGCTGCGGGGTCGACGGCAGCCGGCAGGCGCTCGAAGAGCGTCTCCAGCGCGTCGGGCGGCGCGGTCAGCCCGCGAGCCGCGAGCTGGACAGCTTCCAGCGCTCGCTGGCAGACGAGACCAGGCGCCGCGCCCTTGATGAGCGGCAGCTCTGGCCCCGGCTTGAGCCAGGATTGCAGCACCAGCCCGCCAGTCGTCCCGGCCAGGCCGATCGCCGAGACCGTCTGCTCCCGGCTCAGTCCCAGCAGCCAGCCGGTGGCGGCAGGCACGGCCCAGGCAACCTGACTAACCGAGTGCAGCCCGCGCTGCATCCAGTGGTACGCCTCGGCGAGCGCTGCTTGGAGCTCGTAGACCGCCACGACCGCAGCCAGGAGATCCTGACCGCTGGCTCCGGCCAGCTCGGCGGCAGCAAGCAGCGCCGGGATCGCGTCGGAGAAGTGCCCGGTGTCTTTGCCCGGTGGCGCCGCGTAGATATCGTTCGCGTCGAGGTCGCGCACCAGCGTAGCGTTGACCAGCGCTGCCAGCGGCAGGTCGACGCGCTCACCGCTTCCGAGCAGCGTCGCTTCCGGGCGACCGGCGCGTTCCCGCGCGTACTGTCTCAGGAGCACCGGGCCAGGCTCCTCCAGCGCCGCCACGCCGCACGCGAGGGTGTCGGCGACAATCCGGACGGTCGCTTCCACCACCGATGACGGCAGCGCGCGAATATCGATGCTCCGCGCGAACTCGGCCATCCGCTCCGCGAGGTACACGGCGCTCCCCACTCCCTAACAGCCGACCATCGCCGGGGCAATCCGGCAGCGCTTGATTGTACCGATCTCCCGGATCTCACCTCCGGGAGGCGAGCGATGAACACGCCAGGACACCCACGTGCGACCGGCGTCCGCTAAAGGTATCCTTCCGCCGGTGAGCAGCACGGAGAGCCCTTCCCAGGCCTGGCTGTCCCGGTGGCGGAGGGAACATGGGCGCTACCATCGTTGCTGACGAGGTGAGCCGTACCTTCGGGCCAGTCCGCGCCATCGATCGCCTCACCCTGGAGATCCCGCCGGGCGTGATCTACGGCCTGCTGGGCCCGAGCGGCTCCGGCAAGACGACCTTCCTGCGCATGGTCGTCGGCGCGCTCCGCCCGACCGAGGGCCGGCTCCTGGTGCTGGGCCGGACGATGCCCGACCGCGCGGTGGCCGGCCAGATCGGCTACATGCCCCAGACTGCTGCGCTCTACCCCGACCTGACCCTGCGCGAGAACCTGGCGTTCTTCGGCCGGATCTACGGCCTGCGCGGCCGAAAGCTGGAAGACCGGGTCGAGCAGCTCGTGCACGACCTTGGGCTGCTCGGCTGGGTTGACCAGCCGCTCTACCGCTTCAGCGGGGGCATGCTCCAGCGCGCCTCGCTGGCCTGCGCCCTGCTGCACCAGCCCGAGTTGCTGGTCCTCGATGAGCCGACCGTCGGCCTCGATCCGGTGCTGCGCCGCTCGCTCTGGGCGCACTTCCGCCAGCTCGCCGAGCAGGGCAAGACGCTGCTGATCTCGACCCACACGATGGACGAGGCCGATCGGTGTGACCTGCTCGGCTTCCTGCGCGGCGGTCGCCTGCTGGCCAGCGACACCCCGGCAGCGCTACGCCTGCAGACCGGCCAGGCGGACCTGGAAGACGCCTTCCTGGCACTGGCCGGTCAGCCCGGCATACCAGTCGGAGAGCCGTGATGAGCTGGCAGCGGGTGCTGGCACTCATGCTCCGCATCGTCCGGCAGTTCCGGCGTGACCGGCGCACGCTGGCGCTGATCCTGGTCGTGCCGGTACTCGTCCTCTCGCTCCTCGGCTACATCTACCGCGGCTCCGGCGAGCCGACCCGCCTGGCCGTCGTGCTCGAGGGCGACAGCCCGCTCGCCCGGCAGGTCCTCGCGCTCCTGGAGGAAAACTCGTCGCTCCAGGTGATCGTGATGGAGCGAGAGCCAGCGCTCCAGGCGGTCGACCGCCGGGAGGTCGACGGCGTGCTCGTGCTGCCTGCTTTGTCCTTTCAACCGGGGACCCGGCCGGAAGTGGAGCTGATCCTCGAGGGCTCCCAGCCCAGCGCCGCTGGCGCGATCGCCGGCGCGGTCAGCCGCGCGCTGCCCCAGGCGATCATCCAGACCATGAGCCCGTCCGGGCAGGCGATCCAGATCGAGCCGCGGTTCCTGCATGGTGGGCCGCAGTTCGACCAGCTCGACTACTTCGCGCCGACCTTCATTGGCTTCTTCGCATTCTTCTTCGTCTTCCTGCTCACCTCGGTCTCCTTCCTGCGCGAGCGGCTGCAAGGAAGCATCGAGCGGCTGATCGTCTCGCCGCTCGACCGCAAGGAGATCGTGCTCGGCTACATGCTCGGCTTCACCCTCTTCGCCACCGTCCAGTCGATCGTGATGGTGATCTTCACCGTCGCGGTGCTGCGCATCCACTACGCCGGCGAGCTCTGGCTCGTCGTCTTCCTGACCTTCCTGCTGACCGTGGGGGCGGTCAACCTGGGGATCTTCCTTTCGGCGTTCGCCCGCACCGAGCTGCAGGTAGTGCAGTTCATCCCGATGGTGATCACCCCGCAGGGCTTACTCTCCGGCATCATCTGGCCGGTCGACTCGTTGCCTCGCCCGCTCCAGTGGCTGGCCCAGGCCCTTCCGCTGACCTGGGCTAACGAGGCGCTGCGCGCTGTCATGATCCGGGGCGAGGGGCTCGATGCGCTCGGCCTGCACCTGATGGTGCTCATCGGCTTCGCGGCGGCGATGGCCGTGCTGGCGATGGTGACGCTGCGGCGGGAGGTCGCCTGACGTATGGGCGCGCCCGTCCGCCTCGCGCTCGGCTCGATGAGCCCGGTCAAGCGGGCCGCGGTCGAGCGGATCGCGCCCCAGCTCTTCAGCGAGTGGCAGCTAGAGACGCTCGAAGTCCCCAGCGGGGTACCGCGCCAGCCCTGGGGCGATGAGGAGACGGCCCGGGGAGCCTGGGAGCGAGCCAGGCAGGCCCGGGAGCTCACCGGGGCCGACTACGGGATCGGGATCGAGTCAGGGCTAGTCGAAGGACCCCTCGACCGCGTCTACGCGGTGAGCTGGGCGGTGATCGTCAGGGACGACGGGCGATACGGTATCGGCGGCGCGGAGCGCTTCCCGTTACCGGAAGTGGCCGTCGCGCGGCTGCGAGCCGGCGAAGAGCTCGGGCGGCTGCTGGAGATGCTGGCCGGCAATGAGGAAACCCGGCCTGAGCTGGGCGCAGTGGGGGCCATCACCTGTGGGCGCCGGAACCGGGTCGACCTCCTAGCGGTCGCCGTGCTCCACGCCTTCACCGACCTGCTCAGGAAGGGCTGACGGCCAACAATCGTTTCGCGCGCTGCGCACGTGCGGGAGCAGCGCCGACCGGGTCACCGGCGGCCCCTCTCCCGCGCGTCGCGGGAGAGGGGTGCCGAAGGCGGGGTGAGGGTGGGAAGCAGTGCTCGCGATGCCGCGCAGCGCGCAGGAGAGCGTGCGCCGGCTACGACAGCGGGTGTCTGGTCCAACCGTCCTCATCCAGGGTCACGACCTCCCGGTAGCCCACCGCGCGCAGGAGGGCAGCGGCCTCCTCGAAGCCGGCGGTCAGGTCTTCCGGCCGGTGCGCGTCGGACGAGATCGTCACCGGGATGCCCAGCGCCTTGCACCGGTGCAGCACGCGCGGCCCGGGATACGGCTCGCCGATGTCGCGGCGCAGCCCAGCGGTGTTCACCTCCACCACCAGCCCGGCTGCCTGAATAGCCTGCAGCGCCTCCTCGATCGCCGCCAGGTACCAAGGAGCGTCCTCCGCGAAGTAGCGCCCACCTACATTCCACATCTTGATCTTGTCGATGTGCCCAGCGATGACCGGCAGACCCAAACCCGGCATCGCCAGCGCCATCTCGACGAGCAGGCGATAGTACTCCTCGACCAGCCGGCGCGCGTCGCCCCGGTAGACCGTTTCGAGCTGGCGCGCGAACGATTCGGCGGACTCATCCATCGTCCAGGGCAGGCCATCGGGGTCTCGCCCCACGAAGTGCACGCTGGCCACGACGTAGTCGGGCCGGTGTACCAGGATCTTCTGGCGCTGGAACGCCGTCCCCTCCGGGATCAGGACTGGGGAGAGATAGTCCAGCTCCAGTCCCAGCCACAAGCGCAGGCGGCCCTGGTACGCCGCCCGGGCAGCGCGCACGTCGGCACAGTACGCCGGCAGGCGCTCCAGGGGCATCGTCCAGGAGCAGGGGAACGGTACCGGAGCATGCGACGAGAGGCCCAGACTGCGCAGGCCAGCCGCCAGTGCCGACTCCGCGTACGCGTCGATTGAGCCGGAGCCATCGCAGTAGCCGGGGTGATTGTGAAAGCTCCCGCTGATCGTCGCGCTCATCTACCGCTTCCTCTCATCTAGCGTCCCTGCCTCCTGCCCCACAACCCGACGAGCACTCCCCCGATCTTACCGCGTGGCCGGATTTTGGCTATTCGCCTGGCGATCCGCCCCGTACCGTCCCGTCGGTGAGCATCGATTGGACAGCTCTTGAACACCGAGTGACCACGCATTGGCCAGCCCTGTGACTGGTACTCACCCCACCAGCCCTCTACATTATGTTGCGACAAGATGAAGGGGCAGCGAGGGAGCCAGCGAGCAGGGTGTCTACCCGGGGGGACGCTTCCCGTAATCCGGCCCTCAGCGGCACGCAGCTAACGGGGGACATCGCGGTTCCACTCCATCCTTGCCGGACGGCACTCCCGAAGTCATGCCGCGGGTGTACCTTGCGCCCTCCTCGAGGAGGTGAGACGAGCAGACGACGACGTAGATCAGGTATTTGAGCTGGTAGATGCGGGGTGATATCGAACGAGCGTGCCGAGACCTCCGGTAAAGGCAAACCGAGATCTCGTCAGCAATGTTCGGAAGCGATGATACGCGGGTCGTAACTCTGGGCGCCTGGCCCGCGCGGAGCGAGTGGCGCAACCGGCCGATCTCGAGAACTCACGATCGGCCGGTTCTGTTTTGGTAAAGCAGAAGTCACCACGTCTGTGCAGGGTACAGAGGGGGGAAACTCATGGAGCACCGCCACACGTTCGAGGGTTCGGATACCCCTCGAGCACCCCACCTGACAGAAGCTCCGGTCTCCGGGAACGGTCATCACCTGGAGTCGCACGTCCTCGCTCCCGTATCGGTCATCGCGCCGACGCGCAACGAGGCGGAGAACATCGCGCCGCTCGTCGCTCGGCTAGAGTGCGTGCTTCCTGAAGGCTCCGAGATCATCTTTGTCGATGACAGCGAGGACGATACGCCTGCGGTAATCGAGTCGGTAGCGTTACGCTCGCGCTGCCCGATTCGCCTGATCCATCGCCCGCCCAGCCAACGAGACGGAGGGCTGGGTGGAGCGGTCGTCGCTGGGTTACGAGCCGCCCGCTCATCCTGGGCATGCGTCATGGACGCGGACCTGCAACACCCGCCGGAGTTGATCCCGCGCTTGCTGGCTCAGGCCCGGTTGACCCAGGCCGACCTGGTAATCGCCAGCCGGTACTGCGACGAGGGGAAAGCTGAGGGGCTCGACGGGATACGCACAGCAATCTCTCGCACCTCCACGACGGCTGCGCGCCTCGCCTTTCCTCGCCGGCTGCGACGAGTGAGTGACCCGATGAGCGGATTTTTCCTGCTTCGGAAAGATCTGATCGACATCGACGCCCTGCGACCACGAGGGTTCAAGATCTTGCTCGAGATTCTGGTACGAAATCGGCATCTCAAAGTGAGCGAGGTCGGCTTCGAGTTCGGCAAACGGTATGCAGGGGAGAGCAAGGCATCGCTGCGCGAGGGGTTCCGCTACCTGGCTCATCTCGGCACGTTGCGGCTGGGCAACGACGCGCTGCGCTTCGCCGCCTTCGCCGCGATCGGCCTCTCCGGCCTGCTCGTAAACACGCTCGTCCTGCTTGCCGGTACCGAGCTCGTCGGCTTCCACTATCTGCTCTCGGTCGTCTTCGCAACCTGGGCATCGACGCTCTGGAACTTCAGCCTGACCGACGCCTGGGTCTTCGGTGACCGGCGAGAAGCCAACCGATGGGGCGAGCGTCTGGCGATGTTCGCGTTCGTGAACACGCTGGCACTGCTCGTGCGCGGCCCGATGATCTATGTCCTGACCTCGATCCTGGGCATCTACTACGTGCTCTCGAACATCATCTCGCTGGTCTCCCTGTCGCTCGTGCGCTACGGGATGTCAGACGCCTGGATCTGGAAGGTCACGCACCAGCCGCGTGCGCGCGGCCCGTACTGCTATGACATCCACGGGATCGTCACCGTCTGGTCGGAGACCTGGCTGCCTGAGCTGGAGCGCTTCCTCACCACCGAGCCGATTGCTCAGCCGACGATCCGGGTGCGGATCGGCGGGCTGCGGTCACCGGGCCCGCTCGGCCGACCAGGGACGGTCGGCGCGACGCCGGATGGCCGGCGGTTCTTCTACGACGATGGCCTCGGCCCACTGGGATTCTGGATCGACGTCACTATGGGTGAGACAGTCGAGGTGATTGCCTCGCCGTTCCTGCGCCGATCGCCGCATGTGCTCTACACCAACGTGGTGGAGCCAATCCTGCGGTGGACGTTCGTGAGAAAGGGCTATGCCCTCGTCCACGGCGCCTGCATCGCCTTCGGCGACGAAGCCTACCTGGTGACGGCCCGCACCGATACCGGAAAGACCACCACCATCCTGCGCGTGCTCGACCGCCAGCGCCGGGCCACCGATACTGGTGCCTTCCTCTCCGACGATCTGACGTTGCTCAGTCCCGACGGTCGGGTCCTGAGCTATCCGAAGCCGATGACGATCAGCCGGCACACGGTCGCCGCCGTCAACACCCCGATGCTTACGCGCCGGCAGCGCTTCGACCTCTGGGTGCAGAGTCGCCTGCACTCGCGAGAGGGGCGACGGTTCGCACTCTTGCTAGCCCGCACGAGATTGCCGGTCGCCACCATCAACGCTGTGGTGCAGTGGATCGTGCCGCCGCCGAAGTACCACATCCAGCAGCTCGTGCCGCGCGCGAAGTGGACGCGCGAAGCCAAGCTCGCTGGGATGTTCGTCATCGAGCGCGGCGGTGAGGGAGAAGTCCCGCTCGATGATCGCGCGGCGCTGGAGACGCTGCTGAGCAACAGTGACGACGCGTACGGGTTCCCACCGTACCCGGTGATCCGCCACTACCTCCACAGTTCCGGAGGACAGGACCTGCAACTGCTCGAGCGCCAGATCGTCGAGCGGGCGCTGAGCGGCGTTCCGGCCCGGCTGCTCCGCAGCAGCGCGATGGATTGGTGGCAGCGTATCCCGATGCTCGTCAACCTGCGCGATGCACGACCTCCGGTGGAGCAACCGGCATCGCCGGTCGTGGCGACCGGGGCGAGCGCGACGTAGAGCATGGGCGACTGGTTTCGGAAGCGGGGCTAGTCTCCCCGGGGTGGATCAGGAGCAAGAGTGGCAACGAAGCCTCATATCGATCAACGACAACGCACAAAGAGCAACGCATCGCCAGCCACGTCCCTCCCTCGGGTCGGCGCTCACCCCTGGCCCCGGCGCGCGCTGGTGGCCGCCGGGGCGGCAGCGACGGTCGATCGGCTGATACTGGCACTTGCGCTGGTTACCGGAGCCGCGCTCCGGCTCTGGCAGATCAACAGCCTCGGCCTGAACAGCGACGAGGCAGTCTACCTAGGGCAGGCAGCGGCCATCGCCGGAGACCCGGTCCTCAGCGAGTTCTTCCCGATCTTCCGCGCTCATCCGCTCCTCTTCCAGTTCATCCTGGCGCTCGCCTTTCCGATCGGGGGCACGGACGGATCCGACCTGGTCGGCCGGCTCGTCTCCGTCGTCGTCGGACTAGCCACTGTGTACCTGGTCTACCGGGCCGGGGCGCGGCTCTACGGGCGACGCGCCGGGGCCATCGCCGCACTGTTCCTGGCACTCATGCCGTACCACGTGGTGGTGACGCGTCAGATCCTGCTCGATGGCCCGATGACGCTCGGCGCCACGCTCAGCCTCTACATGGTGGCACGCTTCGCGGCGACCGAGCGGCCGGCCTGGCTCTACGCCGCCGGGGCCGGCATGGGGCTGACCTTCCTGGCCAAGGAGACCGGTATCATCCTGCTCGGTGCCATCTATGCCTTCCTCGCCCTGGCGCCGGAGATCCGCTTCCGCCTGCGCGACCTGGCGCTCTCCACCGCCATCATGGCGCTGGTCATCGCCCCCTTCCCCCTCTCGATCACGCTGGCCGGCGGGGGCGGCTCGCAGCGCGCTCACCAGTATCTCGTCTGGCAACTGTTCCGGCGGCCGAACCACGAGTGGACGTTCTATCCCTCGACGGTGCCGCTCGCCATCGGCCCGCTCCTGATCCTGACCGCGCTCCTCGGGCTCTGGCTGGTTCGCCGCCGGTGGAGCTGGCGCGAGAAGCTGCTCGTGGCCTGGATCGTAGTGCCGGTGCTGTTCTTCCAGTCCTGGCCGACGAAAGGGTTCCAGTACCTCCTGCCGATCGCGCCGCCCCTCGCGATCCTCGCCGCACAGGCGGTGATCCAGCTCGGGCAACGGGCAGCCGCCAGCAAGATCCGGCGTGCGGGATGGCTCGCTCCGCTGATGGCCGGGGCGATCGCGCTGACGCTGCTGGTCCCGAGCTGGTCACGCATCCAGACCTCGACGTCGGACCGGTTCCTCGCCGGCTCGGGAGGCGTTCCAGGTGGGCGCGAAGCGGGAGAGTGGATCCGCGAGAACACTCCGGAGGGAGCGCGCTTCATGACCGTCGGGCCGTCGATGGCGAACATCATCCAGTTCTACGGGCATCGCCAGGGGAAAGGGCTTTCCGTCAGCCCGAACCCGCTGCACCGCAATCCGTCCTACGAACCCATTCTCAACCCTGACCTCCAGCTCCGGAGCGGCGAGCTGCAGTACATCGTCTGGGACTCGTTCTCAGCCGGTCGATCACCGTTCTTCTCCGAGAAGCTGCTCAGCTACGCCCGGCGATACCACGGGCGGATCGTGCACACCGAGTCGATCCCGGTGGCCGCCCCTGACGGCTCCGTCGTGCAGAAGCCGGTCATCGTCATCTACGAGGTGCGCCCATGATCGGCCGGCGAGTCTTTTCCACTGTCTCGACACTCCTGGCCTGCCTGGCCCTGTTCATCGGGCTCCTGCCCCAGCGCGCGGCGCGGGCCGCCGAGCCACAGCCGAAGACGCCGATCAAGCACTTCATCGTGCTGATGCAGGAGAACCACACCTTCGACAACTACTTCGGCACCTACCCCGGCGCCGACGGGATCCCGGAGGGGGTCTGCATGCCGGTCGATCCCGCCGACCCAGCGAGCGAGTGCGTCGAGCCGTTCCACATCGGAAACCGGCCGATCGAAGACCTCGATCACAGCACCGCGACTGCACTGAACCAGTACAACGGCGGGAAGATGGACGGCTTCATCTGGGCCCTGCGACTGCGCAACCAGGAGGGATCGCTCGCCATGGGCTACTACGATGGCCGCGACCTGCCCTACTACTGGAACCTGGTCGACCAGTACGTGCTATTCGATCGCTTCTTCAGCTCCGCCATAGGCGGCAGCGTCTGGAACCACATGTACTGGGTCGCGGCCCAGCCGGGCAGCGAGGAGAACCGGATCCCTCCCGAGGGATACGGCGACGACGTGATCACGATCTTCGACCGGCTGGAGGAGCGCGGGATCTCCTGGAAGTTCTACATCCAGAACTACGACCCGACGATCACCTTCCGCACGATGGACCAGGGAGGCCAGCGCGCCGCTCAGGTAGTGTGGTGCCCGCTGCTCAACTTCCCGCGCTTCATCGACAACCCCGAGCTGTTCAGTCGCATCGTGCCGCTGGACGAGTATTTCACCGATCTCCAGAACGGCACGCTGCCCTCGGTGGCCTACATCGTGCCATCGGGCGCCAGCGAGCACCCGCCCGGGAGCATCCGGGCAGGGCAGCGGTTCGTGAAGTCGCTGATCCAGGCCCTGATGCGTAGCGACGCGTGGGAGAGCTCGGCCTTCATGGTCACCTACGACGACTGGGGCGGCTGGTACGACCACGTTCCTCCGCCGAAGGTCGACGACTACGGCTACGGCTTCCGCGTCCCGGCTTTCCTGGTCAGCCCGTACGCCAAGCGCGGCTATATCGATCACACTGAGCTCGATTTCACCTCGATCCTCAAGTTCATCGAGGAGAACTGGGGGCTCGAGCCACTAGCGGAGCGCGACGCCCGCGCCAACAGCATCATCAACGCCTTCGACTTCTCCCAGCCACCCCGGCCACCAGTCTTCATCCCGGAGGAACGAGTCAGTGAGGAGCAGCGCCCCAGCCCGCGACGCGGCGTGATCTATAGCGCCTACGGGATGGGGCTCGTCCTGGCCGGCTCGGTCATCGGCTGGGCAGCGCTCGATTCCCGCCGCCAGCGAAGCGCCGACCCTGTCTACCCACTGAGGAGACTCACCCGGCGCCGGAGGCGCTCGATGACGAAGAGATCGAGGGGAGCACCCGACGAATGAGATCATCAAAAGGGTATTTCGCGAGCATAATTCTCGCTCTAGCGCTCATCGCCTTCGGCACGCTGCTACCCGCGGCGTCGGCCCGAGCCGCCGAGGACTCGCCGCTTCCGACTGCGCTGACGATCCAGCCGCTCGATCCGGTCACGGTCGGCGAGGACTTTACCATCGTCGCCCAGCTCACCAGCTCGACTGGCGACATCCCCGGCGCCGTCAACAATGAGGCACTCGAGCTGTTTATCGATGGCGTGCGCGAGCGGCGAACACGGACGAACTTCGCCGGCGTCGCATCGTTCCCGATCCGCCGATTCCTCCCAGTCGGGCAATACACCGTCACGGTGGTGTACGCAGGCAGCCGCTCGCTGCAACCGGCGAGCGCCACAGCGACGCTGACGATCGCGCCGGCCGTGCTCGAGATCAAAACCGTCCCAGCCCTCGCTGGCGTCACCTTCTCGTTCAATGGGCAGACCCTCCGCTCGGGTGCGGACGGCGTAGCGCGCGTCGAGGTCTCGACGCCCGGGATCTACCCGCTGGAAGTGCTCCCCATCGAGCGGGACGACATGCGCGCCGAGTTCAGCCGCTGGGGGGACGAGATCTTCACCACCGCGCGCGAGGTCGAGATCCCGGAGATGAAGTCGCTCGAGGTCGGATTCGACGTCAGCTATCAGGCGAGCTTCTCGTTCGTCGATCTCGCGGGGTTGCCGGTAGACCCGAAGCGGATCACCTCGATCACGCTCAAGAGCAGCCTCGGCGAGACACGCACGCTGACGGACCCGGGCCCAGAGTGGTTCAAGGCCGGACGAGTCGTGCGCCGCTTCCATGGGTTGGAGGAAACGCCCGTCCAGTGGTCGGTCGAGAGCGTCATTATCGGCGGCACCAATGTGGTCAACCAGTTCCAGCAGCGGTTCTACCTCCAGCCCGGCGCTCAACTGCAGATCGAGCTGCTGCTCTACACGGCCCGGTTCACGGCGCGGGACGCGCTGTTCGGCTTTCCCATCGGCGAGGGTATCAAGCTCCAGTACCCGGACGGGTCGGTCGAGGTCATCCCGTTCGGGCCAGACCGCCAGGCGTTCGTCACCTCGCTCCCGCGTGGTGAATACCTGGTTAGCGTGGCCGGTGTTCCCGGGATTTCGCCCGCTTCACCGGTCGCCCTGTCGCGAGACCAGGAAGCGGAGCTGCTGGTCATCAGCTACCTCGACATGGCTGTGGCCGGCGTGCTGGTCGCGCTGCTCGCTGTTGGGCTGCTGTTGGTGGGCCGGCCTCACCTGCTGACCTGGCTCAGGCTCCCTGTACCGTCTCACGGCTACCGCACGGCAGCGCTGGCGATGACCGGCGCGACGCTGGTGATCGTTTTGACCGTCTTCGCGCTCGGCTCCGGCCGGGCACCGGCAGAGTCGACCGATACGCCACTGCCTGTTCAGCGCCAGGCGGGCCCACCGGCGAAGAGCACGACCGAGACCGGAGCCATCAACGAGGATGAGGCCCCGGCCCCGGAGTCGTCCCCGGCGGTTCCCACCCCTGAGAGTGCCGTCTTGCCGGAGGAAGCGATCGCCGAGGTCTTCAGAGCGTTCTGGGAGCGGAACGGCGGGCTCTCGACCTTCGGCTATCCGATCAGCGAGGCCGTCGAGCAGCGAGACCCGCGGACCGGTCAGGTGATAACCGTGCAGGAGTTCGAGCGGGCACGGCTCGAGCACCACCCAGAGCTCAGCGGCACGCCGTACGAGATCCAGCTCGGGCTCCTGGGGTACGAGGATGCGGCCTCTCGCGGCCTCCTGGACAGCGAGCCGTTCCAGCGACGCGAGCCTGCGCCGGAGGACAACGAGGACTGCACCTACTTCTGGCAGACCGGGCACCGGGTCTGTTCGCACTTCCGGGCCTACTGGCGCAGTCGCGGGCTGGAGTTCGGCGACCCCGACGTGTCGCTGCGCGAATCGCTCGGGCTCTTCGGCTACCCGATCAGCGAGGAGTTCGTCGATCCACAGACGGGGATGAGGGTGCAGTACTTCGAGCGGGCACGGCTCGAGTACCACCCGGAGCACGCCGGGACGCCGCACGAGGTGCTCCCCGGCCAGCTCGAGAGGGGGGCGCCGTGAGCGCGAGACTACGCTGCCCAACGACCGCGATCATCATTGCCAGGCCTAAGACCTGGCACTGGAGCCTCTTACTCGTCGCCGCGCTCTTCGTCCTCATGATTCCCTCTCAGGCCCTGGCGGCGACTGAGCCGGTCAAGACCGACCCGATCCCGGTGCTGGCGTACTACTACATCTGGTTCGATCCGACCTCCTGGGACCGGGCCAAGACCGACTACCCGCTGCTCGGCCGCTACTCGAGCGACGATCGGGCCGTCATGCAGCAGCATATCCGCTGGGCCAAGCAGGCCGGCATCGACGGGTTCATCGTGAGCTGGAAGAGCATGCCCAAGCTCAACCGCCGGCTCGAGCAGCTCATCGAGCTGGCCGAGACTGAGAACTTCAAGCTCCTGATCATCTACCAGGGGCTGGACTTCGAGCGAGAGCCGATCCCGGTCGAGAAGGTCGCCAGCGACCTCGACTACTTCGTCTACCGATGGGGGAACCATCCGGCCTTCGACCTCTTCGGCCGCCCGGTCGTCATCTGGTCTGGGACCTGGGAATTCTCGGTCGAAGAGATCGCGAGCGTTACCGAGCGCTTCCGCGATCGCATCTACATCCTCGCGTCTGAGCGCAATCTCGAGGGCTACCAGCGGGTAAACCACCTGGTCGACGGCAACGCCTACTACTGGTCCTCGGTCGACCCCGAGACCTACCCTGGCTACGCGGAGAAGCTGCAAGAGATGGGCAAGGCCGTCCACGCGGACGGTGGTCTCTGGATCGCCCCGGCAGCGCCTGGCTTCGATGCCCGGCTCATCGGCGGCACGAGGGTCGTCGAGCGCAAGGACGGCGAGACGCTGAAGCGGGAGCTGGAAGCGGCGCTCAGCTCGTCGCCCGATGCGATCGGCCTGATCAGTTGGAACGAGTTCAGCGAGAACAGCCACATCGAGCCCAGCGAGAAGTACGGCGCGCGCTACCTGGAGGTGCTCGCGCAGATCCGTGGGCTGCCTGCCCCGGATGTCGGCACCTTCGACTCGGACGCCCCTGCGGCCACCGGCGCCGGTTACGGGCTCCCGATGATCGGGGCGATGATCCTACTGATGATCGCGAGCCTCGCCGCCATCGTCTGGAGAGAGGCATCCCGGCGCAAGCAGCCGGCTGACCCGGGGAAGCGAGACGCGACGGACGAGACCGCCGCGGACATGCTCTAGTGCGAGAGGGGAACACCACCGATGAAACGATCATCTCGCCATCGCTATCTGATCATCCTGACCGTCGCGCTGGTAGCCTTCACCGGTTTCGCGGCCTACACGGCCGCTGGTCCACGACCGGCTCCGCCACCTGGGAGCCAGGATCCCGTCGCCCGGGTGCGCGCGGAGCGACGATTCGCCGTGCCCCAGGAAGTCGTCGACCGGGTACGCCAGGGACCATCGAGTAGAGCGCAATCCTATGGGGGTTATATGACCCTCGGTCATGACTCCGACAAAATCACCGTGGAGGTACCGGCCGCCTGGAACGACATCGAGTACCTGCCCTGGGTCTACCAAGGGCAGGAGGTCGGCGTTACGCTGATGGCCTCGACCGACCTCGAAGCCTTCGGCCAGCGGTCGGCCCCCGGCGTCTTCATCGGCGTCTCTCACCTCCTCACCGAGACTTCGGATCCACAAGCCGTGCTCGAGGCTGAGGGACAGGGCTTGTCCAGCAGCTGTGCCCGCGGCCGGCGCTTCGACTACGACGACGCCATCTACAAGGGGTGGTTCGACCATTTCGCGTGTGACGGAGCGAGCAGCGTGATCACGGCCGTCACGACCACGCCGGACGGTGGCTTCATCGTGCTCATCCGCGTGGTGGTTCGCACTCCGGCCGACTTGGACGCAGCGAAGCGGATCTTCGATACCTTCCAAGTCGTCGGCAATCCCGAGCAGGACGAGCACCACGATCACTAGGAGGCAACACCGATGAACGCACAGTCCCATCCGAAGGCTGAGCCGGCCACGCGCGATCGTCTCGCTCTGCTCGGCACTAGAACCCGCAGGTGGCTCAGGAAGCAGCACGTAGCATCCGCTCGTGCAGGCTTGCTGGCGCTCGCCCTTGCCGTCCTGATCGGGCCAGCGTTGCAGCTCCTCCCCGAGCGGACCCAGGCCCAAACCGGCTGGCAATGGTATATGGTCGATACCCACGTCCACTCCTCGGTGAGCGCGGACGCCTTCGTCGACGTTGGCATCCATGCGGCTGCTGCGAAGGCACTCGGCTACAATGCGCTCTTTCTGACCGATCACAACGGGGGCAGTAGCTTCCATATCAACAACCTGACCGCGAACCACATGGTCTTCGAAGACAGCTATACCCGGTGGGAGAAGGGAGCCTTCGGCACTGTCAGCAGTAGCACCAACGAGCTGGTGAGCTCGCCGGTCAACACCGGGACTCACTCGCTCCGTCTCAGAGCCAGATCGAGCGGCTACGGCGAGACCTACGTCTGGACCAAGCGCGGGCCGAACTTCCGCTCCGGCGACATCATCTTGAAGGTCTCGATCTATCCGACCCGGATCGACACCGGGTCCGGCGTCTACGTGTCGGCCTCGATCGGTGGCGACCCCACGGTGGTCAAGGATCCCTACGGCTACACCACGCAGGACGGGATCGTCTCGCCAGGCAAATCGACCGTCCTGGTCTGGCAGCTCGGCTCGGCGCGCGCCCCGTCCTCAGATCCGAACCAGCGCGTCCTGGTCTATTCGCTCGGTACCCCCACGCTCAACGCCTGGAATCACTACACCATCAACGTCACCCAGGCGCTGAACGACATACCGGCCGCGGATCGCCCGCTCGACTACAACGGCTTGACGTTCCTGAAGATGGCCGCGGCGGGCAACGGCGGGACGGCCGAGGCCTACTTCGATACCTACTCGATCGACGCCTCGAATCCGGTTGCTCCAGCGGACGAGTTCGTCTACCGCACGCCGCGGGTCGACGACTTCGACACGAGCACCTTCGAGGTCTTCGCCTCGTACGAGATGGGGCAGCAGAAGCACTCCAACCGGTTCAACTTCGCCATCACCGATCCGACACAGTACGTCTCCTACCTCTACGGATCCGACGGCATCGCAGAGACACAGCAGACCGGCTACCCGGCTCAGCTCAACCACCCGGGGACGACGATCACCGTCCAGGAAGCGATCGACACGAAGGGAGGCGGCGCGGACTTCCTGGAGGTGCGGGAGCCGGAATGGGTGACAGCCTGGGACACGATCCTCGAACAAGGGGTGCAGATCATCGGGACCTGGTCGAGCGACACTCACACTGGTGAGAGCGCCGGCAAGGCAGCCACGTACATCTACGCTCCGGCGCTCGACTTCAACGAGCTGATCCACTCCTACTTCGAGGGACGCGTCTACAACGCGCGCAACGATTTCGGAGGCCGGGTGGTCTTCAACCTCGACGCCGCATCGCAGGAACCGTACCCGGTGCGCTACCCGGTCTATGTCTCGGATGCCCAGACCACCGCGAACGTCCACCTGGCCGTCACGGGTGACTTGAGGACTAGTTACACCATCCGCTGGATCCGCAACGGTGAGGTGTTCGCGAGCGAGAACCCACCGGGCTCCTCCTACGACGCGACGAAGGCGGTCCCGCTCGACGGTCCGTTCACCTATGTCCGGGCGGAGATCCTCAGCTCGAGCGGCTCGCTCCGGGCCATGACCCAGCCGATCTTCTTCATCGATGTCTCCGGGCTCCCAACCGACAAGCGCCTCCATATCGATCGGACGACCACTGCGGACGATATCTGGTACAACAAGCTCTACACCAAAGGCATCACCGCGACGAGCTGGTCCGGAGACATCCAGGCGCTGTCGTTCACGCTGAACAACCCAGCCGAGGCACTCGTCCGCCTGCGCATGCAGACCGACGCGGCTCCGGACCGGGTCAAGGTGGATGGCACGCTGGTCGCGGCAGCCGGTTCCCTCCCGGACTTCGAGGCCGCGACCGGCTCGAGTTGGTACTACGACAGCGGAGCCAAGCTCCTCCATCTCAAGGTCCGGCATGCTGGCACGACCGCCGATGTCCTGGTCGCCTTCTCGGCTCAGACCGACACCGAGCCACCGACCCCGCCGGCCAACCTGACCGCGAGCGCCATCAACAGCAACCGGGTTGACCTGCGCTGGGACCCCTCGACCGACAACGTCGGCGTCGCAGGCTATGACATCTACCGCGACGGCGCTCTCCTGGCCTCGATCGGGACCGAGACCAGCTACTCGGACACGACGGTCGTCGCCGAGACCACGTACTCGTACGAAGTGAAGGCGCGCGATGCGGCCGGCAA
>Ga0101941_1000784_pt1 | contig 38393 bp, 46 predicted proteins | sample DewCreD2012metaG_3_FD_75242 | JGI IMG/M metagenome (GOLD analysis project Ga0101941, IMG submission 75242) | Hot spring sediment bacterial and archeal communities from British Columbia, Canada, to study Microbial Dark Matter (Phase II) - Dewar... ...
GGCCCCCCGGGCCACCGCCTTTTCGATGAGGTCCGGCCGGTTGGCCGGGCAGAACAGCATGGAGCGAAGCGCATCCACCGTGACTTCCCGTCCTTTCCCCGGGCCGGCTGCCTACCGCGCCGAACCCCGCATGGGCAGGCCCACCACCGCCGTGCCGGAACAGACCGCCACCCGGTGCTGGTTTTCCGCCACCAGCTCGCAGGTGACGAGGCCCTCCTGCTCGCCCGGCTCGGCGAGCTCGCTCGGGGCTCAGCCGGCCGCGATGAGCGCGACCCCGGCGAGGGCCGCGACGACCCCGGCCCGCTGGGGCCCGGTCATGCGCTCGCGTAGGAGCACGCGCGCGAGCACCACCGTGGTGACCGGGTAGAGGGAGCCGAGCACGCCGTTCAGCGCGAGGAGGCCGCCGGCGTCGGCCGCCATCGCGAAGGCCAGGTTCGCGCCGTTGTCCAGGATCCCCGTGAGCGCGATCCGGAGCCCGTCCGGCCCGCCGAGCGAGAGGGCCGGCCGCCGGACGGCGAAGGCGACGGCGAGCGCGGAGAGCGCCCCGGCGCGGACCGCGAGCGTCGCCCAGAAGGGATCCTCGCGGCCGGCGCCGTCGAGGGCCACGTCGAGCATCCCGATGGCGAGGGCGGCGAGGAACGCGTCGGCGACCAGGTTGCCCTTCACCCCGGCCTCCCGGCAGAGGCGGGTGAAGATGTCCCAGTGGCGCCGACCCGGGGCGACCGGCACCGCATGCGGCTGAGAGCGGATGACCTCCGCGAACGCCATCGCATGGGCGAGGGGGCTCGGGGGGACGAACACCCGGGGGTGCGTGACGACGCGGAGGAACCCGGCGAGGATCAGGTCCGATACGCCGTACGCGAGGTCGCCTTCCAGCACCCCCTGTAACCACCCCCGGAACCGCGCGTGGTCGGGGGCGTCCTCGCGGTGCGCGTAGACGAGGATGTTGACGTCAGGGAGCAGCACGCTCGTCCATCAGCTCCAGCAGCTGGGCGGTGCTGTCGAGGTCCACGCCGGGCTGGAGGCCGCGTCCCCGGAACGTGGGGAGATCCGCCGGTCGCCGCCGCTCCCCCGCGCTCCGCCTACGGGCGAGGGACTCGCGGAGGGCGTCCTCGATCACCTGCGCGAGGGTCCGCCCGCTCCGAGCGGCCTCCGCCTTGAGCTCCGCGAACAGGGCGTCGTCGATCCTGACGGTGGTCCTCACACGCGCGATCATACAAGCATCAGATGCGACCATCTAGATGTCCAAGGCCCACCGGACCGGGCGGGTACGCTCGGCGCCATCTGGCGGTACTCCGCGGTGGACGGGGGCCCGGAGTTCCGCGGGGAGTCGAGCGGTGCCGGCGGAGGTTCGGGATCCCCGTGCGCCGGCTCGCGCCGCGCCTGGTTCGTGAGCACGGACATCGATCCCTCGTCGATGTACGTCGGCGCCTCCTCAGCCGCGATCGCCAGGCTCTCGGCGGATGACCTCCTCGAGGTCCTCCCCGCCCACCCGGAGGATGAGTACGACGGCCCCCCCTGCGACCCGGAAGAGCCCGAGCGGTCGTAGAGGAGCGTGGGGCGCCTCCGCGAGCGGATCGTGGACCAGGACGAGGCTGTCCGGGCGGCGGCGGCGATCCGCCGTTCCCGGGCGGGGCTCTCGGACCCCAACCGCCCCATCGGCTCGTTCCTGTTCCTGGGCGCCACCGGGGTGGGGAAGACCGAGCTCGCCAAGGCCCTGGCGGGGTTCCTGTTCGACTCGGAGGACCTCGGTCAGTACGGAGGGCGAAGGCCCTCGATCATCGGGAAGTGGCGGACGTTCGTGGTGAGGAGCTCCGCTTCGAGGACGAGCGTGGTCGCCGCGATGAGGTAGTCGGCGGCGTCGATGCCCTGGTGGCTGCGCCGGAGGCGGTTGGCAAGGGCGCCGGCCGTCCGGCTGACCTCCTCGTCGATCGGGACCCAGACGAGCGTCGAGAAGAAGGCCTCGAGGGCGTCGAGCTCCGTCCGCCTGACCCCGGCGAGGAGCTCGAACCTGGTGATCTCGCTGGCAGCGAGGGTCTCGCCCGCAGCGACGAGGTCCGTCAGGAGCCGGGTCGCCGAAGCCAGGCCGCGGAGGTGGTCCACCGCGACGGTGGTGTCGACGACCTTCACCGATGACCGACGCGCCGGAGCCGCTCGTTCAGATCGCCCCGGAGGAGGTCCACGTATTCGGATCCGGTGAAGCGCCTGCCCCTCCAGCTCCCGGCGCTCCTGCGGAGCGCCTGGAGCCGGGCCTCCTTCGTCGGCGCCCCGAACGTGCTGCGGATCGCGCGCCGGATCAGCTCGGAGCGGGACGCCCCGGTCTCCGCGGCGGCGCGGGCGAGGAGGTCCAGCTCCTCCCGTCCGAGGTAGATCTGGGTCCGATCCACGGCATCACTATACATCGAACGGCGCCGTCGCACGGGCCGGCCCCTGCTTGACGGCCGACGCGGAACGCGTTCTGCTTGGGGGCGTCGGTCGAGGGAAGGGGGGAGCGATGCGGCGCGTCGGGATCGGCGTCCTCGTGGTCGGGCTCACCGTCGGCCTCCTGGCCCTCTCGGCGCCCTCGGGGGCGGGCCGGCAGCCCCCGCCGTGGGTACGGCACGTGCTCAACTTCCCCGGCGGGATCTCGGTCGGCCCCCGGGCCCGGCTCGCCGCGCTCGGCGTCGGGACGACGGCCCCGACGACCGCGGCCCCTGCGGTGGCGGGCGGGACCGACGTCCTGATGAACGCCGACTGCGACCCGCCGCGGCCGCAGAACGAGACCTCGGTGGCGTTCAACCTCACCGATCCCCGCAACGCCGTCGCGGCGGCCAACGACTACTGCGGGGACGGGTTCTGGATCGGGGCCACGTTCGACGGCGGGCGGTCCTGGACGAGCGTCTTCAAGGATCCCAAGCTCTCGACCGGCGCCCGGTGCTTCGGCTCCGACCCCTCGGTCGTGTACAGCCTCCGGGACGCCGCCTTCTACCTCGCCACGCGCTGCTTCTCGCCGACCGATCCCAGCTCCGAGGTCCAGGTGTGGCGCTCCACGGACGGCGGACGAACGTGGACCGACTCCTTCGACGCGGCCGTCGCGATCTCGAACATCCGGCCCGACGGCTCGGTCGACGCCTCGGTCTTCTACGACAAGGAGCTCCTGGCCGTGGACAACGAGGCCTCGAGCCCCCGCTTCGGGCGCCTCTACCTCACGTTCATCAAGTTCCACATGGTGGGGCCCTCGGGGCGGAGCGACTTCTGCCCCGTCCAGCTCGCGACCACCGACCCCTCGGGGGACCCGTCGGGCTGGAGCTGGTCGCACACCGCCGTCGTGCCCGACGCGCCGGGCGCGCGGGGGCTCGGGCCCTCCGCGAACCAGTGGGCGATGCCGGTCGTCGACGACCGGGGCGCGCTGAATCTCGCCTACGCGATCGAGGAGTGCAACACGGGCTTCGACCACGCGTTCTTCTTCACGCGTTCGACGGACGGCGGGGCGAGCTTCAGCGCGCCGGTCCGGATCGACGGCCCCGGCGACTTCGTCGACAACCCGAACCGGCAGGACCTGCTCCCGGCCAAGCACGCCCGGCTCCCGGTCTCGCCCTCGCTCGCGTTCGACCCGACCCGGGACCGCCTGCTCTTCGCGTACCAGAACAACGTGCACCGGGGCGTCTCAGGGGCGGACCTCTCGCTCCAGACCTCGGACGACCTGGGGCGCACCTGGTCCCGGCCCGTGCCGATCGCCGTGACCGCATCGGGCGCCCCAGCCCCCGGCGACCAGTTCTTCCCCTGGCTCGCCGTGGACCCCGCGGGCACGGTCCACGCGATCTGGTACGACACGCGGAGCGACCCGGGGAACAAGCTGATCGAGACGTTCCTCGGGACCTCCGTGGACGGCGGGGCGACCTGGACGAACGAGGCGATCAGCGACGTGGCGTGGAACCCCGATCGGTCGTTCTTCTCCTGCGGCTGCTTCATCGGGGACTACAACGCGATCGCGGCCTCGGGGAGCCTGATGTACCCGGTCTGGACAGACGGGCGGAACACGCCGGGCCAGCCCCTCGGCCAGACGGACATCTTCACCGACCCGGGCCTCGGGCCGTGAGGGAGGGCCCTGCGGGCGACCGACCCCGTCCGTGGCGACGATCGCGGGCGCCAGGTCCCTCCGGGGCGTCGGGAGGGCGGCGGCGGACCAGCGTGCGTGGGCGATCAGGCGTCCGCCGGGAGGATCCGGAAGGACCGGCCCCGCAGCGGCCGGACAGCCCGGAAGTGCCGCTCGTCCAGGGTGAGCACCCGGGTCGTCCCGTGCCTCGCCGCGACGACGACCACGGAGGCGTCCGCCAGGCCGATCCCGAGGGGGCGGTACCGGTCGATGAGGCGGGTGGCCTCCGCCACCTCCGCCGGCCCGAAGGGCACCAGCTCGTAGGTCTCCGACATCGGGCCCGACGGCTCGATCGACGCCTCGGTCCGTCGGGCGAGCCCGTGGTGCCGCGGTCGGGTAAGGTGACGGGCCGTGGACCAGCACCGGGCGCCCGCGGGGGAGCGGCCCCGCGTCCTGCGGCGGAGCAGGAGCGACCGGATGATCGCCGGGGTGTGCGGCGGGCTCGGCCGCTACCTGGGCGTCGATCCCGTCCTGCTCCGGATCGCCTTCGTCGTACTCGCGCTCGCCGGGGGCGGAGGTCTCCTCGCCTACATCGTGGCCTGGATCCTGATCCCCGAGGAGGGGCCGGGCGAGGAGCTGGGCGAGGCCCGCCCGTCGTCGGGCGAGACGGTCCGTCTCGTCGTGGGCGGCGTCCTCATCGTCCTGGGCGCCCTGTGGCTCGTGGGCGTCTCCTTCCCCCGCCTCGGCCGCTTCCTGTGGCCGCTCGCGTTGATCGCCATCGGGGTCGGGATCATCGTGCGGTCCTCGGCGGGGCGGCGGTGAACGGGCCCGCCCCGCCCGCGGAGGGGCCCCGGCCGGCTCCCGAGCCCGCCCCCGGCACCGGCCGGGTCGTGGTCGGGCTCCTCCTCGTCCTGGGCGGCGCGGCGTGGCTCGCGGACGCGCTCGGGGTCTCCTTCCCCTGGGGCCTCGTCCTCCCCGCCCTCCTCGTGGCCATCGGCCTGGCGCTCGTCGGGTTCGCGGTGCGGGGGCGCAGCAGCGGGATCCTCGTCGCGGCGGGGGCGGTCCTCACGGTGCTGCTGGCGGTCGGCTCCGGAGCCCGGGTCCCGCTCTCGGGCGGCGTGGGGGAGCGGGTCGAGCGGCCGACCTCCGTCGCCGAGCTCCGGGAACGCTACGAGCTCGCGGTGGGCTCGCTCACCGTCGACCTCACCGGGCTCGGCGAGGAGGGCACCGCGCTCCGGAACCGCGTGGTCGAAGCCCGGGTGGGCGTCGGGGAGCTGGTCGTGGTCCTGCCGGAGGGATGGAGGGGGAACGCCACGGCCCAGGCGGGGATCGGCGAGGTCCGGCTCCTCGGCAGGAGCCAGGAGGGGCTCGGCCCCGAGCTCCGGGCCGTGGAACAGGGGCCGGTGCCACCGGGCTCGTTACCGCTGTTCCTCCACCTCGAGGCGTCGGTCGGGCTGGGGGAGGTGGAGGTCCGCCATGGATGAGCGCCGGGTCCACGCCGGGGCCCTCGGGCTCGGGCTCTTCTACGCGGCGGCCGGCGCGCTGTTCCTCCTGGACCGGCTGGGGGTCCTCGACCTCAGGGCCCGGTACCTGCTGCCGCTGCTCCTGATCGGGCTGGGGATCGCGGTGCTCGCGGGCGGCCGCCGGTAGGGACCGGTCGCCGCCCGGGCCCGGGACCGCGCGGCTCGGGGCGGACGGCGGAGCGGGACGCTCCAGGGGTTCCGGGAGCGGGTCCCGCGGGTCGCTTTCGACCTCTACCTCCTCGCGGCGGGGTAGGCTCGTGGGCGACACCCCCGCACAGGGAGGGCGTGACCGTGGAAGCGTTCTGGATCGTGGTTGCGATCGCGGTGCTGCTCGCGGTGGCCGGGATCGTCTCGTACAACCGGTTCGTCTCCCAGCGTCAGCTGATCCGCGACGCGTGGGCGAACATCGACACCGAGCTCCGCCGCCGCTACGACCTGATCCCGAACCTGGTCGAGACGGTCCGGGGCTACGCCGCCCACGAACGGGAGGTGTTCGAGGAGGTGACCAGGGCCCGGGCCGCCGCCACCGCGGCCACCGGCTCGCCGGCGGAGCAGGCGGCGGCGGAGGGGCCGCTCGTGGCCGCCCTCCGGCAGCTCTTCGCGGTGGCCGAGAACTACCCCCAGCTCCGGGCCAACGAGAACTTCCTCCAGCTCCAGGCGGAGCTCGCGAACACCGAGGACCGGCTGCAGACCGCCCGCCGCTTCTACAACGCGAACGTGCGCGAGTACAACCGCCGGGTGCGGTCGTTCCCCTCGAACCTCATCGCGGGGGCCTTCGGCTTCCGGGAGGAGGAGTTCTTCGAGATCGAGGAGGCGATCCGGGAGGCCGGGCCGCCCCGGGTCTCCTTCCCCCCGGCGGGCGCGGCCGAGGGCGGCGCGCCGGCGGGCCCGCCCGCCGGACCCGCCCCTGGATCGCCCGCGGGCCCCGCGCCCACCGGGCCGGCGCCGCAGGAGCCTCCCTCGGCGCCGCCCCAGGCCCCGGCGGGCGGAGCGGCCCACCGAGGACGCTAGCGGCCGGCCGTCCCGAGCCCCGGTTCCTCCAGGGGCACGAAGGACGCGGCGCGGCGGACGCCGCGGGTGGCACCCCACCAGGCCAGGGCCCAGGCGAGGGCCACGGCCCCAAGGGCCACCGCCGCCCGTCGCGGCCCGAGGTGGTCCGCGGCCCATCCCGCGACCAGGCTCGAAGCCGCGAGCGACAGCGTGACCAGGGCGAGGTCGAACGCGAACACCCGCCCCCGGATCCGGTCCGGGACCAGGCGCTGGAGGCCGTAGGTCGAGAGCGTCCACTGGGCGCCGCCCCCGAGGTGGGCCAGGAAGACGGCGGCCGCGGCGAGCGCGAGGGAGGGGGCCAGGCCGAACAGCACGTACCCCACGCCGAAGGTGGCGAGGGCCGAAAGGATCGCGGCGTGGAGGCGGCGGCCGTCCCGTCCGGCCAGGGCCCGGCCGAGGAAGGGCCCGACGAGCGCCCCCAGGCCGCGGAAGGCCATGAGCGTGCCGATCCCCACCTCGCCCCGGCCGAAGACCTCCTTCCCGAACACGCCGATCAGCACGAAGACCCCGGCCGCGAGGCCGAACCCGCCCTTGACCGCGAGGAGCGCGAGCACGCGGTGGTCGCGGCGGGCGTAGGCGAGGGTCTCGGCCGTCGCCGCCACGACGCCGGGGTGCTCGACCCCCTCCCGGGGCTCGCCGAAGGGCCGGCGGATCCGGGCAAGGAGCGCGGCGGAGGCCAGGAACGAGGCGGCGTCCACGAGGAACGCGGTGTCCCGGCCCAACGTGGCCGCGACCACCCCGCCGATCGCGGCGCCCACCGCGAGCATCGTGCCCCAGGCCGAGCCCAGGAGCGCGTTGGCCGTGGCGAGGTCCCGCGGCTCGACCAGGTTGGGGACCGCCGCCGACGAGGCGGGGTCGAACACCGCGCTCCACGAGGAGAGCGCGAAGAGCAGGACGAACGCGAGCCACAGGTCCCCCGGCTCTCGGACCAGCAGGAACCCGGCGCAGAGCGCGGCGCGGGCGAGGTCCGCGGCGATCATCAGCCGGCGCCGGTCCAGCCGGTCCACGAGCGCCCCGCCCACCGGGGACATCAGCACGAACGGCAGCTCCTGGCCGATCACGACCAGGGCCAGCGAGAGGGCGGAACCCTGGAGGTCGAGGACCAGGGCGAACAGGGCCACGGTGAGGAACCAGTCCCCGCCCAGGGACACGAGGCCCCCGACGTAGAGGCGTCGGAAGTCCGGGTTCCGGGCGAGGAGGGAGCCGGCGTCCCGCAGGCCGCCCCGGGGGGTCGCCCCTGCCGAGCCGCGCTCGCTCACGCCCGCCCCGCCGGGGCCACGGCTCCGGGGGATCCGGGCGCCGCCCCGGTCGATTCGCGTCCTCCCACGGCGGGTGCCAGACTACAGAGCACGCACCCGTCACGAGGAGGCTGCCATGCTCGAGCGGTTCACGTGGTTCAAGCAGGCCGCGTTCCGCTGGGGGGGCGACGGCCTGACGGTCTACATCGACCCCTGGGGCATCCGGGATGAGGATCCCCCCGCCGACGTCGTCTTCATCACCCACGCCCACTTCGACCACTTCTCCCAGGAGGACCTGGAGCGGGTGCGGAAGGAGGGGACCAGGTTCCTCGCCCCCCACGACGTGGCCCGGGAGCTCTCCGGGGAGGTCACGCCGGTCGCGCCCGGAGACTCCCTCGAGGTCCGGGGGATCCGGGTCCAGGTCGTCCCGGCCTACAACGTCGTCGAGGACCGGCTCGAGTTCCATCCCAAGGCCAACCGGTGGGTGGGCTACGTGCTCGAGCTCGGCGCGAACACCTACTACCACGCGGGGGACACCGACCACGCGCCGGAGCTCTCGGAGGTCCGGGCCGACGTGGCGTTCCTGCCGATCGGCGGGACCTACACGATGGATCCGACCGAGGCCGGGGGCCTGGCCCGGGCCATCTCCCCGCAGCTCGCGGTGCCGATGCACTACGGGTTCGTGGTCGGCTCGCCCTCCGACGCGGACCGGTTCCGGGAGGCGGCCGACCCGGTGAAGGTGGAGGCGCTCACCCCCGTCCACCCCTTCGAGCGGGGGTGAGCCACGGGCGCGCGGGCGACGCTCCGGCTGGCCGGTCCGCTGGGCGCGTGCTCGGTCGTGGTGGGCGCCGCGGTGGGCGCGCTCGCCCGGAGCTTCGGGACGGCCGCGTGCCCCTCGGGCACGGCCGTCCCGCCCGGCTCCGCGACGGACTGCGCCTCGCTGGTCGCGAGCCTCGCCGCGCGCGTCGGGGGGCTGGCGGCGGCTGCCGTGGTCCTGATGGCGCTCCTCGCGGTGGGGCTGCACCGGACGGCGCTCCGGTCGGCGGAGGTCCACCGGGACCCCGCGCCCCTCCGGGCGCCCGGCGGGTAGCATCGCGGGGGCCCAGGGACGAGGGAGGACGCGTGCGATGACGCTCGGCTACGACCGACCGCTCTACATCCTGGCCTTCGACCACCGCGGATCGTTCCAGGAGAGGTTCTTCGGGATCAGCGGGCGGCGGCCCACCCCGGAGGAGGCCGCGCGGATCTCCGACGCGAAGCAGGTGATCTTCGAGGGGTTCCTCCGGGCCCTCGAGGAGGGGGTGCCGCGCGAGCACGGCGGGATCCTCGTGGACGAGGAGTTCGGGGCCGAGATCGCCCGGAAGGCCCGCGCCGAGGGGCTGATCTTCGCGATGCCCGTCGAGAAGAGCGGCGAGGACGAGTTCGACTTCGAGTTCGGCGAGGCGTTCGGCGAGCACATCGAGGAGTTCGACCCGACCTTCGCCAAGGTCCTGGTCCGTTACAACCCCGAGGGCGACCGGGAGAGGAACGCCCGGCAGGCGGCCCGGCTCCGGAGGCTCTCCGACTGGCTCCACGAGCGGGGGCGGCGGTTCCTGTTCGAGCTCCTGGTCCCGGCCGAGCCCCACCAGCTCGAGGCGGTGGGGGGCGACGCGGGGCGCTACGACCGCGAGGTGCGGCCGGGGCTGATGCTCCGGGCGATCGAGGAGCTCCACGCCGCCGGCGTCGAGCCCGACGTGTGGAAGATCGAGGGCCTGGATCGGCGTGAGGACTGCGAGGCGGTCGCGCGGGCGGTCCGGGCCGGCGGCCGGGACGGCGTGGCGTGCGTGGTCCTCGGCAGGGGGGCCGATCGGGCCGCCGTCGACCACTGGCTCCGCCAGGGGGCGGGGGTCGCCGGCTACGTCGGGTTCGCGATCGGGCGGACGATCTGGTGGGACCCGCTCCAGGGGTACGTGGAGGGGACGCTGCCGCGGGACGAGGCCACCGGGCGGATCGCGGCGAACTACCGCGGGCACATCGAGGTGTACGAGCGGGCGGCGGAGGTGGCGTAGGGATGGCGGTCATCAAATGGATCGATCTGGTGGGGGTCTCGGAGTCGTCGTGGCGGGACGCGGCGCAGCAGGCGCTCGCCGAGGCGGCGAAGACGATCCGGAACATCGAGTCGATGGACGTCCTGGAGACGAGCGCGGTGATCCGCGACAACCGGATCGCGGAGTACCGCACCCACGTCCGGATCCACTTCCGGATCGAGCGCTGAGCGCCGGCGGCCGCTCGCCCCGACCGGCGACCGGGACCGGCCGGGTCGAGGCCCCGGTCGGTCCGCATTCGTGGCTCCGGCCCGGCACGTTCCACCGGGCCGGGCGGCCGCGGAGCCGGGATACACTGGGTCCGTGCCGGCCTCGGTCGTGATCGGGACCCAGTGGGGGGACGAGGGCAAGGGGAAGGTCGTCGACTACCTCGCGGACCGGATGGACTTCGTGGTCCGCTACCAGGGGGGGAACAACGCCGGCCACACCGTGGTGGCCGAGGGCCGGACCCTCAAGCTCCACCTGGTCCCGTCGGGGATCCTCTACCCCCACATCACCCCGGTGATCGCCGGCGGGGTCGTCGTGGACCCCCGGGTCCTCCTCGAGGAGGTCGACCAGCTCGAGGCGCTCGGGATCGACTGCTCCCGGCTGCGGGTCTCGGGGAACGCGCACCTGATCATGCCCTACCACCTGGAGCTCGAGAAGGTCACCCAGCGGTACCTCGGCAAGCACGCGCTGGGCACGACCAAGCGCGGGATCGGTCCCGCCTACGCGGACAAGGCGGCCCGGATCGGCCTCCGGGTGCAGGATCTCTTCGACGAGGAGATCTTCCGCGAGAAGCTGGAGGTGGTCCTCAAGGAGAAGAACCTCATCCTCACCAAGGTCTACAACCGGCTCCCCCTCGCCGCCGAGGACATCGTCCGCGACTACCTCGGCTACGCCGAGCGGCTCGCGCCGATGGTCGCCGATACCGCGAAGCTCCTGCACGAGGCGCTCCGGGCGGGGCGGAACGTCCTCCTGGAGGGGGCCCAGGGCACGATGCTCGACCTGGACCACGGCACCTACCCCTTCGTCACCTCCTCCAACCCCGTGGCCGGCGCGGCCCTCGGCTCGGCCGGGATCGGGCCGAAGGAGGTCGACCGGGTGATCGGCGTGGCCAAGGCCTACGTCACCAGGGTGGGCGCCGGCCCCTTCCCCACGGAGGAGCGGGGGCCGGCCGGCGAGCGGCTGGTGGAGCGCGGCGGCGAGTACGGGACGACCACCGGCAGGCGGCGCCGGCCGGGCTGGTTCGACGCGGTGATCGTCCGCTACGCGGCGCGCCTCAACGGCCTCACCGAGCTCTTCCTCACCAAGCTCGACGTGCTCTCGGGCCTCGAGACCGTGCCGGTGTGCGTCGCCTACCGCTGCGACGGGGAGCTGTACGAGGACGTGCCGCCCCACCAGTCGCTCTTCCACCGAGCCGAGCCGGTCTACGAGGAGTTCGAGGGGTGGCGGGAGGACCTCGGGGAGGCCCGCGCCTTCGAGGAGCTCCCGCCGGCGGCGCGGAAGTACGTGGAGCGGATCCGGGAGCTCGTCGGGGTGCCGATCGCGGTGGTCTCGGTCGGGCCCTCGCGGGAGCAGAGCCTGCGGGTGGCGTAGGGGGGCGCGGTGCGGGTCCTGGTCGTGGGCGGCGGGGGGCGTGAGCACGCGATCGTCTGGCGCCTGGCCCAGAACCCCACGATCGACCGGCTGTACGCGGCGCCCGGGAACGCCGGGATCGCCCGCGAGGCGACCTGCGTCGACATCGCCGCGGACGACGTGAAGGAGCTCGTGGCCTTCGCCGAGCGGGAGGGGATCGACCTCACGGTCGTGGGCCCCGAGGCCCCCCTGGTCGCCGGCCTCGCGGACGAGCTCGAGGCCCGGGGGCTGCGGGTCTTCGGGCCGACCGCCGCCGCGGCGAGGATCGAGGGCTCGAAGGCCTGGGCCAAGGAGCTCTGCGAGCGGCACGGGATCCCCGCCGGCCGCTCCCTCGCCTTCGACGACCTGGACGAGGCGGTCGCGGCCCTGGAGGGGTTCGAGCCCCCATACGTGGTGAAGGCGGACGGGCTCGCCGCCGGGAAGGGCGTGACCGTGACCGAGGACCGGGCGGAGGCGGTCCGCGCGCTCCGACGATCGCTCGTGGAGCGGGCCTTCGGCGAGGCCGGCGCGCGGGTGCTCCTCGAGGAGCACCTCGAGGGCCGGGAGGTCTCGGCCTTCGCGATCACCGACGGGCGGGACGTCCTCCCCCTCGCCCTGGCCCAGGACTTCAAGCGGGCCCTGGACGGGGACCGCGGGCCGAACACCGGGGGGATGGGCGCGTACTCGCCGGTGCCCTGGGTCGACGCGGAGACCGAGCGACGGATCCGCGACGAGATCCTGGTGCGCGCGATCCGGGCCATGGAGGCCGAGGGCGTCCGCTACCGGGGGATCCTGTACGCGGGCCTGATGCTCACCGCCCAGGGGCCCAAGGTCCTCGAGTTCAACTGCCGGATGGGCGACCCCGAGGCCCAGGCCATCCTCCCCCGGCTCCGCTCCGACCTGGGGGAGCTGATCCTCGCCGCCTGCGAGGGGAACCTCGGGAACTACGTGCTCCACTGGGCGCTCGAGGCCTGCGTCACCGTCGTCCTGGCCTCGGGGGGCTACCCCGGCGAGCACCGGACCGGGTTCGAGATCCAAGGGCTCGAGGAGGCCGGGGCGATGGAGGGCGTGGTGGTGTTCCACGCGGGGACGGCCGAGCGGGACGGTAGAGTGGTGACCGCGGGAGGGCGGGTGCTCGCGGTGAGCGGGCTCGGGGCGACCCTGGCCGAGGCCCGGGCCCGCGCCTACGAGGCCTGCGCGCGGATCTCGTTCGAGGGGATGCACCACCGGAGCGACATCGCGGCCGAGGTCGCGGAGGATCCGACGTGAGGGCGGAGGGGACGGCGCGCGAGGAGGGGCCGCTGGTCGGCGTGCTCGCCGCCTCCCCGGCGGAGCTCCCCCTGCTCCGCCAGGCCGGGCTGATCCTCGAGAAGTTCGGGATCTCCCACGAGATCCGGGTGATCTCGCCGGCCCGGAACCCCGACCTGATCGACGAGTACGCGAGGACCGCGTTCGAGCGGGGGCTCAAGGTGGTGATCGCCTCCACCGGGATCTCGGGGCACCTGGCCTCGGCCGTGGCGGCCCGGACCGTGCTGCCGGTGGTGGGGGTCCCGATCAGCACCGCGCCCCAGCTCACGGGCCTCGAGGCGCTCTCGATCACGGCCCAGATGCCCTCCGGCGTGCCCGTGGCGACGGTGGGGGTCGACGCGGCGGTGAACGCCGCCGTCCTCGCCGCCGAGATCGTGGGCGTGGCCGACCCGGAGGTGCAGAAGCGCCTGTGGAGGTTCAAGGACGACCTCGCCGAGGGCCTGAAGCTTTGAGCGCGCGAGCGACCGGGGGGCGGCGGTGATCCCCCGCTACACGCTCCCGGAGATGGCCGAGCTCTGGTCCGAGGAGGCCAGGCTCCGGCGCTGGCTCGAGGTGGAGCTCGCCGTGGTCGACGCGTGGGCCGCCCTGGGGGTCGTGCCGGAGGACGACGCGCGGGAGATCCGGGAGCGGGCCTCGGTCGATCCGGGGCGGGTGGCGGAGCTCGAGCGGGAGACGCGCCACGACGTCGCCGCCTTCGTCCGGTGCGTGGCGGAGTCGGTCGGGCCCGCGGGGCGGTGGGTCCACCACGGCCTCACCTCCTCCGACGTGGTCGACACCGCCCTCGCGCTCCAGCTCCGCGACGCCGTCGACCTCCTCATCGGGGGCCTGGAGCGGCTGCTCGCGACGGTCCGGCGGCTCGCCCTCGCCCACCGCGACACGCTGATGGTGGGGCGGACCCACGGGGTCCACGCCGAGCCCACGACCTTCGGGCACAAGCTCGCCGTGTTCGCCTTCGAGCTGGACCGGGACCGGGAGCGGCTCCGCCGGGCGCGGGAGGTCGTGTCGGTGGGGAAGGTCTCGGGCGCCGTCGGGACCTACGCGCACGTGGACCCGAGGGTCGAGGAGCTGGTCTGCGCCCGGCTCGGCCTCCGCCCCGCGGAGGCCTCGAGCCAGATCCTCCAGCGCGACCGCCACGCGGAGCTCCTCGCGGCCTGCGCGATCACCGCCTCCACCCTCGACCGGCTCGCCACCGAGCTCCGCCACCTGGCCCGGACCGAGGTCCGGGAGGTGCAGGAGCCGTTCGCCCCCGGCCAGAAGGGGTCCTCGGCCATGCCCCACAAGCGGAACCCGGTCCGCTGCGAGCGGATCTCGGGCCTCGCCCGCCTGGTCCGGAGCCACCTCCAGGCGGCCCTGGAGGACATGGTGCTCTGGCACGAGCGCGACATCTCCCACTCCTCGGTGGAGCGGGTGATCCTCCCCGACGCGACGGCGGCCCTGGCCTTCATGCTCCGCGAGGCGGCGGAGGTGCTCGAGGGGCTCGTGGTGTTCCCCGCGCGGATGCGGGCGAACCTGGAGGCCGGGGGCGGCCTCGCCTACTCCCAGGCGGTCCTCCTGGCCCTCGTCGAGGCGGGGCTTCCCCGGGAGGAGGCGTACGGGATCGTCCAGGCCGCCGCGGCCCGCGCCTGTGACGAGGGGGCGAGCTTCCGGGAGCTCCTGGAGGGGGACGCCCGGGTCCGGGCGGTGCTCCCGCCCGAGCGCCTGGCCGACTGCTTCGACCCCGGCCGGTTCCTGCGGAACCTGGGCCCGGTCTTCGAGCGCCTGGAGAAGCTGCCGGTGGAGGGGGGATGACCGGGCCGCTCGTGCGGGGGAAGGTCCGGGACGTCTACGACGTGGGCGGCGACCGCCTGGTGATCGTCGCCACCGACCGGGTCTCGGCGTTCGACGTGGTGCTGCCCACCGAGATCCCCGACAAGGGCCGGGTCCTCACCGGGCTCTCGCTGTTCTGGTTCGAGCGGACCCGTGACCTGGTCGGGAACCACCTCCTGTCGGCGGACCGGCGCGACCTCCCCGAGCCCGTCCGCGACGACCCCGAGCTCGCGGGGCGGACGATGCTGGTCCGCCGGGCGCGGGTGATCCCGCTCGAGTGCGTGGCCCGGGGCTACCTCTCGGGCTCGGGGTGGGCGCAGTACCGGGAGACCGGCCGGGTGTGCGGGGTGCCGCTCCCCCCGGGCCTCCGCGAGTCCGAACGGCTCCCCGAACCGATCTTCACGCCGACCACGAAGGCGACGAGCGGGCACGACCTGCCGCTCACGTTCGAGGAGGCCTGCGAGCTCGTCGGGCGGGGCCTCGCCGAGCGCCTGCGGGAGCTCACGATCGCGCTCTACGAGCGGGGGGCGGCCCTCGCGCTCGAGCGCGGGATCATCGTGGCCGACACGAAGTTCGAGTTCGGGTTCGCGGGGGGCGAGCTGATCCTGGTGGACGAGGTCCTCACCCCCGACTCCTCGCGGTTCTGGCCGGCCGACCGGTACCGGCCCGGCGGCCCCCAGCCCTCCTTCGACAAGCAGTTCCTCCGCGACTGGCTGGACGCCTCGGGCTGGGACCGCGAGCCGCCCGCGCCCGAGCTGCCCGAGGAGGTCGTGGTGCAGACCGCGCTCCGCTACCGCGAGGCGTACGAGCGGATCACGGGCGAGCCGTTCGCCCGCTACCGGCAGCGGATGGGGGTGTGGGCGCCCTCGGCGTGGGATGCGAAGCTCGACGTGGAGCGGCTGCGGAGGGGGGAGGCGTGAGGTACCGGTTCGAGGTCGTGGTCTCGCTCAAGCCGGGGCTCCTGGACCCCCAGGGGAAGGCCGTGGAGGGGGCGCTCCCGGCCCTGGGGTGGACCGACGTGTCGGGGGTCCGGGTCGGCAAGCACGTGGAGCTCACCGTGGAGGCGCCCGACGAGGAGGCGGCCCGAGCCAGGGTGGAGGAGGTCGCCCGGCGGCTCCTCTCGAACCCGGTGATCGAGGACCACCGGATCCTCCGCGCCGAGGAGGTCCCGGGGCCCGACGCCGCCGAGCCGGGGAGGGGGGCGGCCTAGGTGGGCCGGCGGCCGAGGGTCGGCGTGGTCACGTTCCCCGGCTCCCTCGACGACCGGGACGCGCTCCGGGCGGTCCGGCTGCTCGGGGGCGAGGGCGTGCCGCTCTGGCACGCCGAGCGAGACCTCCGGGGGGTGGACGCCGTGATCCTCCCCGGCGGGTTCTCCTACGGCGACTACCTCCGGACCGGGGCGATCGCCCGGTTCGCACCGGTGATGGAGGAGGTCCGCCGGTTCGCGGAGGCCGGCGGCCCGGTGCTCGGGATCTGCAACGGGTTCCAGATCCTCTGCGAGGCGGGGCTCCTGCCCGGGGCCCTCGCCCGCAACGCCTCCCTCCGGTTCGTGTGCCGGTGGGTGCACGTCCGGGTGGAGAGCACGGCCACCCCCCTCACCGCCGAGCTGCTCCCGGGGGAGGTGCTCGAGGTCCCGGTGAAGCACGGCGAGGGCCGGTTCCTGGCCGGGCCCGAGGACCTGGCCCGGATCGAGGGCGAGGGGCTCGTGGTCTTCCGCTACTGCGGGCCCGGCGGGGAGCTGGGCGAGGCCTGGAACCCCAACGGGAGCGCGGGGCACATCGCCGGGGTGCGGAACGAGGCCGGGAACGTGGTGGGGCTCATGCCCCACCCCGAGCACGCCGTCGACCCCGACCTGGGGCCCACCGGGGGCCAGCCGCTCCTCGCCTCGCTCCTGGCGCGGGCCCTGGCGAGGGTGTGACCGTGGTGCGCGGAGGAGGCGCGAGGGGGGCGCCCGCCCAGGGCGCGACGGCGAGGTCGGGGGAGGGCGCGGCCGAGGTGCCCGCGGAGGGCGCGACCGGCACCCGGGCCCGGGAGCCGCTCCACCGCGCGCTCGGGCTCACCGACGAGGAGCTCGGGATGGCCCGCGAGGCCCTCGGCCGGGAGCCGAACCCCACCGAGCTCGCGATGTTCGCGGCGATGTGGTCCGAGCACTGCTCCTACAAGTCGAGCAAGGTCCACCTGCGGAGCCTCCCCACCGAGGGGGAGGCCGTGCTGGTTGGGCCCGGGCGGGACGCGGGCGTGGTGGACCTGGGGGAGGGGCTCGCCGCGGTGTTCAAGATGGAGTCCCACTCCCACCCCTCGGCGATCGAGCCCTACCAGGGGGCGGCCACCGGGGTGGGCGGGATCGTCCGGGACGTGCTGGCGATGGGGGCCCGACCGGTGGCGCTCCTCGACCCGCTCCGGTTCGGTCCCCTCTCCGAGGAGCGGAACCGCTGGCTCTTCGCGGGGGTCGTGGCGGGCATCGGGGGGTACGGGAACTGCATCGGGGTCCCCACGGTCGGGGGCGAGGTGGCGTTCGCGCCCCCGCACTCGCGGAACCCCACGGTGAACGTGATGTGCGTGGGGATCGCGCCGGCGGAGCGGGTCCTCGCCCCCCGGGGGGTGGAGCCCGGCGCCCTCCTGCTCCTCGTGGGCGCGGCCACCGGGCGGGACGGGATCGGCGGCGTCTCGGTCCTGGCCTCCCGGACCCTGGAGGAGGGGGCCGAGGAGAGCCGGCCGAGCGTCCAGATCGGCGACCCCTTCGCCGAGAAGCTCCTGATCGAGGCGTGCCTGGAGCTGGTCGAGGCGGGGCTCCTCGAGGGCCTCCAGGACCTGGGGGGCGCCGGGCTCACCTGCGCGGTCTCCGAGACCGCGGCGCGGCTCGGGCTGGGGGCCGAGGTGGACCTGGACGCGGTGCCGCTCCGGGAGCCGGGGATGGAGGCCTTCGAGATCCTCACCTCCGAGTCCCAGGAGCGGATGCTCGCCGTGGTCCGGCCCGAGCGGCTCGAGCGGGCCCGGGCGGTGTGCGCGCGGTGGGGGCTCGCCTCGGCGGTCGTGGGCCGACTGGTCGAGGGGGGCGCGATGCGGGTGCGGATGGGCGGGGCGGTCGTGGCCGAGGTCCCGGCGCGGTCCCTGGCGGAGGAGGCTCCCGTCTACGACCGGCCGCGGCGCCCGCCGGAGGGGCTCGCGGAGCTCCACGCCGACGACCCCACGTTCCTGCCTTGGGCGGGGGACCCGGGGGAGGCGCTCCTCGCCGTCCTCTCCTCGCCCAACGTGGCCTCCAAGCGCTGGGTCTACGAGCAGTACGACTCGCTGGTCCAGGGACAGACCCTCCGGGGCCCGGGCGGGGACGCCGCCGCCATCCGGATCGAGGGGACGCTTCGGGCCATCGTCTGCTCCGTGGACGGGAAGGGGAGGTTCGGGGCGCTCGACCCCTACCTGGGAGCGGCCCACGCCGTGGCCGAGGCCGCCCGGAACGTGGCCTGCGCGGGGGCGCGGCCCCTCGCCGTGACCAACTGCCTGAACTTCGGGAACCCCGAGCGGCCCGAGGTGATGTGGCAGTTCGCCGAGGCCGTCCGGGGGATGGGCGACGCCTGCCGGGCGCTCGGGACCCCCGTGACCGGGGGGAACGTGAGCTTCTACAACGAGTCCGGCGGGTCGGCGATCTGGCCCACGCCGGTGGTCGGGATGCTCGGGATCACCCCCGACCACCGCCTGCTCGTGGGGCACGCCTTCCGGGGCGCGGGGGACCTCGTCTACCTCCTCGGGGAGACCCTCCCCGAGCTCGGGGGGTCGGAGTTCGCCGAGGTCGTCCTGGGGAAGGTCTCGGGCCGGCCGCCGGCCCTCGACCTGGAGCGGGAGCGAGCTCTCGTCGAGCTGCTCGTGGAGGCGGCCCGCCGCGACCTCCTGGCCTCGGCCCACGACTGCTCCGACGGGGGGCTCGCCGTCGCCTTGGCCGAGTCGGCGATCGCGGGCGACGTGGGGTTCGCGGTGGCCCTCCCCGAAGATCTGCCGGCGCACGTCTCCCTGTTCAGCGAGTCGGCCTCCCGGGCGGTGGTGAGCGTGGCGCCGGGGAGGGCTGGCGAGCTCGAAGACCTCGCCGCCGAGCGCGGCGTCCCCTGCGCGCTGCTCGGCGAGACCGGCGGGCCGCGGATGGCCTTCGACGGGCTCTTCGAGCTGGAGGTGGCCGGGGCCCGCCAGGCGTGGGAGGACGCGATCCCCCGGCTGATGGGCGGCTAGGGCGGGACGGAGGACGTGGGTCGATGAGCGCGGCGAGGTGGCCGGGCGGGCTCGGGGAGCTCCGGGGGGTCGCGGCGCCCGCCGAGGAGCGGTCCCGTCGGCAGGCGGCGCGGCCCGGCGACCTGGCGGCCGCCCGGGGGCTGCTCGACGTGGGGGTGGGGGAGGTGGACACGCCGATCGGGCGGCTGCTCGTGGCCGTCACCCGCCGGGGCCTGGTCCGGGTGGCGTTCTCCGAGGAGGAGCCGGAGGCGGTGGTCGAGGAGCTCGCCCGGCGCATCTCCCCGCGGGTGGTGCGCTCGGCCCGGATGAGCCAAGAGGCGCGCCGGGAGCTGGCGGAGTTCCTGGAGGGACGGAGGTGGAGGTTCGAGCTCCCAGTGGACCCGTCGCTCGCGCGGGGCTTCGCGCGGCGGGTGCTCGCCGGCGCGGCCCGGATCCCCTACGGGCGCGTGCGGACCTACGGGGAGCTGGCGGCGGCGCTCGGCGCGCCGAGGGCCGCCCGGGCGGTGGGGAACGCCCTCGGCGCGAACCCCATGCCGATCGTGATCCCCTGCCACCGGGTCGTGCGGGCCGGGCGCGAGGTGGGCGGCTACGCCGGGGGCCCGGAGCGGAAGGCGTGGCTCCTCCGCCTGGAGGGCGCGCTCCGATGACGTTCGGTCCGCTCCGCTCGGCGCGCGGGGGCCGGTGCTACCATCGCGGCGCGTGGAGCGACCGAGGGAGGCGTGCGGGCTCTTCGGGGTGTGGGCCCCGGGGGAGGACGTCGCTCGCCTCACGTACTTCGGGCTCTTCGCCCTCCAGCACCGGGGACAGGAGTCGGCGGGGATCGCCGTCTCCGACGGCGAGCACGTCCTCGTCTACAAGGAGCTGGGGCTCGTCTCGCAGGTGTTCGACGAGGCCACCCTGGCCACGCTCCAGGGCCACCTGGGGATCGGCCACACCCGGTACTCGACGACGGGCTCCACGACCTGGGAGAACGCCCAGCCGGTGTTCAAGACCGAGGGGGGGCGCTCGCTCGCGCTCGGCCACAACGGGAACCTGGTGAACACCGCCGAGCTCGCCGCCCAGGTCCCTCGGCGGGAGGGGGCGACCACCGACTCCGACCTCGTGGCGAGCCTCCTGGCTCGGGAGCTCCCCGGCCGCGAGCTGGGGGAGGCCGCCCTCGAGGTCCTTCCCCGCCTGCGCGGCGCGTTCTGCTTCGTGTTCATCGACGAGCGGAGCCTGTACGCGGCGCGCGACCCCCACGGCCTGCGGCCGCTGTCGATCGGGCGCATCCCCGGCGGGTTCGTGGTGGCCTCCGAGACCTGCGCCCTCGACATCGTGGGGGCCACCTTCGTGCGGGACGTGGAGCCGGGCGAGCTGGTCCGGATCGACGAGCGGGGCCTCTCCTCGGAGCGGTTCGCCCAGGCTCCGCGGCGGGCGCTCTGCGTGTTCGAGTTCGTCTACCTGGCCCGGGCCGACTCGCGCCTGCTCGGACGGACCATCCACGAGGTCCGCCGGGAGCTGGGCCGCCGCCTGGCCCGGGAGGCCCCGGCCGAGGCCGACCTCGTGATCCCGGTCCCGGACACGGCGGTCTCGGCCGCCCAGGGGTACGCGGAGGCCTCGGGGATCCCCTACGGCGAGGGCCTGATGAAGAACCGCTACGTGGGACGGACCTTCATCGAGCCCGCCCAGTCCCTCCGGGAGCTCGGCGTGAAGCTCAAGCTGAACCCGATCCCCGACGCGATCCGGGGCCGGCGCCTGGTGGTGGTGGACGACTCGATCGTGCGGGGAACGACCACCCGCCAGATCGTGCAGGCCCTGCGGGAGGCGGGCGCCGCGGAGGTCCACGCCCGCATCACCTGCCCGCCCATCCGCTGGCCGTGCTTCTACGGGATCGACATGTCCACCCGCTCCGAGCTGGTGGCCAGCGACCTCTCCGTGGAGCAGGTGCGGGCCTTCGTGGGTGCGGACTCCCTCGGCTACCTCTCGCTCGAGGGCATGATCGCCGCCACCGGCTCGCCCGCGGAGGCCTTCTGCCGGGCCTGCTTCGACGGGGAGTACCCCGTGCCGGTGCCGGAGGAGGCCGGGAAGTTCCTCCTCGAGCACCCGACGAGGTCGTGAGCCGGCTGACCGGCGGGGCCTTGAGCGAGGCCCAGCGGAGGTCCGGGCGGCCGTGAGCGACGCGTACCGCCGGGCCGGCGTGGACCTCGCCGCGGCCGCCCGCGCCGTGGAACTGATCCGGGAGCTCGCCCGGGGGGCGTCCCGGCCGGAGGTCGTGGAGGGCGTCGGGGGGTTCGCCGGCCTGTTCCGGATCGACGACCGGAGGCTCCTCGCGGCGGCCGCCGACGGCGTGGGGACCAAGCTCGAGGTGGCCCGCCTGGCCGGCCGGCTCGACACCGTGGGGATAGACCTGGTCGCGATGTGCGCCGACGACGTGGCGTGCACCGGGGCCGAGCCCCTGTTCTTCCTCGACTACCTGGCGGTCGGTCGGCTCGACCCCGAGGAGGCCGCGACGGTCGTGGCGGGGATCGCCGAGGGCTGCCGCCGGGCGGGCTGCGCGCTCCTGGGCGGCGAGACGGCTGAGCACCCGGGCATCCTCGAGCCCGGGCGCTTCGACCTCGCAGGGTTCTGCGTCGGGGCGGTGGAGGAGGACGTCCTCCTCGGCCCCCACCGGGTCGGCGAGGGCGATGCCCTGGTGGGCCTGGCCTCCTCCGGGCTCCACGCCAACGGGTACTCGCTCGTTCGGAAGGCGCTCCTCGAGGAGGCCGGCTACCGGCTCGACGACCACCTCCCGCGGCTGGGACGGACCCTGGGGGAGGAGCTGCTCGAGCCGACCCGGATCTACGCGCCGCTCGTCGTGGCCCTGGCCCGGGAGGGGCTCGTGTCGGCGGCCGCGCACGTGACGGGGGGCGGGCTCGTGGAGAACCTTCCGCGGGCGCTCCCCCCGGGCCTCGGTGCCGAGCTCGAGGTGGGGTCCTGGCCGGTCCCGCCCGTCTTCGACCTGGTCCGGGAGGCGGCGGGGGCGAGCGAGGGGGAGATGCGCGCCACGTTCAACCTCGGGCTTGGGATGGTGCTCGTGGTCCCCGCCGACCGGGCCGGGGAGGCCCTGGCCCGGGCCGCCGCGGCGGGCGTCCCTGCGCATCGGATCGGGCACGTGCTCCCCGGCCGAGGCGTGCGCTTCCGGGGGTGAGCGGACCTGGCCCGGGAGCGCGGCCCCGGCGGCCCCGGTTCGCGGGACCTGCGCGGAGGGTGTGCCGGCCGGGACCATGGCGGTTCCGCCGGCACGCCGGCCGGGCGGAGGGGCGGGCTAGTCCCTCCGGTACCCCCGAACCCCCAGCGCGACCTATCCAGGATCGCGCCCGGGCGGCCGTTGTATCCCGTGTGATGGTCGAGGAGCGGTTGCCGACCAGCGTCCTGGTGGTCGACGACGAGCCCCAGGTCGCCTGGGTGCTCACCTGGAGCCTGGAGGCGGAGGGCTACCGAACGCTCACCGCTCGGGACGGGCTCGCCGCGCTCCGGGCGATCCGGGAGCACCGCCCCCACCTCATGCTCCTCGACATCATGATGCCGACGATGGACGGCTGGAGCGTGCTCGAGGAGATGCGCCGGCTCCCCGACGGGGAACGCCCCCGCGTGGTGGTGGTGTCCGCGCTGGCGAGCCTCCGCGACCGGGCCCGGGCCGCGGAACTCGGGGCCGATGCGTTCGTCCCCAAGCCGTTCGACGTCGAGGAACTCCTCGAGGTCCTCCACGGCCTCGAGCGGGCGAGCTGACCTCCCCCCCTCGAACCCCGGTCGGCTCGTCGGGCGGCCCGGATCCCGACCCCGGGCCGCCACGCCCGCCGCAGTCCCGACCTCCCCGTTCCGCCCGCGATTCGGGCGCGCGTCGCTGGCGAGGCGGAGGCGTACACGGTAACCCGACGGTTCCGTTCCAACCGGTGGTGTCGGTGTCGGTTGAATCTTGACCCCCCTGGGCCGGTCGAATCCTGACCCCTCTGGGCTTCCTTCCGGGGTTTGGGGCTCCGGAGGGGTGAGCCTGGTCGGCGATCCGAGCCGACCAGGGGGAAGGGATGATCGACGTGCACCAGTGGGCAGAGATCCGGCGGCTGCACCTGGCCGAGGGGGTGGGCATCAAGGCGATCGCCAGACGACTCGGCATCGCCCGGAACACCGTTCGGGCCGCGCTCCGGTCCGAGGAACCGCCCGCCTACCGGCGGCCGAAGGCACCATCCAAGCTCGACCCGTTCCGGGGCGAGATCCTGCGTCTGCTCGATGAGGATGCCGAGATCCCCGGCACGCGCGTGCTTGAGATCCTGGCCGACCAGGGCTACCGGGGCGGCAGGTCGATCCTGAACGAGTACCTGCGCGAGGTCCGGCCGCTGTTCCGTCGGGCCCGGGTCTACCAGCGCACCACGTACCTCCCCGGCCACCTCGCCCAGTGGGATCTCTGGGAGCCACCGGTCCCGATCCCGGTCGGGCACGGGCACCGACGCCGCGGTTACGTGCTCCTCGGCGCCCTCGGATACTCCCGCGTGGGCTGCGGAGCCGTCGTGTTCGGAAGATCCGCCCCGGACCTCCTCTGGGCCCTGGATCGGTGCCTGGGTCGCATCGGCGCGGTGCCGCGGGTGGCCGTGTTCGACCGGGAGGGGGCGCTGTGTCTGGACAAGACCGCCCGGTCACCCCGCCCCACCGAGCCCCTTGCCCGTTACGCGGGGGCACTGGGGTTCGGGGTGCACTTCCGCCCGGCGGCCGACCCCGAGGGCAAGGGGGTGGTGGAGCGGCTCGCGGGGTACGCGGAGACCTCGTTCCTTTCGGGCCGCAGCTTCGCCGGCCCCGCTGACTTCCAAGCCCAGCTGGACTCCTGGTTCGACCACGTGGCCAACGTCCGGTTCCACCGCACGATCCGGTGCCGGCCGGTGGACCGCCTGGCCGAGGACCGGGCGGCGATGCTGCCGCTCCCCGAGCGGCGTCCGGAGATCTCCTGGCGCTTCCACGTCCCGGTCCGTCCCGACCCGTACGTGCGCGTGGACACGTGCGACTACTCGGTGCACCCGATCGCGGTGGGCCGGGTGGTCGAGGTCCGGGTGAGCCAGCTCGAGGTGGTCGTGGTGACGCGCGACGGGCAGGTCGTGGCGCGGCACGCCCGGTCGTTCGCGCCGCACCGCACGATCACCGCGGCCGAGCACGGCCGGGCCATCCGGGAGCTGCGCGGAGGACCACCCGTGGAGCGAACGGAGCCGGCGGTGGAGGTGCGTGATCTGGCCTCCTACGACCGGCTGCTGGACCTGGGGGCGTTCGAGGGTCCCGGGCCCCTGGTCCGGGTCCCGTCCGGGAACGGCTCAGCGGCCGGTGCTGAGGAAGGTGGGTCCAGATGAGCACGGACGCGGAGCTCGCCCACCTGTTCCGGGCCCTCAAGGCCCCTGCCGCAGCCGCGGCGCTCCCGGAGCTCGTGAAGCGGGCCCGCGACGGCTCGTGGTCCTACGAGCGCTTCGCCGAGGAGCTGCTCGGGGCCGAGCACCTGGTCCGCCAAGCCCACGGCGGTGAGGCTCGCATCCGCGCGGCCCGGTTCCCGGCGCGCAAGTCGCTCGACGAGTTCGACTTCGGCTTCCAGAAGTCGGTGTCCCGGCAGGTGCTCGCGCACCTCGCTCAGCTCGACTTCCTCCACGAGGCTGGCAACGTGGTGTTCCTCGGCCCTCCCGGGACCGGCAAGACCCACCTGTCGATCGCCCTCGGCATCCGAGCGTGCCTGGCCGGCCACCGGGTGGCCTTCGCCACCGCCACCGAGTGGGTGGCTCGCCTCGCCGATGCACACCGGCAGGGGCGTCTGGAGGCCGAGCTCCGCCGCCTGCAGCGGATCCCGCTCGTCGTGATCGACGAGGTCGGCTACATCCCGTTCGATCCCGAGGCCGCCAACGTGATGTTCATGTTGGTGAGCTCGCGCTACGAGCGGGCCTCGGTGATCGTGACGTCCAACAAGCCTTTCTCCGCCTGGGGAGAGATCTTCGGCGATGCCGTGGTCGCGGCGGCCATGGTCGACCGCCTCGTGCACCACGCCGAGGTGATCTCCCTCCGGGGTGACAGTTACCGCCTGAAGGACCGAGATCTCGGAAGGATGGTGAGGCCTACTGCCGAGCGGGTGGGGTGAGGGGGGTCAGATTTGGACCGTCCCCAAGGGGTCAGTTTTCGACCGTTGACGACACGGTGGGAAGCTCCATCACGTTCGAGGGGACCACGAGATATCAAGACGGGGCACAACCGATCTCGCCTACGTGAAGGTCCGGGGATCCTGCCGCGACCCGGATGGTACGTGGCGCGGTCGTCCCAGCAGCCCCGCTCGCATAGGGACAGATGCGCGAGGTGAGCGGCTCCCCCATCCGTCCGCCTGACGGAGAGGTTCCAGCCGGCGTTCCATTGATCGCGCTCCTCGGCCGGACCCCGGCGTTGCGGCTGGTATCGACTGATCTCTCCGTCTATTCGACGGGCTTCACGTTCAGGTGCTGTCTCTTCGCGCGGGATCCGGCGTCGGCGCTGATCGACGAGTGGGCGGCGGCGTGGACGCCGGCGGCCGTCGGGACCGACTTCGACCTGGCGGTCGGGTTCGAGGATGGCGTCGAGTTCCGTCTGCATCCGCATCGGACGGCGGGCGGCGCGGAGCCGCTCTTCTTCATGGAGGGGTGGACCCGCGAGCGACAGTCGTGCCAAGACCGTGTTCGTGCCACGTCTCCCGCCTGGAGGCAGGGTGACGATCTCCGCAGGATGGCCCAGCCGAGGGGTCTTTCCTTCCACGTTCGCCTTCGACGCGTCCCTGTTGCTGGACGCACGTGCGCGCGTGGTTCAGGTCTGGGAAGAGGGTGGTTGATCCGTGTGGCGCAGACGGACCCGTCGGGCCTCGATCGCCACAGGGCCCGTAGCCTGCGGGCGGACGTGGGATCCGGCCGCGCTCCGTGGCGTCAGTGGGGGAAGCGCTGGCGGTCCTTCGGCACCACGGTCGTCCCCACCGCCCGACAGGTGAGGATGGGCTCGTCCAGGAACTCGGCCGCTGAGTCGGAGATGTCCGGCCGGGCCCCGCCCACCTTCCAGATCTCGAACTCGCAGGTCCGCGAGGTGTTCCCCACCGAGACGATCCGCCCCCGGGCCTCGATCCAGTCGCCGGCGTACAGCGGATGGAGGAACTCCACCGAGGAGTAGGCGCGGAACAGCCCCTCGTCCCCGTCGTAGCGCATCGCGAGCTCGGTGATGAGGTCGCCGATGATCTCGAGCTGCTTGGCCCCAGCGACCAGGCCCCCGCCGTAGTGGGCGTCCTCGGATCCGAGGCGCAGGCGGATGTACGCGGTCGGGAACTCCACCTCTCCCTCCTCCGTGTTCGGGACCGGGCGGGGGCGGCTAGCCCCCCACGACCTTGCCGAACCGCACCCCGCGGGCCGGGACCCGGGCGAGGGTCCCGTCCCGGGTGCGCACCAGGAACGTCTCGGCGGCCTCGTCGTAGGCCTCGAGGACCCCGACGGCCTCGCCAAGGTAGCCGTTGGGGAGCTCGAACTGGAACGAGACCCGCTTGCCCACGTCCTCGGGCGTGACCAAGTTCCTCCGCTCCATGGCGCGCCGTAGCCTACCGCGGGCGGGGGCCCTCCACGCGGGAGATCCGCCCCGGCGGGGGCTCGGGGAATGCCTCGGGGTGCACGGCCCAGGCGAGCACCTCGAGCCCGTCGACGAGGCGGGGCCCGGGGCGGGAGAAGTAGGAGGTGGCGTCGACCGCCCAGACGTTGCCCTCGCGGGCGGCGGGGGTCTCGGCGAACTCGGGGATCTCGAAGAGCCGGGGGGCCTCCTCCTCCGCCTCCTCGAGGTAGTACCCGCAGGGCATGAACACGATCACCTCCGGCGTGGCCTGGGCCACCTCGTGCCAGCCCACCACCCGCGACGGCTTCCCCTCCTCGTTCAGGAGGTTCTGCCCGCCCACCGCCTCGACCATCCCCGGGACCCAGTGGCCGGCGACGAACGGCGGGTCCGACCACTCGAGGCAGAAGACGCGGATTGAGGGGAGCCGGGCGGCGGTGCGCCGCACGGCCTCGATCCGCACGCGGAGGGAGGAGACGAGCTCCTCGGCCCGCTCCTCGCGCCCGAGGAGGCGCCCGACGACCACGATGGTCTCCAGGACCTCGTCCAGCGTGTGGGGGTCGAGCGAGATCACCTCGGCGTCGGTGGTGCCGAGCTCCTCCAGGGCCCGTTCGACCTGCCCGGAGGGCATCGCGCAGACCCGGCAGAGGTCCTGCGTGAGGATCACGTCGGGGTCGAGCTCCCGGATCAGCTCCTTCTCGAGCACGTAGAGCGGCTCCTTCCGGTCCATCCGCTCCCGGACGGCGGCGTCGATCTCCCGCGCGGTGAGCGGGAGCCCGTGGGGGAGCGCGGTGCGGATCACGACCGGCTTCGTCGTGGCCTCCGGCGGGTAGTCGCACTCGTAGGTCACGCCGACAAGGTCGTCGCCGAGGCCGAGCGCGTACACGATCTCGGTGGCCGAGGGCAGGAGCGAGACGATCCTCATCGGGGGAGCGCTCCCAGGCGGTCGGGGTCCTGGAGGAGGTCCACGAGGTCGCCGAGGGCCCGTCCCACGGCGGCCCCGTCCAGGACGCGGTGGTCGAAGGTGACCGAGAGGACGCAGGCCGGCCGGGCCACGACCGCTCCGTCCACCACGAGGGCCCGGGGCGCGATGACGCCGAGCCCCAGGGTTACGGCGTGGCCGGGGGCGAGGATCGGGGTGCCGAACTCGGCGCCGTAGGAACCGGTGTTCGTCACCGAGATCGTGCTCCCGGCGAGCTCGGCCGGCGGGAGCGTCCCCGCCCGGGCCGCGGCGGCCAGCCGCTCGATCTCGCGGGCCACCCCGAGAATCCCCATCCGGTCGGGATCCCGCAGCACGGGGAGCACGAGCCCCCGCTCGGTGTCGGTGGCGATCCCCACCGCGATCCTGCGGTGGACGAGGACGGCGTCCTCGGTCCAGGAGGCGTTGAGCATCGGGTGCCGCCGCACGACCTCGCAGAGCGCGCGGACCACGACCGGGAGCGGCGAGACGCCCAGCTCCCGACGGAGCGCCTCGAGGTGGGTGCAGTCCGCGGTGCGGAACGTGGTCACCTGGGGGACCGCGTAGCTCCGGGTCAGGTTCTCGGCGACGGCGCGACGGACGGGCGAGTGGGGGATCCGCTCCACCTCGTCCTCCGGCCCGGCGGCCGCGGCGCGCTCCACGTCCTCGCGCGTGATCCGCCCCCCGGGCCCGGTGCCGCGGAGGGCGCCGAGGTCCACGCCGAGCTCCTTCGCGAGCCGCCGTACGGCGGGGGTGGCGGCCACGGGACCCGCTCCGGGCCCACCGGTCACCCCCGGTGGGGCCCCCTCCGCCTCCGCCACCTCGAACGTGACGAGGGGGTCTCCGACCTTCACCGCCTCCCCCGCTGCTGCGTGGAGACGGAGCACCCTCCCGGCGTGGGGCGAAGGGATCTCGACCGTTGCCTTGGCCGTCTCGACCTCGACGAGCGGTTGGTTGAGCGCGACCTCCTGGCCCTCCTCGACCAGCCAGCGACCCACCCGGGCCTCCTCCAGGCCCTCGCCGAGGTCGGGCAGGGGGAAGTCGTAGACGGCCATCAGTAGCTCACCGTCCGCTCCACCGCCGCCACGATCCGCTCCACCGAGGGCAACCAGCGGTCCTCGAGGGAGGCCGGGGGGTAGGGCGTGTCGTAGCCCGTGACCCTGGCCACCGGGGCCTCGAGGTGGTCGAAGGCCTCCTCCATCGCGCGGGCCGCGATCTCGGCGCCCATCCCGAGGGTGCGGGGTGCCTCGTGGACCACGACCAGCCGCCCGGTTCGGCGGACCGCCTCCCCCAGCGCTCCCAGGTCGAGGGGGACGAGCGAGCGGAGGTCGAGCACCCGGCAGCCGATCCCCCGCTCCTCGAGCCTGGCCGCCGCCTCCAGGCACCGGTGGACCATCGCCCCGTAGGACACGATCGTGCACGCCGCGCCGTCGCGGACCACCACCGCCTCCCCGATCCCCGGCCCCTCGGTGGTGAGGATCCCCTCCTCCTTCGCCCAGTACCTCGCCTTCGGTTCGAGGAACACCACCGGGTCGGGGTCGGCGATCGCCGCCCGCAGCAGCCGGTAGGCGTCGAGGGCGTTGGAGGGGACCACGACCTTGAGGCCCGCGGTGTGCGCGTAGTAGGTCTCGGGGCTCTCGCCGTGGTGCTCCTTCCCCCGGATCCCGCCGCCGAACGGCATCCGGATCACGAGCGGGAGGCCGACCCGCCCCTTGGTCCGGTACCGGTACTTCGCGACGTGGGAGATCACCTGGTCGAGCGCCGGGTAGGAGAACCCCTCGAACTGCATCTCGACCACGGGCCGCCACCCGGCCAGGCAGAGCCCCACCGCGGCCCCCACGATCCCCGCCTCCGCGATCGGGGTGTCGAAGACCCGCTCGGGACCGAACTCCCGCTGGAGGCCGTCGGTCACCCGGAACACCCCGCCGAGGCGTCCCACGTCCTCCCCCATCACGAGGGTGCGGGGGTCGGAGGCGAGGGCGTCGCGGAGGGCGGCGTTCAGCGCGGCCACCATCGTGAGCTCAGCCACCGGGACCCCCCAGGGCCTCGGCGCGCTGGCGCTCGAGGGCGGCCGTGGGCGCGGCGAAGACCGGGCGGAAGAGCTCCCCCGCCGGCGGCGGCGGGATCCGTACCACGGCCGCCCGGATCTCCGCGACCCGCCGCTCCGCCTCCTTCGCGCAGGCCTCCACGAACGCCTCGTCGACCACCCCGCGGGCCAGGAGGAACGCCCGGTAGCGGGCGATCGGGTCCTCCGCCGCGAACCGCTCGACCTCCTCCGGGTCCCGGTAGCGCGTGGGGTCGTCGGCGGTGGAGTGCGGTCCCAGGCGGTAGGTCACGGCCTCGATCAGCGTGGGACCCTCACCGGCCCGGGCGCGCTCGACGGCCTCCCGCGTGGCGGCGTAGACCGCGAGCACGTCGTTCCCGTCCACCCGGAGCCCCGGGAACCCGTACCCCTCGGCCCGCCGCCAGATCTCGCCCGCCGTCTGCGACCGAACGGGGACCGAGATCGCCCACCGGTTGTTCTGGCAGACGAACACGACGGGAGCGCGCCACACCGCGGCCAGGTTGCAGGCCTCGTGGAAGTCGCCCTCGGAGGAGGCGCCGTCGCCGAAGTAGGCCAGGGCGCAGGCCCGGAGCCCGTCGAGGCGAGCCCCGAGGGCCCACCCCACCGCGTGGCAGAGCTGCGTGGCCACCGGGACGCAGATGGGGGCGAACCGCGTCGCCATGGGGTCGTAGGGGCCGCCGTGCCAGGTCCCGCGGTGGTACTCGAGGTACTCGACGGGGTCGACGCCGCGCACGAGCGCCGCGGCGAGCTCCCGGAACGAGGGGAACACGAAGTCCTCGGGCCCCAGGGCGAAGGCGCTCCCCACCTGGGCGGCCTCCTGCCCCCGGTGGGGCGGGTACACCGTGAGCTCCCCCTGCCGCTGGAGGGCCAGGCACTCCTCGTCCAGGCGGCGGGCGAGGACCATGAGGCGGAGGAGCTCGCGGAGCTCGTCCTCGGGGAGGCCGACGTCCACGTCCCCCATGGGGGTCCCGTCGGGCGCCACCAGCCGCAGCGGCCCCCCCGTCCCCTTCCGCTCCACGATCATCCACGCGCCTCCCCGGCCCGGGGAAAGCATATAGAGCCGGGGTCCGTCCCCGGCGCGTCCGGCCCCGGCCGCGCCGCTACACTCCCGCCGTGGTCCCCTCGGCCTACCTCCGCGTGTTCCAGCCGCTCGAGGCCTTCCCCCCCGAGGAACAGGCACGGTGGGAGCGCTACCTCGTGGCCGGGGCTCGGCCGCGCGTCTCCTACCGCCAGCGGCGCACCGGGCCCCGGGTGGGCCTGATGCTGCCCGGGGAGGAGGAGGGGGCCGAGGTCCGGTTCCTGGACGGGAGGTCCTACGTGTGCCCCTGGAACCTGCGGGTCCGGGTCCTGGCCGGGCTGCTCGCGTTCCGCGAGACCCAGCCGAAGGAGCTCGCCGACCTGTTCGTCCCGGCCCCCGAGGCGAGGCGGGCGGCCAGGGAGCTCCAGCGCCTCCGCCGGCGCGCCCGGGGTTCGCTCTCGTTCATCCACCAGAGCCCCTGGCACGTCCCGATCCGCTGGTTCGTGCTGTTCGACGACGGGGAGCGGCGCCTGGAGGAGGCCCCCGACGGGTCCTACCGGATCCGCTACCTCACCACGGTGGCCCGGGCCAGGTGGCGGGCGGAACGGGTGGTCCCGATCCTCCGCGGCGCCGACCTCGGCCCGATCGGTGAGCTGGTGGCCGAGCTCCACGAGTGGTTGGGCGGCTTCGACCGGCGCTCCCTCCTCGAGCTCGACTACGACGGCCTGTGCGAGGGGCTCACGTGGAACGAGCTGGACGACGACCGGAGCGCCCGCGACGTCCACCTGGCGATCGAGGCGCTCTCCGAGGGCCGGTTCCCCCGCTCGGCCGAGCTGTACCAGCGGGTCCTGGGGCGATGGTCGGAACTACGGGCCCGGGAGCAGCTGAACTGAGTCGCCGGGGCCGGGGGAGTGGCCAGGGGCGGGATCGAACCGCCGACACCGCGGTTTTCAGCCGCGTGCTCTGCCAACTGAGCTACCTGGCCAGGACGGGCGCCCACCAGGAGGCGCCCGCCGGGGTCCGCGCGGGTGACGGGCTTCGATCCCGCGATCTCCGCCTTGACAGGGCGGTGAGGACTCCTGGCTCCTCCACACCCGCACGCCGTATGCGCTTCTCGGTGCCCCCAACGGGATTCGAACCCGTGTCTCCGCCTTGAAAGGGCGAGATCCTAGGCCGCTAGACGATGGGGGCGTGCCCACGGCCTCGCGGCCCCACGGCCCCGGGGGCAGCGCCCTGAGTATAGCCAAGGACCCGGGCCCCCTCCACGCGGGACGCGCCTCCAGCCTCCCGCTCAGGACCCGGCGAGGACCGGGAGCCCCGGGCCTGCTGGAGCGCGAACCGCTCCCCCGGCCGGATCCCGGTGCCCACGGGGCACTCCAAGACGTGGCGGGCCCCCCGGCGGGGGAGCGCGAGGCGTCCCGGGCGGAGCGTGCGGACCTCCACCACCCGGAGCTCGTCGTCCAACCAGCAGACCTCGATCGGGAACCCCATGCCGAAGGTGTGGATCGAGGTCGCGCGCGGCAGGAGCAGACCGGTGCCCGGCGGCGGCGCCCTCCCGAGGAGGCCGCGGACCCGTTCCCACGGGCTCACCGCCACCCGCACGCGGAGCGTGAGGCCGTCGGAGCCCTCGAGGACCGCGTCGATCACCCATCGATCCTAGGAGATGCCGCCGACATCCGACACGAGCCCCTTGGCTTGCGCGGCCGGCGCGCAAGCCTCAGGCTTGAGCGGGAGGAGGAGGTGACGGATGGTCACCGTGCAGTTCGTGGTGCGGGTACCGGACGTCGAACGCTTCGTCGCGGCGGCCAAGCGGTTCGAGCAGGCGAGCATCGAGCTCGGGGCGCGGAACCCCAGGGTGCTCGTGGACGAGAACGACCCCGGCGTGGTCTCCATGATGGCCGACTGGGAGTCCCACGACGCCATGCACGCCGCACGCTGCGTCGGAGAAGCTGGGCGAGGACTTCAACCGGGAGGCCGGGACCGAGGGGCTCGACTGGACCACCTACGTCTGGCACGAGCGGTAGCCGCTGGGTCCCGCGCGGGCCGGCCACACCTCCTGGAGGGCCCGTTCCTCGGCGGGACGTGAGCCGGATCCCCCTCCCCGACGGGCGGGACGCGGCCCGCCTGTGCGGGGTCGACGTCGGGGGGCGGACCGTGGACCTCGACCTCGTGGCGTGGCTCACGGACGAGGCGGCCCGTCACCTCTGGGCCGCCGAGCACCCCGATGACCCGCTGGGACCGCCGAACGACCACCTCATCGTGAACGATGACCCTGCCCCGTGGCGCCAGCCCGTGAGCCCCGACGTCGAGGTGGCCTCCGCCTGCGGGAGGAGGGCGACGCCGACCTCGACCCGGGAACGCTCGAGGAGCTCCCGGGCTACCTCGCGGCCTCCCCGGGGGAGGGCGGGTGCCCCTACCCGCCGTTCTGGCTCACCGTCCGGGACGGCGCGGTCGTCGAGATCGAGGAGCAGTACGTCCCGTAGCGATGGCGAGGCCTCCCTCGCTGGGCCGGGCCCCGGCTCGAGGGACGGCCGATGCGGCTCACCCCTGCCGAGCCCGATGCTCGCTCGCGAGGAGGACGGCGCGTCGGGCTCCCACGACCCGGGCGGCGCGGGCGTCCGCGGTGAGCCAACGTCCGCCGAGGTCCTCGGCCAGCCCAACGAACGTCGCGTCGTACCCGCTCATCCCACGGCAGGCCCAGCGGGCGGCGGCGGCGAGGGCCGCGTCGCTCAGGGGCAGGGTCCGGATCCCCAGGCGCAGGACCAGTGCGAGGGCCTCCCGGACGAACGCGAGGTCCCGGCCCGACTTCCGCGCCAGGACGTGCAGCAGCTCGGAATGGAAGAGGGCGGGTACGACGAACCGCTCGGGCCGGTCCCGCAGGTCGGCTCGGACCCCGAGGGCCTCCTGCCGGTGCGGCTCGTCGACGAAGAACCAGGCCGCCGCGACCGAGGTGTCCAGGACGAGCGGGCCCTCAGGCACCCCGGAGTTCCCGGAGGATCTCGACCGCGGGCGTCGGGTCGGTCGACGGTCGCGCCAGTCGGTCCATGCGGGCCAGGATCTCCTCGCGGGCCTCGGCCGCCGCCCGCTCCACGAATCGCTCCTGGAAGTCCCGGAGCGAGATGAGCACGGCGACGGGCCGGCGGCCCTTCTGGAGCAGGACGGGCTCCCCTGACCGCTCGAGCTCCTCCACGACCGCCCCCAGGGACTGCCTGAGCTGCAGGGCGTTGACCGCCTTCATCGCAGCTTGACATATCAAGTGATCAGGTCGCTGTCAAATCTGCGCTCGGTGTCGTGGGCCGGGCAGGATTCGAACCCGCGACACGAGGGTTAAAAGCCCCCTGCTCTCCCAGGCTGAGCTACCGGCCCACCGCGATTCTAGGCCCGGCCGCGGCGCCTATCGGGGGCGGTAGCGGTTCGTGATCGGCATCCGACGGTCCTTGCCGAAGGCCTTGGGGGTGATCTTCACCCCGGGCGGCGCTTGCCGCCGCTTGTACTCGGCCCGGTCGATCATCCGCACCACCCGCTCGACGAGCGCCGGGTCGGCCCCGGCGGCCACGATCTCCTCGGGGGAGCGATCCTCCTCCACGTAGTCCTCGACGATGGGGTCCAGCACCTCGTAGGGGGGGAGCGAGTCCGTGTCGAGCTGGCCTGGCCGGAGCTCGGCCGAGGGCGGCTTCGTGAGCACGCGGTCGGGGATCGGCGGGGGGTCGCTCATCCCGTTCCGCCACCGCGCGAGCTCGTAGACCAGGGTCTTGGGGACGTCCTTGATCGGGGCGAACCCGCCGGCCATGTCGCCGTAGAGCGTCGCGTACCCCACCGCGTACTCGCTCTTGTTCCCGGTGGCGAGGACCATCGAGCCGAACTTGTTGGAGAGCGCCATCAGGAGGTTCCCCCGGATCCGCGCCTGGAGGTTCTCCTCGGCCACCCCCTCCTCGGTGTCGCGGAAGAGGTCCTCGAGCGCGGCCAGGTAGGCCTTGAACACGTCGTCGATCCGGACGTCGTCGATGCGGATCCCGAGGCGGCGGGCTACCTCGTGGGCGTCCTCCACGCTCTCCGCGGAGGAGTAGGGCGAGGGCATGGCGAGGGCCCGGACAGCGTCGGGGCCGAGGGCGTCGACCGCGATCGTCGCCACGAGCGAGGAGTCGATCCCCCCGGAGAGCCCCAGCACCACCTCCCGGAACCCGTTCTTGCGCACGTAGTCCCGGGTCCCGAGGACGACCGCGTGGTAGACCTCGGCCGGCCCCTCGGGCCAGGGCGGGCGCGACGGGTCGGGCGCCGCGGGTTTCGGGGTCCCGGCCACCTCCGGCCCCGGGTACGCCTCCGGGGCCTCGGGGACGTCGAGGTCCACGACCAGGAGGTCCTCCTCGAACATCGCGGCCCGCCAGGCGAGCTCGCCGTCGGGGGAGATCACCATGGAGCCGCCGTCGAACACCAGCTCGTCCTGCCCGCCCACGGCGTTCACGTAGACGATCCAGGCGCCGGTCTCCCGGGCCCGCTCCCGGCACACCTCGAGGCGTTCGGCGATCTTCCGCCGGTGGTAGGGCGAGCCGTTGATGTTGGGGATCACCCGGGCTCCGGCGCCCGCGTAGGCCTCCCACGGGGGACCCGGCGCCCAGGCGTCCTCGCAGACCGAGATCCCAAGGGCCGCGGAGGCGACCCGCACCGGGCAGCCCTCCGCGGTGCCGGGGACGAAGTACCGCTGCTCGTCGAAGACCCCGTAGTTCGGGAGCTTCACCTTGTGGTAGCGGGCGACGACCCGCCCGCCCTTGAGGAGCCCGGCCGCGTTGTGCAGGCCCCGGGGGCTCCGGTCGACGAACCCCGCGAGGACCGCGCAGCCCGCCGCGGTCCGCCGGGCGAGCTCCTCGAGGGCCGCCAGGTTGTCGTCCACGAACCGGGGCCGCAGGACCAGGTCCTCCGGCGGGTAGCCGGTGATCGCGAGCTCCGGGAAGCAGACGAGGTCGGCCCCGAGCTCGGTGGCGGTGAAGGTCCACTCGGCGAGCTTGGCGACGTTGCCATCGAGGTCGCCGACCGTCGTGTTCACCTGGCCGAGCGCGACGCGGATCACGCGGGGAAGCCTAGCGCGCCCGCGGCGGGGGCCGAGCGCCGCCGGGGCTGGGACGCGCTCGGACGCGGGAGCCTACTCGATCCCGCCGATGTCGAGGTTGTAGGCCTCCCAGACCAGGTCGGCCCCGTGCTGGCGGTGCTTCACCATCCGGCCCAGCAGGCGCTGGATGTCGTCGCGCGCCTGGTCCACCGGCCAATCGCCGTCCACCTCTTCCCGCTCGAGCCGCCCCAGGAGCTCCTCGATCTGGGCCCCGATCTGGGGGTGGTGCTCCCGCAGGTGGCGGATCTTCCCGGAGAGGTGGGGCGCGCGCTCGATGACCTCCTCGTAGAGGCCCCCCGGGCGCTCGGTCACGAGGACGTGGTCCTCCCACGCCGCCCGCAGCGCCTCCATCGCCTTGCGGACCTCGAGCTGCCACTCGTGGGCCCGCCCCGCCGCCGCGCGGGAGATCGCTCGCTCCACCTCGACCAGCGCCTCGTGGAGGTTGTGCCGGCGCCTCCGCGCCTCCTCGAGGGCCGGGGTGAGCTCCGGCTCGCGTTCGGGCTCCATCGTCCGTCAGTCTAGGCGCTGGCCGGTCCACCCGGGAAGGGCCCCGTGGCCCCGCCCGCGAGGCCCCCGCCGGTCCCGGCCCGCTCTGCGGTCGGGACGGTCGCGCGGGCGATCGCCTCCCGGGCCCTGGCCGCGGAGACCGTGTTCCCCTTCCGCTCGAACAGAGCGAGGGCCTCGGCCGCGGCCGCGGCGGCCTCCCCCGGCCGCCCGGCGAGGAGCAGCACCTCCCAGAGGTCCATCAGCGCCATGGCCTGGGAGTCCGGCTCGTCCGAGGTCCGCACGATCCCGAGACCCTCGCGGACCAGCCGTTCGGCCTCGGCGAACAACCCCCGGCGCGCGAGCACCTTCCCCCGGACACACCGCCACAGGAACTGGGACGAGACGTCGTCGGGGGCCGCCACCTCCTCCGACATCCTCGTGAAGCGGTCCGCCTCGTCCAGGCGGCCCTGCTGGTAGAGCGCCTCCGCCAGGAACGCCTCCGTGGTCGAGATGTAGTTCCGCTCGCCCATCGCTTCCAGGGCCTCGTGGTCGCCGCGGAGCTCGCGCTCCGCCGCCCCGGGGTCGCCGGCGAGCAGCTCCACGTAGCCGGAGTCGATCGAGGTGAGGGCGGCGTGGAGCCTCCACCCCATCTCCTCGAGGAGCGCCCGGCTCCGGCGGTAGTGCGCCCGGGCGCGCTCGGCGTTCCCCCGCATCGCCTCCAGGCGGGCCAGGCCGGCGAGCGTCACGGCTACGGCCTTCCGGTCCCCCTCGACCTCGGAGAGGATCCGCTCGCAGCGGGCGATGGCCGCCTCGACCGGCGTGGGCCCGTACACGGCGCACTGGGAGAGCGTGGGGAGGACGCGGCGGGCCATCACCTCGTCGCCGGCCCGCCTCGCGTGCTCGATCATCCGTCTCGCCGCGTGCTCCGCCTCCTGGTACCGGGCCTCGTAGAAGTGGATCAGCGTGAGGAGCCGCCAGGCCCGGGCCAGGCCGGCGTGGTCGCCCACCTCCTCCAGGACGGGCACCAGCCGCCGGGCCTCTTCCACCGCCGCCGCGCCGCTCGCCTCGGGGTGGGTCGTGTAGGCGAGGACGAGCCGACCGATGGCGGCCGCTGCCGCCAGGCCACGGTCGCCGAGGGAGGAGGCCTCGGCGGCCGCCGCCCCCAGGATCGCCTCCGCCGCGGCCAGCTCGCCCACCTCCACGAGGGCCTCGCCGGCCAGGAGCTGGGTCCGGATGCTGGCCCCTCCATCCGCTGGGAGGAGCGCCGCCGCGCGCTGGAGGAGCGTCGCGGCCGCGGGCATGTCGCCCCGCGCGAGGGCCCGTCGCCCCGCGGCCTCCAGGTACCCCGCGGCCCGCCGCCCGAGGGCCACGGTCCGGTCGTCCAGCGGTCCGAGCTGCGCGCGGATCAGGAAGGCCTGCTCGAGGTGGTAGCCGCGGATCTCCTCGTACTCCATGGCCCGTTCCGGCGCGACGCGTTCGAGCCAGTCCACGAAGCGCTCGTGGAGCTCGGCCCGGGTTCGCTTCAGGAGGCCGTGGTACGCGGCATCGCGGATCAGGATGTGCGCGAACCGGTAGGCCTCCTGCCCGGCGAACGTCGAGGCGTGCGGGCCGATGAGCTGCTTGCGGACGAGGGCCCGCAGGCTCTCCGGCACGCGGTCCCTGACCTCCTCGGGGACGAGTTCCTCCACCGCCCCCCGGAAGAAGACCTGCCCCACCACCGCCCCCCGCTCGATGGCGGTCCGCTCCGCCGATCCCAGCCGATCGAGCCGGGCCGAGAGGAGGGCCCCGATCGTCGGCGGGATCTCGAGCGCCGCCGCGTCCCCTGCGAGCGTCCACCCGCCCCTGGGGTCGCGGACCAGGACCCCGTCGTCGATGAGCATCGAGATCATCTGCTCCACGAACAGCGGGTTGCCCTCGGCGGCCTCGATCACCCGCCGCAGGAGCCGCTCGTCGAGCCCATCCTCGCCCAGCAGGTGTTCGACGACCTCCGCGCTCTCCGCCTCGGTCAGCGGTTCGAGCCGGACCGTCCGCGACCGGGGATCCTCCCCCCAGGAAGCATGCTCCTCGAAGAGCTCGGGACGGGCCGAGCACAGCACGAGGACGGGCGCGTCGGTCGTGGTCTCCCGCACGTAGCGGAGGAGGTCGAGGAAGGTCTCCTCCGCCCAGTGGATGTCGTCGATCACGACGATCGTCGGCCGCCGCCGGCCGAGCTCCTCGAACAGCCGCCGGGCGGCCCAGAACGTCTCCTCCACCGGGAACGTCGCGTCCGAGAGCCCGATG
>Ga0101941_1000785_pt1 | contig 38387 bp, 40 predicted proteins | sample DewCreD2012metaG_3_FD_75242 | JGI IMG/M metagenome (GOLD analysis project Ga0101941, IMG submission 75242) | Hot spring sediment bacterial and archeal communities from British Columbia, Canada, to study Microbial Dark Matter (Phase II) - Dewar... ...
GCATCACCCCTGTGGAGCGGCCCCTGATAGGCGAGGAGCGGCAGGAGGCGCCCCTCTTCCGGACGCCCCTCCTGGAGGAGCTGGTGGGCCAGCCCCTGCGGCGGGCGGGCGAGGTGCTGGCGGGCGTGCTGCGGATGGTGGGCGGCCCGGAGGAGCTGGCGAGCAAGCTGGAGAGGGCCGGGACGGGCATGTCGCCGCCGGCCTACTACGGGCAGCGGCTCCTGTGGTTCCTGGTGGGGTGCATCATCGCTGCCATGGTGGGGGCGCTGGGTCTCATGCCCCTTCCTTTCTGGAGTTGGCTCCTTGTGGGCGTCGCCCTCTCGTTCGGGCCGGCCTACGACCTGGAGGCGAGGCTGCGGCGGCGGCAGGCGATCCTCGTGCAGCAGGTGAGGGCTATGGTGGACATGCTGCAGACGACGGTGTCGGCCGGCAGCGGCCCCGAGCAGGCGCTGGAGCTGGCGGCACGGGCCCTTCCCGACCCGCTGGGGCGGGAGCTGCGGGAGGTGATGCGCCGGGCCCGGCTGGGCGAGGTGACGCCAGGCGAGGGGCTGGCGCACCTGGCGCGGCAGGAGGGGCTGCTGGAGCTGGGCCTGGTGGCCGACCTCTGGCAGACGGCAGAGACGACGGGCATGCCCCTGGGGGAGCGGCTGCGGGAGCTGGGGGTCCAGATGCGCGAGATGCGGCGCATCGCCCAGCGGGAGGAGGCATCGCGGGCGACGGTGCGGGTCCTCTTCCCTATCGCCTTCTTCATCCTCGTCCCGCTCATGGTGGTCCTCCTGTTCCCGGCCTGCAACGAGCTCATCCTGAAGGGGACGCTGCAGACGGCTACGGGTGGAGGGCCATGAAAAGGGAGCAGGGACAGGTGCTCACGGAGTACGCCCTGGTGCTGGCGCTGGTGGTGCTGGGGGTGCTGGTGGCAGTGAGGGCGCTGGGAGTGAGGCTCGACGACATCTGGGCGGCCGTCGTCGCTGCCTGGAGCGCAGTGGTGCCGTAGAGGGGCGAAGGGGGTGAGAGCCGACGGCAGATGGCAAGAGCGGAGACCGGCCCCGGAGCGAGGCAGCTCCCGCCTGGCGGCAGGGCTCCGGGGCCGCGGAGGGCGACGCCGAAGGGGGCAAGGAGCAAGGAAGACAAAGGAGGAGGTATCTACATGAGCAGGATCGCGCGCTCTCTGAACGCTCTGGCGCTGCGCGGGCTGGCGCGGCTGCAGGTGGCCCGCTGGAATGCCGAGGAAGGCCAAACTTTTGCGGAATATGGCCTGATTCTCGGCATCATCGCCGTGGGCCTCATCGGGGCGGCGATGGCCCTGCGCGGCGAGATCGCAGACGTGTTCAACAGGATCGTGTCTGGCATGAGCTCGTGAGCCAGGCGATGGCGGGCGGGGACGCCATGTCCCCGCCCGCGGAGAGGAGAGGAGGCCGGGGGCGCCTCGCCGGGGCGCTTCCGGCCGGGAGGATGCGAGCGTGAGGAGAGCGATAAGAGCGACAACGGTAGGCGCAGTCGCCCTGCTGGCCCTGCTGGCAGGGGCGGCGGGGGCGCGGGGGGAGGTCCTGCCGGGCACGGTGGAGGTGCGGCCGGACCTGGCGCAGAGGACCTTTGCGCTGGTCAACGCCTACCGCACGTCCCTGGGGCTCGGGGCCCTCGCCTGGGACGACCGGCTGGCGGCTGCCGCCGCCTGGTTTGCCCAGGACAGGGTCTCGCCCTGCCAGTTCGACAAGCAGGTAGAGGGGGATGGCACAGGGCGGGTCACGCTCCTCGACGGCTGCGTGGTGACGCACCGGGACTCCCTGGGCCGCCTGCCCTGGGACCGGGCGGCGGCGTTCGGCTTCCCCCCGGGGCAGGCAAGCGAGAACGTGGTCATCCTGTTCGAGGAGTCGCCCGAGGAGGCCCTGCGGCAGTGGCAGGAGTCGCCAGGCCACGACCGCAACCAGCGCAACCCCGCCTGGGCGGTGGGCGCTGCCGGCGCCGCCTGCCGCCGCACCCGGGGCGCAGGGCTGGGCGGGGAGGACCTCCTGGTCTGCTACTACGTGATGATGTTCGGGCCCGCTCCGGAGGGCGGAAGCGGGCAGGCGTCGTCCCCTCCGGCAGCCCCCTCCAGGCCTGCCTCGGCGGGGAGGCCGGCAGGGGGCGGAAGTGGGCAGGCGGCGGTCGTGCCCGACCCCTGTGCCGGCCGGCAGGCGCCGGCGCCGCCCGCACGGCGCTCCGTCCACCGGGTGGAGCCGGGGGAGACCCTCGCCCAGCTGGCAGAGCGCTACCTGGGCGATGCAGGGCGCTACTGTGACCTGGCCGCCTGGAGCGGCATCGGCCCTCCCTATCTGCTGAGGGTGGGCCAGGAGGTGGTGGTCCCTGCCCAGGAGCAGGCGCCCTCCGGCGACGGGCGCCAGAGGGAGGCGCAGGAGGCGCAGGAGGATAGTTCCCCGTCCTCCGGCACGGTCGAACGGGGGGCATCCGTACAGGAGACGCCGGCGCCTGCCTCCCACCCCGGCATCTTGCCCGACCGGGCGGTGGGCGACCTGCCTGCCCGCGATGCCGGCAGGAGCCATCCCCTGCTGCAGCTCCTGGTCGAGATCGGGAGGAGGTTGAGGAAGCTGTGGCCCTTCTGAGGGCGGCAGGCTCTCGCGGCGCCGAGCGGGGGCAGACCATGGCCGAGTTTGCCTTGGGGGCAGGGCTCTTCTTCCTGCTGGTCCTGGGGGCGCTCCACTTTGCCCTCGCCGTGCACGCCCGCCATGTGGCCGAGACGGCAGCGGTGGAGGGCGCTCGCTGGGCGGCGGCGGAGCCTGCCGATATCGCCAGGGGCGAGGAGAGGGCGCGACAGGTCCTGCGGGACGGGCTGGGCCACTGGGGCGATGGCTACGCCGTCCAGGGCGTGGACCAGGGGGAGACGGTCCTCATGCGGGTGCGGGGGAGCTACATCTTTGCCCTGCCGGTCTTGGGCGGGCGCGAGGTGCGCTTCCAGACGGAGGCGGCGGTGCGTAAGGAGGGGTTCCGGCCGGGGCCATGAGGGCGAGGGGGCAGGCGCTGGTGGAGCTGGCCATAGCCATTCCCATCCTGCTGGTGTTGGCGCTGGGAGTGGTGGGGACGGGGAGGGCCATCTATACACGGGTAGCGCTGGACGCCGTCGTCAGGGAGGGCGCCCGCGCCGTGGCGACGGCGGCCGACCCATGCGATGCGAGCATAGGGGTGTCCCGGGCGAGGGAGACGGCTGCAGGCTATGGGCTGGACCTGTCGCGCCTGCAGGTGAGCGTGGGCGGCGGCTGTGCCCGCGGCGATCTGCGGTCGGTGGCAGTGAGCTATACCGTGCGGCTGCAGGACCTCGCCGTGACGCCCTTCCTGAGGCTGCCGGGCGAGATCACCATGTCGGCGAGAGCAGTCCATATGGTAGAGCAGTACCGCTCGCGATAGGAGGGGTAGCGATGGTGAAGAACGTCATACATCTGCTGGGCAGGGCCCTGTGGCTTGGCCTCATCGTCCTGGGACTCGCCTTGCTGCCGGGCGCCTTTCCTGCCCGCGCCGGCGCGGCGGGGCCTCCGCCCATGCCGAAGTACGCTTACGTGGAGGTCACACCCCAGGTGGACCCGCCCTATGACGTCACCCGCTACGTGCGGCTGTGGTGGGACATGCCGATGGGGACGCGCGAGCAGGTGACCTACTACATCCTGGAGTCGGCCTTCGACCCCGAGTTCCGCATCTTCCCCTCGTCCCATGTGCTGCCGGCGAGCGCGTTCGGCCTGGACGAGCCCAACGTGCTGGTGGGCGTCCCCGAGCAGGACGGCGTCGCCTACTACTACCGGGTGTGGGCCTGCAACGACCACGGCTGCTCGATGCCCCGCTGGGCGGGCGTCGTGGCGCGGCGGGTGTGGCCGGACCCTAGCGCCTGGAACTTCTATTTCGCCTGCTCCTGGGAGCCGGAGCATGGGCCCGTGCCTCCCCTCCTTGCGGATCTCATCTTCGTCTGCAGCGCCCGCTCTCTGACGACCACCCACGTTTGCGACATGGCCTACTATTCAGGGGTCGCCGGCTACGGCGGGGTCCTGCATAGCGTGGTGCCCAATGCCTGCATCGGCCCAGCCCCATCAGGGGCGGGCTGGCGTGGCTGGCCGCCGCCCTATGTGAGCGTCGGCGAGCGGATCGGGCCGTGGGAAGTGGCGATGGCGGTGAGGCTGCCGGAGCTGTAGCCATGCGACGCTGGCCGGCCGTAGCGGCGGTAGTGGTGGCGGCGGTGATCGCGGGCCTCGGCGGCCTGGCAGGGGGCATGGCCCTGCGGGGCGGCGGGGACAGGGAGGCTGCTCCTCCCCCTGCTGCCCCTGCCGGCGGCGGCGCCCAGGGGGCGGTGCCGCCCCTGGAGCGGCCTACGCAGCCGCTGGTGGGAGTCTGGCCGGGCCTGCAGGTGGACGATGCCGCCAGGCAGGGCGTCTCGGAGGGGCTGCTTGCCCTCCTCAACGCCTATGTGCAGTCGCTGCGGGCAGCCGACCCGTCGCCCCTGGACGGCGCCGCCAGGGGGGCGGCGAGGGACTCGCTGGCCCAGGTGGTGAGGGAGCTGGGCGGGACGGGCTTCGTGGTGGAGGAGCTGGCGGTGACGCCGGTGATCGTGGACGTGAAGGGGGATGTCGTGACGGTGCAGCTGGAGCTGTACGTCAAGGGCGCGCCGGCCCGGCCCGGCGAGGAGCCCGGCCCGTCTGTGCAGCGGCAGGAGGGCGTCTTCCGCTGGCTGGTGGGCTTCGCCCGCGACGGCGACCGCTATGTGGCGCAGACCCTGGCGGGTGCGCCGGAGATGCCGTGGCGGCAGCCGCCCCCCTCCGGGGGTGGGGGGTAATGAGGCGAGGCCGGTGGCTGTGGCCGGCGGCGGGGGCCCTTGCCGTCCTGGCCGGGGGGCTCCTCGCCTGGCGCCTTGCCGCCGGCAGTGGCGGGCACGGCCCCCTGGTCCTCTCCTGCTCGGGGCCGGCAGAGGTGGCGATGCCGGAGGCCGAGAAGATGGTGGCGGCCATGAGGAAGGAGCTGCCCCTTGGCGAGGGCGAGAGGCTCGTCATCTACACCCCCTTCCTCCTGGGGGAGGCAGGAGGGCAGGCCCTGCTGGAGGAGGTGGCCCTGGTGGAGCGGCCCGGTGGGGCAAGGGAGCTGCGCCAGCAGCGGGTGGTGGTGGAGAAGGAAGGCGACGGCTACCGGGTGGTGGAGCGACGGCCTCAGGAGGCGCGCCCCTACCGGGGCGAGGGCTGCCCGCTGGAGGGTGTGGCCGCCCCGCGGGGGGATGAGGTGGAGGCGGGAGGCTGTGCCGGCGGCGCTCACGCCTTCACGGCCATGGTGGTGGCCCAGCGGCTGGATGCGCCGCAGGCGCCCCTGCCTGCGCCCGAGGGGGCGGCCATTGAGGAGGCCTACCGCCGCTACTGGTGCGTCACCGCCGAGGCCTACTGGCTGCTGGATGCGGCGGGGCTGGAGCAGGTGGCGGCGGGCGATGAGCTGCGGCGGCTGCAGTGGGAGATGGCGGGCCGCGCCAGGGAGGGGGCGAGCATGGAGGAGAGGATGAGGCACTGGCGGGTCACCCTCCTGCAGTACACCGGGGCTACGGCGGTGGTGGACGGCTGGGCGACTTTCAGCTACCGGCCCAGCGGTGGGCAGTGGAGCGGCGAGGAGGCAGCCCTCTTCTCCCTGCGCCTCGTCAAGGGCGACGACGGCTTGTGGCGGGTGGAGAGGGTCAGGCGGCTGCCGGCCGTGCGGGAGGCGCCGTGATGGGAGCAAGGCTAGGAATATTGGCCCTCACGGCAGCAGCGGCGCTGGGAGCGGCGGCGTTCATGGCCGCGCTGCCCGGGATCGTCCATGCCGATACGCGCTATGTCAGCTTCCCGGTGAGCTACTACCGGCTGGTGCAGTCGGGCGTCACCACCTACTCCAACCAGGTGGTGGGCTACCGCTTCCACTGGCAGGTGACACGGGTCACGGTGTACAAGACGGAGTACCGGTGGACGAGGCAGCTGCAGCAGGTGAGCAATCCGCCCACCTCGTGGACGCAGCGGTACATCCGGGTGGGCAGCCACTGGGAGTACAGGGTGACCTGGGGCTGGCAGACGGTGACGCGGCCGGTGGCGACCGCCGTCTGGACGCTGCAGAACAACGTCTACCAGCCGCAGGTGCTGCCTGGCCCCTGGTCGGCCTCCTGGCAGGAGCAGAAGCCGCCGTCGTCGGGCTCCGTCTCGACATGGATCAACCAGCTGAGCTGGGGCGAGAACAGGGCCAGATACCGCTGGAATGCCAGCGGCACCATGGTCAATAACTACCATACGCAGTGGTACGTCTGTGACGCCCCCAACAACGACGTCCGCATCGACCCGTGCTCGGGCAACAAGGCCCCCCAGATGGCCTGGACCTACGGCCCCCCGACGGGGGGACTGCCGCCGGGGCCGCGGGACGGCGTGTGCTGGAACTGGAACGTCTCCTACCTCACGCGCAGCGCCTCCGGCACCTACATCACCCTCAATGACGGCACCTCCCACACCTGGTCCTCCTCCTTCCGCTACTACGAGGAGATGGAGCCGAGCTGCATCCTCCACTGCCTGGTCGACTTCTATCAGACCACCACCATCTCCTATACCACCGGCTGGGTCTACGGCGTGATCGGAAACGGTGTCCCCGACTACTGGACCAACTACAACTCCCTGGTGACGCAAGACCGCAGCGCCAGCGGCAACCTGGCGGTGTCGGGCTGGTATGTGTCGGGCGTGCCCTCCTTCTCTCTGGGGAACGTGAACGTGACCTTCCAGGTGTGGGCGCCCACTGGGCAGTGGGTCCTGGTGGACGACTACGCCTGGGTGGAGTACCCCACCAACGGCGAGAATCCCTTCGTCGACTCCCTCAACCCGGTGACGGTGGCGGTGGAGGAGCCCCGCTTCACCCTGGTGGCCGAGCCGGTGTACGGCTGGGTGCAGGTGCCGCAGATGACCTGGCAGCTGACCACCGAGACCGTAAGCGTGCCCGTGACCATAGCTGTGGGCGCCTGGCCCTCGCGGGGGGTGCAGGGCATCCCCTCCGCCTTCTGGGTGGACGGCCAGGTGCGGGGGAGCATCTCCACTACGGTCACCGCTCCCTCCGGCGTCCGGTTCGATGTGCTCCTGTCGCCTACCGGCTACTCCCTGTCGTGGGGGGACGGCACACCCTCCTATTCGGGCAACAGCCCCGGCGCCACCTACCCCCCGGGGCCGCCCTCCATCACCCACGCCTATGGGTCGCCGGGCAACTACACGGTGACGGCAGGGGCCACGCTGGCCATCTCCTATCGCCATTCGTCCTGGAGCCCCCAGTGGGTGAGCGCCGGCAGCCAGACGGTATCGGCTGCCGCCGTCTATCCTGTGGACCCGCCTGCCATCCCGCCCTCGTCCCTCTCGGTGGGCGCGTGGCCCTCTAGGGGGGTGGCAGGCGTGCCAGCCCAGTTCTGGGCCGACGGCCAGATGCGGGCACAGCATACCCTCACCTGGTCGCAGAACGGCTTCTCCCTCGAGGCCGAGGTGACGCCCACCAGCTGGCAGTTCGCCTGGGGCGACGGCAGCCCGGCCGCCAGCCGGTCGTCCCCCGGCAGCATCTACCCGCCGGGGCCGGCCGATAACGTGCACGCCTACCCGGTCTCGGCCAATGCCGCCACCTACAGCGTGAGCGTGACGGCGGTGGGCAGCGTCCGCTACCGGGCGACGGGGCCATGGTCGTCGGCCTGGGTGCAGGCGCCGCAGCGGCAGGTGACGGCCTCCCTTTCCTACCCGGTGGACCCGCCGCAGCCGCCCTCACCTGGCCTGGGCATAGGAGTCGCTCCCGACCCCGGCTTCACCTTCGTCCCCAGCCAGTTCTGGGCTACCACCGGCGATGGGACGCCCTACCAGGGCAGTCTGCCTTATGCCGTCGCCTGGACCCAGAACGGCTACAGCCTCACGGCCCGCTACTCGCCCGTCTCTTCTTGGAGGTGGACGTGGGGCGACGGCAGCCCGCCTTATGACTCGCCCGTCCCCGGCACTCCCTACCCCGAGCCGGCGGACGTGACCCACCAGTATGCTGCCGAGGGCGACTACACGGTGGGGCTGGAGGTGACCATGGGCTGGGTCTACCAGGCCACGGGGCCCAGCGGCTTCGCCACCGACTGGCTGAACGGGCCGACGACGGTGCCCCTCTCGGCGAGCCGGCCTTATCAGGTGATACAACTGACCATCCCCAGCAGCGCCTATCCCAGCATAAGCCTGGGGATAAATCCCCGCCGGGGCCTCACGGGCCTCGCCAGCTGGTTCTGGGCCGATGGCGAGGCGCGTACGGGCAAGACGTCCACCTTCAGCCAGGGCGGTATCACCTGGGAGGTCTGGTTCCAGCCCACGGGCTATACCTGGCAGTTCGGCGATGGCGCGATGCTCGTGACGACCTCGCCGGGCCAGCCCTACCCGCAGGCATCGGACGTGCAGCATATGTACGAGCGGTCCAGCCTGGGCCAGCCGGGGCAGGCCTACACGGTGAGGCTGGATGTGACCTTCACCATATGGGTGAGGCCCGAGGGGACAAGCGTGTGGTACCGGTATGGGGACTGGACGGGAGGGGCCAGTGCTCCTCACCCAGTGCAGCAGCTGCAGGCGGTGATCGGACGGTGACGGCGCATGGATATGGGGCGCGGCTGCAGGAGGCGTGAGCGGGGGCAGGTCCTGGCGCTGACCGGACTGCTGCTCCTGGGCATCATCGCTGCCGTGGGGCTGGCGGTGGATGCAGGCCTCCTGTTCTCAGCCCGGCGTTCCCTGCAGGGAGCTGCCGATGCCGCCGTGACGGCGGGGGCACAGCAGATCAACGTGTCCCTTTACCGGCAGACCGACGGCCAGGTGGTGGAGCTGGACCCCGAGGAGGCCTATGCGGCGGCGGTGGCGAGGCTGCAGGGCTCTCCCCAGGTGCAGGGCTACAGCGTGACGGTGAGCACCGTCCGGGTGGACGTGGCGGTGCAGGGGAGCGCGAGGCTCGCCTTCCTGCCGGCAGTGCTGCCGCTGCTGCCGCGCACGGTGACGGTGAAGGCATATGCCTGGGCCCAGCCGCGCTACGGCATCGCCAGCGCGCAGTAGGCATGGGCGGCGATGGAGCGGATGGCAAGGACGGCATACGGCAGGACGGAAGGGTGAGGACGCATGGGGGCGGGCGGCGTCACCTCCGCTGCCGCCACTGCTGGGCCCCTGGCAGTGGTCTGCGCCGCCTGCCCCCGCCACAGGAGCGCGTGGCCCAGGGGGATGATGGTGAGCATGGGTGTGATAGGCCGATGGCGACGGCGGCGACAGGAGATCGTGGTGGTGGCTGCCCCTGGCAGGGAGGAGCTGGCCGAGGAGGCGAGGGCCATCCTCCTGGCTTACGCCTCCGCCCTGGGGGTGGAGCTGCCTCCCCTGCTGGTGGAGGTGGCGCCCGCTCGGGGCGAGGCAGCGGTGGAGCGGCTGGAGGGGGAAGGGCAGGGCCGGCGCTACCGGCTGACGGCCCCCGTGGGCCCACGGGGCCACGTGGACGAGAGGCGCCTGCGGGAGGCGCTGCTGGTTGCCTTGGAGGACGCCGGCCTCCTCCGGCGCCAGGCCCTCGTGGGGGAGGGCGTGAGGGCGAGGGCCTCGACCGATGGCGCTGCGGAGGGGGAAGCCCGACGGCGCCGGCAGCCCCCGTGGGAGGGGCGAGGGGGGCGCACGACGGCGACGCTGCCTGACGCCGAGGCGCCTGAGGCGCTCCTCCCCCTGCGGGATGCCCTCTCCAAGAGGGGGCTGGGGCTATTGTGCGCCAAGCCCTACCCGGCTGCTGCCGTAACGGCGCGGCGGCTGGACTCCGTAGGGGAGGCGGCCCTGCAGCAGCCGAGGGCGACGGCGGCGCTGCTGGCGCGGCTGGCGGCGGGCGTCATCGAGCGGCGTGACTATGTGATGGCGATGGCGCCGCCAGGCGTTGACGAGCGGCAGATGGCAGAGGCGGCGCAGGTCCTGGCCGGCGCCCAGGTGGTGGCGGGGGTGCGGTATGGTCACCGGCGGCTCTACCTGCGGCTTCCCCAGGGCTGCGAGGGGCTGCTGCCCTATCTGGAGGGGGAGTGGCTGGAGCGGGCCGTGGCCAGGGCGCTCTTGCGGGCGCTCGGGCATGTGGGCAGGGCAGGCAGAGCGGCCACGCGCGTGGCGGTGCGGCTGCCGGACGCAGGGGAGGCCGAGATGGACGTGGTGGTCCTGGTCGGCGACAGCCTGATATGGGCCGAGTGTGCCCTGCGGCCGGCGAACCTCCTGAGGCAGGCCGGCCGGCGGCGCATCGACATAGGGGGACAGCTCCTGCCGGACGACCGGCGGCTGGTGGCCACCGTGCACGGCAGCCGGGAGGAGATGGAGGAGCTGGAGAGGGTCTACGGTTGCCCTGCCTGGCAGCTGGGCGATGGGCTCGGGGGGCTTAGGGCCGTCCTGGGCCTTGGGGCCGCGCGCGTCCACGGTATGGACGGCGACAGCGCAATAGGCGAGGACGGGGCAAGCGAGGCATGACGGCAGCATGGAGGTGATGGCTATGCAGCAGGCAGCCATCAGGGCGAGGGGAGCGCCCACCTTGGGGGAGGCGCTGCGGGGGCTCGTCGCCTTCCTCCTCCTGCTGGGGGTAGTGGGGGCGACGGCGGCTGCCCTCCTCTTTGCGGGCGACCGGCCGGGGCCGCCTCCCTCCTGGCCTACCTGGGAGGAGGTAAGGGCGGCCCTCGCCTCGACCGATGAGCCGCCGCTGGAGGCCGCCCGCTATGTGGCGAGCATGGCCGGCTGGGCGCTCCTCGCCTATGTGGCGCTGGTGCTGCTCCTGCGGGCGGCGGCGGACACGCTGGTGTCGGTCACCCGGGGGGTGAGCTGGGCGCAGGACTTCTCCCAGCTGGTGGACGTGGTCACGCTGCCCTGGGTGAAGAGGGGCCTGGGCGGCGGCCTCATGGCCGTCCTGCTGGCGACCTCCCTGGTGAAGGTCTCGCCGGAGCTGCCCCTAGGAGGGGGAGGCGGCCATGCGGCGGCGCCTCTTGCCTCCGCCTATGCCGCTGCCGGGCAGGCGGCCCCTGCCGCCCGGGAGGAGGCTCCCCAGCCGGCCGCTGCGGAGGAGGCTGCTCCCGCAGAGGCTGCCCCTGCCGCCCGGGGGGCGGCGCCGGGGCAGGGGCGCGCCCGTCCCGAGCTGCCGGCGCCGGTGGTGGCCCTGCCCGGCAGCGAGCAGGCCCATGAGCGCGAGGAGGACGAGCCTCCTCCCGGGGGTCCGGTGACGGACGTGCCCGGCGTGCGCCTGCCCTCCCCCGACGCCCGGCGGTGAGGCGGTGGACATGAGTATGGCACGCAGGCGGCGGCCTCCTGCTACAATGGGAGGCAGGAGGTGATCTGTGTGAGCAAGCGCAACTTTCTGGCTGCCGCCCTCGTGGGAGGGCTGGCGCTCCTCCTTGCCGCCTGCGGCGGGGGCGGCTCCCAGGCCGTCGTCGAGACGCCGGCCGCCGGCCAGGCGGCGGCGCCCGCTCCGCCCGACTGCCTGCCGCCGGGGGCGCAGGTGGCCGACCACCTGAGGCGCTGGGCCGGCATGTGCGATACGTGGGAGCCCCTGCGCGTCGACCCCCAGATGCAGGGGGCCTTCGGCAGGGGAGGCCTCACCGGCGAGGACGCGGCGAGGATGGCGGCCGTCCTCAGGGACTTCGAGGTGGCCAAGCGCCTGGCCCTCGTCACCTACGACCCGTCCTGGCTCGAGAGGATGGGCGTGGCGACGGACCACTACCTGCAGGTGGTGCGCGAGGACATATGGCCGGGCATCGAGAGGGGGACGGCGCAGCGCGAGCAGGAGGAGGGGCGGCGCAGCGGCGACTTCGAGGTCGGCCGCTACCGGCCGGTCATAATCACCGTCATCAGGAGCGCTGCGGGCATCGCCGTGGGCGTCCAGGAGTGCATGGAGGTGGAGGGCATCTGGATCGACCTTGCGACGGGCGAGGAGCTGAAGCGGGAGACCAAGAGCCGGCTGGTGGACGTGAGGCTTGTGAGGACGGGCGACGGCCGCTTCCTCGTGGACGCCTACCGGTTCACGAGGGGCGAGTGCCCCTACGATGGGGCGGCGCCCGTGCCGCAGTGATGCTGTGAGGAGGTGAACGGCCATGAGGCGCCTCGTGCTGGCGGCGGCGGCAGGAGCGCTTGCCCTCCTGTGGGCCCTCGGGCCCGCCCACGCCGACGACGGGCAGTGCATCAGCGTGGGCAACGGGAACTACTGGGGTGAGGGCTGCCGTGAAAACGGCGGCTACGGGGTCGGCATCGGCATACATGGGCAGGAGCCTGGGCTCGCTCCTCCCGGGCAGCCGGGGACGTCCGGCGGCGGCGGGCAGATCGACTGCTCCAGCGTAGGCGCCGAGCCCACCCCCGGCAACTACTGGCTCTACAACTACTGCCACGGCACGAGCTTCCGCCCGGGGAACATGGGCATGTACGACTGCAGCATGGTGGGCCTCGGAGGCGAGCAGTGGCCGCCGGAGGTGCTGGAGGACTTCCGGAGGGCATGCAACCCCGAGACGGGGCCGCCGGCGCCCGGGCAGGAGCGGCCCGCCCGGGCCTGCTACGAGCAGGCGTGGGCCGCCGTGAGGCCCCCCAGGCCCCAGGTGGAGGCCAATCCCGGCCTGGGCCTGACGGGGCTCGTCTCCTACTTCTGGATCGCCAACTACTCCGACGACATGCGCCTGTCCGCTTCGACCTCCGTGAGCTGCTCCGTCGGCGAGTGGCGGGCGGTGTCGGCCCAGGTGAGCGCCTGGGCGACGGGCTACCTGTGGGACTTCGGCGACGGCCACCGCATGCGCTCCACGACGCCGGGGGCGCCCTGGCCGGCGTGGCTGTCGGAGATCCAGCACACCTACGAGCGGTCGTCGCTCCAGCAGCCGGGCCAGAAGTACCAGGTGCGGGTGTGGGCCTTCTGGCGGGGCTCCTTCACCCTCCAGGCCGAGAGGGAGCGGTGCGTCCCCAGGGAGGGCGGCGGCCAGGAGTGCACCACCGAGCGCCGCACCTTCGGCCCCTACGACCTGGGGGAGACCTATCTCGTGGGGCGGCTGCCGTATCCCGTCCAGCAGTCCCAGTCGGTGATCGGCGCCCCTGAGGGGCAGTAGGGGGATGGCATGAGCGGCGGGGAGGCAGGAGCGGCCGGCATGCCGGCAAGGAGGTGAGGACATCAGCAGGTGGGACCCTGCCGACGATCCCGGCATCTTCTGGGAGCCGCAGCGGCCGGCGGAGGGGGATGCGCTTACCGGTCTCCAGGTGCGGCAAGGCCTTGGTGGGGCCGCGGCCGCGCTGGTCCCGGCGGGCTTTTGGAGGCGCTTCTTCGCCTATTTCGTAGACGGCATTGTGCAGATGGCCCTGGCGCTGGCGGCGACAGTCCCGCTGCTTCCGTTCCTGTTGGCGGCGACGGACGGCGGGGAGAATGGCGGCGCCGTGCAGGTTGTTGGGTGGGTGCTGTCCCTCATTACTGGCCCACTCTACTACGTCGGCTTCGAGTCCAGCCGGTGGCAGGCGACGCCTGGCAAGAGGCTCTTGGGGATGGCGGTGGTGCGGGTAGACGGCAGCCGGCTGAGCGTCGGCAGGGCCGCCGCGCGCTATTTCGGCCGGCTGCTGTGCAGCCTCACGCTGGGCTTCGGCTATCTGTTCATCATCTGGACGCGCCGCAAGCAGGGGCTGCACGACATGGTGGCCGGCACGCTGGTGGTGAGGAGGCGATGAGGGCGAGGGCCGGCGCCGGCGTCGTCGTCTGTTTCCCCCCTTCTGCCGGGACGGTCAACGACTGGCTGCGCTTCTGGCGGCTGAGGGACGACGAGGTCGTCTTCCGGCCTGACGGCCGTGTGGAGCTGCCCCTTGTGGGTTACGTGCGGCTGAGGCTGCACCCGACCTGGGCGCCCGATGCCGCCCACATGGCCGGCCTGTTCGGGCTTACGGCCGAGGACGTGGTGGAGCAGGGCGACGGCTGGGTGCTGGTGCCCGTCCCCAATGGGGCGATGGCCGTGCGGGAGGGGAGGGTGCTCCTCTGGTGCCTGGACTTCGTGCCCCGGCTGGACGAGCTGGAGGAGATGGTCCTGGGGACGAGGTACCGCCAGCTGCACCGCTTCCTGGAGGAGACTGAGCGCTACCGCCGCCGGGTGGGCTACCGGCTGGGGGAGGAGGGGGAGCTGCTGTACGGCGGCGTCGTGCAGGGCAGGATACCCCGTCACCAGCGGGTGGTGCTGCCGGCGCGGCTCCTCTCGCCTGCCGAGGCGCTGGGCATGGAGCTGCCGGCGGCGCCGCCCGTGGAGTGGGCCACGCCGGCGGCGCAAGAGGCGGCCCCGGAGCGCGAGGAGGCGCTCCAGGAGCGAGAAGGGATGGTCCTCCCCGAGGAGGCTGCCCCCGTGAGGGAGGAGGCCCCCGCCGCCGGGCCGGAGGGCGAGTCCGTCGGGCTCGCCTGGCCGGAGCGGCCGCCGCCGGCGGAGGAGAGGCGCGAGCGGGCGTCGCCCCTGCGCAGGGCGGCGGGCGCCATCGTGAGGGCGGCGGCCTCGCTGGCCGTGAGGCCCTCCGGCCCTGAGGAGCGGGGAGAGGGGCAGGTCCTCACCGACTATCTGCAGGTGGTGGGAGGCGTCCGCACCCTGCTGTGGGCCCTCAGGCAGGAGGGAGTCCCCGCTCGTGGCGCTCCTGCCGTGTGGGCCCAGGGGCAGCTGTGCGGCGGGGTCATCGAGCTGGAGAGGGAGATGGGCGAGGAGGCGTTCCGGCAGGCGCTGTCGCGGGCCACGAGGAGCCTCTCGCTGGGCGGCATCGAGGCGAGGCGGGTGGGGCCGCGCCTCTACCAGCTGGGCGTCTTCCCGCTGCCGGCCCCGCGCCCCGAGGCGGCAGCGGTGCGGCTGGCCCTCGTGCCCATCGGGCGGCAGGAGAGGGCGGAGGGGGTATGGGTGACGCTCGCGGACCTGGGGTCTCCCGGCGGCCTCCTGCTGGAGGCGGCGCCTGCCGAGGAGGGGCGCTGGCTCTCCTGGTGGGTGACGGCAGCAGGCCTCTCCCTTCCCGGTCTCGCCGTCTGGGCGCAGGATGGGGCGCCCGTGGTGGGGGCCGGGAGGCGCATGGAGGGCAGCGGCGGCGTGGTGGCCGCCCTCTACGAGGAGGTGGTGGCCCGCTTCGAGGAGCCGCGGGAGCGGGCGCCGGTCCTGGCGGTGATGCGGCAGCCGGAGGAGAGGGACCGGGAGCTGCTGGCCACCCTGGCGGCCCGGGGGCCCGAGGTGGGGTGCTACGTGGTGGTGCTGGGGGAGACCGGCTCGGCCCTCCTCCCGGCCTGGGTGCGGGCGGCCGAGGGCCTGGTGGAGGCGATGGTGGCCGGCGGCCGGGCGCGGCTGCTGCCGCCCGAGGTGGAGGCAGGGGGCGAGGGGCAGCCGGCGCCGCCTGCCGCCCCTGGGGCGGCGCCGGCCCGGGCGGCGCCGGGGGAGGAGGCAGGAGTCGAGTCGATGCCGATGGAGGAGGCTCTTGGGAAGAAGGCAACCCCTGGGGGGCTGGGAGGAAGGGCATTGGCCCGGGAGGCGGCGGAGGAGGAGGCGCCGATGGAGGAGGCCGCCGGCGAGGGGACGGCGCCTGTGGGGCCAGAAGTGAAGGAGGCAGGGGCAGGAGGAGAGGCAGAGGGCGAAGCAGAAGGCGAAGAGGAGCAGGAGGCGGGGCCGGAGGCGGCAGGAGAGGGGCAGCTGCTGCCGCCGGGGCCGGTGCGGTCTCCCGTGGTCGTGCGAGTGCTGGGGCCCTTCTCCTGCTCCCTGGAGACGAGGAGGCAGTCGGCGCGGGAGGTGCTGTCGCTGCTGGCGCTCCGGCAGGGGGAGATGGCGGCAGACGAGGCGGCCGCCATGCTGGAGATGGGGAAGGCCGGCGGCGAGGTGGGGAGGAGCTATGCCCTCAACCGGCTGCACAACGCCGTCCAGGACCTGCGGGCGGCCTGCGAGAGGGCGGGGGTCCCCAAGGAGGTGTTCCGCATCACCCGCGCGGGGAGGGTGGCCCTGGTGCGGGACTGGGTGTGGTGCGACCTCTGGGAGGCGCAGGAGCTGCTGGAGGCCTTCCGCCAGGAGGGCCTCGGCCACGAGGGGGCGGCCCGGCTGGCGGAGCTGGTGCGCGGCCCGGTGCTGGAGGGAGAGGTATTCCCCTGGGCGGAAGGGGAGGCCCAGAGGGTGGGTAGGCCCCTCTGGCGGGGGCTGGTGGAGGCGGCCGAGCGGCTGCTGCGGCAAGAGCGGTACGAGGAGGCATGCCTTCTTGCCGAGGCCGCCCGCCGCCTGGAGCCGCTGGAGGAGCGCCCCCTGCGGACGCAGCTGCGTGCCCTCATGGCCCTTGGCAGGAGGGCGCAGGCGCAGCAGGCGGTGAGGGCGCATGTGCGGCAGCTGCGGCAGCTGCTGGAGGACGAGGAGGTGGAGCTGGAGGAGGAGACGCAACAGCTTGTCCGCCTGCTGGAGGAGGAGTAGCAGCTGCCCTATGCGGCATCATGAGCGGCAAAAGCGTGTGGGGGCAGGCGCTGCTGGAGTTTGCCCTGGTGCTGCCCATCTTGCTCCTGCTGGTGGGGGCAGCGGTGGACTTCGGGCTGGCGGTGTACGCCCGCAGCCAGGTGGAGGCGGCCGTCAGGGAGGGCGCCAGGCTGGGCAGCGTCGTCTGGCCGAACGGCGATGCCGACGCGCAGGTGCGGCAGCGCACGCTGGCGGAGGCAGGCGCCCCTCCCCGCGCCGTGCTGGGCCAGGTGCAGGTGAGCTATCCGGATGGGAGGGTGCGAGGGGGGCGCATCCAGGTCAGCCTGGCCTGCCGCTATCCGCCGGCGCTGCCGTTCCTGCGCCTGATGGCGGCCGAGGTGCCCTGTGATGGGACGGCGACGATGCGGCTGGAGTAGGGGGCAAGCGCTCGCGCTCGCCGCCCTCCTGCTGGGGGCGCTGGTGGCGGTGGGGGCGCTGGCCCTCGACGTGGGGCGGGCGCAGATGGAGAGGCGGACGCTGGCCAAGGCGGCTGATGCCGCCGCCCTGGCGGGGGTGCAGCGGCTGCCGTTCGACCCCGCCGGGGCGCGGCAGGAGGCGCTGCGGTATGCATCGCTCAATGCGCCGGGGAGGGAGGCGGAGGCGGCGGTATCTTTCGACCTGAGCGCTATCACGGTGACGGTGCGCAGCCCCTCCTTCCGCCTCTACCTGGGGGCAGTCCTGGGGCGGGATGCCCTCTCTCTGCAGAAGAGGGCGACGGCCGCCGTCCGCTCGGTGGTGGAGGCAGATGGCGTCATGCCCTGGGGGCTGCGGGAGTCGGCAAGGCAGAGCGCCTCCTACGGGTCGGTGGTCACCCTCAAGTACGATTCGCAGGATGCGGTCGGCAGCGACTTCGGCGCCTTGTCCATCGGCGGGGCCGGGGCAAGCAACTACCGGCAGAACATCGTCGACGGCGCTCGCGTGCGGGTGGGGAGCGTCTATGAGGTGGAGCCCGGCAACATGGTGGGGCCGACGCGGCAGGGGCTGACCCAGAGGCTCTCGGCTACGGACCCCGCCTGCAGCAGCTTCGACCAGGTATTCGAGTACGACTCTCAGGCGAGGGTCTGGCGGTTCAAGACCCCTCGCTGCAACCCCTGGTCGGGGGAGGGGGCCGGCTCCAAGCGGGTGGTGCTGGTCCCCGTGGTGGACGACCCCACGGGAGGGGGCAGAGGGGAGGTCGTCCCCAGGGGCTTCGCCCTCCTCTTCCTGGAGGGGCTCGATTCCTGCAGCGGCAGCTCCTGCCAGGTGCGGGCGCGCTTCGTGGTCGCCGCGGGGGACGTGCGGGCGGTCCTGGGCCCCTATGCGCCGGGCACTGACCTGATGGCGACGGGACTGGTGGAGTAGCCTTACGGTGGCGGCGGTTTCCCTCTCGAGAGGCAGGCCCCGCGTCTGGCTGGCCTTCCTGTGCGCGGCAGGCGCAGCTCTCCTGGCCTATCTCGCCCTCTCGTCTGCGAGCGCCAGGCCGGCGCCCCAGGCGATGCCGGAGGAGAGAGTCGGCGTGGTGGTGGCGGCGAGGGCCATCGCTCCTGGTGCCGTCATCGGCGAGGGGGATGTGGCGCTCAGGCAGGCGGCGCCGGAGCAGCTGGCGGAGGGGGCACTCACGGAGCTGGAGCAGGCGCTGGGGAGGGTGGTCCTCTACCCCATCGCCAGGGGGGAGCAGGTGCTGCGGCAGAGGCTAGCGCCCGAGGGGGTAGGGGCCGGCGATGCGGCGGCGGCGCTGCCGGCGGGCAGGGTGGGAGTGGCCGTGAAGGTGGCGCCCGAGACGGCGGCCGGCGGCCTCCTGCGGCCCGGCGACCGGGTGGATGTGGCGGCTGCCCTGCCGGTGGGTGGCCAGGAGACGTGGGTGGCCTGTACGGTGGCCAGGGACGTCCCCGTGCTGGCGGTGGGGAGCGAGGTGGCGAGGCCAGAGGAGGGAGGCGTCTTGGCCCGCGGCGGCAAGGGGGCGCCCGATGCGGCCACGGTGACGCTGGCGGCATCTCCCGAGCAGGCGCTGGCCATCTGGGCGGCCTCCCAGAAGGGCCGCCTGTCCCTCCTCCTCAGGAGCATCCAGGGGGAGGCGGCCTATCCTCCTCCCCAGCCGGGGGTGGCGCTCCCCTCCGACGTGGCCGACCTCTGCCGGGGAAGATGAAGCATGCGTATGGCAAGCATTGAGCGCTGAGGTTACACTGGATGTAGCAACTAGCCTGTCGATAAAGGGCAAGCCGGAGGTGGGGAAATGAGCAGTTACACTGACGCCGTCGCCGAGGCGGGGAAGGCATGGAGGGAGGCGGTCGAGACGGCCCGGCGGTCGGCCGAGGCCGTCCGCGCTCTCATGCTGGCGCCCGAGCGGCTGCAGAGGCAGGACGAGGCGGTCCAGGAGCTGCGGCGGCAGCTGGCGTCGCTGGCGGAGCGGGTGGAGGCCCTGGAGGAAGCGATGCGGGAGGCAGCCCAAGCTCTGGCGGCCAGGGAGGAGGGCGAGAGGGAGCTGCGGGGGACGGCCGCTCGCCTGGGGGAGGCCCTGACCGGCAGCATGCGGAGGCTCGGGGAGCAGGTGGAGGAGATGGGCAGGAGGCTCGTCGAGCTGGAGGAGGCCTTCCGGCGGCAGCTGGAGATGCAGGGGGAGTTCCTGCGAGAGCTGGCCGCTGGAGGGGCCGGGCTGCTGGCGCCGGCGCTGGCGGCAGGCTGGGAGAGGGGGCGGGCGAGCGCCGGGGAGAAGGCGGCAGAGGGGGCGACGGCAGCGGCAGAGGTAGGAGGGGAAGCGGCCTCCGGGCCCGGTGTAGGGGAGGAAGAGGCGGCAGCCCGGGAAGAGGTGGAGGAGATCGCCCCTCACATTCCCTGGAGGGCACAGGAAGAAGAGGAGTGGGAGGAGGGGGCGCCGGTCCAGACGGTGGGGCAGCAGGCGCCGGCGCCTGGGGAGGAAGGGGAAGAGCAGGAGGAGGAAGAGGTGGAGCCGGAGGCGGATGCCCGGCTGCTGAAGGAGCGGCTGGAGAGGCGGCGGCGGCTGCTGGCGGGGGAGAGGCGAGGCCTACGGCGCTTTCTTCCCCTGTGAGGGGCAGGGACGGGAACGGTGATGGACGGCGAAAGGCCCGCCTGCCCCCGCTGCGGCGGCATGACCAGCCTAGAGGAAGATGAGTTCGGCGTCTTCTTCTCCTGCATAGTCTGCGGCTGGCTAGAGGACATATGCCTGCCCCTGCGCCCCAGAGGGAGAAGGCCCTCCCGCGAGGACGACTTCTGGGAGCGGCTGCGGAAGGTCATGGGCGGCGGGGCGGCAAGCTGAGGCGCTGATGGAGACGGCGGCGGCAGCGGCAGCGGGAGCTGCGGCAGCCGGCATAGCGGCAGCCGCCGCTCGCCTCAAGTACCCTCCGGGGGAGGGCCCCACGGGGTTCGACGACCGGGCGCCGGGCGCCCTGCCCCTCCCGGCGCTGGCGCCCCTCTTGGGGGCAGGGCTAGGCGCCCTGGCGGGGGTCGGCAGCGAGGGATACCCCCAGGCGCTGGCGGCAGCCGCCTTTCTTGGCCTCCTGGCGGTCCTGTCGCTCGTGGACCTGGAGAGGGGGCTTTTGCCCGACCTGCTGACGCTGCCGGGGAGCGCTGCCGCCATCGCGCTCTCTCCCTACCTGGCAGGAGGCCTGCGGGAGTCGGTGATGGGTGGTGGGGTGGCCTTCCTGGTGATGATGGTCCTCTACCTCTTCCCCCTGGGAGCGCTGGGGGCCGGTGATGTGAAGCTGGCGGCGCTTCTCGGCTTCAGCCTCGGCTTCCCCCGAGCGCTGGATGCCCTCGTGGTAGGCGCCTTCCTGGGAGGGGTGGGCGCCCTGGCCTATCTCCTGTGGCCGGCGCCGGCGGCGGAGGGAGGCCTCCTCCGCCGCATCTGGCAGCGCAGGCACAGGGCCATGCCCTATGGCCCCTACCTGGCGGCGGGAGGGGCGGTGGTGCTGCTGGCGGGAGGGCTCTGGAGATGACGGCAGCGCTGCTGGGCCGGAGGGCGGCGAGGGCGCTCCCCCGGCCGGCGCCGGCGCTTGCCCTCGCCCCCCTCCTGCTTTCGGCGGTGGCCCTCCGCTACAGCCTGGGCGGGCCCCTGCCTCCCGGCGACGGCGGCCTCTTCTACCTGATCGGCCGGCAGCTGGCGGCAAGCTTCCCGCGGCTGCCGGCCCACGTCCATTTCAGCGGGATGGATCTCCCGGTGGGTTATCCTCCCCTGGGCTTCTACCTGGCGGCCCTTTTGGCCAAGGCGGGGATGCCCCTGGACGAGGCGATGCGCTATCTGCCGCTGGCAGCCGTCCTGGCGACAGCAGGGGTGGCGGCCCTCCTGCTGCGGGAGCTGGCCTCCTCCCAGGCGGCAGCCGCCCTCGCCGCCCTCCTGCTGGTGGGGCTGCCCCGCTTCTGGGCCGGGCAGCTGGCGGGGGGCGGCATCACCCGGGCGCCCGGGCTGCTCTTGTGCCTCGTTGCCTGGCTGCTGGCAGCGCGGGCCCGGGGCAGGCAGCGGCCTGTCCTCCTGGCCGGCGCCGCCGCCGGCCTCGCCCTCCTCTTTCATCCCGAGATGGGGGTCTACGCCGTTGCGGGGCTGGCGTTCCTGGTGCTGCTGCGGGCGCCGGCAGGGGAGAGGAGGAGGGCGCTTCTCCAAGCGGCGGCGGGCGCTGCGGCGGCTGCCCTCTCGGCGCCGTGGTGGGGATGGGTTGTGGCGCAGCATGGGGCCGGTCTCCTGGTTGGGGCAGCGGCGGGCTCCCAGGGCGGGTGGGAGCTGCGCTTCTTGGCGCCGCTGCTGCCGCCCGTCTATGGCGAGGCGGTTCCCTGGCCGGTGTCCGTGATTGTCATGGCGGGGGCGGTCGCCGCCGCCGTGGCGGCAGGCAAGCGCTGGCCTCTGGTTATGGCCCTTTGGCTGGTGCTGGCAGATCCCCGCAAGGGGACCGTCGTGGCGACGCTCCCCCTTGCCCTGGGGGCGGGGGAGGCGCTGGCAGCCCTCGTGCGGGGTAGCGAGAGGGCGACCTTCCTGCTCACGGGGTGCCTGGCCGCTCTCTCCCTCTGGTCCGGCCTCACGGCGAGGACGGCTCCCACGTGGCCCCTGGAGAAGGTGGCCGCAGGGGATGTGGCCGCCATGAGGGCTGCAGGGGGGGAAGGGGGGACGGTGCTGGTGCTGTCGGGGGTGCAGTGGGCGCGCGACTCCTGGTCCGACTGGGGGCCAGCCCTCTCGGGGAGGGAGTACCTTTTGACGGTGCAGGGGAGCGAGTGGCTGGGGGGGAAGGAGTTCGGGGCCAGGAGGGAGCGCTACCGGCAGGTGCAGGAGTGTGCGGCGGCAGGGGACGTGGCCTGCCTGGAGGGGTGGCTTGGGGAGCTGCGCCCCGCGGCGGTGTGGGTGCTCAGGACGTGCCCGTGCCCGGGCGTGGAGGAGTGGCTGAGGCAGCGCGGCGCCGTGGCGGCAGGAAACGGCGTATATCTCGTAGGCGGCCGAGACGGCGCCAGAATATTATCAAGTTGATGGGCAGCAACGGGGCGATGGAAGCGAGGAGGCGCCGCAGAAAGTGATCGGGATCGAATGGCTCATCATCACGCTGGCGGTAACGGCGGTAGTAGCGGTGGGAGCGCCCATTATCGCCTCCGGCATTCGTGCGCTGCTAGAAGAAACGGGCGACGCAATAGGCAGCGCCGGCTCGGGCGTGCCCCCCACCGATTACACAGGGGGCCTCGGCCGGAGGCAGCCTGACCCATTCGAGGGCCCTAAGCGCTTCCTCCAGCGGCTGCGGTGGGAGACTGCCCAGCTGCTTGCGCCGCTCGGGCCCGTGGTCCAGCGAATGCCAGAGCGACCGAAGCTGGACCTGCTCAATCTGGGCGCCACCGGCGGCCTCGTCGCTGCCGGCTTCCTCGTCTTGGCCATCTCGGCAGGAGCGCCTGGCGGCCAGGTCATAGCCCTGGCCCTGATGATAGCGGCGAACGCGTCTGTCGCGCTGCCGTTCTTCGGCATCAACTTCGGCGACCTGTGGCGCCGGTACAGTCCCAAGCTGATGCACCGGCTGGAGCCGGTCCAGGACAAGGCCAGGAAAATAGTGGGCATGCTCCGGCGGGGAGTTGAGAAAGCCTTGTCCTACCTGCCGCCGAAGGCCGGGAGGAGGCTCTTCCTCACCGCTGCCGGGAGCCTGCTGGTAAGCGCTGCCGCCTTGGGCTCGCTCCTCCTCGTGAGAGGAGACGGCGGGGGCCACAGGGCGCCTTCCGCTGCTGTAGGAGCCGGGGGCAGCAGTACGGTGGATGCCGCCTGGCTGGAGGCCCTCGCCCGCGAGTGGTTCACCTACGACGGCCTCGACTCCTGGCTGGGGCGGCTGGAGCCCTACCTGGCGCCGGGCGCCGCGCAGGCGCTGAGGCGGTGCGTGCAGGAGCCGCCCGGCGCTCCCATATGGCGCGTGATGCGGACGTCCATCCTGGAGGGGCCGCGCGTTGAGGTGCTGGGCCCCCTCAGGGGCCTGACATACGGCGCCCTCGCCGATAGGGGCGGCGCCGTGCACCATCCGGGCATCAGGGAGCGCTATGGGGTGGACCTGCAGCCGGACGACCTGGGGGTGCGCTTCACGGCCACCATAGCCCGTGAGTTTGCGCCGGAGAAGATGCAGCTCCCCGGCATCGAGCAGCTCACGCGGGCGCGTGTCGCCGTCCAGTTCTTCATCGCGGGCGGCCGCGCCGTGCCCGACTACGGGGAGTGCGGCATGGGGGTCGCCTGGGTGTAACGGGTATCGCAGGGGTTGAGGCCTATGCCCATGTGGGGTGGATGTTTGGTAGGAACGTTTCTTTGCTGGGCTGGCAGCACCGCCCTCGGGATCGCCACCGTCCTCCTGCGGCTGGTGGTGACGCTGCCGGGCGCCCTGGGGACGGGGCTCTTGGCGGCAGGAGGCCTGGCGCTGGCGGTGCTGGCGGGGTGGTTCTGGCTGGAGGGGCAGCTGCGTTCGCTGGAGAGAGCTTGGCTGCTGGAGGCGAGGCAGTGATGACGGCAAGAGCGCTGGCAGCGGCGCTGCTGGCAGGGGTGGCCATCGCCGCTCTTGCTTGCGGAGGGGGAAAGGAGACGGCGGGCCCCTCCCCTGGCGGGGCGCCTCCCCCGACGGCGGCACGAGGCCTGCCGTCGCCGTCGCCGGCGGCGCCTGGCGGCGGCATAGCCTCTCAGGCGCTCTCACAGGCGCTCCTGGCAGCAGGCATGTCCCTGCCGGAGGAGCAGCCGGCGCAGGCAGGCATTGGGGGCGAGCTGGCAGCGCTCCTGCTGCAGGAGGAGGACCTGCCGGGATACGAGCTTGCCGGCGAGTTCTCCAGCGCCGTCCGGACGCAGGCAGGGGCTGTGCCGGCGGCCGGCAGGCTGTTCCTGCGGGAAACGGGCGGCTCTGTGAGCGTAGTAGTATCCACGGCGACCATCTTGTCCCCTGAGGCCGCGCAGCAGGTGCGGGCGGAGCTGGCTCGGGGGGTGAGCGGCGAGGAGCTGCAGGCCCTGCAGCAGATGCTGCCGTCCCTGCAGCTGCGGGCGCTGGACGCCGGGAGGCTGGGGGAGCAGGCGGTGGGCCTGCGCCTGGAGTGGACGGACGCTGCCGGCGATGGGGCCATGGGCCCGCTGGAGATGGAGACCTTCCTGTGGCTGCGGAGCGAGAGGCTGCTGGCCATCGCAGTGATGCATGGCCCGGGGACGGGGGCGCCGCTTGCGTATGGACTGGCGCTGCTCGTGGATCAGCGGGCGGCCGGGCGATGAGCATGGGCACTGCGACGGTTCGCGCCATCCCCTGGGGCCTTGGCGACGTCGTCGCCGCCGTCCTTACGGTTCTGGTAGGAAGCGTCCTTTTCGCCGTCGTGTTGGGAGGCGCTGCCGTGCTGCTTGCCCGGGGGGAGGATCTGATGCGCGACCCGCTGGCGCTGGGCCTTCTCCTCACGGGTGTGGCGGCCACCGAGCTCTTGATGCTGGGCGCGGCAGCATGGTGGTCTCTTGGGAAGTACCGGGTGCAGGCCTCGGCGCTCGGGTGGCGTCGCTCCTGGAGGGGAGGCCCCTGGACAGTTGCCGCAACCCTTTTGGGTGTATACGTAGTGTTGGGGGCATATGTTGGGCTGGCGAGCCTGCTGGGGTTGCGGTGGGCCCTTCCGCAGCAGCAGCAGCTGCCGGAGGGCATCTTCCAGAGTCCCGCTCTCGCTGCGGCGGCGGGGATCGCGGCGCTGATCCTGGCGCCGGTTGCCGAGGAGACCTTCTTCCGGGGATTCCTCTTCGGCTGCCTGCGGGAGCAGTGGGGCCTGGCGGCAGCCGCCGTTGTCTCGGGCCTCGCCTTTGGCATCGCTCATCTTCAGCTGCCCCTCCTGGTCCCCATCACCGACATCGGCATCGTCCTTGCCGTGGCCTACGCCTACAGCGGCTCCATCCTGCCGGCGGTGCTGGCCCACTTTGCCGTCAATGCCATCGCCTTCGGGGCAGCCCTGGCGGGCGTAAACTAGGCCGGCCGCGTCCGCCCTCAATTCCCTCCACCGGCAGAAGATGGGCCCAGGCTGAAGTGTTGATGGAACTGTTGATGAACGGCGCTTGCCAACACTTCGGCCGGCAGGTGGACCGGTAAGGGGTGGGGGCAGACGGGGTCGCTGCCGTCTTTCCCCACAGGGGGCCCTAATGCAGCATGGCTGTGGGGAAAGATGGCCTAGCGCTCTCCCTGCCCACACCTTTCCCCGCACGTATGCCCCTAGGCGGCGCGCCTGTAGGGAAAGATGGGCATGGGCCGGACTGTTGGCCAAGCTGTCGATGGACGACGTTCATCGTCAGTTTGGCTCCCCGCTCCGGCCGAGGGGCAGGCGCTGCCCCAGGGCGGTCCTGCCGGCGGCCGTTCCTCATCTGGTAGACGGCACATAAGCTTGCCGCCAGGCGGTCTCGCACGGCGTGGGAAGCCGCCGGCATGCGAGCGCGTGAGCCCGGCTCTCCGCCTGTTGCGAGGCGGCATGCCGGCAACTCCCTCCGGTCCCACTGGACCGGCGCCTGCCTCTCCATACTATTGTTCGCACCCGATCCCGTCGCGGTCGCGGCCGAAGTGGTGTGGGTCCGGCTGCAGCACCCGGAATCGCCGATAGGGGATGTCGCTGCAGTCCAGACCGGGCGGCGGGGGCGGAATGCAGACGTCCGGGTAGGAGGGGTGGCAGTTGTTGGCCGGCGACGATGGAGGTGGCTGAGGCTGCGAGGAGGGCGGCTGCGGCGCCCGCACCGGCGCCCACAAGCCTGCCTGGGCGGCCCGTGCCTCCCGCTCGGCGGCCAGGAACGTCTCGCTGCAGGCTACATCGGGTGGGTAAGTAGCGGCCTGGGCATAGCCTTCCTTGACCAGCTCCAGGTTGACGAACCGGTCGCCCGCCACTACGTACCGGAGCAGCCGGCCATAGCGGTCCGTCTCGGACACGTCCTTGTAGAGGTAGAGGCGGCCGCCGGAGACCAGCCGGGCGTTGGCTTGCGTCGCCTCCACGTAATAGGGCTGGTCCCGCTCCGGGGTATTCATGCCGATGTAGCGTACCCGCACCGTCCTCCCGCCCAGGCCCACGTCGATGGTGTCGCCGTCTATCACCCGGACAAGGGTGGCCTCTTCGGGCTGGCGGGGCGGGATGCACCTGGCGCCGGCTACTCCGGCGAGGGCAGGAGTTGGAGCGGGGATGGGGGTGGGTGTCGGCGCAGTCGCTGCCCCAGATGTAGGTGTGGGCGTTGGGGTAGGAGAGGCCACTTGTTGGGCTGCCTGAGGCTGCTGCAGGGAAGTCCCGCTGCTGCCACCGCTCAGGGCGGCGGCTACTATCACAACCAGGAGGAGGGTGGTGCCCGTAGCTGCAGCAGCAGCTACCTTGGCCTGGTGGGGCCAGGGCATGCGTTCCCAAAGGGGCCACAGCACTAGCCACTTGCCCAGCTGCTTAAGCCGGCCCACAGTTCCTCTCATCGGATTCCGGCGGCGCGGAGACCCCTGGCTTCAGCCATGGGGAGGAACGCTGCCTTGCCTCCCTCATGAAATATCGTAGCATTTGAGCACGCAGCAGGCGGTCAAAGTCCGGCTGGAGCCAGCGCCAGAAGGGGGAGCCTCTCTCCCATCTCCACCGCCACCAGCACCCCCTTCCTCTGCCCCTTCACCCGCACCCCCACGCCCAGGGCCCGGGCCGTAAGGGGGAGCCTTCGCCCCACCTCCTCCCTAAGGGCCCTCACATCCCGCAGCACGCCCATCCGGGAGAGGGGAAGGCCCAGGTAGGGGAGGAGGGAGGAGAGGGAGCGCAGGGAGAGGCCCAGGGCCCAGAGGAGGGCCGCGAGGGCCACCGTCCGCTGGCCCTGGGCAGGGCGAGTGACCCCCTGGGGGTAGTGACGGAAGGTCCGGAAGCACTGGGGGCAGCGGTAGCGGTGGGCCTCCACCTGGTGGAGCTGGGGGTCCTTGAGGGGCCCCACCGCTGGAGGGCGGGGCCCCGGCAGAAGGGGCAGGCTGAGGGACGGCCCTCGGGGGAGGGCTTGACGTGGGGGATGCGGATGAGCAGTCTAGACATGGGCAGACCTCCTTGGTTGTGCTCTTCCTCAGGACCATACCAAGGCAGGCCTGCCCTTCTTGTCTAGCCCCCACCCACCGACTGTGGGACAGTCACGTGTAAGCGTCTGTGTACGGGGGCATACCGCTCCTGAAGCATCTTCTGCAGCACCTCCCTCGCCTCCGCAAGCCCTTTTGAGCTTCCGCCCTGCCCACCTCCCTTCCTGCCTTTCGGACTCCAAGTAAAGGAGCTTGTAGGCCGCCCCTTCTTGGGGAAACTTGTGGTCCCGCACCTTGGTCCCCCGCCGCACCTCCCGGATGAGCCGCTCCATCAGGTTGGCACTCCGCAAGCACCGCCAAGGCTCCTTGGGGTGCCCGTAGAGGCGCAGGAGCGCCCCAGTCTCCTGCACCCACAGCCCCACCACACTTCGGCCGACAGATGGCTACCCCTACTGGCAGGGGAGGGGCGACGCACTCGCGCCGTCCTATCTTTCCCCATGGCCATGCCACGATGGGGCCTCCTGTGGGGAAAGATGCCTGCCATGTGTTCGCGCAAGCCCCTGGCCCCAGGCAGACACGCCGCCCACATCCCTCTGGACAGGGCTCGGCCCGTCACTTCCCCTGGCCGGAGCCATGGGCCAGGACACGATGGGATGGGCCAGGTCACCCCTTCAGGCCCATTACGAACATTATATTGCCTGATTTCCCGCCCTTAACGGGGCTCCCGGGGGCAACCTTCCTATCTGGGGCGACGGGCCGGGGCGGCGGGTTTGGCAATCCAAGACCCGTTGGATTGCCAAATTATCTTGCAGAACTCGGGAGAGGCCCAGGGTCGGCCAGGACGTGGGCCAGCAGCCGCCTGCCCAGCAAGAGGCGCCCGTCGTCGGCCGGCTTCTTTAGCAGCCAGTCGGCAAGGGCCTCCCCTCCATCCCAGCCCACCGCCCAGGCCCAGGCGTCCTCCTCCCAGGGGACAGCCGCCGCCACCTGCACGTGAGCGAGGTCGTGCAGAAAGGGGAAGTGGACCGCCAGGTAGATGGGCAGCCGGGCCCGGATGCCCGCAGCCCGCGCCGCCGCCAGGAGGGCGCCTCGCGCCTCGTCCAGCTGGAGGAGAGGGGACTTGCGGCGCTCCCGCCTCCCTCCCTTCAGCAGCCAGGCGTCCCGCCACTCCAGGACGCACGGGTATGCCCAGCCCTTGGTCTCGATGACGGCCACCCCGAAGGGGCCCACCAGCAGGTTGTCCAGCTCGACAGGCCTCGCCGACGGCCGGGAGCGGATGACGGCGCCCGGCGCCAGCAGGAAGTCGCCCTCCGCGTTGCCTAGGACTGCCGCCAGCGCCCGGCGCGTGAGCCCCTCGGCGCTTGTGCCCGCCTGGCGGATGCCCGCCTGCCGCCGCAGCTCGGCCTCCCGGGCGAGGAAGCCCACCAGCCCACCCAAGAGCGGCCGCAGGAAGAAGGGCAGGCGCCTTGCCGCCTCCTGCCCCGACCTCTCGATGGCGGCGGCATCGCGCGCCGCCAGCTCGCGACGGAGCTCCCGCGCCAGCGCCGTGCCGGTGTCGAGCACGGTGAGGGCCACGGCCGCACCCCCCGGCAGGCGCCCGGCCTCAGGCCGCCTCCGCCCACTCCTCGGGCTCCACGTAGAGGCCGGCCGCCGCCAGGAGGGCCGCCGACAGCACCAGGGCGCGCCCCCGGGTCCCCAGGCCCCTGAGGGCGGCATCGAGGGAGGCGAGGGCCTCCTGGGCCGCCTGGCGGAAGGGGGGCTGCCTCGCCTGCGCCAGGAGGCGGCCCAGGAGGGCGAGGCGCGGCGAGGAAGCCGCCTCCTCGCGCAGCCAGGAGTCGAGGGCCTCAAGGCTCTTCGGGCGGGCCTCCTCGATGCGGGCGGCAAGCTCCGCTGCCGCCCGCCGGGTGACATCGAGGAAGAGGTCCTCCTTGCTCGAAAAATGGCGGTAGATGGTGGGCTCGACGATGCCGGCTGCCCTGGCGATGCCGGCCGTCACAGCGCCCTCATACCCCAGACGGGCGAACTGGACGGCGCTCACCGCCAGCAGCTGCGCCCGCCGCTCCTCGCCCTTCATCCGCTGTCTGCGCACGCTTATCACCCTCCACCAACGGCCCCAGACAGATTATACCATCTGGGGAGCGAATGCTATAACGCCTATGCCGGCGGCGCCGTCCTCCGTCAGCGCCTGCCTTCCAGGTACGGCTGGGGATCCACCGGCCGCCCCGCCACCCTGATCTCGTAGTGAAGGTGGGGGCCGGTGGAGAGGCCGCTGTTGCCCACAGCGCCCACCACGTCCCCTCGCCTCACCGCCTGCCCGGCAGCCACCCTAGCCCGCTCCAGGTGGGCGTACAGGGTCGCGATGCCATCACGGTGCTCGATCACCACGTAGACGCCGTAGCCGCCGGGGTCGTAGCCTACCCAGGCGACGCGGCCGCCGGCCGTAGCCCGCACCGGCGAGCCCAGGGGGGCGGCGATGTCGATGCCGCTGTGGGGCTTGCCGCCCCGCAGCTCCGACACCTCGCCGAAGCGGGAGGTGATGAGCCCCCACACGGGCGCTCCTGCCGGGACCTCCAACGAGGGGGGCGCCGCCTCGCCCGTCACCACCGCCCGCTCCCAGGGATAGGGGCGGGGGAAGCCCGACGGCGCCTGCGCCCCGGGGACGAAGAGGAGCGACCCGGGCAGGGGGGCAGGCCCCAGGGAGGCGTTCGCCGGGTGCTCTTTGATAGCCTCGGCATCCACCTGGTAGAGGGCGGCCACCTCCTCCACCGTCTCCCCCTCCGCCAGCCGGTGGACGAGGCCAGGGCCCAGGGGCACAAGGTAGCGCTCCCCCGGCCGGACCAGGTCGGGATGTGGGGCCAGCTCGGGATTGGCGGCGACGATGTAGCGCACCTCCGTCCCATGCCGCGCGGCGATGTCCCACAAGGTGTCGCCGCTTTGGACCTCGTAGACCACGTATGGGGGAGGAGCGTCCTGCGCCAGGGCAGGCGCTGCCTGTCCTGAGGGCGGCAGATCAACGGGCAAGACCATTCGCCTCTCCTCCTTCGCTGCCGTTCGCTCCGCTGCCGATGCGCCCGGCGGCGCTGGCCAGCCGGTGCACCTCCTCGGCGAGGGCCGCCAGCTCCTCGCGGGCGATGGCCAGCCGCTCGGGCAGGGCCAGCGTCATCGCCTCCTCCATGCGCCGGCGCAGCTGCCACAGCTCGTGCCAGAGCATATCCCTCTCCCGCTCCAGCTCCGCCACCCGGCGCCTCAGCTCCTCGACCTCCTCCTCCAGCTCCTCTACATCCCGCTCCCAGGGCCGGGCAGCTGCCAGCTGGCGCATGCCGTGGACCGCCTCGTGGACGAGCCGCCTGGCCTCGGCCCACTGGGCGGCCAGCTCGTCCAGGACGCTGCGCAGCCGCAGCGGCCTGTCGTCTAGGCCTTCAATCATCTCGTCGCTCGCCCTCCCGCTGCATCTGCCGCAGGACGGCCACCACTCGCCCCTGCACTTCCACATTGCCGACGCCGGCGTAGATGGGCGGCATCGCCTCGTCGAGCGGCTGCAGCCGCACCCTGTCGCCCTCCCGGTACAGCCGCTTCAGGGTGACCTCGCCCTCACGCCTCAGCCGGACGACCGCCATCTCGCCATCGCGCACGGCAGCCGTCTGCTCCAGCACCACGATGTCGCCGTCGTCCACCAGGGCGTCCACCATCGACCTGCCCCGCACCCGCAGGGCAAACACGTTCTCGCGGCCGCCTAAGAGCTCGGCGGGGAGCTCCAGAAGTTCCTCCCCCTCGCCTGCTGCCGGCGCAGGCTCCCCGGCGGCGATGGCCCCCACCAGCGGGACCGTCACCATGCGGCGGCGCCTCCTGCCTCCCGGCCCCAGCAGCTGCAGCCCGCGGGCCACCCGTGGGATGCGCCGCAGGTAGCCCATCTGCGCCAGCGCCTGCAGGTTGTAGTTGGCCACCGAGGAGGAGCTCAGCCCGCAGCCCTTCTGGACCTCCTGCACGGTGGGCATGTAGCCGTGCTCGTCGAGGAAGCGGCGGATGAACTCCAGCACCTGCCTCTGCGCAGGACTGAGCCGCGGCCCCTTGCCGGGCCTCTCTTCCGTCCTGGGAGCTGCAGCGGGGGAGCCCCGCCGCTTGCTCCCTCTCCCTCTCGTCCTCACCGCCCCGCGATGCCGCCCCTCCTGGAGGGTGTGGGGCCTGGATGGAGCGCTCCCAGGCTTCATTCCCGGCCCCTCATGAGACGGCGCCTGGTCATGGCCCGCCATGCAGATGAGGGGGCAGGCCTGACGCCGGCAGCGGAGAGGGTCCTGGCGATCTGGACCAGCTGGGCCAGCTCCGACTGCTGCTCCACGGGGTACCTGCCGAGGGCCTCCCTGAGGGCCTCCGGCCCCCGCTGCGCTGCCTCCAAGCATTCGGCCAGGGCATTCGCCATCTCGATCTCTTGCTGTTGCACCGGCTGCCGCTCCCTCTAGCCAGCAACCTCCTCCTCATGATTTTACGTTTTTTACAGCGCTGCCTGCCACATGCAGTCGACAGGTGGGGAATCAATATAATGTTCGCAGCGGGCACAAACGGGAAGCTCATACCGGGGGCTTGTCGTGGACGGGCCACGCGGCCCACATCTGTCCGTCTTCCTGCTGGCCCTGCTGCTGCCGGCCGTGGCCATCGGTGGGGGCATAGGCAGGGAAATGGCCTCCGTCCCTGCCGCCGAGGCCCTGGCCCCCTCTCCCCCGTTCGTGCGGGCGGTGGGCAGGGACCTCTACGTGGGCGACCGGCCCGTGCGGTTGGTGGGCGTGAACCGCTACAACCTGCTCTCGGTCTACACGGGGGGCATTCTCCAGGGCTGCTCCAGCGACTGGACGCCCTTGCAGTTGGAGCAGCTCTTCGCCGAGCTGGAGGCCATGGGCGTCGGCGTGGTCCGCTTCTGGGCCTTCCAGCGCTTCACCGCCTCCGGCAGGGACTTCTCCCGGTTCGACCAGGTCATCTCCCTGGCCCGGAGCCACAACATCTACCTGGTGCCCGTGCTGGAGAACCAGTGGAGCGATTGCACCGAGGGCGGCTACAAGACGTCCGACTGGTACCGGGGCGGCTACCTCCGCCCCTACGGCTCCTACCCCATCTCCTACAAGGAGTATGTGGGCAGGGTCGTGTCCCGCTACCGCGACGAGCCCATCATCCTCATGTGGCAGCTCATGAACGAGGCCGAGGCCACCCGCACACGCCACGACCCTGATGCCCTCTACGCCTTCGCCGCCGATATGTCGGCCTACGTCAAGTCCCTGGACCCCAACCACCTGTTGGCCCTGGGCGTCATGGGCAGCGGTCAGCCCGGCGCCCAGGGCGACGAGTACCGGCGCCTTCACTCCCTGCCCGGGCTGGACGTGCTGGAGTACCACGATTACGACGAGGAGACGGCGCCTCTGCCCGACCACCTCCGGGAGCGGATCGAGGACTCCATCGTCCTTGGCAAGCCGCTGATCATCGGCGAGGCAGGCATCAGCCTGGACCGGTTCGATGCCCAGACCAGGGCGCGGCTCTTCGACGCCAAGATGTCGGCCGCCTTCCAGAACGGCGTGGCGGCCTACCTCATCTGGAGCTACCGCAACCGCGTCTACGAGGGCGACTACCAGTTCACCCCTACTGACCCCCTGGCTGCAGTGGTCGTGTCCTACAGTCGGGGCGCCGTGGGCGGGGCCACGTCGGTATCGGTGGGCGCCCAGCCCGTGCCGCCGGCGCCGGTGGGCGCCAGCCTCGAGCCCAGGGGTTACGGCCTGGCAGCCATCGTCCCCCCTACAGGCAGCGACGTGACCTCTTACCGGCTGCAGAGCGCCCTCAACGCCGGCTTCACCTTCGGCGTGACCACGCTGGACATCCCGGCAAGTGCGCTGGCGGAGGGCGGCATACTGGTGGGGGCGCCGGACAAGGACGGGGCCATATTCTACTACCGGCTGGCAGCCTGCAACGCTGGCGGCTGCTCATCCTACGTGCCGGTAGGGGCGCTGGCAACACGGCGCTACCCGCAGGGGTCCACCGACCGCTGGGACTTCGTGGTCGGCGTCAGCCGCCGCTCAGGGTGGGTGGATGCCTGGGCAGCGTCGTTCCAGGCTGCGACCTTCAACTACTGGGACGGAGTCCAAGGCTTCGGGGGGCTGCTGCAGGAGAGCTGCGCTCCCCCACCCGGGCAGCCCTGCCGGTGCTCTTGGCCCACCGGCTCCACCGTCGTCAGCGTATCCCAGGTCCTAGCGCCTGGCCTGGAGCTGGGCATTGCCGTCCCTCTCCCCTGAGCGGACTGGGTGGGGCGGCTACACGGCTGGGAAGTAGGCATCCCTGCGGCACGGGCACCCCCTGAGCGGGCCGGGTGGGCCAGCTGCCACGCATGGGCGCATCGCCGCCAGAAAGCGGCAGCGGCAGTCGCAGGCGATAAATGCGAGGCCGGGCGATAGCATAGCGCTGCCGCCTCCGCCTATCGCAGCAGCACCCCCGTTCCTACCTCGCCGTAGGGCGGGAAGGCCTGGGAGGCGGAGACGTAGCCCCCGGCTGCTGCCCAGGTGGAGATGCAGGGCCTGCCTGGGGGCGATCCGGTGCAGGCGTGCCGCCTTGTGCCGCCGAAGCCCTGCAGGCCGTCGTAGAGGGCGAGGTCCGATGCCTTGCCGGGTACCGCTACGTCGCTCATGGCCCAGACGGTCACGTCACCCAGGAAGCGGTAGCCGCCCATGACGAAGCTCCAGTGCTCCCGCGTCCCGGCCGGAAAGCGCCTCGCCGCCATCGCTCCTGCCGGGACAGGATCTGAGCAGCCGTAGGCCTGGCCGTAGTTGTAGCATAGGGCGAGACCATAGTAGAAGGGGACGCCCTCCAGGTCCGGCATGCCCACTGCTGTGGTGTTGCCCCAGAGGAGGGATGACGTGGGGATGTCCGTCTCCCTGCGGGCGAAGCCCAGGGACGGGTCGAGGGCCGATATGAGGCGCACGCCTGCCAGGCGCTCCCGCTCAAGCCCGGAGGCGGGCGGCCTGAAGCTGATGCAGGCCGTGCCCTCGCCACATGGCCACAGCGATGCCATCTGGGGTGGGGCGCCCAGAGGCGAGAACATGATGTAGTAGTAGCAGCGAGGATGGTAGGCGTCATAGACGATGCAGGCCACGCCGGCGCCTGCCGTGCGGTAATCGGGCCACGTCTGGTTGGCCTCGTGGCCCGGCGACGTCTTCCAGCCCTCCAGCGCATCGGCAGGCGTAGGAAAGCCGAAGGCAGCGTTCTCTCCCACCAATGGCCAGGGGAAGCCGAAGGCCTGGGCGCGCTTGTAGGGGAGTCTTCCCAGCCTGTCGACGTGGCCACCTCGACATACTCCCTCCAGGCACTGCTGGGCCATGTCCTCGGCCATCCACTGGGCGGCGGCGGCGAGCCTGCTGTCCCAGAAGAGGGCCGGCAGCCCCTTGGACAGGCGATAGGCGTTCACCAGGTCCACCACCTGGCGGGCCCACTCCAGGCGGGGCTCGACGTAGGCTGCCTGCGCCCCAGACGGCGTCATGGCGAAGGCGGCGGCAAACAAGACGGCGGCGAGGGCCGGCGCTATCGGCCAGCGCCCTCGCCCCCTGCGTGCCGGCCGCTCGTGGGTCCTGCGCATCGTCCCGTGGCCTGCTCTGTCACTGCTATTGTGCCATTGGGCAGCTGAGGCCGCCATGCCCGCGCTCGCCAGCGGGAGTCCCCTGGCTGCCGGGAGCCTCCCGTATCCTACACCAGCAGGACCCAGGCTATGCACTCCAGGTCCGACTCCGACTCAGGGGCGATCTGGGTATGCTGCTGCCCATCCGGTCGTGTGGGATGGGGGTGCCGCTGGGCGAAGTCCAGGAGCATGCCAGGCCAATGGGAGGGAGGGAGCGATGACCGGCTGCGCCACAAGTGCCGCAGCTCGGTCAGGGCAGGCCCGCCAACAGCGAGCCTCTCGAAGTAGTCCAGGAGGCGGTTGCGGTCTGCCGATGGCGGCAGGGTCCTGAGCCAGTTGACGATGTCGACCTGTGGCTTGGGCAGGGGTGGGGGGCTCAAGGCTGCCGTCCTGATCTGCCGCCACAGGTGGCCGCGCAGTGACTCGATGTGGGGGCGGGGGTCGAAGCCGTTGGGCAGGTCAACCGTGGGCTCGTCCGGGTCGCAGCGGATGTGCCCTATGGCCTTCAGGTGCTGGTCCACTATGCGGCCCTGCTCGTCCTGGAAGAGCCAGTGGTGGCGCCCGGTCCTGGGGTTGCGAAAGGCGGCGAAGAAGCCGGCGGGGCCGTCGCCTCGCCGCCGCGCCGTCCCGACCCCAAGCGGGATGCGCTTCAGGCGCTCCTCACCGAGCTTCTTGAGGAAGCCCAGCAGGTCCTGCTTCAGGAACTCCCCTACCGTCAGCTCGCTCTGGTCCTCGAGCTGCCGGACGGCCTCCTCGTCTTCTGCCTCGATGCGGCGGAGGATGTTGAAGTCCATCGGGTTAGGCGTCTCGCCCAGGACCGAGGCGTCGAGTCCCACGGTCCGGTTTATGGCCTCCAGCTTCCTGTGGAGCCTGTCCATGAGGCCCAGGAGCTGGTCCAGCTCCTCCTCGGGGAAGAAGTTGTAGATGTGGATCGTCTGGTGGGGGGAGCCCAGGCGGTCCAGGCGGCCGGCGCGCTGCACCATGCGCACCGGGTTCCAGTGCAGGTCATAGTTGATGATCGCCTCGCCGTCCTGAAGGTTCTGGCCCTCCGAGAGGGCGTCGGTGCTGATGAGGAGGTCGACTTGCTGGTCCCAGGGCAGGCTGGCCCTGCCATTGGCCAGGGGCGCGAACCGCACCACCCGGTCCCGCCGCTCATCCGGGTCCACCCCGCTGTCCACGATGGCGATGCGGTCGTGCCCCAGCCTCGCCAGAAAGGCCGCATCACCTCTCAGCTGCCTGTGGAGGTAGCGGGCGGTGTCGCGGAAGTAGGAGAAGAGGACGACCTTCTTGCCGGCCAGCTCCGGTGAGGCTAATAGCGCCTTCAGGGTCTCCAGCTTGTCGTCCCGCCGCTCCTTGGCGAGGTCGGCCAGTATGCCCCCCAGGGACTCCAGGTCCGCGTGGATGTCGGCGCGGACCCTGTCCACGTCATAGCGCTGCGTGTCCAGCTCCGGGAGCTCTCCGGGGAAGGCTGCGAAGTCCCCTTCTGCCGCCCCCTCCTCGTCCGGGAGATCCTCGTGCAGGCGGCGGGCATCCTCCTGCAGCCAGCGACGGTAATCGGCGGCGCTCAGGACCCGACCCTGCTCTAGCGCCTTGAGGAAGGCCTGCAGAAAGCCATGCAGGCGTTTGAGGGATATGCGCAGCGCCTCGATGGACGACTCGAGGCGCTTCAGATAGAGCACCCGCATAATGTGGGCCAGTGCTGTCTGGCGACCCACCGTCATCAGGAACTCGTGTGCCTCGTCCTGGGGCCACCCCAGCGCCTGCCGGAGCCAGTTCATCGCCGACCCACCCCCGGCACTGTCGCCGTCCGTCGCCTCCCCTGAGGTCTCCTCCAGGAGCTTCTGCAGCACAAGGGCCCATTGCCTCTGGACCTCGATCAGCTCCCGGCGATAGGTCTCCAGCTGGTAAGGCGCCAGGCGCAGCCCCTCAATGGCATGGGCGATCCTCTGGTAAAGGCCCTCCCCATAGGTGTGCTTCAGACTGTAGCGGACGGTGTGCAGCTCCCGTTGGGGGAAGTGGACCTTCTGCCCGTCGATCTCGGCGTCGGGGTAGTTGTCGCGGATGAAGCGGCGGCTGCGCCGCACGGCTATGGCCTCCAGCACTTCGTAGAGCGCCTCGCGGTTCTGCTCCGCCCGGCGAAAGTACTCCCGGAGGTCGCGGATGCCTGTCGCCAGTAGGTGGGAGGGGTTGCCGCGCGTGATGAGCTGCAGCTGGTGATAGAGGTCGAACACGGTGTTGTTGACCGGGGTGGCCGTGAGCAGGACCACTTTCATGTCTGCCCCGCCGCGCCGGACGATCTCGAACAGGTTGGACCAGCGGTTGGTACTAGGGTTGCGGAGGTTGTGGCTCTCGTCGACGACGATGACCCCGAAGCGCCGGGCATAGTCCTCGATGGGGAAGTCCTGCTGGCTCACCTGCTCCAGCGAGACGATCTCGTGCGGGATGGCATGCTGCTGCAGCAGGGGGCGCCAGACCGTGTCGCGGATGGCCGCCGGACAGACTACCAGGGCCGTCTGCCGCTCCCGGTAGGCGTAATCGTCCAGGAGGCGCAGGGCCAGGTAGGTCTTGCCCAGGCCGACCGAGTCGGCGATGAGGACACCGCCGTAGCTCTGCAGGATCTCCTTGGCCGCCAGATAGCCGTCGTGCTGGAAGTCGGCCAGGGCGATGGGCGAGGGCCGTTCCTCCTCCTCGCCCAGGTCCTGTTCCAGTTTGTCCCGCAAGGCCTCGTAGACGACCTTGATGTAGATTTCGTAGGGGGTGTAAGCGCGGGTGAAGCGCTCCAGGAGCTCCAGCAGCTCAGCCTTGTAGTCTTCCGCCTCCGCCCACAGGGACTCGAACCAATCTTGCAATTCGTGGACTGCCGAGGTCTGTTTGAGGACGGCATTGAGCTCCAGGTTGCTGGTGAGGCCGCCGCCGGTCAGGTTGGAGGAGCCCGCGATGCTGACCGCCCCCAGGGCGGGAACGCCGGTGAGGATGTACGCCTTGCCGTGACAGAACGTTGTCAGGTAGCGCCGGATTTCCACCCGATCGCTGGCAAGGAGGTCACGCCAGTAATCGATCTCGCGGGCCGTGGTCTCGCCCTTGGCGGCGGCATCCTCCAGCTCGGCCAGCAGGCGCTCCCCTACCACGAACTCCTGCTGCTGCTCTTTCCCCAGAAGGATACGCAACCGGGTGACTCGTTCGATCGTGGGCGATAGGGCCTCCAGTCCCTTCAGGTTGAAGAAGGCGGTGACGACATCCAGCGTGGGCTCATGCGCCCCCGCCAAAAGGTCCTGCAAAACCTGCGCCAGCTTGTGCTTGCGGTTGTCAATGAGGTCGGGGATGGGCTTCATCGCTACACGCTCCTCGCCTTCACGAGGCGGCTCTTGACTAATTCTGCTACCGCCCGATAGACATCAAGGCGCTCCTCGTCGGTGAGGCCCAGGGCCTCAAAGACCACCCCGTCCAGGACGAACCGCTCGGGTGAAGCCTTACGCACCTGCTCAAGGGTCAGCGCTTCGGGTTGGACGAACTCGTAGGGGTGCTCGGGATGGTGGCAACCGCGCTGGCGGCAAAGGGTGAAGCCGAGTTCTTCGAACAGGCTGCGGGTAGGGCGTTCAGAAAAGCGATGGAAGATACCCAACAAGGCCTCATGATGATCCGGAATAGCAGAAGGAACAAGACAAACATTGGTTGCAGCCTCAAAGGTCATATTGTCCAAAGCTCCTTCACCTAAGTTTACCCTTCCATGCAGGTCGTGTCAAGATTTATGTGTAAGCGTCTGTGTACGGGGGGCATACCTTTCCCGAAGCATCCCTTCCAACACCTCCTGCACCTCGGCAAAACCCTTCAACCTCCGCTCCGCCCACCTCCC
>Ga0101941_1000789_pt1 | contig 38134 bp, 46 predicted proteins | sample DewCreD2012metaG_3_FD_75242 | JGI IMG/M metagenome (GOLD analysis project Ga0101941, IMG submission 75242) | Hot spring sediment bacterial and archeal communities from British Columbia, Canada, to study Microbial Dark Matter (Phase II) - Dewar... ...
GGGGGGCAAAGCCCCCCAATGCCGAAAAATGGGCATTTTAAAGCCGAAGGCTTGAATATAGGGTGGGTGGGGAAAATAAGAAATAATCGTAATTTTAGAATTATTGGACAAGACACCTCTAAAAATAAATATATCCTTTAAAATTTTCAATGTATGACTATCCTTGAAGTAAAAAATTTAAGTGTTAAAATAGATGGCAAAGAAATTATTAAAAATATAAATTTTAATTTAAATGAAGGGGAAATTCTTTTAGTAATTGGTCCAAATGGTGGTGGCAAAACAACATTACTTAAAGCAATTTTAAAAATTATCCCTTATGATGGAGAAGTTATTATTAAAAATAATTATAAGATAGGTTATTTACCTCAAAATATAGATAATATCTCAAAAATTCCTATTGTCGTTTTTGAAATGTTTAAATTCTTTACAAATGCGAAAAAAGAAGAAATTTATAAAGTATTAGAATTTTTTAATTTAATTGGATATAAGAACGAACTATTCAGAAATTTATCAGGAGGTTTGAAACAAAGAGTTCTTATAGCACTAAGTATATTAACAAATAGTAAAATTTTGCTTCTTGATGAACCTACAAATAATCTTGACTTAAATGCTCAAAATGAATTCTACAATTTAATAAAAAAACTTAAAGAAGAATACAGAATTTCAATGATTATTGTAAGTCATGATATTGGAATTGTTAATGCTATTGCTGATAATGTTCTTTGTCTAAATAAAATTATGTTTTATCATGGAAAATCAAATTTAACCGAAAAAGAACTTTGCGAACTGTACGGAAGTGAAGTTAGACTAATTATTCATGCTCATTAGTGCAATTATTTTTAGTAGTATTATTTCAATTATTCTTGGATTATTATCATTCTTCGTTGTTTCAAGGAATTTAGAATTTGCAGGAACAGGCATTTCTCATGCTGTATTTGGAGGAATTGCTATTGGCATTGCTCTAAATATAAATCCATTAATTAGTGCTTTAATTTTCTCAATAATAATATCAATTTTAATAGTTCAGAGTTCTTATAAACAATCTGAAAATACTGCTATTGGAATAATATTCCCTCTATCCATAGCAATCGGAATTATTATCCTTGTGAAATTTTCAAAAAACTATCAAGACATTTGGTCATATTTATTTGGAAACATATTTCTTATAAGATTTGAAGATTTTTTAATTTTCTTAATTTACTCAGCTATTATATTAATTTTTATATTTTTGACATTTAAAAAGCTTATTTTTATATCATTTCACAAAGAATTAGCACAAGCAAGTGGTACAAATGTTAAGTTTTATGACTATTTATTTTTTATCATTCTTTCAATTGGTATTGTTTTGTCATCAAAACTACTTGGAATTATTTTAGCAACTTCATTTTTAGTCGTACCCTCTGCAATAAGTTTTAATCTATTTAAAGGTGTAATTAAAAACTTAATTTTTTCTTCAATTTTTGCCCTAACTTTCACAATAATGGGAATAATTTTATCATATATTTTTGATATACCAACAGGCTCAACAATTGTTTTAATTTCATCAATTTTTTATCTTTTAACAACTTTTAGATCAAAGGTACAGTTTAGATAAAAATTTTTATCCTTTAAAATTATGGTATTGCTTTATTTAATTGATGGGTATAATTTATTGTATTCTTCGTTTAGAGAATGGATTGAAAAGTTCGGTTTAGAAAATGCAAGGCAATTTTTAATAAATTTTTTAAGAAGTTATAAAAGAAAATTCATTATTGTTTTTGATGGAAGGGAGGAATATCCAAATTATCATATGGAAAATGTAATTTTTACAAAGGGAAAAAGTGCAGATGAATATATTAAAAACTTTCTCAAAAACTACAAAAATAAAGATGAAATTATAGTAGTTTCAAATGATAAAAGCATTATAAATTATGCAAAAATGCTTAAAGTTAAAACAATCTCTACAAAACAATTCTTGAATGAAAGAAAAAATAAAGAAATTAAAGAAGAAAAAATAAATTTTGATGAAATTACAAAAGAAATTATGAAAGAATGGGGTTTAACTTAAAACACTTTTTATCCTTTCAAGTGCCCAATCAATTTCTTCCTTTTTGATAATAAGAGGAGGAGCAAATCTAATTACATATTCATGAGTTTCCTTAGATAAAACACCAAGCTTCATAAGTTTTTCACAAAATTCTCTTGCAGGTCTATTTAGTTCAACACCTATAAGTAATCCTTTTCCTCTTACTTCCTTAACATAAGGACTTCTGATTTCTTTAAGATTTCCAATGAAATAATCACCCATTATTCTTGCATTTTCAGGAAGATTTTCTTCAATTATTACATCTAATGCTGCAATACCAATTGCAGCAGCAAGCGGATTACCACCGAATGTTGAACCATGGTCACCAGGCTTTATAACATCCATAATCTCATCATTTGCTAAAACAACAGAAACTGGATAGATACCTCCTCCAAGAGCTTTTCCAAGAATCAAAATATCAGGTTTTTCATTTTCACTTAGCTCGTGTTGATAAGCAAATAATTTTCCAGTTCTTCCAAGACCTGTTTGAATCTCATCAAGCATCAATAAAACGCCTTTTTCTCTTGTAATTTCCCTCACTTTTTTAAGATAACTTTCAGGTGGAACAATAATTCCTCCTTCTCCTTGAATTGGTTCAATTAAAACTCCAATCGTTCTATCATTTATAGCCTTTTCAATAGCCAAATAATCACCAAATGGAACAAAAACAAATCCAGGCGTAAAAGGACCAAAACCAAATCTATATTGAGGTTCAGAAGAAAAACTAATTATTGTTATTGTTCTACCATGAAAATTATTTAATGCTACAATAATTTCACCATCGTTCATTGGAATACCTTTCCTAACATATGCCCACTTTCTTGCTATTTTAATGGCGGTCTCAACTGCTTCTGCACCACTATTCATAGGAAGGGCTTTATCATAACCTGTTATTTCATTTAATTTTTTCAAAAACAAAGATAATTTATCATTATAGAATGCTCTTGAAGTTAGAGTAATTCTTTCAAGTTGTTCAATTACAGCTTTTATAATTTTAGGATGCCTATGACCTTGATTTAATGCTGAATAAGAAGATAACATATCAATGTACTTATTACCTTCAATATCCCAAACCCAAACACCTTCTCCTCTTGTTAAAACAACTCCAAGAGGTTTATAATTATGAGCACCATATTTTTCTGTAAGCTCAATATGGAACTTTGCGTCCATTCGAAAATTTTAAAGTTGAAAGTTTTCTATTATTCAGTGTGCTTTAAAATTTTAATTGTTTTGAAATATATTTTCATAACGGGTGGTGTTCTTTCTTCCTTAGGGAAAGGTATAATATCTTCAAGTATAGGGTTTTTATTAAAAAGAAAAGGTCTTAAAGTATCAATAATAAAATGTGACCCGTATTTAAATGTAGATGCGGGAACAATGAATCCATTTCAACATGGAGAAGTTTTTGTCACAGAAGATGGTGGAGAAACTGATTTGGACATTGGACATTATGAAAGATTTTTAAATGAAAATTTAAGTAAAGAAAATAATATAACATCAGGACAAGTATATTTAAGCGTTATAGAAAAAGAAAGAAAGGGAGAATATCTTGGCTCAACTGTTCAAATAATTCCACATCTTACAGATGAAATTAAAAATAGGATTAGAAATGTAGGAATAAAAAATAATGTTGATATATTAATTTGTGAAATTGGTGGAACTGTTGGCGATATAGAAAGCTTACCATTTCTTGAAGCAATTAGGCAAATGAAACTCGAAGAAGGTGAAGATAGTACATTTTATATTCATGTTGGAATGCTTATTTACCTTAAAAATGTAAATGAAATTAAAACGAAACCAATTCAACATAGTATCCAAAAATTAAGAGAAATTGGAATCCAACCTGATGCTATTGTTTTGCGAAGTGAAAAGGAAGTTGATTATGAAGCAATAAAAAAAGTAGCAATGTTTTCAAATATCCCCATAAATAGAGTCTTTATTTCTCCTGATTTAGAAACTGTTTATGAACTACCAATTGTTTTAAATAAACAAAACATAGTAGATGCTATTCTTGAAAAATTAAGGATTTTTAAATATGAAAAAATTGATTTAAAGGATTGGGAAAATTTTGTTTTTAATATAAAAAATCCAAAAAAAGAAGTTAAAATTGCTATTGTTGGAAAATATGTAAATGTAAAAGATGCTTACAAAAGTATATTTGAGGCATTAATTCATTCAGGTGCAAAACTTAATGTTAAAGTAAATAGTTTTTTAATAAATAGTGAAGAAAATTTTGAAATTAATAATTTTGATGGTGTAATAATTCCAGGAGGTTTTGGGAGTAGAGGAATTGAAGGTAAAATAAAAGCAATTGAATTTTGTAGAATAAATAATAAACCAATTCTTGGAATATGTCTTGGTATGCAACTTATGGTTATTGAATTTGCAAGAAATGTTTTAAACTTTAAGGATGCCAATTCTACTGAATTTGACAAATTCACACCTTACCCTGTAATAACATTACTTGAAAATCAAAAACATGTAAATTATTATGGAGGAACATTAAGGCTTGGCTCAAATCCTATTAAAATTAAAAGAGGAACACTTGCTTATGAAATTTATAAGAGTGAAATTATATATGAAAGACATAGACATAGATATGAATTTAACCCTGAATTTAGAAACGAATTTGAAAAAAATGGTTTTATTGTAAGCGGTGAATATCTTGATAGTGATATTGTAGAAATTATGGAAATAAAGGAGCATAAATTTTTTATTGGTGTTCAATTTCATCCTGAATTTAAATCAAAAGCATTAAACCCATCTCCAATTTTTGTTGAACTAATCAAAAAATGTCTAGAATAAAAAAACTTTATTTTGGGAAAGTAAATATAATTGGTTTTGGATTATCAGGAAAAGCAGTTTATAATTTATTAAAAAATTTCAACAATGAAATAAAAATTTTTGAACATTCAAAAATAAACTCAAAAGAATTTATAAAAATAAATTTTGATGCTTTTAATTGTGATATTTATAATGCAGATTTAATAGTTCCAAGTCCAGGCGTTCCTTATAAAACTCTATTAAAATTTCTAAATAAGAATTTAAGAGTTTTACCTGAAATTGAAATTGGATATTATAATATAAATCCAAATGAAAGTTTTCTAATTGGAATAACTGGAACTAATGGCAAAACAACAACAAGCCTTCTAATAGACCATTTCTTAAAACCTTTTAATAGCAACTTATATGGTAATGTAGGAAATGCCTTTTGTAATAATAGAAAAGAAAAAGGACTTTTCATCTTAGAATTATCAAGCTTTCAGCTTTCAATTATTAAGAAATTTAGAGTAAATACTGCTGTTTTTTTAAATATAGAAGAAGATCATCTTGATTGGCATTTAACATTTGAAAATTACTTAAACTCAAAGATGAATATCTTTAAAAATCAAAACGAAAATGATTTTAGAATTGTAAATTTGGATGATAAAAAAATTATCAAAAATTTAATTGTTAGTAATTCTAAAACTTTTTATTTTTCAGCAAATGAAGAAGCTGATTGCTACTTTAAAAATGGAAAAATTTTCTTATTCTCAAAAAAAATCTTAGAATTAAAAAACTTCCCAAATATATTCGGAATTCATAATATCTATAATTTGCTTTCAAGTACATTAGCAATTTGGACATATTTAAAAAATTTGGACTTGGTAGAAAAAATTTTAAATGAAAGACTTATTAGTTTTAAAGTACCTGAACATAGACTTGAATTTGTTAGAGAAATAAACGGAATTAAATTTTACAATGATAGTAAATCAACAAACCCTCATTCTGTTAAATTTGCTCTTATGAACTTTGAAAAATGTATTTTGATAATGGGGGGTCTTACAAAAGATGCTAACTTTGAAATAATCAAAGATATTGTAAAACAAAAGGTTAGTTTTATTGTTTCATTTGGTAAAAATAAGGATTTTTTTTATAATGAATTTAAAGATATAGTTAAAGTTTATAAATTTGATGACTTAGAAAGTGCAGTCAAGTTTGCTTTTGAAAATTCAAAAGGAGAACCAATTTTATTTTCACCTGGCGGTTCAAGTTTTGATTTATTTAAGGATTATAAACATCGTGGTAAAGTCTTCAAAGAGATTGTTAATAAATTACATTGAAAAACAAACTCCTTTAAAATTTTCAAGCTATGGATAAAGTCAGAATAACAATTGCCAGAGGTGATGGTATAGGACCTGAAATTATGGATGCTGTTTTAAGAATCCTCTTCTCAGCAGGAGCAAAAATAGATATTGACGAAATTGAAGTAGGAGAAAAAATTTATTTAAGTGGTAATACAAGTGGGATACCAGAAAGTGCTTGGGAAATTATCAAAAAGAATAAAATTTTATTAAAAGCACCTATAACGACACCACAAGGCGGTGGTTATAAAAGCATAAATGTTACAATTAGAAAAACACTTGGTCTTTATGCTAATTTAAGACCTGTAAGAAGTTATCATCCAATAATCCCTTGTAAAAGTCCAAATATGAATCTTGTTATTGTAAGAGAAAATGAAGAGGATTTATATGGTTCTATTGAATATCAACAAACATCTGAAATGACCATGGCTTTAAAGCTAATATCCATCCCAGGAACAGAAAAAGTCATAAGATTTGCCTTTGAATATGCAAAAGCAACAGGAAGAAAGAAAGTTACTTGTATGACAAAGGACAATATATTGAAAATTACAGATGGTTTATTCCATAAACTATTTGATGAAATTGGAAATGAATATCCAGAGATAGAAAAAGATCACTGGATAATAGATATTGGAATGGCAAAACTTGCAAATAGTCCTGAAATTTTTGAGGTTGTAGTTTTACCTAATCTTTATGGAGATATTGCATCAGATGTTGTTGCAGAAATAGCAGGTTCAATTGGTCTGGCTGGAAGTGCTAACATAGGTGATGAATACGCAATGTTCGAAGCAATTCATGGTTCTGCACCAAAATATGCAGGATTAAACAAAGCCAATCCCTCAGGATTATTAAACGCTGCTATTATGATGCTAGTTCATATAGGACAAGGTGATATCGCTGAAAAAATTGAGAATGCCTGGTTAAAAACACTAGAAGATAAGGTTGTAACCTACGATATAGCAAGAATTCTAAAAGAAAATGGAATAACTGATTATAAAGAAGTAGGAACAAAGGAATTTGCAGATGCAGTGATTGAAAGACTAGGGGAAGAACCAAAAGTACTAAAACCTGCCAAATATCCATCAATTAAAATTAAAATTAAAAGCACTAAAAATGTTAGAAATACGAAACTAACATTAAGAGGAGTTGATATATTTTTAGACGAAAGAAAATTAAAACCAAATGAAATAGGCAAATTATTAGAAGAGGTTCAAACTGAAAAACTAAAATTAATTATGATAACAAACAGAGGGCAAAAAGTATATCCAGCTGAAATTGTAGAAACATTATTAACTGACCACTGGCGTTGTAGGTTTGAATCCGAAAGTGAAATAACTCATAAAGATATAAGAGAACTACTTGAAAGAATTGAAGCAAAAGGTTTAAATTGGATAAAAATTGAAAATCTTTATTATATTGGGGACAAAAGAGCTTATAGCTTAGGTCAAGGACAATAGTCAATTCCTAATTAAATAAGGCAATTATACTTAAAATCCTCTTTGTATAATGTACTCTACTAAATCAACAACTCTTTTTGAATAACCCCATTCGTTATCGTACCAACCAAAAACCTTTACAAAATTCCTATCTACCACTTGCGTTAAATTTCCATCAATTATAACACTTCTTTCATCACCGATAAAATCAGATGAAACAAGAGGCTCATCAGTATATCCAATATATTTATTTTGAGCACTCTTAAAAGCAGAATTTATTTCTTCTTTACTAACTTCCTTCTTTAAAACTGCTGAAAAATCAACAATTGAAACAGTTGGTGTAGGGACTCTCAGAGACATAGCATCAATTTTTCCTTCAAGTTCAGGATAAATTCTAAAAATTGTTGTAGCAGCACCCGTTGAGGTAGGTATAATGTTTAAACTTGCCGCTCTTGCTCTTCTTAAATCTTTATGTGGCAAATCATGAACTCTTTGATCGTTCGTAAAACTATGAACAGTTGTCATCAAACCTCTTTCAATTCCAAAATTTTCATGTAAAACTTTAACCATTAGTGCAAAAGCATTAGTTGTACAAGAAGCATTTGAGATTATATAGTGTTCCTTAGGATTGTACTTATCTTCATTAACACCTAAAACAATTGTTATGTCTTCTTTCTTGGCAGGGGCAGTTATTATCACTTTTTTAACAGAACCCCTCAAATGCTTAATAGCACTATCTCTATCTGTGAATTTTCCTGATGATTCTATAACAATCTCAACACCTAAGCTTTCCCAAGGAATTTGAGAAGGATCATTTATACTAAAAACTTTAATTTTCTTATCATTTACCATAATTTCATCATTACTTGTTCTTATATCAGCATTAAATCTACCATAAACTGAATCGTATTTTAGAAGATGAGTAAGCGTTTTAGCATCAGTTATGTCATTTATAGCAACAACTTCAAAAAGTTTTGAAGTTTGAGAAATTTTGAAAACAGCTCTTCCTATCCTTCCAAAACCATTTATTCCCACTTTAATCATGATTTACCTCCTTACTCCTTATTTTTTTGGCATATAAAAAACACCAAAATTAAAATAAAAAGCAATATCTCCCCTATCCAAAGGAATATAAAAGCCCATTTCTGGATTAAATTTAACAGATTTTCCAAGTGTTAAACCAAATGATGTTTGAAGAATTGAAGAGGGAATTAATGTATCTCTTGATGTTGCTAATGCATAAATAAACCTCGGAGATATATAAAATTTTTCATTACCGAAACCTAAACCAAAGTTAGGTAATATAAAAAATATCCAATCATTATCAATTTGAGTATAAGAAACACCAGTTCCAAAAATTAAAGCAGTGAAATTAGAATTTCTAAACTTAACATCAGTATTAAAAATTCCAAGTATAGGAAAACCAGAAAATCCAATATCAGTATTTTCACTTAATCCATATCTAAAATAAATAACAGGAGCAAGAGGAAAAGCCCCGCTAGGAGAAATAACACCACTTAGACCTATTCCGGCAGATGTTTCATCTTTCGGAGTTGTAACAGGACTTCCATTTGTTGCTAAGGAAACACAAGACATTAAAAAAATCATCAAAATAAAGAGTCTATTCATCTTTTTTATCCTTGTTTTCCTCTTCAAGTTTCCTTTTGAGTATTGCCTCTATAACATCTTTTAATTCCCTTTTTATTTTTTCTCTTGTCTGCTTCCCTTCATTAGGGGCAAGCAAAATCCCAATTGCTAAACCCAAAGCGACGCCACCCAAAAAATACAAAAATTTTTTCATATTTTTAAAATTTTAAAGCATGCTTTTCATATTCTTCTGGACTTAATAGCTCATTTAATTCATTTTCATTAAGAATTTTAACCTTAGCTATCCATCCTTCATTATAAGGATCTTGATTAATTTTTTCTGGATTATTTTTTAATAATTCATTTACTTCAATAACTTCGCATGTAATAGGAGCATAAACATCAGCAGCAGTTTTTACCGCCTCAACAACTGCTATTGATTCACCTTTTTTATATTTTTGATTTAATTTGGGAAGTTCAACATAAACAATATCCCCAAGTTGGCTTTGAGCATAATCAGTAATACCTATAACTGCAATATCTCTTTCAATTCTTATCCACTCGTGTTCTTTTGTATATTTTAAATTTTTAGGAACATTAGCCATATTTGAAATTTTAAAGGTTATTTTCCCAAAACATTTGCCTTGTCCAATAATTCTAAAATTATTTATTTTATTATATTTTCCCCACCCACCCTACGAAATAAGCCTTCGGCTTTAAAATACCCCAACTAAAAAAATTTTTTATAAGTTATTGATAACCAAAGAATTGATATTATTTATTGGACAAAGCACAAAACAATTAAAAAATATCCTTTAAAATTTTCATTATGTTCAAAATTATTGCTATATACAAAAAACCTGATGATGTTGAAAGTTTTGAAAAATACTATAAAGAGGTTCATACACCACTTGTCAAAAAAATTCCAGGACTTAAAGAACTTAGAGTAACAAGAATAAAGGGTGCTCCTTTTGGACAAACCGATATTTACTTAATTGCAGAAATGATATTTGAAACCAAGGAAGATTATAAAAAAGCCTTATCATCAAAGGAAGCTATGGAAGCAGGACAAGATGCTTTAAAATTTTCAAACAATAAGGTTGAAATAATTTTAGGTGAAGAAAACATTATATGAATTTAGAAGAGTTTAAAAAGAAAGAAGAATTATTTAGAGAAGAATTAAAAAAATTAAAAAAGGAAAAGGAAATTATAAAAAAAGATATTTTACTTGCTGTTGACTATGAATACAAAGGAAGAGATATTGTTATTGAAATTGTTCAGCCAGAATTTACAAGTTTATGTCCATTAACAGGCTTACCAGATTTTGCTCAAATTAAAATAAATTATATTCCTGACGAAAAAATTATAGAACTAAAATCATTGAAGTACTATTTAGTTCAATACAGAAATGTTGGTATATTTTATGAAAGTTTAGTTAATAAAATTTTAGAAGATTTAGTGTCAATTCTCCAACCAAAATATATGGAAGTTATATGTGAATTTACACCACGAGGTGGAATAAAAACAACAGTTAAAGCGACTTATAAAAAGGAGGTTAAAAATGCTTGAAAAACTTCTATCAGAAGAAAGAGTAAAGATAGGAATGAAAGCAAAAAATAAAGATGAAGCTCTTGAAGAGCTTGTTGATCTTCTTAAACTTCCTCAAAATAGCAAAAATATAATCCTTGAAGCTTTGAAAAAAAGAGAAGTTATAGGCTCTACTGGAATAGGGAGAGGCATAGCTATTCCTCATACAAGAAGTACAATTGTAAATGATGTTTATTTAGCAATTGGTGTTAGTAAAGAAGGTATAGATTTTCAATCAGTTGATAATCAACCTGTTCATTTATTCTTTTTACTTGTAGCTCCTCCAAACGATCCAGGAACAACATATCTTATAGTTCTTGGTAAAATTGCCCAAATTGCTAAAAGGATAGCCAAAGAAAATATAGATTATTTAAGTATTGAAGACCCAAAAGAACTTATAAATCTTATATTATCTTTGGAAGGTTAAAATATGAAAAGTCTAACAGAAAAACTGTTAGTTCTTCAAGATATTGAAATAAAGTTGAAAGAAATAAGAAGTGAAGATTACTTAAAAGCTGGGTTTACTATCGATGAAGAAAAATTATTAGAAATTGAAAGTTATAAACAAAAACTTGAAAGTGAAATTCCTCCAAATTATTTAAGAAAATTTAAAGCTTTGTTTAATAAATATTCAAGAGCAGTAGCAAGCGTTTATGAAAATACTTGTACAAATTGCTTTTCAAAATTACCAACAGGTATTAAAAAACCATTAGAAAATGAGCTTATATTTTGTAATGTTTGTGGAATGATATTATATTTCCCATGAATTTAGATAACGTCTTAGAAATTATTAAGAAGAATGTTTCTCACTTCTTCCCTGAAGAGGAATTTATTAAAAAATATAATGATTTTTTGAATAATAAAAGGGGGCCACTCAGAGTGAAGTACGGAGCAGATCCTTCAAGACCAGATTTGCATCTTGGACATTATGTTAGCTTAAAAAAATTAAAAGATTTACAAAATTTGGGATTTGAAATTATTATCGTAATTGGTGATTTTACTGCTTTTATTGGAGATCCAACAGGAAGATCAAAAACTCGTCCAAAATTAAGCAAAGAAGAAGTTCAAGAAAATGCTAAAACTTATTTAAATCAAATTTCAAAAGTTTTAGATATTGAAAAAATTAAAATAGAATTCAATTCAAATTGGTTATCAAAATTAACACCATATGATATTATAGAATTAACTTCAAAATATACCATATCAAGAATGCTTGAAAGAGAAGATTTTAAAAATAGATTTAATGAAAATGAAAGCATTTACATTCATGAAATTTTATATCCTCTTTTCCAAGCTTATGATTCAGTTTTCCTAAAAGCTGATATTGAAATAGGAGGAGAAGATCAATTATTTAATTTTACTTTAACAAGAGAAATACAAAAAGCTTATGGACAAGAACCACAAGTTATAATTACAATGCCTATTTTAATTGGAACTGATGGAAAATTAAAAATGTCAAAATCTTATGATAATTACATAGCTTTCAACGATGAAGCATTTGATATGTTCGGAAAAATCATGTCAATAAGAGATGAACTTATAGAAAGTTATTATAAACTTGTTTTATATCAAGAAATAGATGAAGAATTAAAAACATTTATAAGTGAAAATCCAAGAATGGCAAAAGAAAACCTTGCTTATGAGATTGTGAAATTATTTTATAATGAAGAGATTGCTAAGAAAGTTAGAGATGAATTTAATAAGGTTTTTAAATATAAAGAATTTCCAGAAGATGCAATAATTTATGAATTAAGAGAACCCGAAACAATTTGTGATATTTTACTTAAAGTGAATTTTGTAAGTTCAAAAAACGAATTTAGAAGATTGTTAAATCAAAAAGCAATTAAAATAAATAACCAAGTAATAAACGAAAATATCTTAATAAATCAAACCACTTTTGTTAAAGTTGGAAAACACAAATTTTTGAAAATTTTAAAACATGACAATTAAGGAGTTTCAAGAAATTATTAAAAAAACTTATTATGATAGAGATAAAGAGAAAGGAATAAAAAGTGTATTTATTTGGACAATCGAAGAAATTGGTGAGCTTGCAAAAGCTATAAATAGAAAACGTTTAGATGATATAGAACTTGAATTATCTGATGTTATTGCTTGGATTTTTAGTGTTGCTAATTTATTAAATATAGATGTTGAAAAAATTCTTAAAAGATATGAAAAAGGATGCCCAAAATGTTTAAGTGTTCCCTGTTCTTGTAAAAAGGAGGTTAATTTTGAAGGAGCTTAATTATAGAGTGAATGAAAACATAAGAGCAAAAGAAATTCAAGTAATAGGTCCTGATGGAAAGAATCTTGGAATTATGAGAACATATGAAGCTATACAACTTGCTAAAAGCATGGGACTTGATTTAGTAGAAGTTTCTCCCAACAGCAATCCACCTGTTGCAAAAATTATAGATTATGGTAAATTCATTTATGAACAAAAGAAAAAATTAAAAGAAATGAAAAAACATCAAAAAGCAATAGAAGTAAAAGAATTACAACTATCTCCAACAATTGACAAGCACGATTTACAAGTTAAAATAAAAAAAGCAAAAGAATTTCTAGAGGATGGAAATAAAGTAAAATTTAGATTGATATTTAAGGGAAGACAGATTGTTCATCCTGAAATTGCAAAAAATGTTTTACAATCAATAATAGATGAACTTAATGAAATAGCAGAAGTTGAACAAGCACCCAAAGATGAAGGCAGATTTATAATTATGATTTTAAGACCAAAGAAGAAATGAAAAAGGCTCTTGTACTTTTAAGTGGAGGTGTGGATTCTACAACACTAGCTCATTATGTAAAAAAAATTCTTAATAGAGAATTGTTTGCTATTAGCTTTATTTATGGTCAAAGACATTCAAAAGAATTAGAATTTGCTAAATACCAAGCAAATTTATTAAATGTTATAGAGCATAAAATCATTGACATTTCATTTTTAAAAGAATTAAAAAGTTCTGCTTTAATAAATAAAAATTTAGATATTCCAACTTGGGAGCAGGCTCAAAAAGAAATGCCAATAACATATGTCCCATTCAGAAACCTTATTTTTCTTTCAATAGCTCTTTCATATGCTGAAGATAATGGCATTGATGAAGTTTATTATGCTGCACAAAGACAAGATTATATTGGATATTGGGATTGTAGAGAAGAATTTGTTCAAAATTTAAATAAATTAATTGAATTAAATCCTAAAACAAAAATTAAAGTTTTAGCACCATTTATTAATTTAAGAAAAAGTGAAGTTATAAAAATTGGATTAGAGCTTGGTATAGAATATAATAAGACTTGGAGTTGTTATAAAGGAGAGGAAGAGCCTTGTGGAATTTGTCCAAGTTGCACCGATAGAAAAAGAGCTTTTGAGGAGGTAGGAATATATGATATTAAATGAAATTCAAAAAGCTATTATAAGTTCATCTTCACTAAGAATAAAAACAGAAATTGGCTTTATTGAAATCTACAAAGGTGGAATTTTAAATGCTGAAAAATTTAATGGAGAATATGGATTAAATGCCTTAATTGATATTATTAAAAATTCAATAAATTTTCAAATTGAGATATTAGATGAGTTACCAATAACTACAATTACAGAAGGTTGGAAAGATATAAGAAAATTATTATTTGAAAATGAATTTATGGTTTTTAAAAATCTAAAATTAAATGAAAATGAAATTATGAAATTAAAAGAATGGTTAAAATTTTTTCAGTTTAGTGGATTTCTTGTAAATAAAGAATTTCTTGATGTTTTTCTAAATGGTAATTTAAGTTATTCAAAAGGTTTATTAAAAGAAAATAACTCATTTAATGCTTATGAAATTGAAGAAAAGTTTATAGAAATTTTCTTAAAGTCAGTCGGAAATTTGATAGAAGAAGAAATATCAAAAATTTCAGAAATTAGAAAACAATTTGCAATTGAAGGAGAAAGTGGAATTATATTAAGTTATGAAAGAATTGAGATTTTTCATAATGGTATTAGAGTTTTAAATTTAAATGAAAATCTTCCTATAAATTTAAATAAAATTTTATTTGGTTTTGAAGGTGAAGAAATGAAAATTAGTGAAACACCATTTTTAACAGATAAGGATTTGAAAGTTTTAAGTTATATTCTTGAAAATAGCTTAAAATTATTGTCTCAAAAAGCCGGAACGGAATTTGTTGAAAAAGCAGTTGAAAAACATAAACCTGATGTTAATAATCCCCAAAGTATTATAAATTGTATAAAAGAAGTTATGGAAAAAGCAAAATTAATTGGAGGAACAGGTTGGCTTAAAAAGAATATGGATAAAATCAGTGATGGTGTTAAGGAAATTCAAAATGAAGAATTAAGAAGACTTTTAAATGAACTTTTTAAGGTATGAATAGAAGTGCAAAAATTACATTTTTAAATGATAACAAATTTTGGTTTAAAGAAATTGAGTTTAAAAGCTTCTTTGAAATTGATAGTGAAAAATTATTTATTCCTTATTTTTATTACAATAAATATCAAGTCATTTCATCAGTTTTGAGCTTTGCATTAAAAAATTATAAAAAACACCAAATAGCATTTTTTGATTTTCAAAAGTTTGAAATTATTTTAAATTTTGAATATTTATTGAAGTTTTTTAAAGAAAGAATTTGTAATAGTGATGAAAGTTTCATTATTATAATGGCTCCTGAATTTTTTGACAAGTACGATGCCAATTTAAAAATTTATAGATTTTTAAATAATGGAAAACTGAAAATTTTTCCAATTGACAATTTTAAATCGTTTTATGAAAGTAAAATTAAATTCAATTTAAATAAATTTATTTTAAGTTTAATGTTACTTTATGAAATTAGAGAGAAAATTTCGTTTTTCAATACAATTTCTTATATTCTTGAAAATATATCAAAACCTTTCAATTTTAGACAAGCAGTTATTGACTTGAATATAAGATTTGAAACATTAAAGAACTTCATTGATTATCTTGAAAAGGCATTTTTAATAAAGGTTCTTGAAGAAGAAGATAGTCCAAGAGCAATGAGAACTATAATTTTTAACGATTGGAGAATTTATAATTACCTAATGAATTATTCAAAAAGAGAGTTAATTTTAAATGATATTCACAAAGCAGCAATTTTAAGTTATGAATTCTTGAAAGCTACTTTGGAAAATAAGACTATAAAAATTGATAACAATTTAAATCCTATTGTTTCAAAATAATCTCTAAAAATTTTTTTCTTATAATATCAGGATGAAAATTTTCAATAGCAAATTTTCTTGCATTTTTAGAAATTTTTTCTCTTAAGCTTTTATCTAAAAGGAGAAGTTTAATATAATAATATAGCATTTCTCTATCACCAGGATTTATCAAAATACCATTTTCCAAATGCTTAATTATATCCTTATTTGCCCCAACAGGTGTTGTTATAACTGCTAAACCACTAACCATTGCCTCTAAAAGTGCCATAGAAAAACCTTCTGAATAACTTGGAAGAACAAAAATATCACAAGTCTCATAAACTTTTAATTTTTCATAACCAAAAGCTCTTTTAATATATTTTAATCTTGGATGACTTATTTGAAAAAATGGTTCTACATTTAATTTTTCACCTGTTATTTGATTATAAAATATATTGGTTTCTTTTTCCATTCTTTCACCAAGAAATATAAATTCAACTTCATTAAATTCATTTAAAATTTTTATAGCAACATCTAATAAATCATTATAGCCTTTGGCATATGTTAATAAACCTACAAATAAAATTTTATTACCTTTTCTTTCTGGATTTATATTTAGAAACATTTCTTCAAAAGCATTAGGCAAAACTTCTAATTTATTATCATAACCTTTAAATTGTTCTTTTAAACTTTCACTTTGAACAATAATTCTATAACTTTTATCTAAACAAAATTTTATTAATCTCTTAAAAATTTTAGAATTTAATTTTTCATAGAAAATTTTAAAATGACCTCCACGCATATGAATGATAATTTTTTTATTTAAAAGAAGCGCAGGAAATAAAATTATAAAATCTCTAATCCATCCAAATTTGGTAGCAGTTATACAATGATAAACGAAATTAGGATTATAAAAAACTATTTGGAAAATATAGTTAGCATAAATCAATAAAAATTTTAAGAATGCTGATATTGAAAATGTTCCCCTTTTTAACTTATTTTTCCTAACGCTAACATTGATTATTTTTACTCTTAGATTATCAAATGGTTTTGAAAATAAAATTTTGCTTGAAATTTCAGGTCCAGAATAAGGGGGAGGAAGTGGAACAAGAGCTAATAACTTTTTCAAATTAAATTTATAACTTTTGATATATAAGATTGAGGTTCAATTTCAAGAACATTAAATGCCATTAAAATTTTTTTAATATCTACATTGACATTTGCATTTAATCTTTTTAACATATATACTAAATCTTCTGTTGCTATATTCCCTTTTGCTCCTGGTACAAATGGGCACCCACCAAGCCCACCAGCAGAACTATCGAATTTATAAATTGAAAAATTTTTATAAGCAACATAAACGTTAGCCATTGCCATTCCATAAGTAGTATGAAAATGAAGAACAATTTTATCATGATGAATATCATTTAAAATTATTTCAAGTAATTCTGATACTTCATCAGGACTAGCTTTACCTACGGTATCACCAATAGAAATTTCATCTACACCAAATTCTAATAATTTTATAGCTATTTCCTTTACCTTATAGGGATTTATTTTTCCTTCATATGGGCACCAAAATGCAGTTGAAATATAAGCTCTTGTTAATTTTTTGCTCTCTTTTGAAATTTTTATTATATTCTTAAATTTACTTAATGAATCTTCAATTGTTGAATTAGTATTTTTTAAATTAAAAGTTTCACTTGCTGAAGTAAATACAGAGATTTTATCAACACTAACATTTAATGCTCTCTCAAGTCCTTTCTCATTAGGAACTAATGCAGAATATATTACATTGTTATTTCTTTTTATACTTTTAAAGACCTCTTCTGCATCCGAAAGTTGAGGAATAACTTTTGGTGATACAAACGAAGAAACTTCAATTTCATCTACACCAGTTTCAGATAATTTATTTACAAATTCAATTTTCTTTTCTGTATTTATTATTTGATTTATATTTTGTAATCCATCTCTTGGAGCAACTTCCGTTATATAGATTTTCAATAGAGGCGACTCCCGGAATCGAACCGGGGTAAAGCGGTTTTGCAAACCGCCGCCTAGCCACTCGGCCAAGTCGCCAAGTTATAAATTTTAAAGGATAAAATAATAGGGCTTTAAAATTTTAAATTTGAAAATATCATTTATTATCCCTGTAAGAAATGAAGAAGAGAATATCCAAGATTGTATAAATAGTATAAAAAAATCAATTTCAGAAAATTATGAAATTATTGTTGTTAATGATAATTCAGAAGATAGAACTCATGAAATTATCTCAAAAATGAATGATATAAGAGTTGTAAATGTCCAGAATAAACCAAATTTTGCTGTTGGTAAGAATTATGCATTATATTTAGGTTATCTAAATAGTGATGGACAAATTTTAATTTTTTTAGATGCAGATGTTAGGATTACAAAGGAAACAATAAAAGAAACATTAAAATTATTGAAAAATTACGATGTTGTATCATTTAGTCCAAAACAAATAACAAAAACTATATGGGAATTTTCTATTCAACCAATAATTTTTAAATTTCTTGAATATCTTTATCCATATTCAAAATCTATTGCTTTAAACGGGCAGTTTATTGCTATTAAAAGAGAAGTTTATGAAGATATAGGAACACATAAAGTTTTATTAAGTGAAATTCTTGAAGATGTCAAATTAGCAAAATTATTACATCAAAAGGGTTATAAAATTTATTTTAACAAAAGTGATAAAATTTACTGTAGAATGTACAAAACATTAAAAGATATTATAAATGGATGGTCTAAAAACTTGTTTTTATTAGCTGATAAGAAGGTTTTGAATTTATTTAGGCCAATTTTAAGAATTTTCTTAATTTTGATTATTTGGATTTTTCTTATTTTTTTATCAATTTTAAAATCAAAATACATAATTGCTTTTATTTTTTTCATTTTTTCAAATTTAGAATTCTATTTTTATTTTAGAGAATATAAAGGTTATAATTTGTTTTTTGCAATAATTGGATTATTTTTATTTTTTGTTATAGCATTAAGGTCAATTTATTGGTTCAGATTTAAAAGGTCTATAATTTGGAGGGGGCGAGAATACCCCCTAAATTGAAATTTTAATTGAATAATTCCTATATGGGATTTGTGTTCTAAATGGATTTATTGGTTCTATAAAACTTTCATTAAATAAATTTTCAATTGAAAATTGAATTTTTATAAACTTAAAGGAATAATTTAGCGAAATTGAGAAAATTGAAAAAATTTTTTCATCAAAAACTAATCTATTAATTAAACTCAAATTATTGAAACTTAATGTTGTTTTCATTTGAGGTTTTGTATAAAATAATATATCAGTGGAAGGCTTTGAATATATAAATGAACTATTTAAAATAAAATTCTTTGAGATGATAAATGAAATTTCTGAATTTAAATTAACAAAATAAACATCATTATTTTCCCAAGTGTAAGCAGGTAAATTATCAATTAATGTATCAAGTTGTTTAAGAAGAATAAAATTTTTAACATAATCAAGAGATGGATTTATTGAAAATGTCATAAAATTAAATGAATGTTTATATTCAAATGAAAAATTAAATGAATACTCATCTTTTAGATTTTCATTTGCAATTTCATATCTATTAGCACTTTCATGAATACCCGTAAATGTTAATTGTTGAAGTGAAGGATAACGAATTGATTGGGAAAATAAAAAACTAAAATTCTTCAAATCTTTTGAAAGTAAAGATGTCCAACCAACTTTTAATTTTCTATTAAAATCTGAATAATTTGGAATTATTGAAAATGAATAATTTAAGATATTTTTAATTTTATTTGAATAAATAAAAGATAATAAAAACCTTGAATAATTGACTTCTTCTTCACCGAATGAGCTAAAATTGTTATAAGTTAAGTTTAAATAAAAATTATTTGAATTATAAATTGTTTGAAGTGTCTTTAAATTCAATTCTGTTTCTAAATTATTATTAGCATATTCTCTTTGAATAGAATTTTGAAAGTCAAAAATTAAATTTTTATATGAAATCCTTGGATTTATAAATAAATTCTTTGCCCTACTATCAACCCTAGGTATTCCATAATTAATATAGCTTAAATAATTACCAAACGAAAAATTCTTTAATTTAATTGAAAAAATTGTCCAAATTGAGCTATCAGAAGTATTTTCAATCCTTGGATTTTTAAAATCATTACTTATAGAACCTTTAAAACCAAATTTATATGAAAATTTATTATAGTTTTTATTGTTCTTAAAAATTATTGACAATCTATCATTTTCCGAAGAATACTCAAATTTACTATTAAATGAATTATTTTCTTGAATATCAAATAGCTTTAAATCTATACCCCCCGATATTGAATTTAATCCGAAAATAGCGTTATTCTTTGAGGAAGCGATAAAGATCTTGTCAACCAAGTCATAATCTATTACAATTGGATGATCTAAATAATCACTTTGGTCATTCAAAAATGCTCCATCAACTAATATATTATATTTATCTCTACTAAATCCACTAACAATAGGTTTATTTAAAATACTTCCTGGAATTGAATTTTCAACATCATTTTTAATATCTTTTATTTCCTTAATTTTAATAGATTTTGAGATAACATTTATAGTTTTTAAACTAATTCCTTCATTTTCTAAATAAATTTTATCTGAAATTTTACCTTTTAAAATAACCATTTTATAACCTATTCTATAAACAATTAAACTATCATTTTCTTTCATTTTTACATTTGCACAACCATTATTATCGGTAAATGTGAATGTCAAAGATGTCCAAACTTGTACATCCGAAATTGGCTCTTTCGTTTTTTTATCATAAACACATATTTTAAAACTCTCTAAATTTATAATTAAACCTATCATTTTTTTAACCTCCTTTTTAAAGTTTTTTTATTGTTAAATTTTTATATTTAAAGATGGAAAAATTATATTTAGGTAATTATTGGTGGAGAGCGGGCATTTGGATAAATTGGAATAATCTGAGATTTATATTTCTGTTTGAAATTAAAAGATAATTCAAATAAAATTTTTGGTTTTTGAATATCCATTTTAATTTCATTTATTTGAGCATTACTATTGTTTTGATAATTTAAAATTAAACAACTCTCAAATTTTGATTTATGGACGTGATTGTGAAAACTTGAAGTTATTAAAGCATTTAGATTTAAAATAATTAGAAAAATTAAAAGAAACTTTTTCAAGATTTAAAATTTTAAAGCTTCGCTATGGTTTTTTTTTATGAATTTTCTTCTTTAAGTCACTATAATAGTCCCATTTCAAGTCTTTATGCACCTCAATTTTTAAATGAAAATTTCAAAATTGAAAGTTTCATTAGAAGGGATTTCAATTTAATAAATAGGTATGGATTTGGAATAAGTTATAAGTACATTGGATTTTTTTGGTATGCTTTAAATATTGAAGAAGAATTTATAAACACAATTTCATTTGGTATGAATATTTTAAATATAGGTTCAAATGTTGTTTATCAATATCCAAACAAAGCAAATTTTGGAATTGGATTTAATAGAACATTTTTAAATTTTAATATATGTACTTATACTCTAATAGGAAAATTTTCCTACGTTTGCTTTTTTTCCGAATATAAAAATGCTTTTTTAGGATTTGATATTTATCTTGAAAAAAATTTTTCAGCTGATTATAGGTTTTTTGTTTCCTATAAAATAAATGAAAGTTCTTCAATTCAACTAAGTTCTTCAACAAACATAAGTGGCTTCTCTATTGGATATAAATATAATTTTTTTATATTCAATTATTTTTACCATAGTTATCTTGGAGATAGCTTTGGATTTAGGTTAATTTATGAAAAATAGAGTTGGAATAATTGGATATGGTAATGTAGGAAGTTCAATAGCACTTTATTTTAAGAAAAAAAGAAAAAACATTTTTGTCTTAACTTCCAAACCAATAAAAAATATAAAATTTATAAACTTTTTTAATTACGATAAAATTGAAGAATTTATAAATTCAGTTGATATTATCTTAATATGTATCAGAGATGATAAAATTGAGAATATAATACAAATTCTTAAAAAAATTCAATTTAAAAATAAAATTATTTATCATACAAGTGGTTCATTAACAAGTGATATTCTAAAAACAGTAAAAAATAATTATGTCGGAAGTTTTCATCCTATTCAGACATTTCCAAAACCAAACCCAAAACTATTAGAAAATATCTACTTTTCATTTGAAGGCGAAAAATATAAAATCGCTAAAAGTTTAGCTAATTTTTTTAAAAGTAAAATTATAAGGATTAAAAAAGAACATAAATTATTATATCATATTGCTTGTATATTTGCAAGTAATTTTCCAAATTTTCTTTTAAATATTGCTGATGAACTAATTAAAATATCTACTCATAAAAACTATAAAATTTTAATTCCTCTTATACAAACGAGCTTAAAAAATGCTATTGTTTATAGTCCAAAAAACGCTTTAACAGGTCCTGCTAAAAGAAAGGATTTAAAAATTATAAAAAATCATTTAAAATTCTTAAAAACATTCAATCCTGATATTTACAAACTATATAAAATTATTTCGGAAATGATTTTAAAAGATAAGTTTTAAATCAGGTATTTTTAGGTGAGCAAAACAAAGAAAAATAAGTAGTTTTAGAATTACATATAAAGCTTTAAAATTTTAATTATGAAACTTGATATTGAACTTTTAGTTGAACTAATAAAAAAAGGGAAAAATCAATATATTATAAATAAGGAAACAGGACAAGTTTTCGAAATAAGTAATAAAATTTTAGATGCTGTTGAAGATGACTACTATGAACACTTAACAAATGAAGAAATGGAATCTGCTAATGTTTTAAGGGAAATGTGGGAAGGCTCAAATAAATACGAATTAATACCAAAAATTTCAGAGGGTGATTTAATAAATATCATAATGGAAATTGTTGAAAGTCTAGATAAAGAAGATAATTTAAGAGAAATTTTAATGGAAATAGTATCAACAGGAGGAATTTATAAAAAAATAAATTACCTAATAGTTAATTACAAGGGATTTTATGAAATTTACGATAAGTTTCTTACAAATTATTTAAAGAGAAAACTTAAAAATTGGGCTTTATCAGTGGGTTTTGAAGTTCTTGAACCAGAGGAATAATCCTTTCAATGAAATATAAGGATCATAAACATAATCATTAAAATGTCCTAAAAAAATTTTAGCATTTCCACCAGTTATAAATTTATTTTTTACATTAAATTCACTTTCTATTTTTGAAATTAAAAATTTATAACTATTTATCAAACCAAGAATAATAGCCTCTTCTGTTGAATTTCCAATTAGTTTATTAACCTTAAATTCCTCAATATATTCTAAATTTGGAAGTTTAGATGTGCTTTGAGATAAACATTTTAAGTACGTTCTATAACCAATTAAAATTAATCCTCCCAAAAATTTTGAATCTACAATATCTATAACAGTTGCAGTTCCAAAATCCAAAATAATTGAAATTTCTTTTATTTTTAAGGCAATATAATGTGCTTTTGCTATTCTATCACTTCCAAGTGTTTCAGTATAATTCAATTCTATAAGACTATTTTGATAATTAAGTTCATAGATTTCCTTATCTTTTAAAACCTCTCTTATATTTATGCCTTCAACAACACTACAATAAGCAATCTCATTTATCCCTTCAAAAAAATTTTTCATTTTTTCAATACTATCAAAATGAAATTTTTCAAATAATAATATATTTTCATCTTCAACGATAGCACATTTTACTAAACTATTACCAATATCAACAACTCCAATTTTCATTCTAAAAACTTCAATTTTACTAATAACTTACCTTGACCTACAACTTCATTTTCTTTAACATAAACTTTTTCAACAATAGCTTTTTGTGGGCTTGTTATTATCATTTCCATTTTCATGGATTCAAGAGTTAATATAACATCACCTTTATTTAAAAGATCACCTTCTTTAACTTTAATGCTATTTATTTTTCCCGTAATTGGAGAAAAAATTTCATCTTTATGATCTTCTTTAGATTCAGAAACATCCTCTAACTTTTCAATGATGTAAATTCTTGAATTATAAAATAAAATTAATTTATTTGAGACTTTTTTATAAGTTAAATTTAAATTTAATGATGGATTAGGATTTACTTCATAAAGATTACCATAATTATCTTTTAGTTTAATTTCCCTTCCTCCTTTTTAGAAAACTATCAATTATAAGTAAAAAAATAGCTATCGTTATAACACTATCTGCTAAATTGAAAACAAACCATCTTAAATTTTCATTTATACCAATATCTATAAAATCAACAACAAATCCTCTAAAAATTCTATCAAACAAATTCCCAAATGCTCCTCCTATAATTAAACAATAAGCAAAAAAACTTAAATAACTTATTTCTTTAATTGCAAGATATATAACAAACATCGTTATTAAAACTGCTAATAAAGTATAAGGAAAATTTTCACCAAAGTTTAATCCAAAAGCAATACCTGGATTATAAACAAATGTAATTCTTAAATAATTACCTACTACTTCAACAGGCTTGTGAAGTGGAAAGTTTCTTTCTACAAAAAATTTTGTAATTTGGTCTAAAATTAAAATAACTGTAGGAATAAAAATTAGATAAAAAATTTTATTTTTCATTTTAAAAGATTTAGCCAATCACTTAAAAGAAAATAAAATCTACTTATTAGAAGAGAAAACCTCGCCATTATTGTATAACCAAAACTTGCCCCAAATGTTATCATCATTATTAAGATACCAATTTTAGCAATTCCAAGAAGAATACCTCTTTGCTCAGTTGAAAAATAAAAATAAATAAGAGCTGTTATTACACCTAATAAAATTACAAATGGTCCTATTACTAATAATAAACTATTTAAGAAATTTATTGGAGTTGAAAAATCAATAGTATAATTTGGAGAAAGAATTGGCAAAAATGTTGCAGAAACTTGCGGAAATATAAAACCTTGAACACTTGCTACAATGGTAATTCCAGAACCAATTCCAACAACAAACGCTATTGGAATTCTTGAAACCCAAACAATTGAAGGAAAAATATAAGAAAAAATTTCAAGTCTTATCAACGTAAGAATTCCAAGAATAATAGCAATAATAGTCATAAATTTTATAAAGAAATGTTGGTTTGGCATAAGTCCCATTTGGATTGAAGGCCATATTGCTTGATTTAGCGCTAAAACCACGCCATAACCAGCAGAAACACCAACAAAAATATGCTCGGCTAACTTATAAATTGGATTATCACCAAATATAAAAGATAGAATAGCAATTGTTAAAAAGGCAGCGATCCAGATACCCAAAATATCCCAAATCATTTAATTATCCTCCTTATTATAAAACCTATATTCCCAAGAAGTATAAACAAAAGAATAATTGTATGAGCTGGAATTTGTGAAACCATAATTAATGAAGCAAGACCTCTATTCTTAGCCAAGCTTTCATAATCAAACGCACCTTTAAGACCACCTACAATACCAACAACTTGTTTTGCCTGATAATATGGAAAATAACCAGGAGCCATAACAGCAGTCACTGAAAAAGCCATCTTAACACCATATCTTGCCTGAACAATTTGAACCCAAGAATCACCAGTTGCACCTGCTTCAAATCCAAACAATAAATCAATATCTTTATAATTTAAAACATTATCATCTCCTACAATGTCTTTATAAATAGGATAGCTATCAATAGGTTTGCCATAATAATCATTAGGAAAAACATTTCTAAAATCTTCACTTAAACCAACCATAACACCTGCAACACCCGGCTTAAATCCAAGAATTAAATAATCCTCACCATATTTTTTATTAAATTTTTTTGCAACTTTTTCAATACCATTTACACCTACTATTAAACCTTGAAATTGCCAGTGTGTCATTAAAAGAACCTTAACATTCTTCTTAAATGCTTGTTCAAGGACAACCTCATAAACAGGTTGAAGTTCAGGATAAGCTGATGGTCCATAATCTGTTGATAATAAAAGAACATCACCTTCTTTTAAAGATTCGACTGCATTATAGGCATCTATTACCTCTTGTGTAGGTCTTATAGGAAGAGAAGGTTTTAGAAAAAGAGGAATAATAATTGAAAAAATGAGAACAGAATATATTATTCTTCTATCTATAAGTGTTAGAAAGTTTAAAATTGCTTTCATCTTATATATCCCCTTTCTATTCCAAATATTACTCTAAGTGAAAAAGCAATACTCCCAAGTGTTAATCCAAGGTTTATCGCTCTTTGTCCAGCATTATTTGGATACTGCATAATCCAATCTGAGAATGATGGAATAAACTGAGAAATAATTTTTGAAAATTCAGGGAAAAATAATGAAATTCCTAAAAACAAAAATAATAAACCTACAAAAAGTCTTAAAATTGAACTTAAACCAGTATATCTTGTAGAAATATATAGAAAGTAAATACCTGTTAAGATTGAAAAAGCAAAGAAAAATGGAACAAATATAATACCTCCAAATGGAACTCTACCCATCATTACAATTGCTGCTGACAATAAAAGAAGCGTAGATTCTAAATTTCTTGCCCTAAATGCCCTATAAGCAGCAGAAGCTATAAAAAATGCAAGAAGTGAAAACATCGTAGCATCAAGTGGTAAATATATGTTTTGGAATAACCATAAATAACTTGAATTTTGTACAAAAGGACCACCATATTTGTACCAAGCCCAGACACCCCAAATTAAGGCAACAAAAAAAGAAATGATTAAAATTAAACTATAAATTCTATCTTTATCACCTCTTTTGATTTTTCTCCAATGATATAAAATTAAACTATCTATACCAAGTAAGAGAGCAAAACCCGAAATAATAATATACCATCTTGTAGTTAGTTGCTCAATTTGCGTAAAGGGTTCTCTTGGAATAAAAAATAAAGCCATAATTAAAATACCACTTATAAACGTAATAATAACAGGGATTTGAGTTTGCATATTCTAACCTCCAACCTTAAACATATTTACATATAACTCTGCTATATTTTTAAAAATTCCAAATTCAGAAAGTGTCAGTAGTAAAGAACCCAATAAAATAATAACAATAATTATAATTTTAGCAATATCTTCTGCTTTTATCGTTCCTATTTCTGATGGATTTTTACTTAGATAAGCAGATGCTGCATAGAGCTCTTCACCAATTAATGTATAATCACAAGAAACAATAAAGAAAGGCAATTGAGTAACAGCGGTAGTTCCAGCTATATTTATAGCACCTACATTATATGAAGTTTCTGCCATCAATAAACTTTCAGCATAGAAATATCCTTGATAAAATGCTGCACCTGGCTTTTCTCTTATTACAATTCCATTAAATCCTGCTGTAAAACCAAATTGTTCAGTTGTTAGAAACATTATATTTTCTTCTCTATATAAGTCAGGTCTTCCCGCTTCTGTAAAACCTTCTTTAACCGCTTCTCTTGAAGCAAGCATTATTAGTGGATCATTGTTAGGAACAATTAAATCTATACCATATCCCGCTACTTTTTTAGCAACATATTTTAAAATGGCTATACCTGCTATAATTGATGGATCACTCAATGCTCCAATTCCAGTTGTGTAAATTATTGGCCTACCCATTTCTGTCGCTCTACCAACTGCATCATCAATAGCTTCAAGACCCGCAATTTTTCTAATATAAGGAACCTTACCCATTCTTGAAGAATAGTAATAATAAAAGAATAAAACTGAAAATATAATTAAAAATAATAAAACAGGTAATTTTTTCGTATCAAACCAAGGCTTATTATTTTTAAATTCATTAGAAATCTTAATTGGTTTTGACCAATCTGTATCAGTATAAATTGTGTCATCAACATATGTTCTTACTAAATAACTATAATTGATGTTTGGTTTTACAAGTGTATCTATAAATTTTGTTTCCTTAATTTCAGCAAGAAGTAAAGGATTTTCTTTATCATGTTTTTCATCTATTCTATAAATCTCATACTTTTTAACTTCAATTTGAGGAGCCCTCCAAGTTAAAACAATTTTATTTCCTTCAACTTTGACATTTAAACTTTCTGCAGGAAAGGGTAATAAGAAAAATACTATCATTAGTTCCTACAAGTTTAAAGTATAAATAACTTTACCTTCAAGTTCCAAAACTTTTAGTTCATTCTCATCAAGAATACCATAAGTATAATGTTCCAACCAATCTCCAATACAAGCAATTTTTTTATTGTTTCTAATTGAATAAGTGGGTGAATGTAAATGACCAATAATTAGAACATCACCTTCAACCTTATCAAAATAACTCCATAACCAATTTGGAATTTCTTTTAAATGACTATTATGAGCTTTTCTGCTAATTTTGGAAATAAATTTAGCAATTTTAATACCAATATCAGGGTGAATTGTCTTAAATATATTAACAAGAAAACTATTTTTTAAAACATCTCTTGTTTTAATTCTAAATTTTAAATCATCACCATGGGCAAAAATAATTTTTTTACCATTTAATTTAATCTCATATTTTCCAATAATTGTTCTTATGTTTAAATTTTTTATAAAATTACCAATCCAAAGGTCATGATTTCCCGCTATATAAATTGTTTCAATATTATTTGATATATTGTAAATCTCAAAGAGAACTTTAAAATAATGGGAAAAAATCACACTATTATATTCAAACCAAAAATCAAATAAATCACCAATTATTATAAATTTATTGGCATTTTTTTTAATTTCTTCTAATAGTTTTTTAAACTTTATAAATTTAATTTCTTCTTTATCAGAAAAACCAAAATGTGCATCAGAGAAAAGGTAAATTTTCAAAAGATTTAAATTTTAAAGTTATGCTTTAAAATTTTAAAACTATGGCAGTAGAAACAAAACTTAAATCAACTGACTTTGATAGCCATTTTCCAACATGGTGTCCAGGATGTGGAGACTTTTCAGTTCTTCTTGGTCTTAAAAAAGCTCTTGCTGAACTCGGTAAAAAACCCCATGAAGTTGTAGTTGTATCAGGAATTGGTTGTTCAGGAAAGCTTTCAGACTACATTAAAGCTTATGGATTTCATGGTATTCACGGAAGAGTTATGCCCGTAGCACAAGCAATTAAACTTGTAAATCCAAGATTAACTGTAATTGGTGTTGGAGGTGATGGAGATGGTTTCGCAATTGGTGGAAATCATTTTATACATGCTTGTAGAAGGAATATAGATATTACTTATATTGTTATGGATAATCAAATATATGGACTTACAAAAGGTCAAGCATCACCTACAAGTTTGATTGGACATATCACAGTATCAACACCTTATGGTGTTAAAGATAGTCCTATTGATCCAATAATGATAGCGTTAGCTAACGGAGCAACATTTGTTGCAAGAACATTCTCTGGTGATGGTGCTATATTGCCAAGAATTTTTATGGAAGGGATAAAGCATAAAGGTTTCTCATTCATTGATGATATATCACCTTGTGTTACATTTAATAAATTTAATACTTACGAATGGTATAGAGAACATGTTGAATATGTCGATGAATCAAAAGGAGGAAAAAGGGATTATAATGTCCATGACAGACTTGAAGCAATAGACAAAGTTAAAGAAGTTAAAAGTAGAGGTAAAATTCCTGTCGGTATTATATTTATAGATAATGAAACAGAAAGTGGAGAAAGTCATTATTTAAAAAATGGAGCTCCGATAGATTCAGATTTAACAATTAGGGAGGAATATCTTGAATTCTTAAAGGAATTTGAATGAAACAAATTTTAATAGCAGACAAAATTTTAATCGGAAAAGAATTGGTTAAAAATAAAGCGGTTATAATAAATGAAGATAAAATTATTGATGTGACTGATGCTTTTGAAAGTGAAATAACCCATATCCCTGCTAAAACATTCCCAAGCGGTTCAATTTTGATGCCTGCTTTTATTGACACACATACACATTTAGCGAGTTATGGTTTAAGTCTGACAAAACCTAATTTAAATAATTTCAAAAGTAAAAAAGATGTTATTGATTATTCAAAAGAATATATAAAGAATTTTGAAAGAGACATTTATATATTTTTAGGATATGATGAAAGCAAATGGACTGATAAAAACGAAATAACAAAAGAAGATTTAGATAAAATATCAAAGGAAAAACCAATTATTTTCAGAAGAATTTGTGGTCATAAAGCGGTTTTAAATTCAAAAGCATTAGAAATAGTAAAAAATATTCAAGGGGTTGATTTTAAAACTGGGATTGCTCTTGAATACTTACCTTTAAATATATACGAGATTTTTAAACCCACTATTGAAGAGATTAAAGATGGAATTTTAAAAGCTCAAGAAATTGCAATCAATTTAGGAATTAAAAGTATTATTGATATTACAAATATTGAAAGCTTTAAAGCATATCAAGAATTAAAAAGAGAAGGAAAGTTAAAATTAAGAGTGGGAATTGTTTTATATGAGAGATACTTTGAATATATTAAAAAAGTGGGTCTTGAATATAACTTTGGAGATGATAATCTAAAATTTTTAGGAATAAAGATATTTCTTGATGGTTCAGTCGGTGCTGGAACTGCTGATAAGCTACTAAAAACAAATGAAGAATTAGAAGTTATATTAAAAGATTGTCAAAATCATAATGTTCAATTATTAGCTCATGCAATTGGTCAAAATGCTATAAATCAATTTATTAATATCTTTGAAAAAGTCGTAAAAAATAATTATTTAAGACATAGAATTGAACATTTTGAATTTCCTTATTATGAAGATATTAAAAGAGTCTCAAGACTAAATATATATGTCTCAATGCAACCAAATTTTGTAGCTTTATGGGGAGGATTTGATAACATGTACGCCAAGAAACTTCCCTTAGAGGTTTTAAAAAGATGTAATCCTTATAGAACAATTTTTAATGAAAATATTAATTTTGCTTTTGGAAGTGATTGTATGCCTCTTGATCCATTCCTTGGAATTAAAGGAGCGGTACATCATTTTCTTGAAAATGAAAGAATTGATTTAAATTTATCTTTATATTTATATTCAACAGCAGGAGCAAAATTTCTTTTTATGGAAGATAAAATTGGAAAAATTGAAAGAGGTTATTATTCAGATTTAATTGTTATTGATGAAAAAAATTTGAATTTAATTGAAACTTGTTTTTAGAATTAAGAAACTTTCAATAAAACTTTTTACTTTAAAATTTTCATTATGCGTTCTGCGGTAATCGTAAGTGCTAAAAGAACAGCAATAGGAAAAGCTCCAAGAGGAACATTAAAGGATACAAGACCAGAGTACTTATTAGCAGAGGTTATAAAAGCAATTCTAAGTGAAACGAATTTAAATCCAAACTTAATAGAAGATCTAACAGTAGGCTGCGCTTTTCCTGAAGCTTATCAGGGTATGAATATGGCAAGAACAGTAGTTTATAGAGCAGGGCTCCCAACTTCAATTCCAGCTGTTACAGTCAATAGATATTGTGCTTCTTCAATACAATCAATAGCTCAAACAGCTCATAGAATTATGGTTGGAGAAATTGATATAGCAATAGCAGGTGGAGCAGAAAGCATGAGCTTAGTTCCTATGCCAGGATATGTTTTTAGACCAGAACCATATATTGCTCAAAAATTTCCCGATTATTATTTAAATATGGGGCTTACAGCAGAAAATTTAGTTCCATTATATAATATAAAAAGGGAAGAAGTAGATGAATATGCTTACCTGTCTCACAAAAGAGGAGCAGAAGCAGTTTTAAGCGGTAAGTTTAAAGAACAAATTGTTCCTATAAAAGTAAAAGTTAGATTAGAAGATGAAGATGGTAATAGTCAATTGATTGAAAAAATTTTTAACCAAGATGAATGTATTAGACCTGATACAACACTTGAGGGATTATTAAATTTAAAACCCTATTTTAAAGTAGATGGAACAGTTACTGCTGGAAATGCTTCACAAAGAAGTGATGGAGCAGGTGCAGTTCTTCTTATGAGCGAAGAAAAGGCAAAAGAACTTGGATTTAAACCATTAGCAAGATTTGTAACTTATCAAGTTTCAGCAGTACCAGCGGAAATTATGGGAATAGCACCAGCTTATGCAATTCCAAAATCACTTAAAAAAGCCAATTTAACATTGGAAGATATTAAACTTATTGAACTAAATGAAGCATTCGCAACACAAATAGTAGCAGTTTTAAGAGAATTAGAAATACCCTTAGATAAATTAAATGTAAATGGAGGTGCCATTTCGCTTGGACATCCACTTGGAGCAACAGGTTCCATATTAACAGTAAAACTTATTTATGAATTAAGAAAAAGAGGTGGGGGTTATGGAATTATTAGTGCTTGTGTTGGTGGAGGAATGGGTGCAAGTATGATTTTGGAAGTATATGGAAGTTAATAAATCTGATTATATAAAAGTAGGAATTTTCATTTTTTTTGTTCTAATTTCATTTTTTATTGGTTATAATTGGATAAGTTCTCAAAAAAGACAAAAACATTTATATACATATTATGTAAAAATGCCAAGAGCAACATTAGTATCAAATGGAACAAAAGTTTTAGTTAGAGGTGTTCCAAATGGAAATGTTATTGATGTTAAAATATATAAAGATGGTGTTCTTTTGAAAATAGGTTTAAAAGATATAAAACTTAAAGAAAATGCCTATGCGCAAGTTATAACACCATCTGCACTTGGGACAAGAATGATAGATTTGGAAGTTGGAAATGGAAATTTCCTAAACATTAATGATACAATAATTGGTTATGATAGTCCAACATTTGACCAAATTTTAACAATTTTTATAAAGCTTTCGGATAAAATTGATAGTATCCTTACAAATACGAATAGTACAATAAAAATTACGAATTATAAAATCTATGAAATTTCAAATGAAATTAAGAAATCTTTAAATGAATTTCAAAATTTAACAACAAGTTTAAAAAACATTTTGGCACATCAAAATTCTAACTTGGATAGTATTTCAAACAATATAAATTTTACTTTAAAATCAACACAAAGAACAATTGGCTATATTGATTCACTTTTAAGTTCATTAAAAATAGAAATTGATAGTTTAAAGTATAGAGGCACAATTGGTAAATTAGCAAAAGACGATTCATTATATTTTGAATTAAAGAAAACCATTCTTATGTTTCAAGAAATTTTAAATGATATAAAGAAAAATCCAAGCAAATATATAAATGTTAAGGTTTTTTAATGCTTTGGGGAAGTGCAATTAGCTCATATCAAGCAGAAGGTGATAATTTTAATAGTGATTGGTGGGAATTTGATAAAGGAAAAAGTTCAAAAGCAAGTTATTTTTGGTACAAATGGAAGGAAGATATAAAATTGTTAAAGGAACTTGGACAAAATGCTTTTAGATTTTCCTTAGAATGGAGTAGAATTTTTAAAAGTGAAAATGAAATAGATTTTAAATCACTTGATGTTTATAAAGAGATTATAGATGAATTATTTAAAAATAATATAGAACCAATTTTAACAATCTGGCATTTCACAAATCCAATTTGGTTTTCAAAAAAAGGAGGATGGGCAAATAAAAAGAACGTAAATTACTTTTTGGATTATATCAATTTAATTAACAGGAACTTTCAAGGTGTTAAATACTTTGTTGTTTTAAATGAGCCTAATGTTTATAGTTTCAAGAGCTATCTTGAAGGAACTTGGCCACCACAAGAAAAAAATTTAATTAAAGCATTTAATGTTTTAAGAAATTTAAAAGAAGCTTATATTGAAGCATACAAAATTCTAAAAAATAAAAACAATTTAATAAGTTTTTCACAAAATATTATAATTTTTAAACCTTATAGAATTTATAATCCTTTAAGTTTAATTTCAACAATTTTGAATGATAAATTTTTTAATTTTTGGTTTATTGAAAAAGTTAAAAAATACTTGGATTTTATAGCTATAAATTACTATACAAGGGTTTTTGTAAAGTTCTTTTCAAAATATACATATAAGGAAAATAGTCAAAAGAATTGTTTTGGATGGGAAGTTTATCCAAAGGGCATTTATGAAATTTGTAAAAGAATTTATAAGAAATATAAAAAACCAATTATGATTACAGAAAATGGTATTTGTACAGATAATGATTTTCAAAGAATTGAATTTATAAAAGAACATATATTTTATATTAAAAAAGCTATTGATGAAGGCTTTAAAATTTTAGGATATATGTATTGGTCCTTTCTTGATAATTACGAATGGGCGGAAGGATTTGAACCAAGGTTTGGATTAATTGAAGTTGATTATAAAACGGGTGAAAGAAAAATAAGAAAAAGTGCTTATTTTTATAAGGAGGTTATAACATGAAACGCAGAAAAAGAAAAAACGGAATATCAATAAGAAAAGCAGCAAATATAGCAAAGAAGATGCTAAAAATATATAAAAACAACGATCAGATACTTGACGAAGTAGCAAAATGGAGAAATGAGATAATGACAAAATTTAGTCACATTCCTGAGTCGAAAAAAGCCCTTGATGAACTTGAAAAAATTGAAAATGAAGTTATGAAAATGAAAAAAATGATTGAACGAGATAGAGAAGGAATATCTGTTCTTTTTGATGTTGTATATTTTATATTTACTAAAAGAAAGATAAAAGAATATAGAGGAAAAGATGTTTATATATGGATTGAAAATGACGAGAATGTTCATTTTGAATTCAAAGATGGAACAGTGGTTGTTAGCAAAAATGGAGACCTTATAATTTTGTGAAAATACCAATAATCACAGGACAAACTGCAAGTGGAAAAACAGAAATAGCACAAAAATTAATTGAAGACAATGAAAATTTAGTAGTAATAGCAATTGATTCAAGAAAAATTTATAAATATATGGATATTGGAACAGCAAAACCAAAATATCCTTATAGAAACAATTACAAAATGATAGATTTAATAGAACCAAATGAGCAATATAATGTTGGTTTATTTTTTAAAAATGCACAAAATGAAATTAAAAAGGCAATTGAAAGTGGAAAAAATGTTATATTAGAAGGTGGAACTATTTTATACTTAAAGTGTTTAATTGAGGGGTTAAGTATATTTCCAGAACCAAATAAAGAACTCTTAGATTCAATAAAATCAAAAAAAACAGAAGAATTATATAATGAGCTTTTAAAACTTGACAAAAAAAGAGCATTACGGATCCACCCAAACGATAGATTTAGAATTGAAAGAAGTTTAATTGTTATTTTAACTACAAATATGAGCTATGAAAAAGCTTGTAAAGAATTTTATAAAAAACCTGATTTTAACTATGAAGTTTATATTCTTGAAATTGAAAAAGAAAAACTTTATAGAAACATTGAAAATAGAATCTATAATATGTTAGAAGAAGGACTTTTAAATGAGATTGATTTTTTAATAAAAAAATATGGTAAAGATGCTATCGGAATTAAAAAAACAATTGATTATTTTGAATTTATTGATTACTTTGAAGGTTTAAAAACACTTGAAGATGCAATTAAGGAAACAATTTCAGATACAAAAGAATTTGCAAGAAGACAGAAACGATTTTTAAAACAAATAAAAGGAAAAAGAATGAACTATGAGGAAATTATCTCTCATCTAAATAAAACCACCAATTGTCTTTACTAATTTTTAATTTTTTTGCTATTTCTGAAACCTTATAACACTTAAAATAATTTTTATGTTCTTCCAAAAAATTTAAAAGGGGTTTTATAACTTCAAACATATCCATACTTATTGATTTTTTAATGATTTTATCAAGTCGCATTAGATGTTCAAAACATTCATAATCATCAACAAATTTATGATTTTCATATATTACACTCTGCCAGAACTTCAACTCATCATTTGCTTCATTAACCAATTGTTCAATTTTTAAATTAATATCTTTATTTTTAAGTATATAAGTTATAAGTTCAGCGACAAAAACGATATTGTAAAATATCATTGCTACAAAACCAAGACCTATATTTCTTGTAATCAGAAAAATACCTAAAATTATAAAAAAGTGAACAAAAACAATTAAAGAAACAGGAAGAATAATTTTATTTTTTATTCTCATTTCATAAATTGAATAAATACCCATAATTGAACCAATTAAAATAAATATAATTCCAAAAATGAAATTTGGCACTTTAAAATTTTAAAGTGATGAAATTTTTAACTGCTGGTGTTCCAATTAGCTCAAAAAAATCAGATACCATAAGTGGATTAAATAGAATTTTAGAATTAAATTTAGATGGTATGGAATTAGAATTTGTAAGAAGCATCAGAATGAATGAAAACAAAGCAAAGGAAGTTAAGGAATTATCAACAAAATATAATTTTTCAATTTCTGTTCATGCTCCTTATTATATAAATTTAGCAAGTGATGATAAGACAAAATTAAAAAATTCAATTAATTTCATTATACAATCTTGTAAAATTGGCTATTTAGCAAATGCGAAAAATGTTGTTTTTCATCCAGGTTATTATCAGAATGAAAATCCAATAAATGTTCATAAAAAAATTAAGTTAAGAATTAAAGAAATTGTAAAAATTTTAAAAGATCAAGGCATTGAAATTACTTTAAGACCTGAAACTATGGGAAAGCCTTCTCAATATGGAAATATAGATGAAGTTTTAGATTTAATGGAAATAGAAAATGTTAAACCTTGCATTGATTTGGCACATTTACATGCAAGAGAAAATGGTAAATATAATAATTATGAAGAAATTTTTGAATTATTCAAGAAATTCCCAAAAGAACTAATAAAAGATATTCATATTCACTATTCGGGAATTGTCTATGATAGCAAAGGAGAAAAAAAACATGTCAATCTTTGGCAAAAGGAGAGTGATATGAATTACTATGACTTTATAAAAGTTTTAGTAGATTTAGAAGTTGAAGGAATTTTAGTAAGTGAAAGTCCATATATGGAAATTGATGCTCTTCTTTTAAAAGAAATATATAATGAAATAAAATTTAAAAATTATCAAGAAATTTTCGGCTTCTCTGATGATGATATAATCCATAAAGAAAAACACAAAAAAATTATAAGAAGAATTCCAAGAAGTGCATTAAATTTATTTGAAAAAAATTTACTTTGTAATAAATGTTTCTCCTTAATTAACTTCTAACCTTCTTTTTAATTCTTCTATTCTTGGAATAGCATAAGGGTCCTCATTATAAAACTTCGAAAGGTAATAACTAACATAATCTCCAAGTAAAATTAAATAAAGCATTCTATGTAAAAAAGATTCTCCTTTCCCTTGTAAAATTGTTATTCCAAGGACACTATCTTTTATTATTTCTGAAACAATTTCTATTCTTTTTTTTATTCTTTCATCATCCTCAATATCAAACATAAAAACAACCCAACACTTACTAATTATATCCTTTGGATTTTTTAAACCATTTATTTCATTATGATTCATTTCTGGAATAACATTTATATGACAAAAGCTTTTGGCATTTTCATTAATTTGAGTTTGCCATCTATAAGCTACTGAAAATAATCTTTGTGATGAATAAATTATAGGAATTCTTAAATAAAATTTATTTGCAATTTCAAAAGCTATGGATGAAGTGCTATCAAATTCTTTTATTGATTTATCTAATAATTCTAAACTTTCTTTTAAATCCCTTGAAACTTGAATAATGCCATTTCTTTCAAGATTTAATAATATACTTGAAAAAATATAACCAATAGCACCTCTTGGAGGGAGACCTTTTGGTATTAAAACAACAGGAATTTCATATTTTTCAGCGAATTCCTTTAATTTACCACCACTTGTAATAACAATAATTTTTGAACCATTTTTAAAGGCATTTTCAAATGCAGATATTGTCTCCTCTGTATTTCCTGAATAACTAATAACAAAAACCAAACTTGTAGAATTAACATATTGAGGAACTTTATAATCTCTTATTACTTCAACAGGTAATGAACTATAATATAGATAACTTTTCAAGAAGTCTCCCGCAATAGCTGACCCTCCCATCCCGCAAATTACTATTCTATCAATAATAGCCATATCTAACTTATAAGTTGGTAATTCAAAACTTTCTTTTATTTGTTTTGGAAAATTTCTAATAATTTCAATCATGGAAGTTTTAAAATTTTAAAGGTTATTTATTAACGAATTATGCCTTGTCCAATAATTCTAAAATTATTTATTTTACTTATGTTTTCCCCACCCACCCTATATTCAAGCCTTCGGCTTATAAATGCCCATTTTTCGGCATTGGGGGGCTTTGCCC
>Ga0101941_1000790_pt1 | contig 38097 bp, 32 predicted proteins | sample DewCreD2012metaG_3_FD_75242 | JGI IMG/M metagenome (GOLD analysis project Ga0101941, IMG submission 75242) | Hot spring sediment bacterial and archeal communities from British Columbia, Canada, to study Microbial Dark Matter (Phase II) - Dewar... ...
CCGGACGGCCCATCAGCCGCTGGATCATGGCCACGGGCTGGTAAAGACCCAGGAACCGGTCGGTCTGGCCGCTGGCGCCGACCATCGGGGCCAGCAGCACTTCCAGGCCCACCGAAGGGACCCCGACCGCGCGGATGTCGGCGGTGATGACGACGGGCTCGCCCCGCCGGCGCGCGACGTCCAGGGCCGACTTCACCTCCAGCCGGTGCGACAGCGCCCAGAAGCCCAGGGCGTCCTCGCCGCGCAGGTCGCGGGCGTGCAGGTCGGTGACGAAGCCACCGGCCAATCGCACCGGATACCGGCCCTTCTCGTCGCGCCCGAGGATGAACACCTGGGGCAGCAGATCGAGAAAATCGCCCGGATTGACATCGGCTCGCGCGGGCACGCCGTCGTTAACGGCCTTGCTACGCCAATAGTCTATCAACCGTTCCGTGCTTGGATGGAACATCGTCGTTCCCCTCGCGGGCTCACTCACGGTCCCTTTTCGACCGCACCGAGCTTGCAGGGAGAACCGGGCCAGCCCCCGGACCGTATCGTCCTGGGACAGTTTCCCGGTGGAACGCCGAGCATGGCGTGAAACTTGCTTGGCCTCGGCCAGGCGGCACGCCGGCGTGTTGTGAAGGGAAGAGGCCTATGAAGGCGCCGAAAATGACCTTGCCCAAGCTGTGGATCAGCCTGGCCGCCAGCCTCGTCGGAGGATTGGGCGCGCTGATGCTGGGCGGGGTCGCCTACGCCCAGTGCTGCTCGCCGCCGCCGGCCTGCTGCACCCCGCCCCCGCCGCCGCCGCGTCCGCCCACCCCGCCCGGCTGCAGCACCTGCGGCGGCGGTCACAATGTGTATGTGCCCGGCATCAACATCCACGTCGGCGGCTCGGTCGTCGTCAACGCCAACGCCTCGGCGACCAGCACGGCCGTGGCCGGGTCCAGCGCCGGAGCCGGCGCGGGCGCGGGCGCCTCGGCCGGCTCGACCGTCTATTACGGCGGCGGCACGCACGGCGGCTACTATTCCGGACCGGTCTCGACCGGCTACATCCAGGGCCTGAACGTCGAGGGCGGCGAAGCCCGCCGTCGCGCCTCCTACGAGGCCACCCGCACCAAGTTCAAGCGCGTGGTCATCCGCGCCGTCTGCCTGGACGACCGCGACATCCCCCACCCCGCCGCCCAGGTCACGCCAGACCGCGAGATCGGCGAGGGCTATGACGGCGAGCTCTATCGCTGCATCGCCGGGTCGCGCATGCAGTACGTGGTCGGCGCCTACGAGGGTTACAGCCAGACCAATTTCGGCGGCGAGACCTATGTCTGCGGCAAGAACGAAGCCCTCTATTATGGCGGCGGTTCGGGCCTGTCGGGCGGCCCCGACGGTCGCGGCGGCGCGCTGTCGTGCCGTCCCCAGCGCGCGGCCCGCGACTGCAACGAACGCTCGCTGCTGCGCCGCTACGGCGCCGGCGTGAAGATCCTGACCATGCTGACCACCGAGAAATACACCGCCTACCGCGAGGAGACGGTGCGCGAGTCCAGCAGCTCGGGCCTGAGCCTCAGCCTGGATGGCGGCGTCGGCGGGGTGGTGTACTAGCCTTACCGGCGAAGCTGACAGCAGAAGGGCCGCTCCTCCGGGAGCGGCCCTTTTTCGTTCACCACCCACGGCCGTCATCCTCGGACTTGTTCCGAGGACCCCTGCTTCAACCGCGAAGAAGAATGATCCGTGAAGCGTTGAGAACGCGGCCCAGCCTGCAACGACGGCGCGGCGGACAAAGGGATCCTCGGAACAAGTCCGAGGATGACGGGCGTGGGGAAAGGGGCGACTAGACCCTAGATCACGTAGTCGTAGACCACGTCGGCCAGCGTGTGGTCCATCGTCCGGGCCGGCTCTTCGCAGGTGGGGCAGTTGACGATCCGGGCGGGCACGCCGGCGGCGGTGCAGTGCGGCGGCACGGGCTTGAGCACCACCGAGCCGGAGGCGATCTTGGCGTAGTCGCCGATGGTGATATTGCCCAGCACCTTGGCGCCCGCGCCCAGCAGCACGCCCTTGCCGATCTTGGGGTGGCGGTCGCCGCGGTCGGCGCCGGTGCCGCCCAGGGTCACGCCGTGCAGCATCGACACGTCGTCGCCGACCACCGCGGTCTCGCCGATGACGATGCCGGTCCCGTGGTCGATGAACACGCCCTGGCCGATGCGGGCGGCCGGATTGATATCGACCTGGAAGACCTCGCTGGAGCGGCTCTGCAGGTAGAAGGCCAGGGTCTCGCGGCCCTGGGCCCACAGCCAGTGCGACACGCGGTGGGTCTGCAGGGCCAAGAAGCCCTTGAAGAACAGGAACGGCTGGACGTAGCCCTTGCAGGCCGGGTCGCGCTCGAACACCGCCATCAGGTCGGCTTCGGCCGCGGCCACCAGGGCCGGATCGCTGTCGAAGGCGTCGGCGGCGAACTCGCGGGCGGTCATGGCCCGCATTTCCTGGTCGCCCAGCTTGCGCGCCAGCTGGAACGTCAGGGCGTCGGCCAGGTTGTCGTGGCTGAGGATCACGGCGTTGAGCAGAGAGGCCAGGGCCGGCTCGGCCTTGGCGGCGTGTTCGGCCTGGTTGCGCAGCGCGGCCCACACGGGCGGCGTCTTTTCCTGCGTCACGACCTCAAGATGCTTGGCCACCGGGTTCTCTCCCTCTCGCCTCGCGGCCATAGAGCATCCTTTTGAGAAATGCTCCAGCCCGCGCCTCCAACGTTCAACGCACGAAAGCCCCGCGCGTCGCCGTCCTACCCCAGAACAAGCCGCGCCAGATCGCCCGGCAGCTCGCCCTTCACCGCCATATGGTGCACCCGGAGCAGTAAAGCCACCGTCAAGGAGTCCGGCATATGCCCCGACACCGCCGCGTCCAGGGCCTGGGCGAACGGCACGCGGGCCATCGCCAGGTCCTCGGTCTCGTCCGGGGCGGTGTCCGTGGAGGTCAGGTCCAGGGCCAGAAAGCCGTGACAGACTTCGTCGGTGATCGAGTTGGACAGCTCCATCCGCAGGATCTTGCGCCAGTCGCCGGCCTCCAGACCGACCTCCTCGGCCAGTTCGCGCTTGGCCCCGTCCAGCGGATCCTCGTCCAGCGGCGCGCCGCCCTCGGGGATCTCCCAGCTGTAGTTGGCGTGGGGAAAGCGGTTCTGGCCCACCAGGGTGACCGTGCCGTCGGCGTGCAGCGGCACGACGCCGATCGCCCGGTTCTTGAACGTCACCTTGCCGTAGAGGGCCGGTCGGCCCGTGGGGGCGATGGCCTGATACTCGGTCACGGCGATCCAGGGATTGTCGTAGACGATCCTCTGGCTGGTCACGCTCCATGGCGTTCCGTGCGCTTTGAGCCAGTCGGGTTTATCGGTCATGCGAACGGCTCTCGGCTTGTGGCGGCCTAGGCTGCGCCATAGGTGTGCTGGCATAGCGTGTCTGTTGGAGGTCGTCTTGACCGGTTCCGTTCCCCCCGCCCCCGAATTTGGCCAAGCGCTGCCGATCGAGCCGTCGCGGGCGGTGCTGGAGTTCCTGGCCAAGCGGCGGTCGGCCTCGGCCATGACCCTGACGGCGCCGGGTCCTGACGACGCCCAGCTGGCCGATCTTCTGCGCCTGGCCGCCCGGGTTCCCGACCACGGCAAGCTGTCGCCCTGGCGGTTCATCATCCTGCGCGGACCGGCCAAGGACGCCTTCGCCGAGAAGATCACCGCCCTGGCCGACAGCCAGGCCAATCCGGTCAAGGCCAACGCCGCCCTGCGCAAGTTGACCCGGCCGCCGGTCTGCGTGGCGGTGATCTCGCGCCACATCCCAGGCGAGATCCCCGAGTGGGAGCAGCGCCAGAGCGCCTCGGCCGTCTGCCAGCAGATGCTGCTGGCCGCCGCGGCCATGGGCTGGGGGGCCAACTGGATCACCGACTGGTATGCCTACGATCCGCGCGCCAAGCAGCTCCTGGGTCTCACCGACCGCGAACTGGTGGCGGGCTTTCTCTATGTGGGCACGTCGACCGAGGATCCCCTGGAGCGCGTACGGCCCGACGTGGCGGCGCTCACCACCGAATGGTCGGCCGACTGACCTACGAGCGGCGGCTCTATTCTGTGGCCTTTTCGCATCGGTCGGACATGTTCTTTGTGACGCGGCCTATGCCTGGAGAAGACGGTCGCCACACAATCGCCACGTCATCATCGCCGCGGCTAGTCTTTAATCCCAAGGCGTGGGACTTACGAACCTCAGGCTTCGTCATGCATCATCCATGACACGTTATGTAACAGTCTTGCATCAAATCGACCTTAAGCATCGGTAACTTGTCACTTCGCCTTACGTTGCATAAGGCCAAGCTCGACAATGTCCGCGTACTACACGCCGACCAAAATCTTACGGCCGACGGGGTTCATGACGCTTTCTCTTCTCGTTCTAGGTTTGTCCGCCGCTCTGGAGGGCCCGCCCGCCGCCGCGCCCGTGCAGCAGGAACCGGCCGCCCAGGTCCAGCAGACACCGCAGCAGGCCGCGACGGCCGAAGCCGATCCCTACGCCGCCGAGGTCGATGCGGTCGAGGTCGTGGCCGGCAAGCCGCGCGGCTCGGTCGAGGGCGACATCAAGCCCGAGCTGACGCTGACCCCCGCCCAGATCCGCGCCTACGGCGCCGGCAGCATCTCGGAGCTGATGGCGTTCCTGGAGCCGCAGCTGCGCACCAGCCAGAGCCGGGGCGACGGCGCGCCGGTGATGCTGATCAACGGCCGCCGCACCTCGGGCATGCAGGAAGTCCGCGACATCCCGCCCGAGGCCATCGAGCGTTTCGAGATCCTGCCCGAGGAAGTGTCGCTGACCTACGGCTTCCGCGCCGACCAGCGGGTGGTGAACATCGTCCTGCGCCGCCGCTTCCGCGCCCTGACCACCGAGGGCGGACTGAAGGGCGCGACGGCCGGCGACCGCACGTCCACCGATCTTCAGAGCACGCTCTTCCGCGTCCAGGGCGACCAGCGCTGGCTGTTCAACGGCAAGATCACGCATGACACGCCGCTGTTCGAAACCGACCGCGACATCGTGCGCGCGCCGTCGGGCTCGCCCTACGACCTGACCGGCAACGTCACCGGGTTCGGCGGCCAGCCGATCGATCCGAACCTGACCGCCCTGGTCGGCGCTCCGGTCACTGTCACGCCCGTGCCGACGGCGGCGCTGGGCGGTCCCGCGCCCCTGGCCGCCTTCGCGACCAACGCCGGGATCGCGGCCACCGACGACCTCACCGCCTGGCGCAGCCTGGCGCCCAAGAACACGACCGCCAGCCTGAGCGGCGCGGTGACCCGTCCGCTGGGCAAGGCGTCGATGGTCACGATCAGCGGCGGCTTCGACGACACCAGCGCACTCAGCTATCTGGGCCTGCCCGGCATTCGCCTGGCCGTGCCCGACGGCAACCCGTTCTCGCCGTTCAGCCAGGACGTCCAGCTGTATCGCTACGCCGACGACTACGTGTCGCTGACGCGTCAGACCGACACCCAGAAGGCGACCGTGTCGGCGGCCGCCAACGGCCGGATCAGCGACTGGCGCTGGAGCGCCACCGGCGGCTACGTCTATTCGACCAGCGAGACCACCACCGGTCGCGGCCTGGACGCCTCGGCCTTCGCGGCCGGCGTCGCCGCCGGCGATCCCACGCTCAACCCGTTCGGCAACATCCCGTCGTCTCTGCTGGCCCGGGTCTCGCCCGACACCGCCCACTCGACCTCCAACAACGCCAACGGCGAGGTCGTGCTGGTCGGCACGCTGCTGCGGGCGCCCGCCGGCAACGTCTCGACCACCTTCAAGGCCGGCGCGACCACCCAGACCCAGGATTCCCGCAGCACCCGCCAGGGCGTCGTTATTGACCGTGACATCTCGCGCACCAGCGGCAACCTGCAGGCCAGCGTCAGCGTGCCGATCGCGGACCGCGACCGAGAGGTGCTGGCGTTCCTGGGCGACCTGTCGGTCAACTTCAACGGCCAGTACGAGGACGTGTCGGACTTCGGCGGCCTGACCACCCTGGGCGCGGGCGCCAACTGGTCGCCGATCGATCCGGTCAGCTTCATCGTCAGCTACACCGACGACCAGGGCGCGCCGACCGCTTCGCAATTGAACGATCCGATCCTGACGACGCCCAACGTCTCGATCTTCGACTTCGCCACCAACCAGACGGTGCTGGCGACCCGTATCGAGGGCGGCAACCCGAACCTGCTGTCCGACACCCGCCACGTGCTGAAGCTGGGCGTCAACCTTCGACCGCTGGGCCGGGCCGCCAAGACCAACCTGCAGATCAGCGCCAACTACACGGCCACCAGGGTCGATGACTCGACCAACAACTTCCCCGCCATCACGCCCGACATCGAGGCGGCCTTTCCCGATCGCATCGTTCGCGACGCCGGCGGTCGGCTGATCTCGGTCGATTCGCGACCGGTGAACTACGCCAAGACGGAAAAGGAAGAGGTCCGCTGGGGCTTCAACCTGTCGCGCCCGTTCGGCCAACCGCGAGCGGGCGCGCCCGGCTTTCCCGGCGGCCCAGGCGGCCCGGGCGGCGGACCGCCTCCCGGCGGCGGCGGACCTCGCGGCGAGGCGGGCGCCAGGGGCGACGGCGGCGGTGGCGGCGGCTTCCGCGGCGGCGGTGGCGGCGGCGGCGGCGGCTTCCGCGGTGGGCCTCGCCCCGGCGTGGGCCAGTTCCAGGTCTCGCTCTATCACACCTGGAAACTGAAGGACGAAATCGAGATCCGCGACGGCCTGCCGATCATCGACCGCCTGAACGGCGGCTCGGGCGCGGGGCCGGAACACGAGGTCCAGCTGCAGGCCGGCGTCTTCAAGAGCGGCATGGGGGCGTTCCTGAACGGCAGCTGGCGCAGCGGCTATCGCCTCAACGGCGTCAGCGCGGACAGGGACCTGTTCTTCGGCGACCAGTCGACGTTCAGCCTCAACCTGTTCGTCGATCCGTCCGCGCGACCCGACCTGATGCGCGCCCATCCGTGGCTGCGCGGGACGCGGGTGCAACTGCAGGCCCAGAACCTGTTCGACACCCGCCAGGACGTGACCGATCGCCTGGGCCTGACGCCTCAGGCCTATCAGCCGGACTATCGCGATCCGATCGGCCGGACCGTGCGGATCAGCTTCCGCAAGCTGATCGGCCCGTCCCGCCCCGTTCAGCCGCCCGGCCAGCGCTCGCCCGGGGGTCCGACCCCGCCGGCGGCGCAGCAGCCGCCGGCGCGCTAGGCGCACAAAGAAAGAGGGGCGCGTCCGGCCGGACGCGCCCCTCGTCGTTTCAAAATCTCGAGCCGCCGGTCAGCCCCGGCCGCGATACGGCGCCACGCCCTGGTCGGGAACCCACAGCCCCTCGGGCGCGGGACCGGTCTGCCAGAACACGTCGATCGGAATGCCGCCGCGCGGGTACCAGTAACCGCCGATGCGCAGCCAGCGGGGCTGGGCGATCTCGACGATCTTGCGGCCGATCTTGACCGTGCAGTCCTCGTGGAACGAGCCGTGGTTGCGGAAGCTGGTCAGATACAGCTTCAGCGACTTGCTCTCGATCAGCCAGTCGCCGGGCGCGTAGTCGATCACCAGGTGCGCGAAGTCGGGCTGTCCGGTCACCGGGCACAGCGAGGTGAATTCCGGGGCCACGAAACGGGCCAGATAGGTCACGTCGCTCTGCGGGTTGGGCACGCGCTCGAGAACGGCCTGGTCGGGACTGGCGGCGGGCTCGACCACCTGGCCCAGTTGGGTGACATGAAGTTCGGTCATGGGCGGTCATCTAGGCCTCGCGCCCTCGCGAGACAAGCGCGCGCGGCGTCGCTATCGTCGCGACAAACAAGTGTTGGGCGGGAAAGCCCCAGAGGGAACGGCGATGAGCGGACGGGATTTCGACGGCTTCACGGTGGTGGTCACCGGCGCCTCCACGGGTCTGGGCCGAGCCATGGCGGTGGAGACCGCGCGGCGCGGGGCCGCCCTGGTGGTCGTGAATTTCGCCAGCAGCGCCCAGGAAGCCGAGGAGACCGCGCGGCTGATCGCGGCCGAAGGCGCCAAGGCCGTCCTGGTCCAGGGCGACGTGGCCCAAGACGCCGACTGCCGCCGAATCGTCGACGCGGCGGCCGGCACGGGCCGGATCGACGCGCTGTTCAACAACGCCGGGGTCACCAAGTTCGCGCCCAACCACGCCGATCTCGACGCGGTGAACGCCGAGGACTTCCTGCGGCTCTACGCGGTCAACGTGGTCGGCGCCTTCCAGATGGTCCGCGCCGCCCGCAGCCTGCTGGAGGCCGCGCCGCAACCGGGCGCCGTGGTCAACACCGCCTCGATCGCCGGCGTGGTCGGCAACGGCTCGTCGGTGCCCTACGCCGCGTCCAAGGGCGCGCTGACGACCATGACCCTCTCGCTGGCCCGGGCGCTGGCGCCGCGCATCCGGGTCAACGCCGTCTGCCCCGGATTCATCGACACGCCCTGGTTCGGCAAGGCCATGGACGCCGAGCGAGTCGATCGTCTGCGGGCGGGCGCGGCCGCGGCCACGCCGTTGAAAGTGGCCTCGACGGCCGAGGATATCGCCGGATCCGCCGTGTTCCTGGCCTCGCCCGCCTCAAGGCACGTCACCGGCGAAACCCTGCTGGTCGACGCCGGTCTGCACCTGGGCGGGGCGAGTCTGGCGATGCGCTAAAGCCGCAGGTAAAGCCCAAACAAACTTTCCGTGGACACTGTGGCGCCCCACGTTACTTCTGAAGCAAAATCGTCACACTGCGCCCAAACTTTGCGCCACGCTGTCCTTTCCGCTGGCGATTTAACCGTCGTGATTGCAACAAGGGCATAGTCGACCGCTACTCGCAGGCATGCCAACGCGTTTGCAGACGCCGCGAGACCTTCGGAGGCGCGAGCCTTCACGGGCAAAACACCAAGGGGATAATGACAAAATGAAGATGTTGAAGACTGCGCTCCTCGTAGCCGCTGCTTCGGTCGCCATGAGCGGCGCCGCGATGGCTCAAGAGCTGAAGCTCTCGTACAATGTTGGCGTCGCCAGCGACTATGTCTTCCGCGGCGTGAGCCAGACCCAAGAAGATCCGCAAGTGTTCGGCGGCGTCGATCTGACCTACGGCATCGGCTACGCTGGCGTCTGGGCTTCGAACGTCGACTTCGGCGCCGATGACCCGTCGGCTGAAATCGACATCTACGCCGGCGTGAAGCCGACCGTGGGCGACACCACCCTCGACGTGGGCGTGCTGTACTACGGCTACGTCGACGACAAGGGCCTGACCCCCGGCGCCTACAGCTACTTCGAAGTGAAGGCCGCCGCCTCGCGTCCTGTCGGTCCGGCGACCGCCGGCCTGGCCGTCTACTACTCGCCGGAATTCCCGGGCAAGACCGGCGAAGCCATCTACTACGAAGTGAACGGCTCGATCCCGGCCGGCGAAAAGCTGACCTTCAGCGCCGCCCTGGGCCACCAGGAAATCGATTCGGCCGGCGACTACGCCACCTGGAACATCGGCGGCACCTACGCGGTCACCCCGAACATCGGCGTGGACCTGCGTTACCACGACACCGACGAACACGCCTACGGCAAGATCTACGGCGACCGCGTGGTCGTCGCCCTGAAGGCTGCTTTCTAAGCAACCGACAGGTCGGAAAAGACGAAAGCCGCCTCGCTGGTCGAGGCGGCTTTTTTCTTGCCCGGTGTCCTGGCCGGAGGTCGCTAACCCCGCGCCTTGGGCGCGCCAGGCGGTCGCATGAACAGGGCCGCCACGAACACCGCCGCCGTCAGGGCCGCGAACAGCAGGAAGGCCGGGGTGAACGAGCCCACCCGGTCGCGAACGGCGCCGCCGATGAACGGTCCCGCCGCCGACAAGGCGCCGACAAGGCAGGTCAGCGAGAACAGCTCGACATTGTTGCGGCGACCGAAATAGTTCAGCAGCAGCAGGCTGACGGCCAGCACCGTCAGGCCGAACCCGACGCCCACCCCGACCGCATAGAGGGTCAGCAGAAGCGGCGTCGTGGCTTGCGAGAGGGCCAGCAGGCCGACCACCAGCAGCCCCTGGGCGAACACCAGCAGCCAGCGCGGATCGACCCGGTCGCCGATCGCCCCGCCGCCCAGACGCGCCACGACCTGCATGCCGCCCTCCAGGCTGAGCATGCCCGCCGCCACCGCGCCGGCGACACCCAGCTGGGTCAGATGGGCCTGGGTCAGGCTGGCGGCGCTGATCCCGGCCAGCAGATGGCTGAAATAGGCGGCCAGCAGCACGTAGAACTGCGGCGTGCGCACCGCGTCGCGGACGCTCCACTCGTGGTCGGTGTGATAGACGTGGCCGGGCGTCTTGCCCGCCCTCGCCTCGGCGTCCAGTTGCCGGTCCAGCGCGGCGCCGGCCTGCTCCAGCCAGCGCGGCCCGCCCACGGCGACGGCGCAGGCCAGGCCGACCAGCCCCACCACCGCCGCCTGCAGCGCCCAGTACAGCCGCCAGTCATCGTGCGTCGCGGACAGGACGCTGACCACCATCCACGGCCCCGCCACCCCGCCCAGGGCGCCGAACGTGAAATAGATCCCGAACGGCAGGGCGCGTTCCTTGAAGATCGCCGACAGCACGTGGGTCCCGGGGATCAGGGCCGCCATCTGGAACCCGACGCCGCACAGGGCCGTGCCCAGGAAGTAGATCGGCAGGGCGTGGACCCGCGACAGGCACGCCAGGCCCCCGGCCATCACCGCCACCCCCGCCAGGATCGTTCCGCGCACGCCGATCCGGCGGATCAGCAGGGCCGGCAGCCAGGACGACAGGCCGGTGAACACCCCCAGGATCGTGAAGCCCAGGAAGGCGTGCTCCCAACTCCAGCCCAGTTCCGGAACCATGGCCGGGATCACCACGCCCAGCGACGAATAGGTGGCCGCCGTGATCAGGAACAGCAGCAGGCTGAAGGCGCCAACCAGCAGCCAGGGGCGGAATCGGGTCGAGGTCATCAGAAGGTCCGCTTCAGGGTCAGGCGCCACTCCCGCCCCTTGCCGGGCAGGGCCCCGAGATTGGCATAGGTGTCGGCGTCCGGGGTGAAATAGAGCTTGTCGAGAAGGTTATCGATATTGAGCTCGGCGGTGTACGGCCCTCGGGCGATGTAGGCCGAGGCGTTGACCACGGCGTAGGCGGGATAGGTCACCGCGTCCTGCACCGTGCCGGAGGTCTTGGTCACGTGGGTCACGCCCAGGGTCGCGCCCGCCGAGCCCCAGTCGTGCGTGTCGCTGGTATAGGCGCCGTACAGGCTGACCACCGACTTGGGGATCAGGGTGTAGTCGTAGTCCCCCGCCCGCCCCGGCAGGGTGTCGAAGGTCCAGACCACATAGCTGCCGCCATAGCCCTGCGCCCCGGGCACACCCGCCGTATAGGCCGGGATGTACTGGAACGACTGATCCGGCCCCTTGACCGTGGTGCGCTGGGTGTTGCCGGCGGCCGTGAAGCTCAGATGCTCCGACGCCAGCCAACGGACCTCCAGTTCCACCCCCTTGGCCCGCGTGCCCTGCACCACCGGAGTCAGGCCCGACAGTTGGGTGCGGTTCTGCCGATAGGCGGCCAGGGAGCCGACCAGGGTCCCGCGCAGCAGCTGGAACTTCACCCCGGCCTCGGCCAGGTCGCTGTCCGACAGCCACGAGCCGTCGGCGATCAGGCCCGGGGCGATCTCGCCGGCCTGGCTGACCTCGAGCGCCGAGGCCTTGGCGTAGCTGATATAGGGCATCAGGCCGACCGGCGTCTGGTAGGTCAGGCTGGCGCTGTAGGTCCCCTTCCCCCGGTCGTCGGTCTGGCGACCGGTCACGGTGAACGGCAGGAAGCCGGTGTCCTCGGCCTCGACGTCGTACCAATCATAGCGCCCCCCCAGGGTCAGGGTCAGGCGCTGGCCGAACTTCACGTCGCTGGTGAAGAACAGGCCCGCCTGTTTCCACGTCCCCGTGTTGTCGTTCTCCCATTCCAGGCCCTGGACGCCGGCCGGCTCGGTGCTGAACGGGCTGTCGATGATGTCGTTGGGTTGGGCGCCGACCGAGATGTCGCGGCGGTCGATGGCGATCAGGCCGCTGTTGAAGCTTTCGCGTCGCCGCCCCTCGAACGAACGATAGCTTGCCCCGACGATGGTGTTGGTGCTCACCGCCCCGACCTCGCGCTTGAAGGCATAGCTGGCCCGCGCCTCCCAGACCGAACTGTCGAACCAGGCCGGATAGCCGTACGAGACGAAGCGCTTGTTCTCCTGGTCGTCGTAGAACAGCTGCAGCTTCAGCACGCTGTCGTCGTCGAACCGCTTGGCCAGATCGAAATAGAGCGTGTTGGTCCAGGTCCTGGAAAAGTCCGCGCTGCTGACATGGACCGTGCGCGGGTCCAGCTTGGTGGTCCCCACCCCGGTGTCCAGGGTGTGGTTGGCGTCGGTGGCGGGGAAGCCGTAGTACGGAATGTAGAGCGCGCTGCCGAACGGGTAGAAGCCCACCTCGCCGGGGGTGATCCGACCGTTTCCGTCGGCGTCGACCAGGCTGGTGTCGCGGCCGGTGATGTAGGTCCCGTGATCGATCAGGTCCTGGGTCAGGCGGTTCCAGCCCGGCGTCTGGATGTCGCCGGTCGAGTGGTGGACCATGCCGCCGAAGGCCGTGCTCCAGCCGTTGTTCAGGTCGAAGTCGACCGACACCTCCGCCAGTTGCCGCTTGGGGTTCAGGCCCCGGTAGAAGCTCTTGGAATCATCGATCTCGCCATAGGCGTAGACCCCGCCGTCGGCCGAGCCCAGCCGGACCGGCAGGGCGACCTGCCCGGTGACGTTCTTCTTGTCGTAAGACCCGAAGGTCGCGGTGAGCTCGCCCCTGGGGTCGGTCAGGAACCGGCCCTCGTCACGCGCCGACTTGGGGATGAAGTTCAGCATGCCGCCGACCTTGCCCGCGCCATGGATGGGCGTCGGCGGGCCGCGCACGATCTCGATCCGGGCGGCGCCGCCGATCGGGGTGGAATAGGTGCCGCGGTTCTCGACCCGCTTGAACCCGCGGAAATAGTTCTCGGCCAGCGTCCCCCGGATGTTGAGCGCGCCCGGCACGCCGTAGAAGCTGGCGGTGTAGGTCCCCGGCGACACCGCCGTCAGGCCGTCGATGGTCTCGATGCCGAACCGCGCCAGCGTGGTGTCGCTGACGAAACTGGCCGAGCGCGGGGTTTCCAGCAGCGACTTCTCCAGGCCGAACACCGTGGTGCTGGGCTGTCTTTCCAGCAGGCCGGCCTTGTCGCGGGCCAGGACGATCACCTCGTCGACGGCGGTCGCCTGAGCCGTGTCCTGGGCCAGGGCCGAGCTCGACGCGAAGACGCCGACCGCCATGGCGGAGGCCAACAGGAAGACGCGGATCGACATCGCGGAACGCTCCAGGCCCGCCGAGAGCGCGGCGGTGGAGCTAGCACATGGGATGTTACGCAACGTTCGTCAAAACGTTATGTAACATTTCAGAGGAAGCTGTATCGGATCTATGTCGGGAATGCGGTGGCGTTTGGCACGACGCCCCCTCCGTCACGATGCGTATTCGCATCGCGCCACCTCCCCCGCGATGCGGGTGAGGAGGATGCGGCGGTGTTCTTCTCCTCACCCGTGAAACGGGGGAGGTGGCGCGCGACAAAGTCGCGTGACGGAGGGGGCGTCCTGCCGCCTCAGCCCTCCAGCATCGGCCGGGTCGCCTCGGGCATGATGTTCAGCACGCGCATCATGGCCAACCGGGCGCCCTCGACGTCGCCGGTGGCGATCACGTCGGCCACGGCGCGGTGCTGCTCGACGTCGGCGATCAACTCGGCCTCGGTGGCCGCGCCGAACGAGAACACCCAGTAGCGGGCGGCCTTGTGCTGCAGGGGGATCAGAATGCGGGCCAGGGCCATGTTGCCGCCGGCCCGGGCCACGGCGGCGTGGAAGCGCTGGTCCATGGCCACCAGGGCCGGCAGGTCGCGGTCGCGGGCCGCCTGCTCGCCCCCGTCGAAGGCGGCGCGGATGGCGGCGGCCTCGGTCTTGCTGGCATGCTTGGCGGCCAGGCCCGCGCAGTGCGGCTCGATCAGGGCCCGGGCGTCATAGCCCTGGCGCAGCTCCACCAGGTCCAGCGGCGCCACCGTGGTGCCCGAGCGGGCGCGGCGGATGACCAGCCCCTCCAGGGCCAGACGCCCCAGGGCGTCGCGCACCCCGGCCAGGCCGGCGTCGTAGCGGGCCGCCAGCGACTGCTCGTCCAGCCGCGCGCCCGGGGCCAGCCGGCCCAGGATCAGGTCCAGCAGGATGCGTTCGTAGACCTTGGCCTTCTGCAGGTCCGGCGACCAGTCCTCCAGCCCGGAGGACGAACAGATGTCCAGCACCAGCATCCGGTCGCGGCCCCCAGCCGTCTGGGCGCCGGCCAAGGCGTCGTCGGGGGCCATGAACTTTCGCAAGGCGGGGCTCCGAGATGGTTAAGCCCTGATATGTACGGTGAAATGTCAGGCCGCGCCAGGGTAGAGATGGGGACACACACTCGCCCCACGACTTTGCAAAACGATCGAGAGCCGATGAGCGAGTGTGTGTCCCCGCCTTCGCCAACCGCCTAGAACGCCGGCACCACCGCGCCGGCGTACTTCTGCGCGATGAACGCCTTGACCTCGGGCGAGGTCAGGGCCTTGGCCAGTTTCTGAACGCGCGGGTCGTCCTTGTTGTCCGGACGGCTGACCAGATAGTTCACATAGGGGCTGTTCTTGTCCTCGATCAGCAGGGCGTCCTTGGACGGGTCCAGCTTGGCGTCGAGGGCGTAGTTGGTGTTGATCACCGCCATATCGACCTGGCCCAGGGTGCGCGGCAGGGTCGCGCCTTCCAGCGTCTTGAACTTCAGGCCCTTGGGATTGCTGGCGATGTCCTTGAGGCTCAGCCCGCTCTTGCTGGCGTCCAGGCCGATGACATTGCCCCGCGCCAGGAGCCGCAGGGCGCGGTCCTCGGTGCTGGCGTCGTTGGGAATGGCCACGGTCGCCCCTTGCGGCAGCTCGGCCACCGACTTGTAGCGGCTGGAATAGGCCCCGATCGGCTCGATATGCACGCCGATCACCGGCACCAGGTTGGTGCCCTTGTCGGCGTTGAAGGTCTCCAGGTACGGCAGGGTCTGGAAATAGCTGACGTCCATGCGCTTCTCGGCGACCTGGATGTTGGGCTGGACGTAGTCGTTGAAGACCTTGATCTCGATCTTCAGCCCCTCGGCGGCCAGTTTCGGCTTGATGAACTCCAGCACCTCGGCGTGCGGGATGGCCGTGGCGGCGACCGTCAGGGTGTCGCCGGCGCTGGTGGCGGCGGGCTTCTGGCCGCAGGCGGCCATCCCCAGAAAGAGGGGGCCCAGCATGGCGAGACTGACGAGAAGGGCGCGGCGGGCGACCATGAACGGCTCCGTTAAGGCGATGAATCGGGTCGGGTATTGCCCGCTTCCCGGCGGATCGGGAAATCAGTTTTCCTGAACTGGCGCGCAGAGTCTTCAACCATCGTCCCCAGCCATCGTCTTTGGGGATCTTTCTTCGCCGAGCCTTGACCTCGCCGCCAAACAGGTCGCCTGGGTGAGGGATGGCCAGAGAAACCGTCTACATCGTCCAAGCCTACAAGGCCGGTCGCGGCAAGGGTCTGAAGGCCGAGCAGCAGGTCGGCTGCAAGGATGCCGAGGAAGCCCGCCGCAAGGCCGAGCGCCTGGCCCCGCTGCGCGAAGGCGTCGTGGCCTTCGCCGCCTCGGCCGATGTCGAGATGGGCGACTACGACGAGAACCCGACGATCATCTTCAAGGCCGGCCGGCTGCCATTCCCGTTCGACCAGGCCTAGTCGTTGGCGGTCGCCGGCGCGTGCAAGGTCCAGGTCGAAACGAAGTCGGGATCGACAACTTCCTCCCCGGTTTCCTTGAGGCGATAGACGCCCGGCGCAGCCGGTTCGAAGTTGTCGATCTGCGGCGGCAGCCAATAGGTCTGGCCTGCCTTCACGCCGTGCAGATCCAGCCGGACGCCCTCCGTGGAGTCCGCCAGGCCGATCACGCCGTGCATCTGGACACGGCGGGTCACCTCATCGGCGTCGTTCACATAGGTCAGGCCCACGATGACCGTCTTGCCGATCAAGTCGTCGGCGAAGGCCTGGTCCCAGGTTGGTTGCGGGGCGTCGGTCATACCTCGTCGTTCGCCGGCTCTTCCGGTCCGGCGATCGTCCAGCTCGACAGGAAATCCGGGTTCTCGACCGTCTCGCCGCCGGTCAGCGGGTAGACGCCCGGATCGGCCGCGACGATGTTCGAGGTCTGGGGCGGCAGGGTGGTGGTGTCGCCGTCCTGGGGCCCCAGCAGGTCGAGCAGGATCCCCTCCTCCGCGTCGGCTGTGATCACCACGCCGTAGAAGGCCTCGCGCCCTTCCAGGTCGCCGTCGGCGTCCAGGAAGGTCAGGTTCACCAGCATGATCTTGCCGACCAGGCCCTGGGCGAAGCTTTCGTCCCAGTGCTCGGGCGGCGGGGCGGACAGGATGGGGATGTCGTCGTCGGTCATGGGAGCTGTGTCCACAATTCTCCTCACCCGTGCAACGGGGGAGGTGGCGCGATGCGAATACGCATCGTGACGGAGGGGGCGTCCAACCAGCGTCGTGCTGCGGGGGACGCCCCCTCCACCGCTACGCGGTCCCCCTCCCCCGTTTCGATTCGCTACTCGGGGGAGGAAAGGATCAGCGGTGCGAAACCCTTCTCACCACCGCGTCGCCGACCATCTGCAGCGCCTGGACCAGCACCAGCAGCAGCACCACGGTGACCACCATCACGTCGGTCTGGAAGCGCTGGTAGCCGAAACGGATGGCCAGGTCGCCCAGGCCGCCGGCGCCGACCACGCCGGCCATGGCGGTGTAGGACACCAGGGCGATGGCCGTGACCGTCGCCGCGGCGATCAGGCCCGGCATGGCCTCGGGCAGCAGCGCCCCCAGCACCACCTGCCGACGCTTGGCGCCCATGGCGAAGCTGGCCTCGATCACGCCCTTGTCGACTTCGCGCAGCGCGGTTTCGACCAGGCGGGCGAAGAACGGCGCCGCGCCCACCACCAGCGGCGGGATCGCGCCGGCCACGCCCAGCGAGGTGCCGACCAGGGTCACGGTCAGCGGGATCATCACGATCAGTAGGATCACGAACGGCACGGAGCGCAGGATGTTGACCGCCAGCGACAGCACGCCGTTGGCGACCCGGTTCTGCAGCATCTGCCCCTTGCCGGTCAGGAACAGGATCACGCCCAGCGGCAGGCCGAAGATCACGGTCAACACCATCGAGCCGCCCAGCATCGACAGGGTGTCCAGCGTTGCCTGGCCGATCTCCGACCAGTCGATGTTTTCCATGAAGGCGCTCATCGGCCCGCCTCCGTGATCAGGTCCACCCGGACGCCGTCGGCCTGGAACCGCGCGATCGCCGCCTCGACGTCGCCGCCGGTCAGCGACAGGGTCAGCTGGCCGTAGGGCGTCTCGCGCAGGCGATGGATGCGCCCGCCCAGGATCGAGTAGTCGACGCCGGTCTCACGGGCCACCACGCCCAGGATCGGCTTGTAGGTCGCCTCGCCCCGGAAGGTCAGGCGCACCACGCGGCCGCCGACCAGGGCGCCGTCGGCCGGGACGCCGTCCGCCTCCATCACGAACCGCCGGGCCGTGGCGCTGGTCGGGTGCAGGAACACGTCCTCGACCGCGCCCTCCTCGACCACTCCGCCGCCCTCGAGCACCGCCACCCGGTCGCAGACGCGGCGCACCACGTCCATCTCGTGGGTGATCAGCACGATGGTCAGTCCCAGTTCGCGGTTCAGGTTGGAGACCAGCTCCAGGATCTGTTCGGTGGTTTCAGGATCCAGCGCGCTGGTGGCCTCGTCGCACAGCAGCACCTTCGGCCCGGTCGCCAGGGCCCGGGCGATGCCCACCCGCTGCTTCTGGCCGCCCGACAGCTGGGCCGGATACTTGCCGGCGAAATCGCTCAGCCCCACCCGCGCCAGCAGCTCGGCGGTGCGCGCCTTGACCTCGGCGTCCGGACGACCGGCCAGCTTCAGCGGGAAGGCGACATTGCCGGCCACGGTCTTGGACGACAGCAGGTTGAAGTGCTGGAAGATCATCCCGACCCGGCGGCGCAGGGACCGCAGCCCCTCCACGCCCAGGGCCGCCACGTCGTCGCCGTCGACCACGACCTTGCCGCCCGACGCCTTTTCCAGGCCGTTGATCAGCCGGATCAGGGTCGACTTGCCCGCGCCCGAGGCCCCGATCACCCCGAACACCTCGCCGGGCGCGACCGACAGGCTGACGTTGGTCAGGGCGGCGCGGCCGCCGGCTCCGGCATAGGTCTTTGAGACGTCTTGGAAGGTGATCACGGGCGGGCTCACGAGTTGAGCGCGTGCATTTAGGCGCTCGGAAGCGTTTTGGCGAGGCCGCCAACGGCGTGCGTCCTTCGAGGCCCGCTGCGCGGGCGCCTCAGGATGAGGAGCTTTGTTGCTGAACTCCTCATCCTGAGGCGCGCAGCGAAGCGAAGCCTCGAAGGACGCAAGGCGTTGCCTACGGCTGCTTCACCACCGCTCCGCCCTTCATCACGAACACCGGCTTTTCCAGCGTCGTGACGTCGCTCAGCGGGTCGCCGGCCACGGCGATCAGGTCGCCGTAGCGGCCGACGGCCACCTGGCCGACATCCTTCTCCTGGCCCAAGGCCTGGGCGGCGGTGATGGTCGCGGACTGGATCGCCTGCAGCGGGGTCGCGCCATAGCGGACCATGACCGCGAACTGCTTGCCGTTCTGGCCGTGCGGATAGACCCCGGCGTCGGTGCCGTAGACCATCTTGACCCCGGCCTTCAGCGCCTTGCGGAAGTTCTCGCGCTGGATCTCGCCGATGTCGCGATCCTTGCGCAGGTTGTCTTCCAGCACCCCGTTCTTGGCGCCCTCGGCCTGGGTGTAGTCGGTATTGTAGATGTCCATCGAGAAGTAGGCGCCCTTCTGGACGGCCAGCTTGATGCCCTCGTCGTCGACCAGGCTGGCGTGCTCGATGGTGTCGACCCCGGCCCGCACCGCGTCGCGGATGCCCGGCGCGCCGTGAGCGTGGGCGGCGACCTTCAGCCCCGCCATGTGGGCCTCGTCGACGATCGCCTGCATCTCGGCCAGGGTCAGTTGCTGCTGGCCCGGCTCGTTGCCGCGCGAGAACACCCCGCCGGTGGCGCAGATCTTGATAACCCGCGCGCCGTACTTCTTCAGCTCCCGCACGCGCTTGCGGCCCTCGTCGGGGCTGTCGACATTGTAGGGGCTCTTCTCGTCCATGGACGGCGGGAAGAAGGTCGAGTCGCAGTGGCCGCCGGTCGCGCCGATCGAATAGGCGGCGCTGACCACGCGCGGGCCGGGCACGTAGCCGTCGTCGATCGCCTCGCGCAGGCCCACGTCGTCGAACTGGGCCGAGCCGACATTGCGCACGGTGGTGAAGCCGGCCTCCAGGGTGACCTTGGCGTTGCGGGTCTGGACCACGCTCCAGAAGGCGTCGCTGTACTGCAGGCCGGTATAGCCGCCGATCTCGGCGACGCTGTCCAGGTGCACGTGCATGTCGATCAGGCCCGGCAGCAGGGTCGCGCCGGGCAGATCGATCACCTTGGCGCCGGCCGGAACGGCGTCGCCCGCCTTGCCCACCGCCGTGATCCGGCCGTCGGTGACCACCACCTGCGGATTGTCGATGGACTTGCCCGTCGCCACGTCCAGCAGCCGGGCGGCGCGCACCACGGCGACATCGGCGGCCTGGGCCAGGCCGGCGGTCAGGGACGCGGCGCAGGCCGTCGCCAGGAAGGCCAGTGCGGCCGATTTACGCTGCATGATCATTGTCCCCGTCCCCGCCCATTGCCCTGGGCGATCAAGAACGGCGACGCTACCACGCGCCGGCGCGACGTCGAGCGGTAACGGTCCCGTTTCGCGCCGGCGCCGCCAACGTGGGCGCCTGTTCGAAATCCTCGACGATCAAGAGCCGGCCGACTATAGCTCGCCTCGGTTTAGGCGGGCGTGGCGGAACTGGTAGACGCAACGGACTTAAGCCAAGGATTGAGTGCGCCCGGGGAAATCCGGGACGTAGAACTGCTCAAATTCGGGGAACCCTGTCAGATGGCGATCCCGAGCCAAGCCCTCTCCGAGGGAAGGTGTAGAGACTAGACGGGCAGCGCCTAACCTCCGTTTCCGGAGCACGGTGAAGGGATAGTCCAGACCACGAACGGCCCGAGCATCGGGACGGCGGCGAAAGCCGAAGTGGTACGAAAATCCGTCAGCCGCAAGGCTATGCCGGTTCGATTCCGGCCGCCCGCACCACCTCACGGACAGGCGCGACGCGTGGCGCCAGGTCGGAAACGCCAGGTGCGGCCGTTGGCCAGGGCCGCGTCGGCCATAGGCGGCCGCCTCGTCTCACCCGCCGGTATCGACCGTGCGGCGACGAGGAGGCCTACTGATACAGAGGCGCGTTTTCGCGCCGCCACACGCTGGGGCTTTTCCCGGCGATACGTCCGAACACGCGGGTCAGGTGCGCCTGATCGGCGAACCCGCAGATCAGCGCGATCTCGGCCAGGCCCTGGCGGCTCTGGAGCATCAGGGCCTGAGCCTGCGCGACGCGGCGTCGCCGGACATAGTGATGGGCCGTTTCACCGAAGGACTTCTTGAACGCGCGGCAGAAGTAGCTGACCGACAGATTGGTGATCCGGGCCAGTTCGGCGTTGGAGATCATGTCGCCCAGGTTGGCTTCGATGTGGGCGATCACCCGACGCGCCTTCCACGGAGGGAGCCCGCCCATGTCCGAACCCGCCGCGTCGCGCGCGTCGAAGGCCTGGGGCGGCGCGATCACCGCCTGGGCGCCGGCCGCCTGGGCCAGCCGCCCGATCACCGCTCGAGCCTCCATCAGATCGGCCGGCGGCAGGCTGCGAAGTTGCGTGAGCAGATCCTGAAATCCGCCTCCTCCGCCGCCCTCGACGATCGCCACGGCGGAGTGTTGCAAGACCTGTGTGGAGGTCTGGTAGGTCATGGCTGTTTCCCGTTTCGGCGGTTGGACGCGGGATCAGCATCCTTGAGTTGGCCAGGCCGATAAATTGAACCAACGGCTAGAGGGCCGACGCCTAGGTGTGGCGCTCTAATACCAAGGTCTATGAGGGTCGCGGTCGGCTCACGACAGCCATGCGAGACCGAGCGGTCGCCCGTCCAACCCCGGTCATGTGAAGACAAGGCAGGGCCTCTCCTCCCCGATGGGGTGGAGAAGCCCTGCCGTCTTTGGTCAGCGTTGAACCCAAGCGCGCCTATTCAGCGGCGATCATCCTTGTTGCTTCAGCGAGCGCCGAAAGCGCCTGGGCGACGCCCGCGCCATAAGCGGGGTCGGCCTTCGCGCAGTTGGCGACATGGCGTTGCTGGATCTCAAGCGACGCGCCGCCCAACGAGCGGGCGGTATTTTCGAACAGCGCCAGCCGCTGGCTGGGCGACATCAGCCGGAACAGATCACCGGGCTGCTGATAGTGGTCGTCGTCGACGCGATGATCCCAGTGGGCGGCGGCGCCGTCGAGCGCCAGCGGCGGCTCGTTGAGGGCGGGCCGATCGGCCCAGGCGCCCTTGCTGTTGGGCCAGTAGTGCACTTCGCCGCCCAGGTTGCCGTCCGTCCGCATCGCGCCGTCACGGTGGTAGGCGTGGACGGGACACCTGGGCGTGTTGACCGGGATGTGGTTGAAGTTGACGCCCAGTCGATAGCGCTGCGCGTCGCCGTAGGAAAACAGGCGGGCCTGCAGCATCTTGTCGGGCGAGAAGCCGATGCCAGGAACGATGTTCGCCGGTGAGAAGGCGGCCTGCTCGACCTCGGCGAAGACATTTTCGGGGTTGCGGTTCAACTCCAGAACCCCGACCTCGATCAGGGGAAACCGCGCCTTGGGCCAGACCTTGGTCAGGTCGAACGGATTGAAACCAAAACCCTCGGCCTCCTGATCCGTCATGATCTGGACGTACAGCGACCAGCGGGGGAAGTCGCCGCGCTCGATGGCCTCGAACAGGTCCCGCTGGCTGCTCTCGCGATCCTTGCCCACCAGCGCCTCGGCCTCGCTGTCGGTCAGATTGGCGATGCCCTGGTGGGTGCGCAGGTGGAACTTCACCCAGCAGCGCTCGTTCGCGGCGTTGATGAAGCTGAACGTATGACTGCCAAAGCCGTGCATGTGGCGATAGCCGCGCGGAAGGCCGCGCTCGCTCATCACGATGGTCACCTGGTGCAGGGCCTCAGGCAGCAGCGTCCAGAAATCCCAGTTGTTCTCCGAACTGCGCATGCCCGTGCGCGGATCGCGCTTGACCGCGTGGTTGAGGTCGGGAAAGCGCAGAGGGTCGCGGAAGAAGAAGACCGGAGTGTTGGGTCCCAGTTGCCTTCCTCGGTGTAGAACTTGATCGCGAAGCCGCGGATGTCGCGCTCGGCGTCGGCCGCGCCGCGCTCGCCGGCCACGGTGGAGAAGCGGACGAACAGCGGGGTGACCTTGCCGACCTCCGAGAAGATGCCGGCCTTGGTGTAGCGGCTGATGTCGCCCGTGACCGTGAAGGTTCCGTACGCGCCCGAGCCCTTGGCGTGCATGCGCCGTTCGGGAATGACCTCACGGGCGAAGTGGGCGAGCTTTTCGATCAACCACACGTCTTGAAGCAAGGCGGGTCCGCGCGGACCGGCCGTCTGGATGTTGACGTTGTCGGCGACAGGCGCGCCGGCGGCGTGGGTCATGGGAAGGTCTGACATGGGTCGGCTCCGATATCGGTCTGTCCGAGGATCCTGGCAGGTCCAAAGGCCGATCGATTGAACGCAATCGCCCTGCGGCCGCGCTCCGCCGAGGGCGCGGGCTCATGCAGGCCACAACCGTTCAACGCGCCGAGGCTTTGGATCCCGCTTGATCGAACGCAGCCTCTCGGCCGCTCTGGGCGGCGAGGCGGCGATCAATTTCGCGCCCAGCGGGGTGATGCGTCATCACCGCCGTCATCAGGGCCCCGGCCGTTCCCTCACGGGATCTCAGCATCGCCGCCTGACGCGCACGAGACGCCTTGCGCGGATTGCGCTTTTACGCCCCTACCCTCCCGGGTGCAGCCCCGGCGCTTCCTGGCCCGTGCGGGTGACATATTCCGTATAGCCGCCGCCGTACTGATGAACGCCCTCGGGCGTCAGTTCCAGCACCCGGTTGCTCAGGGCCGCCAGGAAGTGGCGGTCGTGCGAGACGAACAGCATGGTGCCCTCGAAGTCGGCCAGGGCCGCCACCAGCATCTCCTTGGTCGCCATATCGAGGTGGTTGGTCGGCTCGTCCAGCACCAGCAGGTTGGGGGGATCAAACAGCATCTTGGCCATGACCAGACGCGCCTTCTCGCCGCCGGACAGGACGCGACAGGGCTTCTCGACATCGTCGCCGGAGAAGCCGAAGCACCCCGCCAGGGTTCGCAGCGCGCCCTGGCCCGCCTGGGGGAACGAGCGCTCCAGCGACTCGAAGATCGTCTCTTCGCCGTCCAGCAGGTCCATGGAGTGCTGGGCGAAATAGCCCATCCTGACGCTGGCGCCGATGTTGACCGAGCCCTGGTCGGGCTTGGTGTCGCCGGCCACCAGCTTGAGCAGCGTCGACTTGCCGGCGCCGTTGGCGCCCAGGACGCACCAGCGCTCCTTGCGGCGCACCAGGAAATCCAGGCCCTCATAGATCGGCTGGGCGCCGTAGCCCTTGTGGACATCGCGCAGGTTGATCACGTCCTCGCCTGATCGCGGCGGGCTCTGGAAGTCAAACTGGACCGCCTGGCGACGGCGTGGCGGCTCGACGCGTTCGATCTTGTCGAGCTTCTTGACCCGGCTCTGGACCTGGGCGGCGTGCGAGGCGCGCGCCTTGAACTTCTCGATGAAGTTGATTTCCTTGGCCAGCATGGCCTGCTGGCGCTCGTATTGCGCCTGGCGCTGCAGTTCGGTCAGCGCGCGCTGCTGGTCGTAGAAGTCCAGATCGCCCGAATAGGTAATCAGCGAACCGGCGTCGATCTCCACCACCTTGCCGATGATGCGGTTCATGAACGCGCGGTCGTGCGAGGTCATGAGCAGGGCGCCGTCGTAGTTCTTGAGGAAGGCCTCGAGCCAGATCAGGCTTTCCAGGTCGAGGTGGTTGCTCGGTTCGTCCAGCAGCATGCCGTCGGGCCGCATCAGCAGGATGCGGGCCAGGGCCACGCGCATCTTCCAGCCGCCGGACAGCAGTCCGACATCGCCGTCCATGCGGTCCTGGCTGAAGCTCAGGCCGGCCAGCACCTCGCGCGCCCGCGCCTCCAGCGCATAGCCGTCCAGCTCCTGGAAGCGCTCCAGCACCTCGCCATAGCGTTCGAGGATGGCGTCCATCTCGTCGGCCCGATCCGGATCGACCATGGCCGCCTCGAGCGTGGCCATTTCGGCGGCCAGCGCGCTGACGGGACCGACGCCGTCCATCACCGCGGCGACCGCGCTCTGGCCCGACATCTCGCCGACGTCCTGGCTGAAATAGCCGATCGTCATGCCGGCATCGATCGAGACCAGTCCGTCGTCGGGTTGCTCCTGGCCGTTGATCATGCGGAACAGCGTCGTCTTGCCGGCGCCGTTGGGGCCGACGAGCCCGACCTTCTCACCCTTCTGGATGCCCATCGAGGCTTCGATGAACAGGATCTGGTGGCCGTTCTGCTTGGAGATGTTGTCGAGGCGGATCATGGGGCGGTCTGCTAACGCGGGCGGCGGCAGAACGCCAGCCTTCTGCTCGACCGCCGCGATCTCCTGGCGCCCGGCCAGGTGCTGATCGCCGGAAAGTTCGGCGGGTCCGGGTCGCGCGCCTCGGAAACCGGCGCGCGGATCTTGTCCACGCCCCGGCCTAGGAGGGCGCCAAGCCCGACAGCAGACTGGCCAGGGCCGAGAGCTCGACGGGCTTGGGCAACACGTCGTCCATGCCCGCTTGTCGGTAGGCCTCCACCTCATGGGTGAGCACGCTGGCGGTCACGGCGATGATGGGCGTCTTGACGCGATTGGCGCGAGACTCTTCCTCGCGGATGACCCGGGTCGTCTGCACGCCGTCCATGTCGGGCATGTGGACGTCCATCATGATCGCGTCCCAGGGGCGAAGACGCCATGCCTCCACCGCCTGCGCTCCGCTGGAAGCAAAGCCGCATTCGACGCCGAAGGGCTCCAGAAGGGCCGCCAGAATGCGCTGGTTGACCGGATTGTCATCCACGATCAGAAACGAACCGCCCGCTTGGCCCTCGGACGCGGGCTCCTCCTCCAGGGTCGGCGCCGAGGCGACCGCGGACGGGATGGGAGCGCTGAAATCGAACCGCGCGCCCAGGCCGCGCGCCGACTTCACGGTCAGCGAGCCGCCCATTTGTTCGGCGACTTCGCGGCAGATCGCCAGCCCCAGGCCGATACCGCCCACCTCGCGCGTGGAAGAGTTGTCGACCTGGACAAAGCGCTCGAAGATCGTCCCATGGTCCTTGGCGTCGATGCCGATGCCCGTATCGATGACCGACACGGTAAGGGTGTCGTCGTCGCCCCCGATCTTGACCGTCACCCCACCTTCGCGCGTGAATTTCAAAGCGTTGGAGATCAGGTTGCCCACGATCTGGCGCAGCCGATCGGGGTCGCCGCGCCGGAAGAGCGCCGTCCCTTCCTGCAAGGAAACCCTCAGCGATAGATCGCGTCCGTCGGCGAGCGGTTGGTAGATCTGCTGGATATCATCGATCAACGTCTCGACGGCGAAGACCCTTGGCCTTAGGCGCAGGACACCGGCCTCGATCTGCGAAATATCGAGAATATCGTCGATCAGATGACGCATCGCGCGGGACGCGGTCTTCATCCCTTCAACGCGAGCCCGCTGGGATGGCGTAAGCTCTTCGCGATCCAGCAGTTGCCCTTCGCCCAGAATAGCGTTCAGCGGCGTTCGCAGCTCATGGCTGACCGTCGCCAGAAATTGCGACTTCGCGCGGCTGGCGACCTGAGCTTCCGCGGTCATGCGTTCAAGCTCGATCGTACGGGCGCGAACGTTGCTCTCCAGATCGTGGTTCAGGCGAAGGGTCTCGTGATTGCGTCGCGCGATGTCCGCGAGCAGTTCCCGGTTCTCGTCGCGCAGTCGAAGGGTGTCGATCAGAAGGGCATGGTTGTTGCGATGACCGGCGATCATCACGATCCAGAAGATCACGCCCAGGGCGCCCAGGATGTCATCCGTCCCGCGGTGGACGATCAAGGTCAAGCTGGCCGGCAGCAGGATCAGGGAGACATAGATGCGTCCGGTCCACTTCAAGGGCGACAGGACGCCCACCGCGCCCCCGGCCAGCGCGGACAGGACGATGATCAGGACGTAGCGCGTGCTGGCGCTGTCCAAGGGAATGCGCACGCAGGCCAGCAGCGCCCACAAGGCCGCGCTGAGAATCAAACCCAGGCTGTGGACCTGCGCCAGCAGGGATAGGTGGTCGGCCAGCAGACGCCCCCTGAGGGACGCGCCGAGGAGACGGTCGGTGAAGAAGCGGCCCGCCAGGAGGGTCAGGACGACAGCCAGCCAGGCGAGCCGGAAAGGTCGTTCCGCCGGCAGGGCGGTCAGGCAGACGCCGATCGCGGCCGCGGCCTGCACCGCCATCGTCGCCACGGCGTTGCGATGCGCGTGCCCCAAAAGCGCGAGCTTGATGGGATCATATCGCAGCCGTTCGCTCGATTCCCAAATTCGCATGGCTTTTTGCCCGCCCAACAGCCGTTCGCCTCTATAGGTCAGAAGAGTCTGGACAGCGTTATTCGAGAGTAGCGGCAGAACGCCGCAGAGCTTGACCACACAGCGCCCGCGACGTTCCAGCCAACGGGGATCGCCTCCCAAGGGGGGAACGCTCATGGCGCCTTGACCGGCCCGCCGACCGGCGCTCGGCACGCTGGCCCGAGTGTAAACCGAAGCGACCGCGACAAATTGCCCACGCCGGAAGCTGTACAGTATCGGCCCGCTCCGATAGCGATCCCCAGCCGCGACCACACTCGCAACATCTCATATTATTGCGATCTTTTCTCATAAAAGCTATAATTCTGCGAATATGTCAAAGCAAAATCTCCATTTTAATATAGATTACGATGCATAAATCGCGTATTAATTGCAACTTGATCGACTTTACACTGAGTTAGTTCGATTTAGCGGCGAAACGCCACCTTAAATGTTCATGCGACATTGTGTCGTATATCGTATACGATTATGTATTCTTTAACCTCGACCTCGCATCACGGCCCCCTCTGGTTCGCAAAAAAGCCAAGCTGGGGATGCAGAATGTCGAAAAGAAACTCACGGAGCGCCGCGGCGCTCTGCTCACTAACCCTCGTGCTGGCGCCGTTGAGCGTCGCTCACGCGACATCCAGAAGGCCAGCGTCAACCTGGGCGCGGTCTACAAGTTGACTCCCAACGCTTCCCTGCGCGCCACCTACGCGCGCGGCGTCCAGCCCCCCACCTTGCTGGAACTGAGCGGGCTGCTGATCCCGCCGGCGACCGCCGCGCCGGTCGGCGCGCTGATCACCGGCAATCCCGACCTGGCGCCCGCCATCGTCACGAACTACGCGCTGTCCTACGACCGCGCCCTGCCCACGCTGGGCGCGCGGTTCGGCGTCAAGCTGTTCAGCCAGAAGACCGAAGACGTCAAAGGCCAGTTCAGCACGGCCGCGGCGGACCTGCCGGCGACGGCGACCACCTGGGCGACCTACACCTACAAGAACGTCTCCAGCTCCAAGATGAAGGGCGTCGAGCTGTCGGCCCCCGGCAAGATCAAGGGCGGCGACCACTGGAGCGCCGACACGACCTATACCGACGTCACCGACACGCCGTTCACCACGGCCGCGTCGCTGATCCTGCGCAAGGTCGACTTCGCGGCCACCTCGCCCAAGTATCGCAGCAACCTGGCCGCCGGCTGGACGAACGACACCTGGACGGTGGACGGCTTCGCCCACTTCGTCAGCAAGTTCGACTCCTACAACGGCAATGTGCTCGAAGCAGTGCCGTCCTACAGCACCCTGGCCGCGCGGGTCGCCTATCGACTGCCGCACGACATCGATCTGGCGCTGACGGGCCAGAACCTCGCTCACGATCGACAGTCCCAGGCCAAGGGTCCCAGCGGCTTGCAGGCCGAACGCCGCATCTTGGCGTCGATCAGCAAGACCTGGTGATCCGCCGCGGCCTCCCCCACCCGCGGGGCGAGGCCGCTCGGATCGCGAGGGACGGGCGCGCGCCTCGTCCGGCGGCGCGCGCCCGGATCCCCCGACAGAAGCGATGATGAAACGACGGCGAGCCCGGATGCCGCATCGAGCTTAAGCTGAACATCCCGGCGGCCGCCGCGCCGAGCGGTCAGATCGAAACGATCCGGCCAAAGAACGGGCTCCCTGATCGACATGGACGGCCTTCAGGCGTGACGCGCCCCCCCGCGGCCGCGGGGCCGCGCTCCGACCTCGAGCGTTCGGCTAAGTCAGCGCTGTTTCGGCCATGGCGTTGACCAGGTCGAGGACGCCTCGGCGCAGATGGGGGTGCTCGATCCTCGGAAAGGTTCTCGCCAGCTCCTGCCCTTCTTCCGTTGACAGGAAGTATCGGGCGCCGCCGCGAGGTTCCGCCGCCGGGCCGGCGGCGGACTCGTCCAGGCCGCTGAAGAAAAACGCGACGGGTACGCCGAGATGCCGGCCGATCGCGTAGAGCTTGGAGGCGCTGATGCGGTTCGTGCCGCGCTCATACTTCTGGATCTGCTGGAAGCTGATCCCCACGGCGTTGGCCAGCTCTTCCTGACTGACGCCCCGCAGTTTGCGGCGCAGGCGAACGCGGGCGCCGACGTGGGCGTCGACCGGGTGAATCTGGTGAATGTCGTTCCAATTGGCCATATCTTCCTCCGGCATTTGCCGTCTTTGGGGTTTCGCTCTGATGGCGGCGCGAAACGCTTGAGGCCTCAGGCCGCCTTGGATTGTCCGCGCGGCGCGGCGCTGTCGATCCGGAAGCCTCCCGCGCGTCCGCCAAGCCGCTCCTCCGCGCCGAGCTTCATGAACTCAAGACGCGGCGTCAGGATCTCAACCTTGACCATGAGTAGTGATCCTTGATCAGCGGAACGTGGCGGCCTGCACGGCCGGTTCTCAATCGAACAATCGTCAATGGTAGAAGGTATACGATCTTTGGAGACGCCATGAGTCCGCTGGGGGATAGCGGGACCATGGCGCCCCAAGACTTACGCGACGCCGACTGTACCGCTGTCCGCAACCTGGTGGGATGAAACCGGCTGGAACAACACTTCGACGGGATGGTCCCGCTGACCGCGTCGTCGACAACAACGACGCCATCATTGATGGGATTGCGCGACCAGCAGGTCATCCATCGATAAATCTACATCCAGAAACGCTCAACCAGCGTTCCAACGACCTGCCTGGGCTCCCGGCAAGAACACGTGAGGAACTGATCGCGACAGGGTTACTTGAGCCGACCGTGTTTCATTTCGGCACGAGCGATTTAATGGGCAGATCACACGACGACGCCAGAGACGATTTCACCGCGCGACAACACGTCACACGGCGAGCACCCGTTTCACCACAATTGCGCTTTGGCTCCAGGCCGCCTCCGAGGGGGAAATAGCGCAGCGCGACCCAGCAAGCGCGACGGGGATGCGCTGCCCAAGGCTCTGCAATCCCCGAGGCGCCTATCGAGAAGGACAGGATCACCGCGTCCGACAAGCGCTGCGACACGACTCAGCCTCGCCCTAGACGCCCCTAGTTCGCCAGCTTCTGGGGCTTGATCAGGTCGTCCAGTTCCGACTGTGAAAGGTTTTCGCCCTCGGGTTGGCCGACTTCGGCGGGCTTGTCGTCTCGGCGACGCCCGTTCGGGTGCTCGATGGGCGGACCGGTGTTTTTCCATCGTCGATCGGGCCCGATGTAGGCGTCGCACTCGATAAACAGGCGATCCGAGCATGCGACCCAAAGAATGCGTTCAAGGATCACGCTGGGCTTGATCGGCTTGGCGATCGTGAAGTTGGCGCCGCAATCGCGCGCCCTGATCACCTTGGTTCGAGGCGTATGGGCGGTCACGACGATCGCCGGCGTCATGCGAATGGCCTCGCCGGCGTCGCGGCGAAGCCAGCGGATCAGGTCATAGCCGTCCATCACCGGCAATTGGCCGTCGACCAGCACCAGGTCGAACGGCCGCATGGTCAGTTCGAGCTGCGCCTCCTTGCCGTTGGACTTGCGCACGATCTGGCGCAGGCCAAAGCTGGTCAGGACCCCGCACAGGAGGTCGAGAGCCTGATTGTTGCCGTCGACGACAAGAGCCTGGGCCTTTTCGAGATTGAACCGTTCGGTCGGTTGCACGGCGAAGTCCTTCGGGGAAACGGCGTGTGGACGTTAGGCGGCGAACCGTTGATCGGGCGCCTGACCGGTCAAGTTGAATTGCCCGACCAGTTGGGCCAAACGCTCGGCTTCGCCTCTGAGCGTGTGCGCGGCCGCCGTCTGGGCGGTCGCGCCCGATCCGCGCGCGGCGCGCGCCGCCGGCGATTTGGCAAGATCCCACCTCGGGTCCCGCCGATCGTCAGCGATGTCGACCGCGGCGGCCGATGAGCGCGCGTTGGGCGGCGAAGATGCGAAATCTCGAAGGCGCCGTCTTGATGACCCCGACCGCGAGAGCGGCGCGCCTCTCCCCTCGATCGAAGGGATACAACCATGAAGAGAGTCCCCGCTTCGCCAGAACAACTCTGGATCGATATCGTAGACCGTATACGATTGCGGTAAATGGTCCCCTACGGGAGGGGTGCGGCGTCCTGACCCAGGGCGCGTCGCGCTTCGGTCCAACGCGCGGTCAGACGATTTCGATACTCGCTCTCGACCTGCTCGGAGCGGCCCGCCAGCCACGCATCCATCAGGACCCTTGCGCCCGACAGATCCACTTCCCCATCCTCGACCGACTGGTGGATATAGCGCTCGGAACGGAAGAACAGTTGAGCCACGAGCAGGATCGTCGTCGGACGCTGGGCAGGGCTAAGCATGGCCAGCAGCAAGGCCAGGCGCGCCGACGCGGTGACCTTGAGACTCGCTCCGGCGCCGGCGAGTTCCTCCAGGGCGGCCTGGACCTGGGCGTGCGCTTCGGGCGACTGGCGCTTGGCCCCCAAGGCCGCCGTGGGCGGCTCGACCAAGAGCCGCAAGGCGAAGACCTCGTCGATCTCCTCCAGCGACAGCGGCGCCGCGACATACCCCTTGTTGGGCAAACTCCGCACCAGCCGGGCTTCTTCCAGCCGCGACAAAGCCTCCCGGAGGGGAATCTTGCTGACGCCCAGTTCCGCGGCGATCACATCCTGACGGATCGGCTCGCCCGGCTCGATCGCGTGGGACATGATACGATCGCGAATGATCTCGTGGACACGATCCGACAGTGTTCGAATTTCGAGCGGCACGCTGAGACCTTGGCTGAGCCAGCCCCAAGAGCCTGGGCCAGTTGACTGTGAATCGCATCTTAGCTGAGCGTATATAAGATACGATCCGCCAATTGGCGTGACAGGCGCCCGACGGAAAAGAAGCAGCCGATCCAGGCCTTGGCGGCGATGCTCCGCAGGGACGGGGCTCCGCGCGCACGAGGCGGCCGCGACGCTGAAACGCCTGCCGCCCTCCGAACCCGACAGGGGTCCTCTTGCATCAGAGCGGCGGGACGGGCGAGCGTCGGCTGCGTAGCGATCGGTCGCCGGTCGCCCAAAACCGAGGCGCCGGCCATCGACCGCCCTCGCCCACAGTATTACTCATTGTATCTTTCGTAATATCGACGGATCGATGAGCCATGGACACCTCTTCCTCCACCCTCGCCCGCCTCAGCATCAGCCTGCCGGCCGAGTTGATGGCGCGGCTGGACGCCATGGTCGCCGAGCGGGGCCTGCCCAGCCGCTCGCAGATGATCGCCGAACTGATCCGCCACGAACTGGCCGAGCACAGCGCCGAGCGGCCCGAGGCCGTGCTGGCGGGCACCATCACCCTGATCTACCGCGCCGAGAACGGCCGGGTTCGCCACGCCCTGGCCCAGACCCAGCTGGGCTTCGTGAAGGAGGTGATCTCGGCCCAGAACGTCTTCCTGGAGGACGACCAGGCCATGGAGGTCCTGCTGGTCCAGGGCCCGTTCGAGCGCCTGCAGCGGCTGTGCGACGACCTGCGCAAGGTGCGCGGCGTCCAGCAGATCAAGCTGGTGACGACCACCGCCCTGCTGCCGCCGCTGCATTTCCACGGCGACGAGGGAGACGCCGCCTGATGAGCGACACCGCCAACCCCTATGCCGCCCAGGCCCATGCCCGCGCTCAGGCTGGAACCCGCGCCGAGGCCATGCCCACGGTGCCGGCCACGGACGCCGTCGATCTGCCGCAAGCCGTCGCCGCCGCCGACGTGGTCTGGGACGAGACGATCGCGCCGGGCGGCTACGCCAGTCGCCAGATCGCGCGCGGAATCCGCCTGCGCCTGACCGACCTGGCCGGCGACGCCAGCCCGTCCCTGCTGCTGTTCAACGCCGAGCGTCCGGTCGAGCGTCTGAACATCGCCGACACCCTGAAGGTCCAGTGGAACGGCTACCTCGGCCAGGGCCGCCTGCTGCTGTCCGACATGGGCCGGGTGCTGGCCAGCCTGGTCGAGGACACCGCCGGCACGCATGACGCCTTCTGCGGCGCGTCCAACCAGGCCAGCAACGCCCGCAAGTACGGCGACGGCTTCAATCACGGCGCCTGCCCCAACGCCCGCGACCGCTTCTCGCTGGGCGTGGCCAAGTTCGGCCTGGGACGGAAGGACATCCATCCCTGCCTGAACCTGTTCAAGGACGTGCGGATCGCCCAGGGCGGCGAGACGGTGATCGATATCGGCCCCTATCCGCCCGGCCGGTTCGTCACCCTGCGGGCCGAGATGGACCTGATCGCCGTGGTCGCCAACTGCCCGCATGTGCTGGACCCTCGACCGGCCTATGCGGTGACCCCGCTGCGGGCGACCGCCTGGCGCGGACCGGTCACGCCTGGGGCCGATCCGATCCGCAACGCGACGCCGGAGGGCCTGCGGGCCTTCCTGAACGTCGAAGACTATTACCGTCGGTGAGCGCCATGACCGTCTCCGCACCGTCCCTCGGAACCGTCGTCCACGACGAAGTGGTCGCCGCCCGCGCCCCGTGGCTGCACACGGTCAAGGCCGGCCAGACCCTGCGGATCGTCGATCTCGAGGGCAACCAGGCCGTCGACTTCCTGGCCTACAGCGCCGCCGACGACGCCGAACGCTACAGCGCCCAGGACACCATCGCCGCCCAGGGCAACGTCTTCCTGCGCCAGGGCTCGGTCCTGCTGTCCAACGAGGGCGCGCCGATGATGACGGTCACCGCCACGGCCGTGGCCTATCACGACACCATCGGCGGGGCCTGCTCGTGCGAGAGCAACACCCTGCGCTACGGCCACCACACCAAGGCCCAGCACGCCTGCGTCGAGAACTTCCTGACCGCCAACGCCCGCCACGGACGCGGCAAGCGCGACATGGTCAGCAACGTCAACTGGTTCATGAACGTGCCGGTCGAGGCCGACGGAGCCCTGGGCATCGTCGACGGCATCTCGGCCCCCGGCCTCTATGTCGACCTGCGGGCCGAGATGGATGTGGTCGTCGTGGTCTCCAACTGCCCGCAGATCAACAACCCCTGCAACGGCTTCAACCCGACGCCCGTGCGCATGATCGTTTCGGAATAGCGCCCCATGTTCGAGAAGGTCCTGATCGCCAACCGCGGCGCCATCGCCTGCCGGATCATCCGGACGCTCAAGGCCCTGGGCGTGAAGTCGGTGGCGGTGTTCAGCGACGCCGACGCCGGCTCGCTGCATGTCAGCCTGGCCGACGAGGCCGTGCGGATCGGACCGGCCCCGGCGGCCGAGAGCTATCTGCGCGGCGACCTGATCCTGGCGGCGGCCACGGCGACGGGCGCCCAGGCCATTCATCCCGGTTATGGCTTCCTCAGCGAGAACGCGGACTTCGCGCAGGCCTGCGAGGCGGCGGGGATCGCCTTCGTCGGCCCCACGCCTGGCAACATCCGCGCCTTCGGCCTCAAGCACACCGCGCGCGACCTGGCCCAGGCCCACGGCGTGCCGCTGGCGCCCGGCACCGACCTGCTGGTCGATCCGGCGGCGGCCCTGGAGGCGGCCGAGCGCATCGGCTTCCCCGTCATCCTGAAAGCCACGGCCGGCGGCGGCGGCATCGGCATGCGGGTTTGCGAAAGCGCCGAGGCGGTCAGCGAGGCCTTCGCCGCCGTCCAGCGCCTGGCGACCGGTAATTTCAGCGATGGCGGGGTGTTTCTCGAGCGCTATGTGCGCGAGGCCCGCCACGTCGAGGTGCAGGTGTTCGGCGACGGGGCCGGCAAGGTCGTGGCCCTGGGCGAGCGCGACTGCTCGCTGCAGCGGCGAAACCAGAAGGTCGTCGAGGAGACCCCCGCCCCCGGCCTGCCCGCCGCCACCCGCGCGGCCCTGCTGGACGCCGCCGTCCGCCTGGCCTCGGCGGCGAACTACCGCTCGGCCGGCACGGTGGAGTTCCTCTACGACGCCGAGCGCGACGACTTCTTCTTCCTGGAGGTCAACACCCGGCTGCAGGTGGAGCACGGCGTCACCGAGCAGGTGACGGGGGTCGACCTGGTCGAGTGGATGGTGCGCGGCGCGGCCGGTGACTTCGCCTTCCTCGACGCCCCGCCGCCCGCGCCGACGGGGGCCTCGATCCAGGTGCGGCTCTATGCCGAGGACCCGGCCCAGGACTATCGCCCCAGTTCCGGCGTGCTGACCCAGGTGTCGTTCCCTGACGGCGTGCGCGCCGACGGCTGGGTGGTGGACGGGACCGAGGTCAGCGCCTTCTACGACCCGCTGCTGGCCAAGCTGATCGTCACGGCGGCCGACCGTCCGGCGGCGGTGGCGGCCCTGCAGGCGGCGCTGGACGAGACGCGACTGGCGGGGCTGGAGACCAATCTCGACTGGCTGCGCACCGTTGTCCGCTCGGAGGCCTTCGTCAGCGGCGAGGTCTCGACCCGGGCGCTGGAAAGCGTGGTCTGGTCGCCCGACACCATCCAGGTGCTCAGCGGCGGCCCGGCCACCACGGTGCAGGACTGGCCTGGTCGCCAGGGCTATTGGGACGTCGGCGTGCCGCCGTCGGGCCCGATGGACCCCTTCGCCTTCCGGCTGGGCAACCGCCTGTTGGGCAATGGCGAGGACGCGGCGGGGCTGGAGATCACGGCCCTCGGCCCGACCCTGAAGTTCAACCGCGCCGCCCTGGTCTGCCTGACCGGCGCGGCGTTCGACGCCAAGCTGGACGGCGTTCCGGCCGACGCCTACGCCCCGATCGCCGTCGCCGCCGGCCAGACCCTGAAGATCGGCCGCGTGGTCGGCGCGGGCCTGCGCGGCTACCTGCTGTTCCAGGGCGGGCTGGACGTGCCGGTCTACCTGGGCAGCCGCGCGACCTTCACCTTGGGCGGCTTCGGCGGCCATGCCGGGCGCAACCTGACCGCCGGCGACGTGCTGCGCTTGGCTGGTGGGGACACGCCCAAGGGCGCGTCCCCGGCCTTGCCCCCTGATCTGCGCACCGTCACCACCAAGGCCTGGACCATCCGCGTCCTGCCCGGCCCGCACGGCGCGCCGGACTTCTTCACCCCGGCCGACGTCGCCATGATCGGCGGCACGGACTGGAAGGTGCACTACAACTCCAACCGCACCGGGGTGCGGCTGGTCGGCCCCAAGCCGCAATGGGCGCGGCGCGACGGCGGCGAGGCCGGGCTGCATCCGTCCAACATCCACGACAACGCCTATGCGATCGGCGCGATCGACTTCACCGGCGACATGCCGATCATCCTGGGCCCGGACGGCCCTTCGCTGGGCGGCTTCGTGTGCCCGTTCGTGATCATCCAGGCGGATCTGTGGAAGGCCGGGCAGTTGGCGCCGGGCGATACGGTTCGGTTCGAGGTGGTAGGGGATGCGGCGGCGGCGGCGCTGTTGGAAGAGCAGGAGAGCTTGCTCGGCGCGGTGAGCCCCCTCAGTCGCTCCGCGACAGCTCCCCCAGAGGGGGAGCATCTGGCCCCATCAGATCCTCCCCCTCTGGGGGAGGTGGCGGCGAAGCCGACGGAGGGGGATGGCCCGGTATTGGCCGAGCTTCCAGAACAAGGCCACCGCCCCCACGTCACCTATCGCCGCCAGGGCGACCAGCACCTGCTCGTCGAATACGGCCCCATCGTGCTGGACCTGGAGTTGCGCCTGCGCATCCACGCCCTGCACCTGGACCTGCAGGCCCTGGCCCTGCCCGGCGTCATCGACCTGACCCCCGGCATCCGCTCGCTGCAGGTGCACTATGACAGCCGCCGCCTGACCCAGGCCGACCTGCTGACCGCCCTGACGACCGCCGAGGAACGCCTGGGCGGGCTGGACGATTTCGAGATCCCGTCGCGCGTGGTCCATCTGCCGCTGAGCTGGAACGACCCGGCGATCCACCAGACGATCGACAAGTACATGCAGGCCGTGCGCGACGACGCGCCCTGGTGTCCGGACAACATCGAGTTCATCCGCCGGGTCAACGGCCTGGCCAGCATCGACGACGTCCAGCGCATCGTCTTCGACGCCCGCTACCTGGTGCTGGGCCTGGGCGACGTCTATCTGGGCGCGCCGGTCGCCACCCCGGTCGATCCGCGCCACCGCCTGGTGACCACCAAGTACAACCCCGCCCGCACCTGGACCCCGCCCAACGTGGTCGGCATCGGCGGGGCCTATATGTGCATCTATGGCATGGAGGGTCCGGGCGGCTATCAGCTGTTCGGGCGCACCATCCAGGTGTGGAACACCTGGCGCCAGACCGAAGCCTTCGTCGACGGCAAGCCCTGGCTGCTGCGGTTCTTCGACCAGATCCGCTTCTTCCCGGTCAGCGCCGAAGAACTGGTCGCGTGGCGGCGCGACTTCCCGCTGGGCCGCCGCCGGATCCGCATCGAGGAGGAGACCTTCAAGCTCTCCGACTATCGCCGGATGCTGGCTGAAAACGCCGACGGCATCGCCGCTTTCCAAGCCACCCGCCAGGCCGCCTTCGACGCCGAGCGCGCCGACTGGGAGGCCAAGGGGGAGTTCGCCCGGGTCGAGGCCCTGTCCAGCGTGGCCGATGACGCCGGCGAAGCCGAGGCTGTCACCGTTCCCGACGGCAGCGACGTGGTCGAGGCCCCGCTGGGCGGCAATGTCTGGAAGGTGCTGGTCGAGCCCGGCCAACGGGTCGAGGCCGGGGCGGTGATCGCCGTGATCGAGGCCATGAAGGCCGAGTGCGACGTCAACAGCCCGACCGCCGGCATCGTCACCGCCGTCTACGCCCAGCCCGCCCAAGCCATCGCCGCCGGCGCGCCCATCGTCGCCATCGCACCCGACTTACTCGCCCTTGGGGAGGCCGCGGCATGAGCGACTTCCAGCGCCTGTCGGTCACCGCCATCGCCGACGCCGTGAATGGCGGCGCCGGCGCGGTCGAGGTCGCGCAAGCGGCGCTCGACGCCGTCGCCGCCTATGATGAGATCCAGCCCCAGGCCTGGATCCTGCGCCTGCCGGCCGAGGCGGTGATGGCCCAGGCTCGCGCCGTCGATGCGCGGATCGCGGCCGGTGAGACCCTGCCGCTGGCCGGCGTGCCGTTCGCGGTGAAGGACAATATCGACGTCGGCGGCTGGCCGACCAGCGCCGCCTGCCCCGCCTTCGCCTACACGCCCGAGCGCTCGGCCACTGTGGTCGAGCGGCTGGTCGCGGCCGGGGCGGTTCTGATCGGCAAGACCAATCTCGACCAGTTCGCCACCGGCCTGGTCGGGGTTCGCAGCCCCTACGGCGCGCCCCTGTGCGTGTTCGACCAGGCCTATGTCAGCGGCGGCTCCAGCTGCGGATCGGCCGTGGCCGTGGCGGCGGGGCTGGCAGCCTTCGCCCTGGGCACCGACACCGCCGGCTCGGGCCGGGTGCCGGCCGCGTTCAACCACCTGATCGGGCTGAAGCCGTCCAAGGGCCGCTGGAGCACGCGCGGCCTGGTCCCCGCCTGTCGCTCGCTGGACTGCATCAGCGTGTTCGCCGCCGACCTGGCCGGCGCGGCGCTGGTGGACGAGGTGCTGACGGGGTTCGATGCCGAGGACGACTATTCGCGGCGAGACCCCCTCAGTCGCTCCGCGACAGCTCCCCCAGGGGGGAGCATCTCTTGGCCGACG
>Ga0101941_1000799_pt1 | contig 37486 bp, 48 predicted proteins | sample DewCreD2012metaG_3_FD_75242 | JGI IMG/M metagenome (GOLD analysis project Ga0101941, IMG submission 75242) | Hot spring sediment bacterial and archeal communities from British Columbia, Canada, to study Microbial Dark Matter (Phase II) - Dewar... ...
GGTCTGGATGGTGTGGGCCGTGGCGTACAGCTCCCGCTGGACTCGCATGACCAGGCTCGTGCGGTCGGGGGAGAGGTGGAAGAGGAGCACGTCCGAGTCCGGAGGGTAGAAGCCCACGGTGGCGTCGTTGATAAGCACGGGGTCAGCGCCAGGGAAGGGACCACGTACCACGTACTCCTGGGCGAGCGGGTCCCATTGGTAGACGAAGACCTCTCCAGCCCTCTCGTACGCCATCACGAGGCGGGCGGCCTGGTCAAAGACGACGGCGATGTGCCGGATTTCGCCCACCGGGTGTGGGGGCTGTGGGAAGAGGCTTTCGTCCACAGGCACCCACGAGGAGCCGTCGCGTGCGAGCAGGACGAGTCGGTTGATACTCTCGTCAAGGTAGCCCACGTAGAGCTTGGAAAACAAGGTGCGGTACGACCCGTCCCCTGTGTCCCCGATGGCAATCGGCCCCCAAGCGAGCTGGACCTCAAAGAACTTCCAGTCGCCGTAGCGGACCGACTGCTTAAAGCGCATAGTCCACCGCCACCGTCAAGTACACCCGGTCATTAGCTGCCAGGTTGAGGATGGGATTCAGAGTCACCTTGAAGTGGCCTACTGCGAGGCTGGGCGACGCGATGCGGAGCTGCCCCACCTGCACCCCCCCTGTGGGAGCCTGCTGCGAGCGGTAGCGCTTGGACACCTGCGTCCCAGAGATGGTGGGGGCCTCGTCCCACGAAGTGTCTGGGGATACTACGAGGCTGCCGATAGCGTTGTGTAGGGCCAGCTGCTTGCCGCCGACACAGAGGAACTCGTCAATGGTGTCTGCGAGCTCCTGTGTGGCGGTAAATATGCCGCCTGTGGTGTTGAAGGTGCCGGCGCCTACGAGAGTAAGTGTGCTGGGAACTACGTCGTCAAGCGTGGCCTGCACCTGCACGGTGACCTGCACAGAGTGTCCGGCGCCGACTTCAACCCCTGGAGTGACCAAGTCACGCCACAGCAGCGTGTCGTCGGAGGCCAGGAGACCCACTTCGCGAATGGTGTTGGCTGCCGAGAGGGTGAAGGTTGCCGTACACTGGATTGTCAGCGTGTTCCCGGAGGCGGACTTGGCCTTGCTGGCGTTGGCGGTGGCAATCGGGGAGGCTAGCGACGTGTCGCTAGCGCTCGGCGTGGTCGTGCCACTCCCGATTGCCACCTTCGCCAGCAGGCTGCTGAGCTTCGTCGCTGTGGCCAGCTTGGGGATCGTCTGGTTGGTCCACATCCTCTACCTCCATTATACGCCCAGGGACGATCTGTATGCACGTGGTGACTGACAGCTTGACCTTCATTGCAACCCTCCTACGGCTTCCAGGGTCTTGCGGGCGCGCTCCATGCGCACCTGCACAAGTTCCTGTATGGCCTGTTCTAGTGCTGCGTTGTCGTCCTTGGCTATGGCGTCCCGGATGCGGCGGTTGAGGACGGTTACGCGGTCGGCGGTTTGCCGCTCCAGGCGCCTCAGGACCTGCCTCAGGGTAACCTCTCCAGTGAGGTCAATCTCGTAGCTGGGGAGCCCTAACTGCCTCATGATGACCTGCTGCGGGTCGGAGTTGAAGTACCTGGTGCTCAGTAGCTCCAGGAGCTCCTTGGTGTCGTCGTCCAGGGCGGCGGCGTTGTAGATGCGGCGGATGTCGCGGAAGGCGCCCGGCGTGAACTGCTGTGCAAGGAACGCAGCAGCGCCGGCGATGCGCTCTGGCGCAGTGGCGCCCGGGTGGAATATGCGGCCGTAGTAGGCTGCCGTCTGCGGAGTGGGCGTCCCGGGCTCAGGGTTGGCGGGGTGGAAGGCGTAGACGAGGTCCACCAACGGCCGGAGGACGCCGCCAAATACGGGCTCGGAAGCCAGACTGACCACCTGGGCGGGGCTGACGGCGCGCTGGAGCAGGAAGAAGTCCATAGGGACGAGGTAGTAGTGGCCCTCCTGCCCTGCGGGAATGACGATGGGCCTGAGGTCGGCGAACAGGCTGTGGGCAATCATCTGGCTGATGCGGTCCCGCTCCTCAGGGTCGGGCATTGTGGCTTGGTTGATAGCGTTGACGACGTGCTCGTACTTGGTCAGCGTGCCAGGGTTGTTGGCTGCGGCGCTGGCGACGCGCCCGATGGCGAAGTAGGTGAATGCCGGGAAGAGCGCCAGGCCCGAGCGCCTCAAGGCGTCAATGGCGGCACCTGTGGAGGTGTAGTCAAAGGCGGCGGTGTTGCTGATGTGCGCTGCGCGGAAGACGGCCTCACTCGGGTCTACGCCGGCCTTCAGGAGGTTGTCCTTCGCCCACAGGAACACAGAGGCGCGGGTGAGGTCCTCAAAGTACTGGAACCAGCCTAGGAAGCCGATGGGCGGCGTCCGAGCCAGCTTCTCCGCCAGCCGCTCGGCGTAGTCCAGGATGCCTTTAGGCTTGGCTGCCCAGGTGCTGATGACGGCGAACAGCTTGTCGTCAACGGTCTCCTGGACCTGCTTGGCCAGTGTGGCGTCGCCCAGGAAGTTCAGGATGTGTTCTGCGCCGGCGAGCTCTGGCGAGGACCCTTCACGGATGTGCTGCAGCAACACCCTGTGGGCCCGCGGCATGTAGCGTATGACCTCGGCGATGGGGATGCCAGCGGCGTCCAGGAGGATGAGGTTACCCACGGCGTTGCGCAGAGCGGTGGGCAGCGGCGAGAGGAACGCCTGGCGGACGATGTTGGTCAGGCGCGTCAGGGGACCCGACCGCATGCCCGGGGGCAGCATGGCAATCTTCAGGATTTCCCGTGCCGCCCATTTGGGGATGGCTTTGCCTGCGAGCGGCCCCCACACGTTGGCGGAGTTGGGCATCACTACGTAGTCCACGCCCTCGGCGACGAACTTCAGGGCCTCGCGGGGCTCCAGGATGGCGCCGGTCTCCTGCAGCAGCCTGTATATGCCCTCCAGGAAGGTCTGTGCGCGGACTGCGGCGCCGCCCCGGAGGCCGAGTTGCGCTAGAGCTGCGGTGGCGCCGACTACGGTGTCAATGGCCGCGATGTGCTGTGCCAGCGGCTTGCGCCGCAGGGCGTAGATGTGGTAGGTGGTTGGCCGCGACTTATTTATGCGGTCCAGACTCTCTTCCAGCAGTTGGTAGCTGGGGCTGAACTCCCGCAGCAACTCTGAGATGTCGTCGGTGATGCCCATTTGGCGGGCGAGCTCCGCCACGTCGCGGATGCGGACTACCCGTGCAGGTGAGGCGTCGGCCAGGGTCTCCACAAGGCTGGCCAAGTCGTCGCCAAACTTTTCGCGGATGCGTGCGACGTCGCCGGAGTTGACTATCACCACCGACTTGTTGCGGACGGCGTCCACAATCTCGGAGACGTCAAGGAACCGCCCTGTGGCGATGCGCAGCGGCCCTTGCATCAGGGCGTTGAGGTAGTCCGTCGGGTCCAGGGACCACAGGGTGTCCTTGGTGACCTCCTTCCAGATTTCCCGAAGCTTCTCGGCGCCGGCGTTGTTAGCGAATGCGGCTAGCGCCTCCTGTGGAGTGATGCCGGCGCGCTTGGCGGTCTCCTCCAGGTAGAGGGAGAACTCGGGGTAGCGGCTGAGCTCAAACCCTGTGGCTACTGCGGCCTTCCACCCGGAGACGGCGGCGCGGTCAAACGCCCAGATGAGCTCCTCTGCGGGGCGGCCGATCTCCTTTGCCAGGGCCTCAATCTTCTGGAGGTACTTCTGCCGCGTAGTGGACCCCTGCACGGCGCGGTCGGCCAGTTTGACCCAGGCGACTTCGCCAGAGGGCATTGTCTTGAGGACCTCCTCACGGAGCTCCGGAGGAAGCACCACCTCGCGCAGGAAGTTCCCTACGAGGTCGTCCAGGATGCGGTAGATGGGGCCTCGCTTGGGGTCTACGGCGCGCAGGGTGTCGTCAATCTCGGCGATGTGCGCCATGACGTAGTGGCGTAGCTGTTCCCCGTATCCGCGGGCTTCGCGCAGCAACCCCGGCCCCACCTGTGGGCTCCCCGTGAGCTCTTCTGGCAGGTTCCTGCCGCCCTCCAACACCGAGCGCCCCCAAGGGACGCGTCCGTGTGGGAAGAGGGCCTCTGCGAGTGTGGGCCGTAGGCTTTCAGGTTTCAGTCCCGCAATGGGTTGGATTTGTGTCCCACGGGTGTGCGGTAGCGGCACCGTGATGCTGTGCAGCACCGTCTCGGAGATGCTGCGTACGGCGTTGATTGGTCCGGGTGCGACGCTGCTGACGGCGCGGAAGAGCCCTGCCGGCGTGAGCGCCTCGGCGGCCTTCAGTCCCAACCCCCGAGCCCAGCCCACGAGGATGGTGGGGTCGGTGAACATCTCGGCGCCTAGCGTGGCCAGGAACCTCTGCCACGGTGGCAGGGTCTCTACGGAGATGCCGAACTTGGCGAGGATTTGCTCGCCGGTAATGTAGTCGGCGGGTGGCGTCCCAGTGAACGGCGCGCGGAGGAACTCTGGGAGCTTGCCCAGGCGTTCTCGCAGCCCCGGCCAGCCACCTGTGATGGCGCCTGCGACCAGCTGCTGTGGGATGGCCAGCGGCGCTATTATGGCCGATATCGTGGTGAGGAACTGATACTGCCGCGGCTGCAGAGGGTCCGGCTCCGGCGGCTCCGTCAGCTGCAAGTACTCCCGGTATGCCAGGTCTCCGAGCTCCTTGAGGTTCACTCCAACCTCCCCTCCTTCCGCAGTTCGTCAATGGCCCACCCGAAGCCGTTCTTCCGAAGCTCCGCTTCTGTAGCGCCATCTCCTTGTAGGAGGCTGAACACCCAAGCCTTGATTTGTGCCTTCTCAGTTCCCTTGAGCTCCGTGGGGGACTTACCCTGGTAGGGGCGCAGGTTGTTCCACAGCGCCGCCGTGACCGCAGCTGACGGCGCCGGAGGCGTTGGCCGGGGCTGGGGCCTGGGTTGCGACTGCGTCCGCGGTTGTGGCGCCGACTGCGGTTGCGGCTCTGGTTGTGGCTGCGTCCTCGTCGGGAATAGGCCCAGCTGCTGCATCACCACGGTGCCGATTGTGGAGAGGAGCTTGAGCTGCTCGTTGAGTTCGGTGTACTGCGCATAGAGGCCTCGGCACACGTCGCTGGCGTTGGGGCGCCAGATGTCCTCAATGACGCACTTCTCTGCCTTGGCTTGGGCCAGTACGGCATCGGCGGCCTCCTTCACCATCAGGCGCTGCTTACCTAGGAAGTCAAACACATCGTCTACGCTAATGCCGGCCCGTGCAGTATTGCTACCGGCCCGTGCAGTGGCTGCGGCGAGCGAGGACATGCGGTAGGCGTGTTCGCGGTCAAACAGGATGTTGACGCTGGAGAATATCTTGGCCCAGGTCTTGGCGTCTTCGGGCGACATCAGCCCTGAGCGGACCAGCTCCTTCTCAATGTCTGCTGGGTTGGTGTAGCGCTGTGCGGTGATGCGGTCTACGAGTTGGAGGAGGTTGTAGTACTTCTCGTCCCGACGCAGCTGGTCAAACATGCGCCCGATGTTCTGGGCATTTTGCCGAGAGATACCGTAGGCCTTGAGCACCTCCTCAGGGAGGATGTGCGCAGCCTTCTCGCCGCCGAGTTGCAGGTACTCAAACAGAGCTGCCCGCGCCTGCACCGGGGCCAACTTCCGCTTCAATCCTAGTTCCAGGTCCAGGAGGGCTTTGTTGAGGCGGTCCGTCTCTAAGGCGGTGGCTTCGCGTTCCCGGGTGATTTGCAGGATTTCTGTTTGGAGGCGCTCCTTTTCTGCGGCAAACGTCGCCTGCGCTTCGCGGATGACCGCCTCAGCTTCAGCTGCTCTGGCCTGCGCGTCGGCGGTCCTGATGCGGGCGCCTTCGGTAGCGGTGGCGACGCGGGCTTCGCTGCCCAGGATTACCGTCTGCCACTGCGCCTGCTCCACCTCGTAGGGCAGCAGGCTCTCAATGCGTTGGTTCTGCAGCTCCAGGCTGCGGTTGCGGAGTTTCTGCTCCTCCACCAGGAGAGGTGCGAGCTGCTGCGCCGTCTCCAGGTCTAAGCCCATACGCCGCAACTCTAGCTGGGCCTTCTGGATGTCCAGCTCCCCCCGCTGCAGCAGCTGGTCCAGCTGCTCAAGCTGCTTGTCCTGGATTTTGCCCTGGTTCTGGAGTTGCCGGACGCGTTCGGCGAAGGTTGTGTTCAGGAACCTGGCCTCCAACACGGCGATGTCGGCCTGTGCCTGTGCGCTACGGCTGGTGGCGGTGTTGGTGACCAGGGCGCTGTAGGACTCGGAGAGCAGTCCAGCGATGCTGGGGTCCTTCTGGAGTATCGCCTCGTACTGCTGCCGCAGCTGCTCGTCGCGCCACCTCTTGGGTGTCCACACGCCGCCCTCGTTGGACCACTCGGCGACGCCCATGGCCAAGCCCTTGGCGAGGGCCTGCCTCTCTTCTGTGGTCATGGCCTCCCAAGGCCTCTGCCGGATTTGCCCGAGCTGCGCCAGCGGTGCAAACACGTCCTTCGGGACGCCGATGGCCGTAGCAAGGGCGTCGGCAATCTGCTCCTTCACCTCCTGTGGCCGCGAGGGGTCCAGGAACACAGGCAGCAGCTGCGACGCCAAGGACCCCAGAAGGTTACGCCCTGCGACGAACCTCTGGGCCTCGGTGAGCGCTGGCAGCGCTTGCTGTAGCTGCGGCTGCAGTTGGCGCCACGTCTCTGCGGCGTCCTCGTCTGGGACTGCTACGACTTGCTCTATTTGGGCAAGCAGGCCCGCCAGCTGCTCCCGGTTAGGGCTATCTCCGGGGAGGTTGGCGAGGGCGGAGGCCAGCGTCTGGCGCCACTCGGCGGCGGTCTGCTTGATGTTCCTACCCTCTTGGCGGCGCTGCTCCAGCTCCTGGAGGGTGAGCTGAGCCGTCGCTGCGCCGTAGCCGCTGCCGACCTGAGCGAGTGCCCTGAGTACCTCTGCCAGCACGTTCATTTTGTGCCTCCGGACCTAGAGCGCTGGAGTTGCTGGACAGCGTAGTACTGGCCGATGCCCTGCAGCCAGGACAAGTCTATCGGCTGAGCGGCCATGTTGGCGTACAGCCCAGCCAGCTGCCCTAGTGTGCCGGTTGCAGCGCCGATTTGCTGCGTCTTCAGGTTGGCGATGGCTTCGGACAGCCTAGCCAGGATGTCCTGCAACGCCTGGGACTCTGCTGTGAGCTGGAAGGAGCTCCCGTAGAGCCCCCGCGCCGCAGCCAGGTTCCCCAGGATGCGTACGGCCTCCTGCGCCTGTGCTTGGGCGCCGCGCTTGAGGTCGGCGGTGCCGATGTCGCCGCGAAGTATCATCTCGGCGATTTCCCTCATCCTCTGCGCCTGGGCTTCTGCAGTGCGCCGAGCCTGTTCGCCCTGGTAGGCTTGAATGCCCGTCCCGGCGAGCCCGGCAAGGGCTGCTATGGTCACTGGGTCAAGCCCCATATCCACACCTCCGCGGCCTCTCCATATTTTACCCTCCGTGCGCCGAAATGTTCAAGGAGCCTGCGCGCGGCCTCGTTGTCGGGTTTGATGGTCATCTGGACCCAACCCCGAAGTTGTTTCTGGACGGCGCGGAGGGCGTTGACCACCCAAGGACCCCGTTCCCAAAAGTTGGCCGACAGCTCCTGCCCACCCTGTGGGAGCCGCGACAGCGTCACTACTCCGACGGGGCGGTTCTCGGCGTTGTACACCAGCCAGATGTGCGCGGGACGCCCTGGGGCTGCCGGACCTTGCCGCGGCAGCAGCGGTTGCAGCTTCTCCCACGCGTAGACGCGGTCGGCCTCAGGTGCCTGGTGGAACTCCACTAGTCTGGCCATCCTACAATCACCCCACTTCCAGTGCCCTCCAGTACCACGGCGTCTCCGGGGCGTAGGACTACCACAGGGGGGGTTGTAGGGGGAACGCCCTCACCCAGATATACGGTGACTCCGGAGGGCAAGTAGATTACCATGGGCCAACTCTGGTCGTTGACTACGCGTTGCTTGCCCTTGATTTCAAAGGACCTCAATTTCCCCAGCCTCACGGCGACCTCCTTGGTGGCCGCGCAGCGGGATGTAGTGGATTTCTATGGGCGGCCTGAGGTTTGCGTCCCCGCCGGCGATGGCTTCCGGAGGGATGCGCAGCCAGATGCGGATTTCCCGGCCAACTAGCCTGCCGAGGCGGAACTCCACCGTCCCCGGGCGCGGAGACCTCCCGCGGACCCACGGCCCCTGTGGGCGGTCGTCTGTGGCGAAGGCGGCCTCCAGGAGTTCCCCGGAGAGGTTGTTGGTGTAGAAGACTACGTGGTGGAACTGCTTTACTACGCTCGGTGTGCCGCAGTCAATGGGTGGCAGCTCTAGCGAGGCCTCTTCGTAGGGGCCTCCGGGGACCCAGGCGACATTCGCGGGGTGTATGGTGGGGGCGGCAGCGTAGGCGGGCAGTATGGCTGCAGATGTCAGCTCTTCAACTGTGGTCCAGCCGTTGCGTTTGGGGTCGTAGCGGAGGACGTCGGTGCCGACGCTGGCCAGAAGGGTGTCCGATGCGGCGTCGTAGGCTACCCAGCTTACGGGGCGACTCGGCGTCCACACCGGCAGGCTAACTTCCTGCACCTGCCCACCCTGGATGGCGAAGAGCCTCTGCTGCCAGATGGTGTAGACTACGCCGCCGACGACCACAGGGGGGTGGTAGGGGTGGTCACAACCCACAGGGGTGCCGAGGCGCTGCAGCTGCGTACTCTGCAACGAGACCAGGTCTCCGAACAACGCATAGGTCTCGGTGCGGGTAAAGATGTATAGTGCCTCCTGCGCAGAGGCCAGGCCAGTGACCTTTCCGGGCACTAACACCCAGTCGGCGTTGGAGGCCTGCGGCTCGCCCGGCGGGTGGAGCACTACGGCTTGGAACCCCTGCGGGAGGTCAATGCGGGTGGGCTTGCCGAAGGTCGTTGGGAACTCCGCCAAGTAGTTGGTGACCTCAACGTGGCGGTTGTTGTGTACTGCGGCCAGGTCGCACTCCATGGCGATGCGTATCGGAGTACCGACCATGGTGGGGTCTTCGTCTAGGGTCTCTGAGAAGGTGCCGCGCAGCGTCTTCAGCTTCGCCCAGAGCCCCGGAGCTTTGAAGACAAAGATGTCCACACCGCGGTCGTTTGGCCAGGTTGCGGATATTCTCAGCTTGCCGTTGGGGGTCTTGTCGTTGGGGATGTTGGCCAACGCCCACAGCTGCCTCCCTGCGGGGGTGTCTACCCAGAAGCGGAGGCCGATATGGCTGGCTGCGATGTTGCCGCCGCTCTCCCAAGACACCGCCACTCCTGCGGGGAGCTGTTCTGATGGCGTGTCCAGGACGACGATTTCGCCCAGGGTGCTGAGTACCTTGCCGTATATGCCGAGGGTGGCGGTCTCTGGGACTGTGGGGGCGTCGGGGTCGTTGGGGTCGCCGTAGACGGGGACGTAGAATACTGTGAGGCGAAGGAAGTCTACCTGTATGCCGGCGGTGCCCCAGCCGTCAATGTAGCCCCGAAAGAGCACTTGGGCGGTGTCCAGGTCGGCTCGCTGTACAGAGGCGAACCCCCACAGGTCGCCGTCGCCGCCGTAGCTCCACACCCCTGGGGTGAACCAGCGGCTGCCCGTCTTCTGGCGGGTTTCGGTGCCCAGCCGAATGCCTACGTAGAACTCCTTGACCTCATCAACGCCCCTGATGCCAACGTCAACTTTCAGCCCTGTGATGCGGATGTTGCTGGGCAGAGCACCCCAGTCAAACCCCGAGGCCTGTAGCTCGGCGGTCGGGCCGCCAATGTAGGTCCAGAGGACGCCCTTGCCCCCACTCTCGGCATAGGTGTCGTCCTGCGTCAGCGCTCCCGGGAGGTTGCTCCACCCGAACCCGTCGGACGATGCCGAAATCAGCTGTGGGTAGGCGGTGATGCTAGGCACCCACCTCACCCCCTGTGGCCGTGAACACGCTGCCCATAGAAGTGTTGACGACGACTACCTCTGCGGCTGAGCCGACAGAGCCGCTGAGGACGGTGAGTGTGCCGGCTACTGTACCGGCGGCAGCCGTCACTGTAGCAGCGGCTGCGGGCTGCGTGAACCCCCAGATGCCTGCACGCGGGACAATACGGAGTGCGCCGAACCCGACGGGCTCGGCGGCGTCACGAGAACCCCAGTAGAGGGAGCCGTCAGAATGCAACGTCAGGTCCAAGCCGTCGGTTCGGATTGGAGGCGCTGTCGGCGGGTTGCGCACTTCCCGGTGGCCGTACACCGTATAGCCCCCTAGGCGGTGTAGGGCCAGGTTGCGCAACGCCGCCGGGTTCAAGGAAACCCCAGGGGTTGGGTTCTTGGCCACCCCCTTGAGTTCCGACACCAGGAACACCTCCATATAGCACCTCCAGGCTCCTTTGCAGGACCATGCGCTGCAGCAACGCCGCGAGCTTCTTGATGAGGTCTTCTGGGACCGGCGTCGTTGGCATGACCTCCGGCGGCAGCCAGTGTAGCGGGCGTACTGGCTGCTCGGAGCGCAGCACCCCCTCTACGGCGTACCTGATGACCTTAGTAAAGTCCACTGTGTCTCCGCCTCCTCCCCAAGTAGGCGCGCAGGAAGCTGTTTTCGGTGTGCAGCCGTCCTGGAGCAACGCCTGCTGCCAACTGTCGCTTGGCCTGCTGGTAGAGGGTAAGATACTTGATGGCCTCCTGGGCTCCGCGGCTGTCCTTGACCTGGTCCCACAGGAGGTAGGCTGCGTAGGTCAGCAGGGGCCAGACGTAGTAGGTGAGGTCGGTGTCAGAGGCCGTCTCGGAGGTTTCGGGGTCCTGCAGGGTGAACGGGCAGTCCTCGTCGGCTACCATGGGCTTCGGCTTGGCAACGTAGTGGACGAGGTACTCCCGGGAGACTGCCTGTTTGGGGATTGGCCATATGGGCGCTGTGATGTTGCCGGGGTCGTATATGGCGGCGACCGGCGGGTCTGTGGTCTCCGGCAGGTCTAGCCACCCCGGGATGCGGATATTGGCCTCCTCCACGGTGAGGAGTTCCAGCCGCCGGGGCTCAGGCTCCCCGCGTACTAGGATGCTGAGAACCCGAGTCCCGGCGGCCTCGTCGGGGGGGCGGAAGGGGCCCGTTGCCGTGATGGACACCAGACGGCGCGGTATCCACAGGTCCCTGCTGACTACCAGCTGGGCGTCGTTGAGGGCGCGGTTGAGGTCGTCGGTGGTGAAGAACTCGTAGCCGGTGCCGTCGCCAACCTGGTCCTTGCCGAGCAGGCCCACTAGGCGTGAGCGCAGCTCGGCAAGGTTGTACTCGCAGGCGGCCATGGCTTAGGCGCGCGGGATGAAGAGGACCCTGCGGGCGTCCTTCCAGGTGAGGGCACCCTTCCACCAGATGCGGTGCTTGATGGCGTCGGGCTCCCTCTCCGTCCAGGTGTCAATCATGACGCCGGTGCGGTTGTACCAGACGAGGCTGTCGGGGTTGCCGGGGTCGCCGACGGCCACAGCGGTGAACCCGCGGAGGAAGGGCGTGGGGATGATGCGCTCCACCAAGCCCTGGTAGGGGTTGAGGACATTGGCGTTGGCAGAGGTGGGGTCCGCCGTGCTCAGCAGCAGCCGCCGCCAAGCGGGCTCGTCCTCCACGGGCACGTAGAGCCAGATGCGCTGGATGGCCGCAGGGAAGCCCTCGTCGGTGGGCACCCGACGGAAGTAGGAGTAGATTACGTCCAGGAGGGTGTACGAGGGACCAGCAGCCGCAGCAGCGAGGTTGCTGTAGGTGGCGCTAGTGCCTACGAGGTTGTGGGCGGTGTGCGCCAGCGGCTTGCGGTCCCAGCCGCCGATGCGGGAGGCATCTGCGGCGAAGTTGAAGATGTCCGCGGCGAGGAGGTCCCAAGTGCGCCGCATGGCGAGGGCCAACTCCGCAGCGGCCTGCCTCAGGGTGTTGTACTGGTCGTCGGCGGCCGCCTCCGCCGTGTAGGTGAACACGCCGCGCCAGGACGCGAAGCGCACCCTGAAGGGCTGGCCCACCTGGAAGGTCAGCGGCCGAGAAGGAGCTAGCTCCGACTCCGCCTTGGGGACCACCGACAGCCTAGAGCGGTACACGACCTCCACAAAGGGGCGGTCAACCGACTCCTTGTAGAAGGCCGCCCGCTCGTTGTCCTGGTACTCCTGCAGGGCCTGCACCGAGATGGCACGGAGCCCCGGCCTGTGCAAGAGTGCGTTGAATCCGCTAGTGACCACCTCACACCTCCACCGTAGCGACTACGAAGACGTTGGTGTCGCCGACCTGTGGCCGAGCCCAGTAAATCTTACCGCTGTCCAGGTAGGGCTGCCAGCCGTCGTGGATGGAGACGATGCGGAGGTAGCCCCCAGTGGATGCGGTGAGGTCCAGCGCAGCGCCGTCCGAGGTGGCCTTGAAGGCCGCCCCGATGTGGGAGGCGTTCAGCGCTGCGCCGCGGGCTTGGATGAGGATTGCATCGCCCCGCTGTAGCCGCACTACAGCCACAGAGGTCTTCTGGTTGTCGTCGGCGAACTCCGCCTCGTAGTAGGGGTCGTCGGCGGGCTCCAGCGTGAGGACGAGGTTAGTGGGAGTCGCCGGCAGGGCGACCAGTGTGGTCCCGCTCAGGCTCGCTAAACGGTACGCTGGGGGTTTGTGCGTGTTTAGCGTTGCCTGGAGCCCGACGGCGTGCCGGAGGACGGCTTCGTCCCCCAACAGCATAACCCTGTTCTCAGTCAGAAAGGTCGTTGGCATCTTCCACCTCCTTGTCTACCACGGAGCCCTCGCGGCGGGCTCCGATGGCGCTAACCCCCGTGAGGGAGCCGTGCAGCGCCGTGCGGAACTCCTCCAGGTCCAGTTCCACAAAGCGCTTCACCACCGCCTCGCGGCCGACGAGGAGCACTGCGTCGCCACCAGGAGTGGTGATGAGGTCGTACTCCTTGTCCACCTCAAAGGCCGGGATGTACATGAGCTTGTCGTCGGCCCGCGCCTTCTCGGGGTCGTCAGTAACCTTGATGCCGTCAATAGTTCCGCTGGAGCGGACGGGATACCAGCCCTGGGCCAGCTCCCGCCGGTAGATGTTGGCGAAGGGGCCGCCTAACCGTGGGTGTGCCACCCACTTGACGCGGTACCCCTTGGGGACGTAGTACACGTCCAGCGCCGTGTTGACCGCTCCGCGCCGCCTGTGGTATTCCGCTGCCAGGTCCATCAGCCCTCCCTCCAGACGAAGGTGTCCTCGGTGCTGTAGAACTCCTGGAAGGTCTCAGGAGTGAGTTCCGGGTAAATCTTCTTGGCCTCCTCGTAGAGTGGGGCGAGCTCCGCCGGCAGCCCACCCTGTGGTTGCGCCGCCTTCGTCACGCCTGGCCCCGCGAGCGGCTGCCTCTTGGCTCCCTTGCGCACCCACTGGGCGAAGTGGCGGTCGGCGATGACTTCGGCGGTGGTGCGCAGAGTAGCTATATCACGGGCGAGACCGGGGTCGTGGAGGACAAGTTGCCGCAACTCCCGGAGGACCTCCTCGCCGTATTGAGTGAAGTTGGGGTCGCGCATTCGCAGGTGCTTAGCAACGTCCTGGAGCAGGATTTCCGCCTGGGCCTGCAGCCGCACCGGCTCCGAGGCCTTACGCGCCTCCAACCTCGCCCGTGTGGCCACCAACTCCATGAAGGCTTCCCAGTCCTGCGGGTTCTCGCGGAGCTTGGCCTCCAACTCCTGCAGCCTAGCTTCGTCGGGGTCCACAGGTGGGGTAGCGGGCGTAGCCGCCGTCTGAGATTGGGCCTGCGCCATGGCGATGCCAAGCAGCGCCTGCTGCGCCTCAGGGGAGGACATCACAAACTTGATGACCTCCTCCAAGGAGAGCTTCGGCTGCTCCTCTGCCTGTTGCGGCTGGTCTTCAAAACTAATCTCCAGGTCGTCCATTCTTCACCTCCATCGCTTGGAGGACCCGGGTGCGCAGCTGCCGAATGGCTTTGGTAGCTCCGGCATAGGGCGCCACCGACTCGCCGGCCTCCGCAGCCTGCACAAGCCGCCGCTCGGCCTGCGCCAACTCCTCGGCTAGCCACGCCTCAAGCCTCCGCAGCACTCCCATTGGCAGCTCCTCCAACTTCATTATACTCCCTCACCTCCCGAGTTGGCACCGGCGCGGAGCTGCGCTGTGAGGGTCTGGAGCACTTCGTTGTCTACGCGGTCGGGGGGTTCGCCCAGGATGTCCTGGAAGTTGTAGATGTCCAGGGTCTCCAACAGCATGCGCAGTAGGTTGTAGATGCGGCGGTCCTGTGTCGCTGCGGGGAGAAGCTGTACCAGTGGCAGGAACTGACTGAGGGCCTGTGCGCGGAGCTGCTTCTCGGGGTAGGTGTCTCCGCCGTTGACCGCCCAGTCAACGTCCTCCCGAGCCACTGTAGGGATGTAGAGTTCTGTGGTGGCTACCGGCAAGTTGGCGACTATCTGGGCAGCGAGTTCTGGCGGCACGGCGAGGCCGTAGCGGAGCATGCGGTCAGCGAACTCGCGCGTACGCAGGTCCAGGTCGGCGTCGGGCACCTCCAGGTAGATGTCGTCGGCAGCGGAGGTCACCGCAACGAGACGGTCGCCGAACACGAAGCGGACCCCCTGCACTGTGCTGGTGAGGACCCTCCAGTAGACCTTGGCGAAGCGGTGTAGGTCCCAGGTGATGGAGCGCAGCATCCGCTTCAGCTTGGCGGTGCCTGCGGAGGCTACGACGCTAATCTCTGTGGCCGTGCGCGCGTAGCCGCGGCTGTCGGGCAGCCCCGGTACTTGGACATTGGCGAAGGAGGCCATCTCGGCGAAGCGGTCCATCAACTCCACAAACTGCACCGCTGCAGGGTTGAGCTGGAACTGCAGCACCTGGAAGTTCTCCGGAGTCACTGGGCCGTCGGCGAGGAAGACAGCACCTGGGGTTAGTTCGCCGTTGCGCAGTTGGTTGTACAGGCCTTCGTGCGAAGTCACGATGGGCGGTGAGAGCTTGAACTCCGCCTCGGCAACCAGGGAGTTCACTGCGGCATCAATGGCGTCTTGTAGCGGCTCCAGGACCTCTGCGAGGGACTCGCCGTAGTACCCGTGACGGCGGATTGCGCGGATGGGCACGTAAGGCGGATGTCCCAGCCCCAGTGGGTCTGGCTCCTGGCGCAGTGTGTGACCTTCTGCGGTGTACAGAACCCACAGGCGGCCTTGCCAGCGGACCCAGGACACCCAGACCTCAATGGGCTCCCAGTCGTGGCGGTTGCTGGTCACGGCGTTGACTGCCTCCTCGTCCAGTAGCCCCTCGGCGGCCTCGCTGCGCAGCTGCCACACCGGGACGTAGCGGCGCTCAAACACGTTGAGGTACTCCAGGCGGTCGGTGTTGCTGGGGTAGACGTAGATGTTCTCCAGGGGCACAAACACCGCCTGGACTTCGTACTCGCCGTTGCCGCGGTCTATCAGGTCCACCCGCAGGTGCCCGGTGCCGACATCAACAGCTTCGCCTAGTGCCCGCAGGATTTCGTAGATGGACCCCGTCCGCTCCAGCTCGTAGTTGAGGAGCTGCTCAAAGATGGTCGCTGCGCGGGCGGCTGCGGGGCCGCGAGGTTTGGCGACGAAGAAGGGCAGCCTGTCCAGGGTGTTGCTGAGGAGCGCCACAACGGCGTCGCGGCGCCCACGGATGGTGGGCATCGCCAGGTCGGGAGCCCCCTCGTAAGGGGCCTCCCGGCGAGCCTCCATGGCGATGATGCTGCGCCACTTGGGCAGCCGCTCGTCCAGGTTGGCCCGCTCACCCACTGCTAAGCTGCGCGCAGCCTCTGCGGTCTGTATCAGGTCCATACAACCCCCCTCCACTGCCTCCAGCTACGACGCCGCCGGTGTGTACCTTCCTCCTCCTCCCTGCCGGCGCCGTCGGGGTCCCGAAGGCGTTCTGCGACGGTCGTAGGTTTCCTTGGCGTCCCCGAGACCAGGTAGACCAGGGCGTCGTGCACGTCGGCCTCCGGCGGCTTGTCCTTGTCCAGGTCCTCCCAGGTGAGTGTGCGGAAGGTGTCTACGACGTGGGGTGCGCCGCTCCGCGACACGATGAGCCCAGGGGCTCCCACAGGGGTGGGTAGCAGCCGCTCCTTTATGATAGAGGTGCCCGTGTACTCCAGGTTAGGGCGCCCCCGAGCTAGGGTGAGCTTCATACCTGCCGGGAGGGTACTGCGCAGGACCTCCTGGAAGGCGTCAATGGCTGCGGCCCCTGAGGAGCGCTCCCGTTTCCACGCGTCGCGGTCCACGAACATACGCACCTCGGCGTGTCCGGCGTTGTAGTACTCAGCTAGGATGGCGGCTACTTTGCGGGCGACCTCCGTCAGCGGCTTGTTGGCGATTACCAGACTATGAGTCACGTTGAGGATGCCGTAGTGGTCCAGGTAGGAGAACACGAAGGCGCTGGGGTGGCGCTCGTGAATACCGACGTCGCCGCCCACGTACACGGGTGCCTCGCCCGGCAGGTCAATGTCAGCTACGGTGTGTACGGCGTACTCAAACTCGGGGAAGACCAGTCCTTGCCCCTTGATGTAGCCGCCGCTGAAGTACTTGTGCTGTGTGCTCTCGCTGGCCAGGGCGATGGCCTCAAAGTAGCTCTCTGGGAGGCTGAGGTTCTCGCGTGCGGTCCCCTCTAAGAGGAGGCGCCGCGCCGTCACCTCCAACTGTGGGTTGTGCACCAGGGTCTCGTACTGCCGGAAGCCGATCTGTTTGGCGTCCTTTCGGAAGCGGCGCCAAATCCAGTTCTCGCCCTTGTCCCAGTTTGCGGCGCCCTTGATGTAGTTGTACCCGACGACTTTGGGGTCGTCCTTGTGGGCAACCTTCTGCCGGGTGCGCAGCAGCGCCAAGTCCCAGGCATCCTCGGACACCGTCTCGGCCTGGTCCACGAAGATGCGGAAGAACTCGGAGGTCTTCAGGCGGTCCTCGGCTTCTGGGGTGTCCAAGCCGAACAGGTAGATGCGGCTTCCGTTGGCGGCGTAGATGACTTGGTCCTTGGCTACGTAGCGCAGGAAGGGGTTTCTGCCTTTGAAAGCGGGCTCCCAGAGGTCCAACACAATGGGGAGCAGTGAGTCGCGCAGGTTGGTGAAGGTGTCCCTCAGGAGGGCGAGCCGTGCGCCAGGGTAGTTGATGACCGACAGCATGAGGGCGTCCAGGAGGCCGCGCGTCTTGCCGATGCCGAAGTCGCCGATGAACATCACCTCGCGGTAGCCAGTCTCAAACTCGGGCTCGCCCGTGAGCACAAAGCGCACCCAGCGCTCGCGGATAGGACCTTCTGGGGCGGTTGCAACAATCTCACTCATCTTCCCACCCCATGCCTAAGTAGGAGGTGCCTATGAGCAACCCGCCGATACTTACGATGTAGCCTCCCGGCCAACTCTTTCGTGGCGGCAGTGCCGTTGCCCGCACCAGCGTAATGTCGGAGCTCACGGGGCGGACCTCGTCTATGCGCAGTGCGGTTCCTGGAAGAAGTGCAATCTCCTGCTGGTCGGCGAGGTACGGAATGCCCCCCAGGTGGGCGATGTCTACCACAGGGGTGTCGGGGTTGATAGTAACCTCAAGCTTTAGGTTTCCGAACCACTCCCAGTTGGGGTCACGACTGAGTGCCATCGGCGCCAGGTCGGTGTAGACGTTGCCGACCTCCAGCGGCACCTTAGGCCACTCGGTCCAACGGATGGCTGTGATGGGGCGCTTCGGCTTGACCGCCGCCTCCGAGAGCAGCCTTAGGGCCACTTTGTAGCTATCTGGCGACTGCGCCAGAGCCTCAGCAAAGGCGCCGGCGTCATGGCGGTAGGTGTCGGCTAGGGCTACGGCAAGATCTCGGACGTTTCCGGCGAACTGCCCGCCCTGCCAGGCAGCCGCGGTGTAGTGGATGAACATTCTGACGCCGCCGTTGATTTGTCCCAGCTTTTTCAGGGTGTCTTGAGCTATTTCTGTGGGGTCTCTGAAGAAGGGCTCGGGAAGGTCCCAAACCACATCTACGCCCAAGAGCTCTGCGGCCGCCTCGTAATCGTCCTCATCTGTGAGCTCCTTGTAGTAGCTCCACAGGCGGTTGTGGTGCCTCTCGTTACTGCGGGCGAAGGCGGCAAAGACCGCCGGGGTCGGGTCGCCTGCGGTGGGCTTCCAAAGAGTCATGGGCCCAAACATCAGGCGCTCCTCGGGCTTGTAGGTGTACCACTGGCCGTCTGCGGCTACGACGCCCACAGTGCGGGGGTAATAACGGTCGCGGACGACGGCGCGCAGTCCCAAGCCGTGCTTGAAGAGGGTTACGGTGCCCTCGCCTCCGAAAATCTTCCGGCTGCCCGCTATGGCCCACTTTGGCGGATTGACGGCAAAGTCAGCCTCGGGGAGGTCTGGGATGTTCGGAATATCGTGGCCGTTGACGCGGAAGCCCCGGGTGGTAATGAGCGGGACTTGCAGCCCCTCAGGGAGCGCCAGCGATAGCTTGCGGGTGTTGAGTAGCACCTTCCCTAGGGTGCGGAACTCCCCGGGACCCGGAGCAAACACCGACGCTGCGAGGCCTACCCACCCAGGGAGCCCCCAGGCCTCGGCGGTCCGCACGAGGTCGGTTAGGGGCTCCGGCTTCGCACCCCACTGGAAGTACTTGCTGAACTCTCTGAAGTAGGCGCCCAGAGCTTCCTTGGGGTTTGGGTGGAGCAATGCGGCAGCGAGGTCCTCAACGGCCTGAAGTGGCTTCGTCACCTCGCCCAGGACCTCCCACAAGTTCATCCGACACCTCCTTGAGTCCGGCGTACAGGGTGCCTAGAGCCAGCAGCACCTCATAGGGAGTGAAGCGCGGCAGCGCCTCACCCGAAATCCGGTGGTATTTGGGGTCCGAACCCATCTCTAGGACCCTTACTGGCGTTGCAGGGAAAAGCACAACCTCGGCCTCGTCAATGGTGCTGCGCCGCACAGCCTCAGCGACGTAGCCATAGGCACCATTGGGGCGCACTCTGATGACTACGTTGCCCTCCCACCCAAAGTTTGGGTTGTACGAATATGAAGACAACCCGCCGTCGGCGAAGCGCACTCCGGGGCGTACCATCTGAAATGTGGGGCGCGAAAAGGTGTAGCGCACCAACTCCAACTCTGTCGGGAGCTTTATGAACAGGTTCCTAAACGCGGGGTGTGCGATAATCTTCGGAACCTCAGGCCACTTTCCGGGGTCGCGTGCCGCTTCGCGCATAGCTGCATTTATGCCTACGTAGGCGTAGCCCGTATACGCGCGCATGAACCCTAAGGTGACGATGCCCTCGGCGCCGTAGGCGGTGAGTACTCGGTGGATGGCTTCTCGCTGCTTACGTATTGCCGACTCCACAGTACGCCACAGGTTTTTGCCCGAGCGCCTTGTGAGAAGCTCCCACCCGCTTTTGTCCACGAAAAGCTCTTTGAGGTCGTCCGTCCGCGGCCCCTTGTAAAACTCCAACAATGCCCGCGCGCCGTACTGTAGTGTTGACCACCTCACCCCCCGCGGTATCAGCGCCTGTACGGTGTAGCCGACATCCTTCTCAAGGAGTTTGGCGAACCCCAGCGGAGTTTCGGCGTATTCGGTGAGGTCTTCGGGGACTGCAGCGACGAAGTCCTGCAGCGTTGTGTAGATGTTTAGGTACGGACCCTCCCGGTGCACCGGCGGCACATATAGGACGAGGTGTGGATAGAGCGCCACCTCTCGGTCCAGGAATGCGGTACCCACGTTGATGAGTTGCGTATCGTCAACCCTTTTGTAGTTTTCGGGAGGCGGCCCCGGAGTTTCGGGCAGTACCCGGTCGCGGTACTTCAGGGGCAGAAACTCCACAAAGGTGCTTCCAATACCCGGCGGGATTTTGTAGGCAACCTTCTCAGTATCGTCGGCCAGCCACCGGACGCCGCTACGACCCTCTCGGAATACGCGAAATGCGCGGGCCTCCCCTGGACCGGGAAGCCAAAAGCTTAGGATGCCGGCAGCCAGCGGAGCGAGTTCGCTGCCGGTAACTCTGGCGACGGCCTTCTCCAAAAGCCACTCCGGTGCTTCGCCCCCCGGAAGGTATTTGGGCAGATTTCTGAGGAGCTCAGGTGCCAAATCCGGCGCCAGGAGCGCCGCCACCGCGTCGTCCACCAGCTGCAGCGGCTCCAACCACGATAGGACCTTATCAAGGAGACTCATGTGCCCTCCTCGGGTAGAGCAGTAGCTTCCTCATCCTCAACTCTGCCGGCAGCAGCGCCCGCACTATCTCCTCGTCTGGCGTATTCGGGGGGAGCCCAAGTTGACGGAGCGCCCAGAGCCGGGTTTTCATCCGGCGCTCTGCCACCTCCCAGAGCCACTGTTCGGGCTGTATCGGCGGGAGCAGCATAGGTCAACACCACCCTGAAGGTCTGTTCCGTCTCTTGCCTGGCCACCACAGGGCGTAGGGTGTCTGTCTGCTGTGCCAGGAACTTGAGCGCTGCTACGCGCTCGCCCAGACGCCCGCGGCCCTCCTCCACCTCCCGCATAATCTTGTCCAGAGCCTGCACCAGGCGGCCGGGGTTCAGGACGCTGCGAGTCAGTGCGTGGGTGAGTTTCTGGAAGAAGTCGGCATCCAACTGCAGCGCTGCAGCCTCAGCGACGCTAATCCCCAAATACGACGCCAGCTCTCGTGGGTGCGCTGCATACATCTTCGGGTTGGCCACGAGCTTGGCGATGTACTCCTCCACAGGGTTGGTGTAGTTGCTCAGCTCTTGAAGCTGCATCTAATCCTATTATAGCGTTGACTTGTCCGCGAGGCACGTGTTATAATGATAATGGAGGTGAAGCATGAGGGAGCTCAACCGCCGTACCACCTACGCCATCCTCATAGACCCCGACCTCCGTGACCGCCTGAGAGTGTTCGCGGCTCGGCATCGGCGCAAGGTCTATGAGGTGCTTGAGGAGGCGTTGGAGCGCTTCCTGGCGGAGGCCGAAGATGGCGCTAACGCAGTTGTGGAGGATACGCAACTGGCCGCTCCTGCCGGCCAAGGATAAGGTCCCCTACGACCCAGCCACCCTAGCCAAGAAGGCGGGGTGGGCCCATTTTCGGCGCCCGCTCACCGAGGACGAGTGGCGGGAACTGGAGCAGTTGCTCCGTTCCGACGAGGGGTGGCAGGTAGGGGTGGTGTGCGGCCACAACATTGTGGCCCTGGACATTGACCAGGAAGAGCTTCCAGACCTTCCGGGATTGGAGGTGAACTGCTGGACACATAGGACACCGCGGGGAGGCTGGCACTTCGTCTACGAGCGACCGCCCCACCCTGTGGGAACCACGCGCCGTGGGCCGTTTGAGGTGAAAGCCGAAGGCGGCTTCCTAATCATCCCGCCGTCGCCAGGGTACGAGGGTGTGTGCGAGGAGTGGCCGGCCTTAGAGCCGCTGCCGCGGTGGCCATTCCACAGGTTGTTTGAGTTGCCGCCGGAGGCTATCAACCTGTGGGCACTCAAACCCCTGCCCGGGCAGAAGGACACCACACTCTCGGGGTTTGACTACCGCCTGGCTCTGGTTGCCCTGTACGCTGGGTGGTCAGCTCCTGAGGTGGTGCAGCTACTCCAGGCCTTCCGCAAAGTCCACAAAGCGCCGGAAAGCGACGCCTACTTCACCCGCACCGTCCAGAAGGCCCTGGTAGAGGCCCGCACACAGAAGCGGCGCGACCGCGTCCTCCCGGCGGAGGCTGCAAGTGAGTTCCTAGAGGAAGAGGGCAAGTACTGGCTGTACTCTCCGTTGCGCGGCGTGTTCTTCAAGTACGGCTTCGGCTACTGGAAGCCAGTGATGCCCTCCGACCTGCGACACTACTTGCGTAAGGTGCTGCCGCACCGTACGGAGCTGCAGAGGACCTCATTCGCCAACGAGGTTATTGACAACATCATCACCCACTTCGTAAACAACCGCGAAGACGCCGACGAGCGCCTGGAGGAGGCCCTCTACGAGCCCAAGGTCATCGTGTTCAAGGACAAGACACTGGATCTGGACACAATGACCTTCCGGCAGCACTCCCCCGACGACTACGCCCAGATACGCATCCCACACCCAGCGCCCACAGAGGAGCCCAAGAGTACCCTGTGGCGGGAACTGCTGGCCGAGTGGGTGTCCGAGGACGTCGCTGCATACCTGCAGCAGTGGGCCGGGTACCTGATGGTACCCGACACGTCGCTGCAGGCTATGCTGGTGCTCTACGGCGTAGGCGCCAACGGGAAATCTCTGTTCCTCTACGGCATTGAGAAGCTTCTGGGCGAGGACAACCTTGCCCACGTCCCGCTGGACCGCTTCGGCGAGCGCTTTGAGTTGGCTTTCCTGCAGTACAAACTCGCAAACATCTTCGCTGACCTGGACACCCGCTACATTGAACGGACGGGGACCATAAAGGCCTTCGTAGCCGGCGACAAGGTGCGGGCGGAGTACAAGGGCGGCATCGTGTTCTACTACCGACCTATCACTCGCCTTGTTTTTTCTACTAACGAGCTGCCCCACGCAAGCGACATCAGCCCTGGGTGGTACGACCGCTTCCGCATTGTGCCGTTTACTCGGAGGTTCCAGCGCGACCCCGACGCCAACGCGCGGCTCCGAGCTGCCATTGACGCCGCCGTCGCTTCGGGCGAGGTCGTCTGGTGGGCCCTAGAGGGACTCCGCGCACTGCGGCAGTACGGCTGGCGGGAGTCCGTGGAGGAGCTCCGGCAGGCCAGAAACCTCTTCATCGCCGAGACCAACTCCATAGTCGCCTTCCTGGAGGAGATTACCACAGGGGGTGTAGCCACAGTAGTCAGTACCACGGGGCTCTATACGGCGTACACTGTGTGGGCAGCAGCTAACGGCCTCAGGCCGGTTGCCAAGAGGCGGTTTTTGGCCGCCCTACGGGAGCAAGGCTACGAGATTATCCCCGGAGCGTGGTGCCGCGACGCAGGGCGGTCCACTTCGGGGGTGCGGATTGAACTAGACCTCGCTCAGGCCGCAAGCTACGGGTTGATAGTTGCGGCCTCTTCGCAGACCTGAGTATAATAGAAGGCGGAAAGGAGGTGAGAGCATGGCACGCGGCGAACGGGCAAAGCGCATCCGCGAGATGTACCTCAACGGGATGCGGCCTTCTGAGATTGCCCGCGAGATGGGGATTACCCCCCAGGCGGTGCATGCGGCGCTGCGGCCGCTGCGCAAGAAGCAGCAGGCTGCCCCCGCCCAGGAGGCCCCGCAAGAGGAAATGGCCGTGCCGCTGGAGTAGGCGGCAACTCTGGGGGTCCGCTTGGACCCCCAGAGGATTTTTAGACCATGAGAGTGCTAGCGATTGATCCAGGCGAGACCACAGGGGTGGCTGTAGTAGAGTACCAGGACCGCAAGGTGCGCGTAGTGCATGTAGAGGCGGCAATGGTTTCGGCGGCTTCGGCCTTTGCGTGGTTGGAGGGGCTTGATGCGACGTTTGCCCCCACTGTGGTAGTGGCTGAGGACTACCGGGTGTACCGGCACCGAGTGCGACAGCACATCAACTCGGACTTGGCCACCCCACGACTCATCGGCGCTATAGAGGCGTGGTGCGGTTGGCGTAAGAAGCCTCTGCGGTTCCAGATGGCCTCGGAGGCCAAAGCCTTCTTCACCGACCGCCGCCTCCGTGCGATGAACCTCTACCTCAGCAACAAACACGTCCGCGACGCCCTGCGGCACGCACTACACTACCTGAAGTTTCGCGGAGGCGCCAATGGAGCTGTTTGAGCACCAGAAAGAGGCCGTAAAGCACCTGGTGGAGAAGCGCCGCGCCTATTTGGGGGACACACGTGGTGCGGGAAAGACCATATCGGCCTTGGCTGCGGCACGTGAGGTTGGTCGCCCGACGCTGGTGGTGGCACCAAAGGCGGTGTTAGGCATGTGGCAAGAGGCTGCGCGCAGCTGGGCTCCGGAAGTACCGGTGTACGTCGTCAACTACGAGCGCCTGCTGCGTGAGGACCCACCCCCGTACGAGGTGCTCATATTTGACGAGGCCCACAGGCTGCGGAACCGCAAGACCAAGACGTGGCGTCGTGCTACGGAGCTCAGCCGTCGGGCGCAGTATGTGTGGCTCCTGAGCGGGACGCCTGTGGTGAACAATCCCACCGACCTATTTGCCCAGTTCATGGTCATGGACCCAAGGACCTTCCGCGGGTTTTGGCCGCTGGTGTACCAGTGGGTGCACACCTACGAGGACCTCTGGGGCATCAAGTTTGGTGGGCTGAAGGACCCTGAGGGGTTCCGCAAGTGGGCGTCGCAGTGGATGCTGCGACGGACTAGCTTCCCAGGCCGCCCGGTGAAGCAGCGCATCCGACTGCCTGTGGGCTACGACCTGAAACTCTACACCGACATGTTTGTGGACTGGGTCCTGAACACCCCACAGGGGGAAGTAGCAGCGCCCTCTGCGCTGGCCCGACTGACCCGCCTGCGCCAGCTTTTGGTGAGTCCGGCGCTCCTGGGGTATCCACAGTTGGGAGAAGCAGTAGAAGCGGCTCTAGATTTGGCTCAGGATGCCAAGGTGGTCTTTTTTAGTCCCTTCGCACAGGTGGCCGACATCCTGCAGCGGCGCATAGGGAACTTGGTGGTCATCCGGGGTGGGCTACCGGCACACCAACTGAGATACCGCGTGGAGAAGGCCAACTACGAAAATGTGCCCGCCTTCGTCACCCTAGGGATGGCTGAAGGCTTCTCTCTGTGGACGTACGACGCTGGGGTCTTCCTGGGCTTTGGCTGGACGCCGGCGGCCCACGAACAAGCCGAAGACCGCATCGCCCGGCCGCCCCGACCGCAAGACCGCCCCGCGCCCATGTACTACGTAGTGCACCCCGGGACGATTGACGAGCACATCCTGGACATCCTGGACCAAAAGACCACTTGGGACGCAGTCCTAGGGGGCTTACAAAAGGAGTTTTTGAGCAGTTATAATGAAAGAGGGTGAGAAAGATGATAGAGTTGTCGGCAAGCTCAGTAGCGCAGTACCTGGGTTGCAGGAGGAGGTTCAGGTGGTCGCAGATTTGGCAGCCCCCAGCAATCCACACCCCTGTGGCGCTGTGGTTCGGGAGGGCTGCGCACCGCGGGTTTGAGCTCATGTTGCAGGGTGCCTCTGCGGCGGACGCGTGGCGTCAGGCCGAGCGGGAAGAGTGGGGTAGCTTCCCCGGAACTCCGGAGGCCGAAGAGGCTCGCAGCTTGGGGCCACAAGTTCTGAACTACCTGTGGGAGTACCTGCAGGAGTACCTGTCGGAGCTGGAGTTCTGCTACTCCGAGACGCCCTTCAGGTTCCAGCTGCGTGAGGGCGTCGTCTTCTCGGGGCGCTTTGACGCCATTGCCAAGCACCCCGATGGCATCTACGTTGTGGACCTCAAGTTTATGGCGCAGTTCCGCGGCGGCTGGGACAGAGACCCGCAAATGACGGCCTACTACTGGGCGGCCCGCAAGGTCTACGGAGACAAGTTGGCTGGGGTGTTGGTGCTGCAGGTGAAGAAAAAGCTCCCCGACCCGCCGGCAATCCGTGCAGACGGTCACATCAGCACCAACCGGTGGCAGCAGCGTACGTCCTATCTCGTAGCAAGGCGAGTGGTGAGGGAGACCTACGAGGTGGACGTACCCCTAGCAGTACGGGAGTGGCTGTACTGGCTTCGCGAGCAGCCCGACCCTGTGGTGCGGCCGGAGTATCTGTGGCGGTCGCTGGGGCAGCTGCAGTCCTGGGAGCGGTACATGACTGCCATCGCAGAGGAGATTGCCTCGCCGACCACATTTTGGTATCCCAACCCAGGATGGCACTGCTCTACGTGCCCATTCTCTGGACCCTGCTTGGCGCTAGACGACGGCGACGAGGAGGCGGCAATGGAGATGCTGGAGAGCTACGTGAGGGTGGAGGTGTAACATGCCACTTACGGTGACCAAGCCAACGACGGAGAGGTTCCTGAAAATCCTCATCTACGGCGACTACGGTGTGGGGAAGACTCACCTGGCGGGCAGCGCAGCCGAGGCGCCGGAGATGCGCGACGTGCTGTACGTGGACGTTGAAGCCGGCGCCCTCACGCTAGCGCGCCTCGGCTGGGACATTGATGTCGTCCGCGTGCAAAAGTACCCGGAGTTCAACACCATCTACAACTTCCTCCGGGCACACACTTCGGCGCCCGAAGAGAAGTTGCCAGAAATCAACGCCAAGATTGGTGCTGCGCCCACTCGGAGGTATCGTACTCTGGTGGTGGACAGCATCACAGAAATCCAGAAGTTGGCTATGTACCACATCCTGGGCGTAATGCCGGACAAGGCGCAGCTGGACGTGCCCCCAGACGCTCCGGAGTTCAAGGAGTGGGGGCAGTCCGCAGAGATGATGCGCCTTCTCATCAGGGCGCTTCGCGAGCTGCCTATGCACGTAATCCTCGTTGCGGCAGCGCAGGAGCGTGAGGACGAGAAGAAGCGCCTCCGGTACCTGCCTGCGCTGCCGGGCAAACTCGCCTACGAGGTCCAAGGGTTGGTGGACGTCGTAGGCTTCCTGACCATGGGCCGCGCCGCCGAGGGTAAGCTTGTCCGCAGGCTCTGGCTCCAGCCTGGGGACAACTTCTCGGCGAAGGACCGTTACTGGGGTGGAAATCCCCCGATGATTGAGGAGCCGACCATGACCAAACTGCTCAGGAGGTGAGCGCATGAACCCGAACTTTGAGGACTTTGAGATTGACCTGACCCAGGTGAGCGAGCTTACTCTGGCGCCTGTACCGCCCGGCATCTACAACGCCAGGATTGACGACGCTGAGTTCCGCACGTCCCAGAACAACAACCCGGTGCTTAGCGTCGCCTTTGAGGTGGAGACCGACGAGGGCCGCCGCAAGGTGTTCGCCAACTTCGTGCTCAACAACGACATCGGCCTCGTCCGGCTCAAGAAGCTGCTCAGCGTCGTCGCTCCGGAGCTGCTGACCAGCTTCCGGCCTGCCGAGGCGGCTGCGGAGCTCATCGGCCGCGAAGCGCGCATCCGTATACGGCACCGCCGCGGTCGGGACGGTGAGCTTCGCGCTGAGGTACAAGACGTGCTGCCCAAAGAGTTAGAGTTCTAGCGGGCTGTGGAGGGGGAGTGCGCGGCCTCCCCCTCCCCACTTTCTGGAGACTTGAAAAGCAAAAAGAACGGCGTTATAATGATTTTGTGAAGAGAGAGGAGGTGAGTACAATGACGGAGCATCAGCGCGAGTTGGTGTTGGAAGTCCTGAAAGGCATGCCAGGATACATGACCTACTCGGGGCGCTTCATGGCAGTCACCGGGGACTCCGCACTTGAGGTCATGGCAGACATCGTAAAGGAGCCGGAGCTTGAACTGGACTGCATCTACTGGCTGCTGCGGCACGCCCGCACGGACGGCTACGGCCTGGGCGAGGTGGTGTACTGGCCGGAGCTGGAAGTGGAGCCCGAGGAGGAAGACCCCGAAGTGGAGGCCTAGGGGAGGTGGTTATGTGGATGCTCATCGGAAACCGGCTGCTACTAGAAAAAGAACACGACGAGCGCCGCCGCGGGAACATCGTCATCCCAGAGACGGCCTACGACTCGGCGCGGTACATCATCGCCGCCGTGGGTACGGGGGATGAGGTCAGGCGCTTCCGTGTCGGACAGCGGGTTGTGTGCGTGCGCCCGCTTCGGGACGTGGACGAAGTAGTGCTGGACGGCAAGACCTACTACCTTGCCGACTATCGGGACATCTTGGCTGTGGAGGTGGAGGATGAAGGCAGTCGCGTTGCTTAGTGGCGGGTTGGACTCTACGGTACTGGCAAGCTACCTCAAGGCGGTGGGCTACGACGTTGAGGCCCTGACCATTCTTTACGGGCAGCGGCACGCAAGGGAGGTTGAAGCTGCAGCTGCCGTGGCAGCAAACTTGGGGGTTCCCCACAGGGTGGTGGAGCTGCCTGTGGGCCAACTCCTTCGCTCCACCCTCACGGGCCACGGCGAGGTTCCCGCAGGGACCTACAAAGAGGCCATCGCGAGCACCGTCGTTCCGGCGCGCAACGCCATCCTCCTAAGCGTCGCCTACGGCTACGCAGTGAGCATCGGCGCCGACCTGGTTGCGTACGCGGCACACGCTACCGACGGCCCGCACTACCCCGACACCACACCGGAGTTCGTAGCCAAGATGAGCGCCGCCTTGCAGGAAGGCACAGGCACCAAAGTCCGCATTGAGGCGCCATTTGTGTGCCTACAGAAATACCAGATTGTAAAGCTGGGAGCCGCCCTAGGCGCCCCCCTGGAAATCACCTGGAGCTGCTACCGCGGCGGCGACAAGCACTGTGGTGTGTGCCCGACGTGTGTAGAGCGGAAGAAGGCGTTCCAGCTTGCCGGGGTTCCCGACCCCACAGTGTGGGAGGTGTAACATGAGGATGTACCAGATTGTGAAGCGTCTCGGCCCATACCCGTTCGCGCACCGCCAATGGCGGCACAAGGGGCACTGCAGACTCATCCACGGGCACAACTGGCGCTTTGACATCTGCATCGCCGGCCCGCTGGACGAGCAGGGGTTCGTGTACGACTTCGGGCACTTCAAGAAGCTCCGGCAGGTGCTGACGGAGCTCTTTGACCACACCCTGGTGCTGTCCGAGGACGACCCCGAGCTGGACCGCTTTAGGAAGCTTGCCGAAGACGGCCTCGCCAAGCTCGTCGTCCTGCCGGGCACCTCGGCAGAGGATTTGGCCGCCTACATCGGCCAGCTTGCACAACAGCACCTAGAGAACCTGGGCGAGGCGCGCATCGCATGGGTGCGCGTGTGGGAGGACGAAAACGATGCAGCGGTATCCTATCTATGAACACTTCTACAGCTTCCAGGGCGAGGGCGTGCACATGGGGCGTGCGGCGTACTTCGTACGACTGCACGGCTGCGACGTGCACTGCCCCTGGTGCGACAGCGCCGGCACCTGGCACAAGGACTGGCGTCCGGACTCTGTAGCGATGATGACCGCCGAGGAGGTCGCCGCCCTCGTGGACCCCGCCGCAGAGTTCGTCGTCATCACCGGGGGCGAGCCGCTGCTCTACCCCCTGAAGCCCCTGGTACAGGCCATCAACAAGCCCATCCACGTAGAGACTGCGGGGCACCGTAAGCCGGACTGTAAGGTGGACTGGCTTACGGTGTCCCCCAAACTTTATTACCGCAAGCCGAACCCCATCACCATGGAGCAGGCCTCAGAGTACAAGTTCATCATAGACTCCGAGGAGGCCCTAGACAAGCTGTGGCAACTGACTGCACCCTACTACAACGGGGCACCTATCTGGCTACACCCGGAGTGGAGTCAGCGTAGTAACCCGGACATCCTGCGCCTCATCGTCGCAGCCGTCAAGCACCCGCCGTACCCTGCGAAGTTTCGTGCAGGGTGGCAGCTACACAAGCTTTACATGGCCGATAACCTGGACCCCAACGCGCGGCGCGAAGCCGTCCCCCTCGGAGGTGACCCGTGGAAAGGGATGCCCTTCTAGCTGTCAGGACCCTCTTGGAGTACATCGGCGAAGACCCCGACCGCCCTGGGCTGCAGGAGACGCCTGCACGGGTCGTCAAGGCCCTAAGGGAAATCTGCAGCGGCTACTCGACGGTCGTTGAGGAGCTCGTCAAGACCTTCCCCAACGGGGACGACGACGGCGCCCTAGAGACCGCCAAGTACAACGGCATCGTCCTACTTCGGGACATTGACTACTACTCCATGTGTGAACACCACATGCTGCCCTTCTTCGGTAAAGCACATGTTGCGTACATCCCGGGAGAGGACGGCCGCGTCATCGGTGTGTCCAAACTCGCCCGCATCGTGGACGCCTTCGCCAGGCGTCTGCAGGTGCAGGAGCGCATGACGGCGCAAATCGCCGACGCCCTGGAGCGGCTACTGAAGCCGAAGGGCGTCCTAGTGGTGGTAGAGGGCCAGCACCTGTGCATGCTGATGCGCGGCGTGCGGAAGGCCAACTCTGTAATGGTCACTAGCGAGGTGCGCGGGCTGTTCCTGCAGAGGCTCAAGGCCAAGGAAGAGGTGCTGCAGCTGTTGCTGCGGAGGTAGGTATGATTATCATCGTCGGCCCAGACGGCGCGGGCAAGACTACACTGGCCCACAAGCTGGCCCAAAGGTTGCCTTTAGAAGTTCGGCGGCCCCCACAGGCGGAGAGGCGGGAAACCCGGAACTACAAGGGCGTCAAGGAGTTCGTGGAGGAGGTCATCGCGGAGTTCCCCAAGTACCAGAGCGTGGTGTGGGACAGGTTCCCAATCCCAGACCACTTCATATACGCCGGCATCCTGCCCAAGAAACCCGACCCACAGAAGGCCTTCCGTAACACCTGGAAGAAGCTGCAACGACTTGAGGACCGGCTGGCGGAACTGCCGATACTGGTCGTCGTCCCGACGGCGCCTCTGGAGGTCCTGTTGGCACGCCACAAGGACCCTGAGGTCGCTGCCGACGACCTGAAGGTCCTCGTGGAGCGGTACCGCCTCTGGCACGCCTTGACGCCCATGACGACCATGTGGGTGGAAACAGACAATGTGTCGCACGCAGTTGAGGAGGTGGTAGAATGGTACAACTTGCACCCATAATCCCTCCGAAGTTGGTGCCACACCTGCGCAAGGAGGTCCAGGACTACAACTTCGTCATCGCCACCAAACACCCTGTGGAACTCGTGCAGGAGTACTACACCGGCATCGTCATCGTGGACAACGGCGCCTACGAGGACGGGACCTCAGCCGACCCCGAAATGTTGGCCGACTACGCCGCAGCCATCGTGGGCAACGGCCGTGAAGTCGTAGTAGCCGTCCCGGACGTCATCGCCGACGCCGAGGGCACAGTTCTGGCGGCCACAAAAGCCATTCCCTACCTCAGGCGTACAGGGGCGAAGCTGCTTGGCATCCCACAGGGGGTGACGCAGCAGGAGGTCCTAGAGTGTGCTCGGAGGCTCTACATCCTGGGTGTGGACTGGTTTGGAGTACCTAAGCACTTGCGGCGGCGCCTGGGGACTCGGGTCTACATCACTCGGGCGCTCGCACAGGCGTTCCGGATGCCGATACACCTGCTAGGGTTCAGCGACGTCATTGCCGACGACCTGGCCTCCCTGAGGTGGCCCTACGTGACGGGGATAGACTCGGCCACCCCTGTGTGGGCCGGCGCTACAGGCGGCTTCATCCATCTGAACAAGGAGTCCGGCCACCGGCCGATAGACTTCTGGGAGTGGAGCGCCGAGGAGGTGCCCCTTGAGCAGGTCCGAGAATACATCCGGAACTTCAGTGAACTTGTGCGCGCAGTGCTCTAACCGCGTCCCGCCGTTTGGCCGCTACAAGCTGCCCATCGTGTTCATCGGCGAGGCGCCTGGGCGGCAGGAGGTCATCCAGGGGCGGCCCTTTGTCGGACCTTCGGGGAAGCTACTGCGGACTGCAGTTGCACAGGCCGGCATTGACTTGGACGACTGCTGGGTGACCAACGCCGTACTGTGTCCACAGGAGGGGATGCCGCCGTGGCCCGACGTAAAGCGGTGCCGCGAGCGGCTCCTCCGGGAGCTTCGCAGTCTGGACCCGCCGCCCAAGGTGGTCATCACTCTGGGCGCTGTGCCGCTGACGTCGCTGCTGAACCGCCGAAGTGCCCGCCTCGCGGAGTACCGTGGCCGGGTGCACGACATTGAGGGGTTCCAAGTCGTGCCCACCTACCACCCGGCGGCGGTACTCCGCCGTTCGGCGCCTCCGCAGGAGTTCGCCGCCGACCTCACCTTCGCCCTGAAGCTGGCCTTCGGCCTCCTGGAGAGGCCAAAGCCGCCCGAGGTGAAGTGGCGCATCCCGCAGAGCCCACAGGAGGTGTGGAGCTTCGTCGCCCAGAACAAGGCCGTCGCCGCAGACATTGAGACCTCGGGCTACGAGTGGACACAGCACTACACCCTGGCGCTCGGCCTCGGCTCGCCTGAGGAAGCCCTGATACTGCCCAGAGACCTATTGCGAGATGCTTCCTACCGGCGGGCGCTCCGTGCAGCGATGACGCTGCGCACCAAGTGGGTGTGGCACAACGGCAAGTTTGACCTGCACTTCCTGCAGAAGGAGTTCCCTGACGTGCCGTGGCGCATTGATGCGGACACCATGTTGATGCACTACACCCTAGACGAGCGCACAGGCGTCCACGGCCTGAAGGAACTCGCTGCACGCTTCCTCGGCGCTGGTGACTACGAAGCCGACCTGCACAGCTACCTGGAGAACCCCAAGACGGACAGCTATGCGCTACTGCCTCCCGACGTGCTGCATCGGTACCTGGCACACGACGTAGTGTACACGCGCCGGCTGTACGACATCTTCGCGGCGCAGATGTCCGAGACCTTGCACCGGCTCCACGATGAGCTGCTCATACCAGCCACCAAGGCCCTCATCGTGGTGGAGCGCAACGGCATGCTGATAGACCTGGACCACATGAGCCGGCTAGAGGCCGAGCTGCAGCGAGAGGCCGAGGAGGCGATGCAGAAGTTGGCCACCTACAACGTGAACCCGCGCAGCCCCAAGCAGGTGGCAGAGCTCCTCTACCAGCGCCTGCAGCTGCAGCCGCCCGAGGGGTTTGAGGCCAACACACGCCAGGACACCATAGAGCGGCTACTGGAGCTCCACCCCGAGTACGAGGAGCTGCAGAACCTGCTGAAGTACCGCCGTGCCATGAAGGTACTGAGCACCTACGTGGACGGCTGGCAAAAGGTCATACACCTCGACGGCCGCGTACACCCTGTGTATAACCTGCACGGCACCGTGACAGGACGGCTGAGTTCTACGCGACCCAACGCCCAGAACGTGCCGCGGGAAGGTCGCATCCGCAACATCGTACGAGCCGCCCCAGGCTACTACCTACTGGAGGCGGACTTCGCACAGGCGGAGCTGCGGGTACTCGCAGGCCTCTCCGGCGACGAGGAGCTCATCCGCGTATTCCGCGAAGGGCGCGACCTGCACTCGGCGCTGGCCGAGTATCTCTTTGGGCCGAACTTCACCAAGGAGCAGCGCACGCTGGCCAAGATGGTGAACTTCGGCGTAATCTACGGCCGTGGCGCGGAGTCCGTGCGGCGGCAGTTCCCACAACTGTCGCCACAGGAGGCCAAAGAGATTGTCCAGGGTTGGGCCAGAAGGTACCCACAGGCGTGGGACTACCTGATGGAGCAGGTGCACAAAGCCGAGCGCGGCGTCCCGCTCGTCACCATATTCGGGCGACACCGGCGACTGACCGCTGCCGGGCCGGACCGCGGACACGTACGCAACGAAGCCATGAACTTCACCATACAGTCCACGGCCAGCGATTTGACGCTGCTGTCTGCCATCAGACTAATCCGCGACGGGTTCCGTATCATCAACCTGGTCCACGACAGCATCCTCATTGAGATGCCTGAGGGCGCCGACGTCAAGGAGGCAGCACACCACGTCACCACAACCATGAAGCGCGTCGCCGAAGAGGCGCTTCCAAATGTGCCCTTTGAGGCCGACGCCAAGTCGGGCTACAGTTGGGGGAGTTTGCAGGAGGTGGAACTATGACCCTTGCAAAGGTGATTGCGGTGTACGTCATCTGTGGCATCGTAGGGATTATCGCGGCCCTTCTGTGGGTCCACATCAACCGCCGCGAGCTGCCGCCGGGCGCCTCGGTAGGGCTGGCCCTGATTGGCATGCTGCTGGGGTTGGTCGGCGCCCTGGCAGTGCTAGCCCTCAAGTAGGGAGCTTTCTTTTCAAAAAAGGCTGCTTTATAATAAAGTTGAGGAGGTAGAAATGGAGGAAGCAAGGCAGGGGCTCGCAAAAACAGTCGGCGCGGACCCTGAGGCAGTTGCGTTGGTTCCCTACTGGTATGTGAAGCTGTTTGGGCACCGGGCATCGCGCGACGAAGTGTACGGCCTTGCTGCCCTACTTCAGGGCCACGCAGGCGGCCACAGGCTGCAAGTAGCCGCTGAGGCCATCGCCAGGGGGCTGCGTACCGACGCTGAGGAGGTAATCCGCTGGCTGCGCACCCTCGGGCCGATAAGCACCGCAGCTCAGGTTGGCCGCATAGAGCTTGAGGTCCGAACTGCCTGGGCTGCAATAGACATCGTCGCAACGCCCGATGGCATCTCCGTGTACATCTTCGCAGAGGGGCCAACAACGGCCGTCGGCGACGCGCACATCGGCCTGGTACGCGACGTGGTCTGGGAAATCTGCGAAGTAGCCTGGAAGGTCTTCACCAACGCCCTGGGCGGGTTGGAGGAGTAGGTATGCGCAGGATTAGGCTTGAGAAGATACACAACACCCCCGCCCTCTGGGAGAAGGGCGGCGGTGGTGTTAGCGCTGGGACGGCTGTCATCATAGCGGACTCCAACGGTGCCCCCAAGCAGCCCATGAACACCCGCTCAATGGGCGTCAGGCACGCCCTCTTCCGCATAGAGCCCGGAGACCACATCATAAAAGCCAACCACCGCAACCTGTACTTCAACATCAAAGTCTACCGCGTAGAGCGCATCATCACCGGAACCAACCACAACCTCTACGCTGAGGTGTCGCTCGTCTCCAAGTACCGCATGGGGAAGTGGAACCCCCCACTCCCCACATACCTAGAGGCTGCTGCTGATGCGGCGGTCAAAAAGGCCACGTGCAGTCACTGCAGCGCGGCGCACTACGCAGACACCGCTCCCCGCACCGACGTGTGCATATGGGAGGAGGATGAAGGTGGCAACTGGTGGACCTCCTGCGGTCGCGCCTTCATCTTCATCAGCGGGGGGTCACCGGCAGAGGATAGGTTCGCCTACTGCCCCTACTGCGGCCAGCCTTTGGAGGATAGGAGCGGACTTCCCGCCCCGCGGGAGAAGGGCGGTGGATGGTCCAATACGGGGAGCGCAGTGATTGTTGCGGGGCCCGCCGGAGAGAAGAAGCGTCCCGTCAACATCCCCATAGACCCTCACGGGGCTGCGGGTCCAAACCCCACAGCTACCGAGGTACCGGCCCAATCGGCGGTTTCCGGTGCCGCCTCACCAAAACCGGGGCCCCAAAAACCACATCTTGGGGCGAACACCGCTCCCCCCAGGCGCTCGGAGGGCCGGGGGCACCTGGCGGCGGAGCGGCTAAGGAGGTGACAACCCGTGGTCGGGCTAGTCATGACGGCAAAACACCTCGGACTTGGGAGGGAGGAGTTCCGCGCATGGGCGCACCTCCTCCTCGGGAAGGCTGAAGGAGAGAAGTTCACAGAGGAGGACTACCGCACCCTTGAGGAGCACTTCGGAGCCCCTTGGTACAAGGTCGTAGTGGAGGCGAACGACTCAGACCTCCACCACAGGGGGTTTCGCACAGCCTTCAGAAAGTGCCTGAGGGCGGGAAGACCCCTGACCAAGGAGGAGACTGAGGCTCTCCTTGACCTGGTGGTCATCTCCCCAAATGAGGTCGGGGCTTGGGAATGGGACTGAAGAGAGGAGGTGTCAGGTGATGAGCAGAGCTGAAATCCCTCGCGGGAAGTGGGCCCTCCTTGTGGAGAAGAGCCAGGAGCTCTACGGCATCCCCTACGTAGTGGACCTGGAAGGCACAGTCTGGCCCGCGGTGGTGGCGGTGGAGAGGGGCATTGACGGCTACAAGGCAATCACCACAGGGTACGCGGAGGTCCTGTCGGCTCTCCTGCGGCGAGGCCGTCAGGACTTGGCCGACGAAGCGTACGTCCGCCAGGTGCGGCAATTCTGGAGGGACCGTCTATGAGCCGTGAAATACCCCTCCGTGCGTGGCGTTACACCATCGCCGAGCTGGGCACCGAAGGTGTAGTCATAGCCCCCAGCGAAAGCAGCGCCATACGCAAACTCTTGCGCCGGCTACACCTCGTAAGGGGCAACATGCGGCACACTGCAAAGATGCTTTCTGAAGGCACATACTATGTGCAAACACTTAGAAGGGCCGGCGTAGAGAAAGCGCTCACCATCCGGCTCACGCCCATCCCACAGGGGGGTGAGTAGGCGCAGCCCCGCTTTTAGGGGGCTTTCTTTTTGCTGTGCGAGCTGTTATAATAAAAGCGAAGGAGGTGAGAAATGCGCGGACAGATAAAGCAACGGGTTCTGGAGCTAGCAGCACAAGGTCTTACGCCAAGGGAAATCGCAGCGGTCATCGGACGGAGCTACCAGCAGGTCAGGAGTTACTTGGTGCAGGTTGGCATCTGGGAAGCGGTGAAGGAGGGGCGCTATGGACGTAAGGAAGAGGCTACTGAGGGCGTGGAACAGGATGTCCGGGCTGAAGGTTGACGCGCACTTCCTGGAGCCGTACACGACTAGACCATCCGACTACGAGGCGGTCATCTTCGCTATCGGCGACGCGCTGGTACAGCGGTACGGCTGGTCGCCGGAGGTCGTGGAGCGGTTCTACGAGGAGGCTCTGGTGCATCGGCAGGAGCTCGTGGACTACTACCTGCAGACCTCGGGCAGGACGGGGCTTGCAGAGGGCGTGATAGAATGGCTGGCATGGAACTGGGCGGGGAGCCCTCTTCGGGCGGGCGGGAGGTGATAGAATGTCCATTGCGGAACTGGCTAGGGAGCTCTTAACCCAGAGGCCCATAGGGCTGCAAGCCCGGCCTAGCGGCGACGGGCTCACGCTCTACACTATCGGGGGGAAGACTCTGCACCTGCACCTCTACACCGGCGGCGTGGGGCGCGTGATGGAGGTCGTCACGGAGGAGTTGTGGTTCCCGGACGAGGCGGAGGTTGAGGCGTACCACACGCTGCGGTACCTGTCGGGAGGCAAGATGAGGTTTGAGGCAGTGGACCCCACAGGCAGGCTGCGGATACTGGTGGAGGTTTCGGACGTTGTACGGATTTACCGGGCGACGCCTGAGGGCGGCTGGCGGCTGGCGACGAGGTGGCCGAAGCCCTCGGGCCGTACGCCCAAGGAGGTCTTGACGGCCATGGGCCTCAAGGGCTGGAAGGTCGTCTAACGGCGGTTCTTTGCGGCGGTGCGCCGTCCTTTGCGGCGGCGCATCTTGTTTTCTAGCGCGTAGTAGACCTGCTCACCGCGCTCCTCGCCGTACTCCTCCTTCAGTCGTTGCATGAGCCTACGATTTATCGGCATAGATGACCCTCCCCGCCAAGTGCGGCAGCAACATCAGCGCGACGCCGGCCGACCGCAGCAGGAGACTCGCGTCGTCGTAGAAGTCGGCGCTGCCGGTGAGGCGCCACAGCGTGAGGCCCAGGAGCCAGAGGAGACCGCCGAGGGCCTCCACAACCTCCTGCCACGCCAGCCGCAGCCGCATGAACACCGAGCCCACCACCAGGACCATGGCGTACACGCCGTATGCCGTGATTACCGCCCAGAAGAACTCAACCGCCACTACCTTTTCCATTCCCCCTCCTCACGAGCTCGCGGATGCCCAAGAGGGCACCCCACACCAGCCCGATGAGGCTGGCCCAAGTCCCCGGGATGTCCTCGCCGGTGCGGAGAGTGCGCCAGAGAAGTACCAAGGCGACCAAGACGCTGGTCGCCAGTAGCACAGCATCCGCGGCCCACCTAGGCATTTCATCTCAAGTATACCGCCCCGGTCCCGGGTTTGGCACGTTATAACAACAGTCTAGACCCCTGTCAGATAGCGTGCGTTCCTTGGGCGCGGAGCGCCCAACATTCCGGGGGGGGGTCGGGGGGGGGGGGGCGGGGGGGGGGGGGGTGGGGGGGGGGGGGGGGGGGGGTGGCTGGGGGGGGGGGGGGGTGGGGGGGGGGGGGGGGGGGGTGGGGGGGGCCGCTTGGACGTAGTG
>Ga0101941_1000800_pt1 | contig 37219 bp, 30 predicted proteins | sample DewCreD2012metaG_3_FD_75242 | JGI IMG/M metagenome (GOLD analysis project Ga0101941, IMG submission 75242) | Hot spring sediment bacterial and archeal communities from British Columbia, Canada, to study Microbial Dark Matter (Phase II) - Dewar... ...
CGGAGGGGTTGGAAGGTAAGGGGGTCTGTGATACCATCGAAGCGTTTGGATATGTGACATTTCAAACTGGGAATTAAATGTGACTCGCCATTGGTAACAACAGTATAGTGACTAAAATTGTTGATGAGGTCGTCGGTGAAGTGGGTACAAGGTGAGCGGTATGGACTGTCGTGTGGTGATTAAAACGCCACCAGGCGCAGTTTGGGAGGCAAACTCACTGCCAAACTGTGCGCATGTTCGCGGCGACAGAGTGGGGCAAGGGCGGTTCGGAGCCGCCCCTGCCTGCTTCCGATTTAAGGCGGCGGAATGGGCTGGTAGCCGCCTGGTGGAGCGGGGAACCTGCTGGGACCACTGGGGGTGTATGTCATTGGGTCCACTCCGGGCGGCGGCTTACGGGGGTGCGGAGTGGTTTGGTACCAGAACACATACGCGATTACCCCCAACACGACTGCCACCACGCTTATCACCAGCCAGACTGGTACCTCTTTATTCTTCATCAGAGACACCCCTTGTTCAGTCGGTGGAGCTCCACACGTTGCCCCAGAACTCGGTCTTGTACCAGTAGTCGCCCTTCTTGGTCACCGCCGATTTCTTGACGTATCCGGCGTGCCCATCTAGGTAGCCCACGTTGACGCCTTCCGTGTGGCGCGGGTCCCAGTGCGGGCTGTTATCCGCTGCCATGTACTGGTTCAGGAACGCACTGTAGCCCCAAGCATACTGCTTGCCGGCTGTGGGATCCCAGTACAGGTTGTCCATGAGCCAGCATCGCTCGGCAGGGCGGTTCTGGGACGTATATTGCCGCAGTTGCCACGAGGATCCCGTGTAGTATACGGATGCCCCCCAGGCGTTCATGCCGATATGCGTGATCAGGGAGATAACAGCCTCGTGCCAGCCCTCGGTGCTTGGCGTTCCCAAACTCGGGCACCACTGGATTTGCCAGTTCTTCACGTAGGGTTTGACGAGGCGGGGCCACGGATACCAGCCTTCAGGCCAATCCCCAGCCACAATCACGTCGGGCACGCACATGTCGTCGTAGTCCTGAATGTACATGAGGCACGCTAGGGCGAAGTTCTTGTGGTTGGACAAGCACGTGGTTTGACGCGCTTTCTCCCGAGCCTGTGAGAACACGGGGAAGAGGATGGCCGCCAGGATCGCGATAATCGCGATAACCACCAGCAGCTCAATCAGGGTGAAGCCGTGATTGCGTTTCATGGTGAACCCTCCTTTTGGTGTTGAGATGTGAAAGTGTTGTGCGAAAAGGGTGGTGCGCACGAGTCGCGCAGCACCACCTGGGCGGGTATCTCGACCCGGTGCGGCACCGGTTTGCCGTCCATCATGTCCATCAGCAGGCGCACACCGGTACGCGCCAGCTGCTCCAAATCCACCCGCACGGACGAAAGGGGCGGCTGCATGGTGGTGCAGAAAGGCTCGTCATCGAAGCCGATGAGCGAGAGCTCTTCCGGCACCCGAACGCTCATCTCCGTAATCGCGGGATAGGCGAACGCTAACAGGATGTCCGACGCTCCCACGATAGCCGTCAAGGGGGGACGTACTTCCAGCAGCCGCCGCAGGGCGTCCTGCACCCTCGGACGAGGCTGGCCATGCTGCATCACCCAGCTTGCCTCGGGGGTGATGCCTGCTTCCTGCAGCGCATCCATGTAGCCCTCGAACCGCTGTGCGTAATGAGGCATGTAGTGTCCGGTCAGGAAACCGATACGCCGGTGTCCCAGTCGAATCAGCTCGCGGACTGCCTGTCCCATGCCTTCGCGGTTTGCCTGTACGACACGCGGGATAGGAACCTCGGGCTCGGCGTCGACCACAACAACTGGGTAGCCACGTCGCTGCATCCAGAGCAAGCCTTCGTCGTGCAGGGGACCAAACACAAGGGCGGCGTCAAAACGATGATGTCGCTCCCACTCCTGCAGGTAGCTGGCAGAGGCGCCTTTATCGGGGAAATGGAGCAGCAGGCTTCCCCACAGATGCCGGGCGCACTCTTCCGCCGCCGCGTGCAACATGCGCATCTCCCCAACCGAATAGGAAGGACGCGCACCCGGTATCTGCCAGGTATAGATCAGGGCAACCAGATGTTGCTGCACCGGCTGTTTTGGACGGCTGGCTGCAATGACAGTGCCGCGTCGCGTCCGTTCCACCACCCCACGCTGCGCCAAAAGGGTCAACGCGCGTTCGGCGGTCTGGTAGCTGATGCCATAGTGCCGGGCAATCGCGCGGGCAGACCACAGCGGAGTACCTGGTGTCAACTGCCCGGCGCTAACCGCCGACTCGACCTGCTCCACGATTTGCACGTAGAGCGGAGTGCGCAGATGTGGGTTCAGGTGTAACGGTATCACTTTTTCCGTCCTTTGCTATGACTGCTATGATAATCCCATTGCTTACACTATACAGTATCGCGCTGCATTTGTCAAGGGGTTGACGCTCGTTTTTCTGCGAGGTTTTTCGGAAAAGCCGGGGAATGCGCGGCGGAGCGTAATCTCTCTATTTATTGTCTTTCAATGACGGTATAAGTCTGGTAGCAGCCCACAAATGGTAGAATACACCGCCCTTTCCAGAGGTTGCTCTGCCGGGGGAGAAAAGGTTCCGGTTTCACCTTCGAAGATACCGGCACTGTGAACTATCATATTAACTCATGTGTGCTATGATTTTCACAGGGAACAGAGCAGACATGCTATGATGCAGGTGACAGCAGGGGTGTTCGATAACTCCTCTGGATGCATCTTGGGGACGACTTCCTTCCCCTGTGGACCAGAGCAAAACGCAGAGTCGCCTACCGCATCTTTGCCGGATTTTTCCGCAAAATCTCTCGAAACCCCTTGACAAATGCAACGGGGCGGAGTATGATAAAGGTAGTTAATCGTTTACCGTTAATGGTTTGCCGTTAATCGTTTACCTGTTAGGGGGAAGGGATGCGAGTCACGATTAAAGACATCGCGAGCCGGTTGAATCTGTCTACCGCGACAGTGTCCAAAGTGCTGAGCGGGCGAGGCGGTGCGTTTATCTCGGAGGCAACACGGCAAAAGGTGCTGGAGACGGCGAGAGAGATGGGCTATCGCCCCAACCGGGTGGCACGTGCGCTGGTGACGGGAAAAACCGACATCGTCTCGCTGTGGGCGGAGACGCTGGCGCCTTACCACACGGAGGTGGTGAACCTGCTGATGGACCAGATGCGCCCGCACGGTTTCGAGCTTATCATCACCGATATGGTCAAGCATCCCGACTGGCGCGCGTACTGCGAGAAGTTCCCGCAGTGGCACGTGGATGGCATCATCGCGCTGGACTCGCCGCGCTGCGTCAGGGTGTATCGCGAGGCAAACCCGCTGGTGCGCACCCCGCTGGTCAGCATGGGTGCGTACTATGTGGAAGAGGGCGATTTCGTGGGCGTAGACCTGTACTCGGGGGCGATGGAGGCGGTACAGCACCTGCTGCAAGTGGGGTGTCGCCGTCCTGCCTATCTGGTGTGCGAGTACGGCAACCATGTCGGAGACGCCCGCTATGATGCTTACGCGCAGGTCATGCGGCAGGCGGGTCTGGAGCCGCTGGTCATCGTGGCGGAACACTCCTCGCGTCCCTCTGCCCGAGACCGGATGCTGGAGTATCTGGACGAGCATCCCTGCCCCGATGGTCTGTTCTGTTTCAACGATGAGATGGCGATTGGCGCGTACCGTGCGATGTGCGAGCGGGGCATTCGGGTGCCGGATGATGTGGCGATTGTGGGATGTGACGGAATCACCGACACCGAGTATCTGGAGCGACGGCTCAGCACCGTGGTGCAACCGGTACGGGAGATGTGTCGGCTGGGATGGGAGTTCCTGTTCCGGCGCATGGAAAACCCCTCTGTGGCGCCGCAGCAGGTCTTGCTGAAGGCACATCTGGTGGTGCGCGATTCCTCGCGGAGGGGTTGATGACGGGAAAACCCGACAGGCACAGTTGCCTGCCGGTGTCATACATTACAGCCAAAGGAGGTTACACCGCTATGAGACGTGCATTCACCCTGATCGAGCTGCTGGTGGTCATCGCTATCATCGCGATACTGGCAGCCATCCTGTTCCCCGTGTTCGCCCAGGCACGGGAGAAAGCCCGTCAGTCGGCCTGCTTGAGCAACGTCAAGCAGATTGCGCTGGGCGTCATCATGTACACGCAGGATTACGACGAGACCCTGCCGCGCGACCACTCCATCTGGCCCAACCCGGGCGGCGCGCTGGGGCATTACGGTCCGTGCGGACGGCGCAACGTCGACGCCCGTATCGAGACCAAAATCGCCCCCTATCTGAAGAACCTGGACATCTTCTGGTGCAACAGCGCGAACGTGCAGGCAACAGGTGTGGTGGTTTGGACGGCGGACAGCAGTGTGCCCGCAGGTGGGCAGTGCCGGTGGAACGGCTGGGCGTATCCCGACTTCATGTGCTTCCCAGGCGATACCGGCAAAGGACGCCCCTTCAGCTACGGCTGGAACGTGTACACGCTGACCAACCCGAACCACGTGGAGTCGCAAGCGCGTGGCGAACTGGGCTGTCTGCAGGCGTTCCCGCCGGTGCCGCTGGCGGCGGTGGTGTCGCCCGCCACCAAAGTGATGCTGATGGACGGACAGCACAAGGACATGGACGCGTGGCGTGCGCCCTTCGCCAACTACCCCGGCTATCCGTTGCAGGCGGTCAATTGCGAGACGTGCTGGCAGGGCATCAGCAGCATCGGTGCGTGCGTGGGCAACCCGACGCCCATCAACCCGAACAGCCACACGCGCCACTCGCTGGGGCAGAACTGGGCTTACATGGACGGTCACGCCAAGTTCATGCCGCATCGCGAGCTGTGCAAGCCGTGGCCAGCCGTGTGGACGGACGTGTGGGTGAAGTACTGGTGGCACGACCAGCCATAAAAAGGGCACCCTCCTTGCTCCTGCCCGAAGCGTCGAGCGACGGGACAGAGGGCTGAATCGACGGAACGACCCTGCTTTCCCCCCTCTCCCGCAGCGTTGGGAGAGGGGGAAAGTTTTTGCCCTCCGCGTTCTCCGCCTTCCTCGCTTCGTTACAGTACCCAGTGGTGGTGAAGGAGGGTTGCAACTGCCGTTCGACGGTTTCCGTATCTCCTGTCCACGTCAAGGTTTCAATCCTCACCCGTCCCGGGGGACGGGTGCAACGCTGCTCGCGCGTGCGAATCACTTCCCACACCAGCGTTTCAATCCTCACCCGTCCCGGGGGACGGGTGCAACGATGCGTAGAAGTTCGTGATACCGCCCGCCGCGCTTGTTTCAATCCTCACCCGTCCCGGGGGACGGGTGCAACCAGATTGGGCTGTCTCCCCATCCGGCCCATCCACGTTTCAATCCTCACCCGTCCCGGGGGACGGGTGCAACCAGATACTCTTGCCGAAACGCGATTTCTGGCAAAGTTTCAATCCTCACCCGTCCCGGGGGACGGGTGCAACGCGCGTATTGCTTTCTGGCTAGCGCAGCAGTCGTTTGTTTCAATCCTCACCCGTCCCGGGGGACGGGTGCAACAGGGTAAGCCGATTCGCGTTGCCCACGGTTCCCGGGTTTCAATCCTCACCCGTCCCGGGGGACGGGTGCAACGAAGCTGGGGAGATTAACAACTTAATCTATCTCCATGTTTCAATCCTCACCCGTCCCGGGGGACGGGTGCAACTTTGCCCGGGCGTGGGATGATGCTTATCGCGAGGGGTTTCAATCCTCACCCGTCCCGGGGGACGGGTGCAACTGAACGGATTGTCCAAAGCCGTGCCAGCCATGCGGGTTTCAATCCTCACCCGTCCCGGGGGACGGGTGCAACAAGGAAGCCGATTATCAAGATGGGCTGATTGGCACTGTTTCAATCCTCACCCGTCCCGGGGGACGGGTGCAACAAGTCATCTACCGCGTTTCAGCAATTCCGCGTCAGGTTTCAATCCTCACCCGTCCCGGGGGACGGGTGCAACATCTTGCGACGATTGCGCGGACTGGAGCGTCATGCTGTTTCAATCCTCACCCGTCCCGGGGGACGGGTGCAACTGGTGATTCATAGCGACCCATCGACCAGCGAGCTGTTTCAATCCTCACCCGTCCCGGGGGACGGGTGCAACGGGCACTGCTGGCGCCGATGGCGCACGCGAACCGCGTTTCAATCCTCACCCGTCCCGGGGGACGGGTGCAACTTCATTCGGCTCATCGGGGTACACCATCCAGCGCATGTAGGTTTCAATCCTCACCCGTCCCGGGGGACGGGTGCAACCTGTAGACAGCAGCGGCAACCGCAGCATTACCACTCGAGTTTCAATCCTCACCCGTCCCGGGGGACGGGTGCAACGCCGTACAACCGCACGAAATTCGACACCCAAGTCTAGTTTTTACACCAAACCAGAGCGTCGAACCGCGCATCACACGGCTTCGGCGTTCATTATACAGGCTTTTTGCGTCTGTGTCAAGTAATCTGGCTTACATCGATGCCCGCGAACCTCACGCTTGCACCGTGATCAATTGGGGTTCGCGGAAATCTAGTGTCAGCAAATTATACAATTTGGGGCGATTCATAGTCCTCGTAGGTGTCCCTGCCGTAGGTCTCCACACACCCCTCGCGCCCGCCAACGAGGCGATAGATGCGCAGGCTGTCCGCTTCCGTGTCGATCACTTTCAGCAGCCGGTGGCGCATCCGTTCCATCTGCGGAGCGGTGACACTGCACTCGAATACCGACTTCTGCACGCGCTGTCCGTATGCCTCGCAGATTTTCGCCACTTTGCGCAACCGCTTGCGCCCGGCGGCGTCCTCCGTGTTGACGTCATAGGTGACCACGATATCGATGCGTGCCATCTTTGCCTCCTCATGTCAAAGTGAACGGCGCGTAGTGGGGCACATCCTCGCGCAGGGCGCGCGCCAGCAACCTTGCCTGCACCATCGGCACCACGCCAAACGGGATTGCCTGTTTCAGGTGCGGATGCGCCGTCTCCTCCTGCTTGCGTTGCTGATATGCCACCAGCACAGCTTTGCGTCCCTCGTCGTTCAGCAACACCGCCTCGGGCGGACGGTGTTCGAAGTGCTGCGGCTGTATCTGCTGGCGGTTGACCAGCGTCAGCGCGAGGCGGTCGGCGATGGGGCGGAACTCTTCCATCAGGTCTAAAGCCAAAGCGGGTTTGCCGGGGCGAACCGCGTGCAGGAAGCCCACCTGTGGGTCGAGCCCCACGCTTTCCAGTGCGCTGATGCAGTCGGTGAGCAACAGCGCATACAGGAATGACAGCAGGGCGTTGAGTGGGTCGCGCGGGGGGCGTCGGTTGCGCCCATCGAAGGGGAAATGCTGCTGCTGAGCAGGGCGCACCATATGCTGGAACACGCTGAAGTACACCTGCGAGGCGGCGCCTTCGATGCCGCGCACACCGTCCATCTGCTCGGTCTGGGGCAGGGTGGTGATGAGGGTGGCGACGGTCTCGGCGGCATTGCGCAGGGCGTTTCTGCTGGGTGCATGGTTGACATCGCGCTCCGCCCGCTTCAGCACGAAGCGCAGGTTCTGCAGTTTGCCCGCCACGAAGGCGCGCGCCAGCGGTAGCTGTTTGGGGCTGTCGCAGGCGGCGTATTGCTGGCGACGCAACAGCACGTTGCCGGTGGTCCTGCCTTCCAGCCTCGCGCGGTAGCGTCCCTGCATGTCCAGCCACACCACGCTTCGCCCATCGTCCGCGCACCTTGCCAGCAGGGCAGGGCTCATCAGCACATTGCCGAAAATCACAATCGCCCCCAGATGGTGCAGGGGGGTGCTTTTGAGCAGTTTGCCGTCCTGCTCCACGCGGATGGTTTCGTTCTGCAGGTGCAGATAGGCGTTGTCTAAGGTCACATACAGCGTATTGAGCAGTTCCAGTGCCATCCGGCCACCTCCTCAGTCTTCCTGAAGCACATACAGGTCGCGGTCATCGGTATGCTGGCGCAGGCTGGCGACGGCTTCTGGCAGGCACAATCCGATGACCGAGCAGTTGGGACAGCGGTGGTCGTTGACCGGCGGGGGAACGCGCATCGATTCCAGCAGCTGGCGTACCTGCTCGATGGTGCGCAGGGTCAGCTGGCGCAGGGGTTCGTCGAAGGTCACGTTGCGCCGTTTGCGCGAGCTGTGGTAGTAGATCGCGCCTTCTGGCACCGGTTTACCGAACATCGCCTCGAGGCACATCGCCTGCGCACACAGCTGGATGTCGTCGGCGCGTTTGTAGCCGCGCCTGCCCGATTTGTACTCCACTGGATAAGGCGTATCGTCTTCGCGGAAGATGACCACATCACACTTGCCCTGCAGACCCAGTTCATCGTGCCACACCAGCAGGGCGCGTTCGATGCGCTGACCCTCGCGCTGGATCCAGCCGGGTTCGTCCACGTTCTCGTGCACCGCCTGCCCGCGCAGGGTGTATTCGTTGTCCTCATAGGTCTGTTCGACGAACATCAGTGCGCATCGACGCGGGCAATAGGCGTACTGGCTGAGCATGGATACCAGAACAGTCACCGGCTCAGCGAGGAGAGGGTTCATGGTTTTTGGCTACCTCCTTCTCTGAGAGAGTGTTCGACAATTGCTTAGAGTATGTTCGGCAAACCGCCTCAAGGCTTATCCACGCGACCAGGGAAACACTTTCCTGTCATGCTGAGCGTCGGCGAAGCATCTCTCCATTGTCACCATGAGCGTCAGCGAAGGGTCTTAGATTCTTCACTTCGTTCAGAATGACAATTCTCCACTCAAAATGACAGATTAAGTCGCTTCTTTCAACTGAGTGACTCCTATCGATAAAGCACCACATGTGTGCCTCAGCCCTCCTCGCGGGCGGGGCGGGGCTTGCCCCCACGCCCGACCACCCCGCCGGCGGGGAGGGAGTCAGCGTGCCTCCCCCGTCCACGGGGGAGGTCAGGAGGGGGGCAAAACTCGTCTGACTCTCCGCCCGCCAGAAAAAGTGTCGTGCGATAAGCCGGGGGCGAGGACGAGGCTACCCCCAACCCCCGCCCATCCCGCGGGCGGGGAGGGAGGTGCTGCCCGCCAGCCTCGCCTCCACCTCGAACGCTACGGTTTCTCGATCAGCTCCACGCCCGCGGGAATGCGCTCGCTGTGGACGATAATCTCATAGTCCTCGAACCGGCGGGGTGGTCGGGACTCGTCCTTCAGGCGCACCTCCACGATTCGCCCCAAATCCAGCAGTTGCCATGCAGGGGCGCAGCCCAGCTTTGCCTGCCGCTCGCGCTGTTTGGGGTCGGTGTCGGTTCCGACGTGCTTGAAGATGAACAGCTTGCGTACGCTCATCATGCCCTTGCTGGCGGAGCGGTCGTGGTCGAACATGTGCAGCAAAGCGTCCCACAGCAGGTTCAGGTCGTCCTCGCTGAAGCCGGTCTGCTGGGCGAGGTGGGCGTTGACGAAGCCTTTCGCCACGTACAGCCCGTAGGGGATGAGCTGCTTGCGCCCCATGGTGCGCAGTTTGTCTTCGTCCTGCTCTGCCTCCCACCGACGATAGTCTTCGCTGGACTTCGCGCCTTTGACCTCCTCGGCGACCGCCATGCGGGTGATGGAGATGTCGAGCGGCAGCACGGGATGGAGCGAGCGGGCGAAGGTGAACTGCACCGGTCCGCGCACCTGCCCGGCGTTCGCGCCGGTGCTCATCACCGCGCCGAAGGTGCGCACGTCGTAGAAGTTCTGGCACATCCACTGGCGTGCGCTGTCCACCTTCTGGCGGGTGCGGTTCTTCTCGTCGTAGCCACCGGTCTTTTCGTGCGCCTCCATGATGCGCGTGTTGAGGTTGGTTGCCTGCTGCACGAAGATGGCGTAAGGTGGCTCGTTGCCCATTGCCGCCTGCACGTAGTTGCGCACGCGCCGCTTCAGGGCCACGTCGCTGACCAGGCCGTGCATGTCTTCGGGGTCGATGCGAGGGGCGTTGCCCGCGTCGGGGTCGCCGTTGGGGTTGCCGTTCTCGCAGTCGAACAGGTACAGGAAGTCGTAGCGGTTGCTAATTGCGTTGTTCATGGTTCTGCCTCCTCCTGTGAAGATGGGTTGGTGTCGGTTCCGGGTTTTCCGGCGCGGTCTTGCGCCAGTTGCTGGTAGTAGCCCAGCGCGAAGAGGCTCTGCTCTTCGAGGCTGAGCGTAGCCGGGATGTGGTCTTTGAGTGCGCCCATAATCTCGGCGATTCGGTTTTCATACCATGCGGCGAGACCGGGGCTATCGGCGCGCACCTTGTCCAGATGGAACTGCGCGGTCCGCAGGATGCGACCCAGCACGAGGGCGGGGGTGGCGCTTGCCGCCGCGTAGAAGCGCTGCACAACGCCTGCTTCCACGCTGGGCAGAGCTGTCCGCTGCAGGCTGGCAAGCACCGCCAGCAGCCGCCCGCAGTGGTACGCTGGGCTGGGATGCTGAGGGTTCAGGTAAGGCTGCATGTTGTAACCTCCTTTTCTGATTAAAGTGGCTTTCAGGATGCCCATGCGGGCATGGTTGAACGGGTTGTTCTCGATGATGTCCACGCGCACCCGTTGCAGAGCGCGCGCCAACGCCTCGCCGGGAAGGGGCGTGCGGGTCAGCGCGCTGTGGAAGAGGCGTGCGGTCAGCGGCGGCGGGACGTCCTTCATCTCACGCGCCAGCGCGCCCACCACGGCGAGGAACTTTGGCGGCTCCGCGAGCTTTCCGCCCTCGCGATGGACAATCTCCAGGTCCTTGAACCACTGGTCGATGTTCGTGGCGAGGGTTTTGAAGTCGGTTTCTGTCCAGTCGCGCACCATCACACGCCCACCAGAGCCGGAAAGCGTCAGCGCGTAGAAGCGGTTGTCTCTCAGTTCAGGGCGCTGACCTGCCTCGATGGCTCGCAGCAGCCGTTGCACCTGCGCCTGTGCGCTGACTTCCAGCTGCGCGCCCGTCTCTCCAACCAGCATGGCGATGAGGTCGTCCTCCGGTTTGACCGGACGGCTGAACCAGTAGGTGATTTTCGCTCCGGCGAGCACGCGGCTGTGGTTTGCCAGAAGGTCTTGCAGCGCGGCTCGGTAGGCGTAGGCGGCGTCCTCAGACACCGCGCAGTTTGCCGACTGCTTCAACCCGTAAGAGGTGAAGGCGTCCTTATCGAAGCCTATCAGCACCGAGCCGGTGGACTGCCCGCCGACGTCCGCCAGATTGACTTTGGGGTGCGTGGCGAACGGTTGCGTGGGCTGTCCTGTGGCGAAGCAGACCATCTGTGCAGAGCCCGTCGGTACCTTTGGCTGCAAGGAGGCGCGGTATCCTCTCCACCAGTCATGCCAGCGGTTGTCTTCCACCAGGATGACGTCGCCAACTCGGAGAGTGGCTCTGTCCTGCGGCCTGGCTTTGTGCTGTTCCAGCCTTTGGCAAATCTGCTGGAGCGTTTGATCATTTTTCAGGGCGTCCGCGGCTATTCGCAGTTCTTCCACTCCACATGACTGGAACGCCTGGCGCATCAGGTCGACAAAAGCGGCGTGCTTCTGCTTTTTCTTGTCGTCGTCTGCGATTCGGTAAGTGGCGACCACATCGCACGTTTCCCACAGGAACTGGCTCCGCGTCAGCCCCCCGGCGATGAGTTCGTTCTGTTTCAGCTCGGGGCAACGGGCGAACTCTCGTCCGGAGTTGTTTTTCTGCGAGGGGTCGCCCAGCTCGATAACGTCCAGCAGGTTGCCGTTGGCGTCCAGCCAGATGAGCCATTTGATGGTCTTGGGCGCGAAGCCGGGCTCAGTTACCAGCTGGTTGCGCTGGGCATAGTCCAACAGCAGGTTAAGCATCGAAGAGCACCTCCTGTGCAGGTGTGGTTCCACCATTGCGTGGCGGTTTGCGCACGGCATCGCTGTCGAACTCCGGCACCTCCAGCACGCCTTTGACCAGCTTCGCCTCGAACAGCGTGATGAAGGGCGGGTCATCCGGCTTGCCGGGGCGGGAGAGGTCGAAGGTGTCGTACAGCATCCAGCCGAGATAATTGTCCTCCGACCAGGGTTGGGGTTCGGTCTCGTCTGGTTTGCACAGTTGGAAGAAGGCGGGGAACTCGCGGCAGCCGAGGTAGGGATGGTGGAAGTACTGTCCGCGTTCCGCGCGCCGTTGAAACTGCGCCTCCAGAGCAGGTAGTTCGTTCTCGAACCCCTGCCATGGGCGGATTTCGGCGTGGATGCGGTACTCCACGTCCTTAAGCGCCATCGTCTGGCGCTGTGTGCGCCCTTTGGACTCCTCGTCCACGTCCACGAGGATGGGCTGTGGCTCCGCGCCCATCGCCCATTGCAGGATGGTGCGCTCGGTGGGTGCCTTTTCCTTCACCTCGTTGCGCCTCAGTGCGATGTAGCGGATGGGCTTCAGCACCTCGATGCGCAACACCTGCCAGCGGAACTTAACGGGCTTGCAGTAGATGGCGTCCAGTATCCCGCGCGCCGCGGCGGGGGTGGGCACGGGGTAGCTGAAACGCTCCACCTTCATTTCGGGGCGGGTGAAGCAGGCGAACTCGCCCCACACCCGAATCACCTGGCGGTTTGGCTTCATGCCGATATCACCTCCTCTACAGAATCCACGATTCTGGTGCTTGCTGAGGCTGTAGACCCAGCAACGGGTCGTAGTGCGTCGGCTCGGTGTAGATGAACCAATCATCAGTGGGCTGTCCACGCAGCGGGATGGGTTCCAGAAAGCTGCGGATGACATCTGCCGGGCGTGGACGGTAGACGCTGACCAAGTGCGCTCGCGCCTCGCGGATCCAGTTTGCGGAAAGCCCGCACTGGCGTGCCTGCTGCACCAGCCGGTCGAAGGCGTCCGGGTCGTAGGGAACCAGCACGTTTACCGTCGTCTCCGGAATGAGTCGGTATAGCCGCGCGACCTCCACGAAATCCCGCGCTTCTATGGCATTGCTCAGGTCTTTGCGTTGCATCTCGGGGCGCGTGAGGTCGTACAGCAGGCGGTAGTATTCGGTGTACAGCGCGGGGTCGTAAAGGTCGACGTTAGACTGTCGCTGCCCTACATACCCCCGCGTGACAGAAGCCGCCTGTTTGTACGCGCCGGGCGGATACTGTTCCTCCTCTGGAGTAAACAGCACCATCCTGCCCTCGGGCTGATTGCCGTTTCGGTTGCACCGGCCGGCTGCCTGCGCGATGCTGTCCAGCGGGGCATAAGCGCGGTAAACTATCGGGAAGTCCACGTCTACCCCCGCCTCCACGCACTGGGTGGAGATGAGCAAACAGCGTTTGTCCTGTTCCAGCCGACGCCGCACCTCTTGCAACACCTCCTGCCGATGCGCCGGGCACATGTTGGTGGAAAGATGGTAGAGACCATCGTCGATACCCTGCGCCTGCAGCAGACGCGCCAGGTTCGCGGCGTGTTTTTTGACGTTCAACACGCACAACGCCTGCTCCTGCCGTGTCAGCTCCTGCGCCAATTCCTCCCATGAGAGGGCATCATGGCGGATTTCCAGCTGCGTGCGCCGTGCGAGCTGGAACAGCTGCGGGTGGCTCTTTGCAATCTCACGCGGCTGCCAGCCAACCGTGCCCGATACGGCAATGTGCTGGTGCAGGTGGTCGAAAGCAGGCTGTGTAGCGGTGGCGAACACGATGGTGCTGCCGTAGCGGCTTGCCAGTCGCGAAAGTGCCTGCAAGGTGGGTACCACGAGGTTCAGCGGGAGGGTCTGCACCTCGTCGAAGAGGATGACGCTTTTGGCGAGGCGGTGCAGTTTGCGGCAGGCGGAAGGGCTGTTGGAGAACAGCGACTCCAGCATCTGCACGCTGGTGGTGACGACAACAGGCGCGTCCCAGTTTTCTGCCAGCAGGCGTTCCACGCATGACCTGCCTTCCTGCTGGTCATCTGCGCTTGGAACTTGTGCGCCCGTTCCGCTGAGGCTGTGATGCTCGATCACGTAGCCCTCGCCGAAGTGGGGTTCCAGCAAATCGCGATACACCTTCGCGGTCTGCTCGATGATACTCAGGTAGGGTATAACCACCACGATACGGCGCAGGTCATGAACTTCAGCGTGCCGCAGCGCGAACCCCAGCATTGCCAGCGTCTTGCCTGCGCCCGTGGGCGCGGTCAGCGTGAAGATACCCGGGGACTGCTCCGCCGCCTGCAAGCAGTCTTCCCACAGTTGCTGCCGCATCTGCAGGACGGCTTTCGCGGCGCGAGAGTTCTGGCTCAGCTGCTGCACGTGGTCGCTCAGTACTTGCAGGGCGCGCTGAGGCTGAAGCGGCGGACCCGAAGGTCGCTCCTCGCCGAAATGTCGCGCGGTGTCCAGAAAATCCGCATCCACCAGCGCAGAGAACAGCATGCGCACGTCCAGCATCTGCGCGTTCTGATGCAGTTGTTGTTCTGCGTTCGGAGTGAGGTCCAGAAAAGGACGAGACGGTTTTTGTGGCGATAAGCCGTCTGCTTGCAGTCGCCGGAGTAAAAGGTCCAGGTCGCTTTCGGAAAGACGCAGGTTGAGGGGATGCTGTTGGATGAGCGACTTCGGGTCGAGGTGGCTTCGGATGGTTGCCGAGTCCATCCGCTGCAAGCCGAGGTGGTGTCCCCAGATAGCCATCGCCGCGGCGACGCTCTGGTAATGGAGGAGGGCAGCCCACGCCCCGACGGACCAGTGATCGATGCCTTTCGCTTCTCCCTGCAGGCGTTTCTGGAACAGGTCGCCGTATTTGCCGAGGTCGTGCAGCAGCCCCGCGAGGGTGGCTTCTTCCTCTGCACCGAAGGCGGCAGCGAAGTCATGGGCGGTGTGCGCCACCTCTTGCAGGTGGTCGCGCAGAGATTGGGCAAGGCCGCTCTTGCCCGCGCTGTGCGCCACATAGTGCACAGACATGGTAACCTCCTGGTCAGGCGTGTATTTGGCATATTATACACAACGGATTGCCGCTTGTCACGAAATGTAAGATAATAACATGACAAGAACGTGCGTGAAAATGTCAGTGTGTGAAAAGCGCGTGCAAAGGGACGAAAAAACCTCAGAATCGTGCGCTGATGTCTGCGTCGAGGGTGAAGGCTTTGTAGTTGTAGTTGGTGTACTGGGGGTCGCGGTTGGATCGCTCCTGCAGGCGGATGCTGAGGGTGAAGGCGAAGTAGCGGTTGATTTCGTATTCGTAACCCAGCGCGCTGTCGCGGTCGACGCTGCCGAAGAAGCCCTGCACGTCTGAGAAGCGGTGCTCCAGAAACGCGCTCTGGCGCGGGGCGAAGGGATACTCCAGCCGCAGCGAGTATGCCAGCATCTTCTGGTCCTGGCGTTGTCCGCTGCCGCCCAGCGAGAAGAGGCTGGAGGAGAGCATCCGCTGCGCCTGCAGGTTCAGTATCAGTTTGCGCGTCAGCTCGGTGCGCAGGGTGAAGTAGGCGATGTCGGTCTTCGCGCCGTCGTTGCCGCCGATGTAGTTGACGTTCTGGCGTGTGAGGTTGAGTGCGACGCTGGTCTTGTCGGAGAGGCGATAGTTCACGCCCAGGTTGAAACCGTTCATATTCGTATTGGTGAGGTTATCGCCCGCGCTCAGCTGCTGCATGATGCTGAGGTCAACAGACAGGTTGTCGCTGGGAGTGTAGTTGACCGTAAGGTTGTGGGATCGGCTTTTCACCCCGATACTGGCGTAGGTGAGTCCGCTGGGAATGGGGTTGTAGTAGCCGCCACTGTAGTTGCCGCCCGCGCCGTAGCCCATGCCCCAGCCCGACTGATAGCCGCCCGGGCCGATGAACGAGCCGCCCAGATTACCGCCGAGGAAGCTCCCTGAGCTGGAAAGCGTGCCCGAATCGCGCACCGCAAACTGGTAGTTGAGGTTCAGATTCTTCGCGGGTATCCATCGTACGCCCACGCTGATGTCCTGCGCGTTGTTGCTGCTGGTGGCGGAGCGGGTGCGCCCCCGAGCGAGAACGCCGTTGAACGCCAGCCGCTCGGACTGGTTCCAGCTCCAGGTGAGGCGAAGCGTGTCGCTGGAGCTGCTGTAGGTGTTCGTGGCGGGGTTGCCTCCGGTAGTGAAGGTACTGATGCTGCTGGCGCGGGTGCTCAACAGGTCGAGACTGAGGGAGACGCTTCCGACCTTGTGCGTCAGGCTGATGTTGCGGCTCTGGTTCTCGCTGGAGCCGTAGCTGCCGGAGTTGTTGCGCTGGTTCAGCCATGAAATACGCACCTGTGGCGCGTTGGGCAGGTTCAGAGTAGCATCGAAGGAGGTGTTGTTGACCGACGCGCTGCCCGTGCCTTGCGAGCCGCCGAGGTAGCTGCCGATGTAGTCGGGCACCTGCATCCGGTCAATGGTCAGCCGCGCGTTCAGCCTCTGGTCGCCAACGTACTCGAGAGAGTGGCTGTATCCCTTTTCCTGCCGTCGGAACCCCACGCTCTCCACGGTGACGAAATCGGGGTCGATGTCGCGCCACAGGGTGGTCCAGCGCAGCTTGCCCAGATTCAGCGTGGCGTTGAGCATCCTGCCCTGTCCTTCCTGCGTGCTGGCTCCGCGCTCCGCGCTGCTGCGGGCAGCGTAAAAGCCGATACTGCCCAGTTTGCCCAGCTGCCAGTTCAGGTCATAGCCCGTCACGCGCCGCGAACCGAGTGTGGCGTTACCCGTCAGGCGTGGGATGTAGGTGACGCTGATAATGCTGGTGGCGGGGATGGCGCGGTTGAAGTAGATGCGATAGGGGATATCGGGGTCCACGAAGAAGTCGCCTTCCCCGCGTTTGGAGCCCTGTTGCTGGGGCACGCCATCGACTGTGGCGATAACTGCACTGCCCGCCTCAACAGGATACTGCAGCTCGTATGGTGACAGCGGGTTGCCGTAACCGTAGAACCGTTCGGTCTTGGTGCGCAGTCCGGTGGACGAGCGTGCGTCCTGACGCAAGGCAATCACACCCAGATTCAATGAGCCGAGGGGAGCCTCTACCCGCCAACCCGACAGCTTGCCCGAAGGTTCATTATAACCTTCCGCCTCAAAGCTCACTAGAATCGTCGAGGTGCGAGGAATGATAATGCCCTCCTTGAAGGTCAGCAACCCGGTGAAGTAGTCGATTTCGTAGTCTCTGCCGCGCACCATCTCGCGCCCGTCGACGCGCACCCGCTCCGAGCCGTCCAGAATCTGGCTGGCGTTCAGGTAGTAGGGGCCGCCGCTATCGTTGCCGTAGATAACGCTGGTGCGGGCGGTGGCGCGGGTCTCGCTGTAGATACCGCTGACCTTCAGGGGGATGGACGGGTTGAGTCGCGTGCTGACGTGGATACCCCGCAGGGTCTTGTTGAACGATACCAGCTCATTGCCCCCCAGCGCGGCGGTGATGTCGCCCAGATCGACGCGCGTGCCGTTGCGCTCATAGTTGATGGAGAGACGACGGTCTTGCGGCGTGCCGAAGGGAGTGTTGGTCAATCGCCAGTTGAAATTAAACATATCGAACACTTTGGTACCGATGATGGAGAGCTCGGTGAAGTCGGTAACGGGTCTGCCGCCCTGTCCGAAGTAATAGGAGTCTCGATAGGCGTTGCGGTCGCCGCTGACCCGCGCAATGTGGAATCCGATTTTCTTGCTGCCGCTCAACTGTATCTTGCGGTTGAACTCTTCCGAAATGGCGCGGAAGGGGTCTTTGGGGCGGCGTTTCTCTTCCACGGGTCTGCGCTGTACGGTGATGGTGGACTGCTTCGGCTCTTCCGCTGGCGGTGTGGGCGCAGGGCGATTGGCAGGCGGAGACGCGCTTTGTGGAAGGGTTGGGGGCTGGTTTTCGGTTGGCGTACGCAACAGCTCCTCTATCCGCGCGGGCTTGACGCGCTTGTTGAACAGCGACGGCCGCTGCGCTTCGCGTAAGTCGTCTATCGAAATCTGCGCCGGCGGCTCGTCCAGCGGAAACGCCAGACACATCGCCGACGCCCAGCACCATAAAACGCTCAGCAGGGTCAGCCGCTGCATCGACCTGTCCACCTCACGACGCCAGCCCCAGCAGTGCATCGATGTTGCGCCGTGCCAGTTCGCGCTGCCGGGAGGCATACGCTGTCACTCGTTCGCGTAAAGTGTGCTGCTGCTCCCATACTTCGGCAAGGCGTTGTTGCAAAACGTGTTCATTCACATCGGCTACTTCCACCACATGCTTGGGCTCCACAGGCTCCCAAAAAGCGCGCACCTTGGGGTCGTAACTGATAGCCAGGGCGGGCACGCCCGACGCCGCCGCCAGCATCAGCGCGTGCAACCGCACCCCAACCACCGCCCGACAACACGCCAGCACATCCCTGACCTCGCGCACCGAAAGCGGCTCGACCATTGCTATCGCTTCTGGCACAGCCGAGGCTATCTCCTGTATCAACTCCCCGTCGCGCGATACCTGCATCGGCAAAAGCACCGCTCGCGCCTGGCATTGCTTAACGGCAAATCGGCCAAGCGATTGAAACAGAGACGCCACCGCTACCTGTCCACCTGCCCACCGGCGCGGCACCATCGCTATCACTACATCATTCTTTTCGACGCCAAATCGTTGCAAAAGCTTCCACCCATTTTCTGTATCGGCTTCGGGCAGCAGGAAAGAGAGGTCTGCCCCCACCTGTACCTGCGATATCCCCATCGCCTGCAGCAGTTGCGCCGAGGCGGGGTCGCGCACCACCACAGCATCTGCCTGTCGCGCTGCACGAGCCGTCCACTGTCGCGCCCAGCCCCGTCGCAGGGGACCGATACCCTGTCCAACCCACGCGATGCGACACCTGGCACGCCGCGCCAGCGTATGCATCCCCAGATAATAGACGACGGAACGCGCGCTGGTGACATCCTGAATCAGGCTTCCACCGCCCAGCACGAATAGCAGGGAACTGCGCATCGTGCGCCAGACCTCCCGCAGGCTGGTTCGGGGGATAGCTTCCATCCCGTGTTCACGCCGGGTGTGTGCCGGGTCCGCGCTCATCACGGTGACCGAATCCGTGTACCCCGCCTGTCTCAAGCCATGCACCAGTCCTGCCAGAACGGCTTCGTCCCCCAGGTTCGCGAAACCGTAGTATCCGCAGGCGAGGATGCCCTGCCGGCTCATGCTTGCACCCGCTTCGTCCACCAGCGTATTGCCACGAACGCCAGCGTTCCTATTATAGCACCCAGCAGCCATCCCAGCAAGATACGCGGCAGAGAAAGAGCCAGCGGCGTATGGATGTGGCACAGGGTGTTGACCACCGATGCCTGCCCGATAACCCCGACCAGCAGGAGCGGAATCCACGCCCTCCGCCCGATGCCTGCCGCCGACATCGCCAACGCCAGCACCAGCGCAGGATGGCCCACCAGAAACTCTTTGGTGCGGGGGCGCGCCAGCAGGTATCGCTCTAACGTCTCGCGCATCTTCATCTCGATAGCAGAAACGCCAATGCCCGGCTCGTTGCCCGTGCGCATCAGCACCAGCGCCAGCAATCCCAGAGCCAGCAGCACCGCTACCACCAGTCCCACCGTGACCGGATAGCCCGTGATTTGTCTCCATCGCCGCCGGATGCGCTCACGGGCATCCGCAAAAGAAGTGGCATTCACTGTGTCCAGCGCATACGCCCAGCCCACCACCAGCACCGGCAGCAGGTGTGCCGGCTTGATGCCTGCGAACTGGTTCGCTTTCACCATGAAAGGCAGAGAAGCCAGTAAAGCCACCACGTGCAGACCGCCTACCAGGCTGAAAAGCGTCAACCAGGCGAACGTAGCGAGCGCGTGCGAGACAGGCAAGCGACCGCGCTTGAACACATCCACCAGCACAAAGCCCAGTGAAGGAAAGGCTACAGCCGCCGCAAGGGCACAGGCTTTACGTCCTGTCTCCCCACCAGCATAAGCCAGTACCAGCCCGGCGGCGAAAGCCGCCACAGCCAGCCACGCCGAGTGTTGCCGCCCAAACAGCCTCTCCAGCAATAGCACCCCTGCCGTCAGAGCAGAGCCACCGCTTAGCCACCATATCCAGGCGGGTACCTTCGGGTCGGTAAAGGGGCGGGGTTCGCCGACACGGTAACCTGCCTGTTGCAGGGAAAGGCGCAGCTGCGCCAGGAACCTCGCCATCCCCTGCAGAGGCTGCTCCTCGATGCTGCTGGGCAGGCGCACGTAGCACAGACGGATGTTGCGTTCCCGCACGGCACGGGTAAAGCGTTCCAGCAAGTCGGCGGGGCTGAGGGTGGCCATCTCGGCGGCGGTGACGCTGTGCACCCGCACCACGCGGTCTAACATTAAGCGAGTCAGTCGCTCATCGCCCTTTTGCTTGCCAAACTCTACGGAACCGTATAAAAGGCCATGTTGCCGCATCGTTTGCGCTGTCAGTGGCAACAACGCACGGAAACCCAGCACCTCGTCCCCACTGAAAATCACCGCCTTTGCGCCTGCTCGCCTGACCTCCGCCAGCGACCGTTGAATGCGCAAGGGGGTACAGGCCGGGCTGTTGCTCACCCGTGCTATGACGAACAGCCCTGCCGCCGAGACCTGCTTAGCCAGCATCGGGTCTATCCCCAAACGTATTTGTGCAAAGTTGGACGGAGAAACCGGTACAGAGAACCCGACCGCACCACCTGTATCGGTATATGCGTAGACCAGCACACCTTTGCTTGCCCGGAGGGTGTCCAGCAGTTTTTTGCGCGAAGGGGTGTATACCGTCCGCCACAGGGAGGGTGTCGTCTGGAGGGCTCCTGCAGAACGTCGCAGCCGTTCCACTACCTCCGCCGATGCCGCGCGCACGATGGGTGAAGGAAACTTCGGATACAGCTCCCAGCTCAATTGACCAGAGCGGAAAAGGTCTTCCACTGTTTGTTCATTGAGTGCAACCGCCGTTGCCCCCGCTTTTTTCATCTGTTGCAGAATTTGCGATAAACCTGTACCGATGTCCGCGCTGACCTGCATCAACTGTTCTCCATCCAGCGCGATTGCGACACGCTTGTTCAATACCTCTGCTCGCCAGCGCGCCACAAACGCCAGCAACGAGACAATAGTTCCCACTGCAACCAGCAGCCAGCCCATCCGATGAAACATCCTGCAAATACCTCCTCCTCTGTCATTCTGCGCGAAACGAGGAATCTCTGTGAGACCGCTGAGATGCCTCGTTGGCGCTCAGCATGACAAAAGGCACACTGTTTGGCACAAGGATTGAGCGTTGCCCATTTCGGCAAAAGGCGTGCGGATACCTTGTAAAACGACAACGTCTCAGAAGTCTTGAGGAAGCGAGCGGTAATACCCATATGGACGGCGCAGCCGTCGCAGGATCCTGTTTCGTCCCAGAGCAAAAACAGTGGCTGCGCCTGCTACGAAGCCGCCGGCGTGAGCCATCGTCGCTACGCCGGGCTGGAACTGGAATTGCATCAGGAACCAGAGTCCTAGAAGAATGAAAGCAGGCACGGCTATCACGTCAATAATGAAGAAAAAGATGACCAGCACCCGGATGCGCGCGGCGGGGAACAGCACGAAGTATGCCCCCAGCGCGCCGGCTATTGCGCCACTTGCTCCTACAGTGGGGATGGGGGATGCCGCGTTAATCACCACATGCGCCAAAGCCGCCGCCACACCCCATACCAGATACCAGAACAGGAACTGAAAATGCCCTAAAGCGTCCTCCACATTGTTGCCGAAAATCCAGAGATAGAGCATGTTCCCGCCCAGATGCAGGATACCAGCATGTAAAAACATCGAAGTGAAGATAGTCAGCCAGTGGGGTGTAATCGGTGGCACCTGATACTCGCACTGTCCGGAAATGGTACAGGGGATCATCGCGTATTCGATGAGAGCCTCGGGCGCGCCGAAACCAATCAGCTTGTCGTACAGAAACACGAGCACGTTCGCGATGATCAGCGCGACGGTCACGGCCGGAAAGGACCGTGTTGGATTCTCATCACCCAGTGGGATCACGGTACCAAGCCATCCATCTCGTGGTTTGTTGAGTCCAGTATACCCAAATTCGGCAGGCGTGTAAACATATAACGAAAATGAACTTTTTCCGGTATTTGTGCGTCTAAACTTTTGAAACGTTTAAGCATTCCTGGTACCGTAATAGCAAGAGGGACCACGAGCAGCATCTAAATGAAGGGTAGGGCGTGCGCCAGGCACGCCCGTTTTTTTACACACCTTTCAAGCCTTCGGAAGCGCGGCGCACCATCCAGTTCCACACTCCCCACGCCATCACCATGCCGATGCCGCTCCACAAAGCAAACCGCCACGCAGTGTGCCAGAAGCCACCCCGGCGTTCCCGCTGGAGCTGGCGCTCGGCTTGACGAAGCGCCTGTTTTGCCTGCTCGCCAGACATTTGCTGACTCGTCTGTAGCAAGGCGGAAGGGTCGGCGTTGACGTTTGCCTCTGTTTCGGGACTGGGTGTCGGCTTGGGTACGGTGACCAGCGGAGGAGGAGGCAGCTCGGGGGCTTCCTGTAACTGCTTCAGGCGAGTGGCATCATCGAACTCACGGCTTAGCCCAGCCGCCTCCTGCGCGCCGCGCTGGTCAAAACCGATAGCCAGCACTGGCACCGCCAGCAGACCTGTGCATACACACGCGATAAGGATTTGCCATGTTTTCATCATCCTGCACCTCCTGAAAGCACCTGCCACAGTTTGGGTACCATCTTCGGAGCACGGGGTAGGTCGATATCGATGAGCGGTCGCGTACCGGGACCTTTATCGCGGATGCGGTTGTCGTAATTCAGGCGCAACGGCAGGCTATACAGTACCATCGCCTCGTCCTTGCAGATGATAGAGCCGTTGATGGTGCAACCGCCGCCGCCGGTGGCGATGTTACCCCCGCCCACGAAGTTGGTGAACATGATGGCGTCGATCTGGTTGATGTTCTCTGCGATACTCGCGATGTAATCATCGCTGTACAGCGACTGATACCGCTTTCTGCCGTATTCGTCCACTTGCGTGGCGTCGAAGGCAGGTATCAGGTTGCCGTACTCGTCGTAACGCGGTTTGGTAAAGGGCGGTCTCATGTAGTTCAGTGGATAGTACCCGAAGTTTTTCACGTTACCCATAATGACGCTTCCCCGCGCCGCCAGCCCCAGAATATCCCGCTTCTCGTTTCGCTGTTCAATAGCAGCGGGATCGGTACCGCGAAAGTCCGGCGGGTTCTTGTAGCGCACACTGCCCACGATATGCACGTTGCGCCCGGCGTAGAGCGTGCCCTGACCCTCGACAAACCCCTTAATCACCACGTCCCCCGTGAAGGTCACCGGACCATGAATGCGGATAGGTCTGTCGCTGGTGCCGATGAGCACGCCAGAGCCGTTCACCACGCCGTTGGTGGACAGACGTACATAGCGGTTCTGGCTGCTGTTCCAGACTTCTACGTACGCCTCCTGCCCGTAGTTCGGGTTCGGTGTGCCGTCGGCAAAGGTCTGCCTCTGGTCGACGTAGTTCTGGGATAGCGAGATGTAGCGGCTGATGTCGTCCAGGTCTGGTAAGGGTAGCTCCTTGTTCGGTGCAGGGTCAAGCACGGTGCCACTGTAGGTTTTGGTACCTCGCGCGTCTGATACCACTGCGCCCGACACGCGGTTGTTGACGATACTCGCGTTCTGGTCATAGATGAGGTCACGCCACTGCTCGTAGGTTTCGGAGCCTTTTGCGCCGTGACGGGTAGGGTCGTATGCTTGGCGTGCGCGCGGGTTGTTCTGGCTGTTATAATAACTGTTGCTCCACTGCGTCGGAGTGATATTGACGATTCCCTCTGCAGGGGGAATCAGTTTATTGTTCGCGCTGGCGTAGACGCTGCCGTTGATGGTGGGAGTGCCGCCGCTGAAGTCGAAGTTACCGTTGGCGCGCATGTCGCCGTTGACGATCAGGTCGTTCGCGCCGAAGCCGTACATCCATCCGTAGTTGTTGGCGAAATAGGCGTAGTCAAACACCTGCGAGCGCTCCAGCGTGAACTCGATGGTCTGCTCGAGCACGGTGCGGTATTCTCCTGCATCCAGCTGAGCATCGTTATCCTGGTCCAGCCAGCCTACCGCACGAAAGGTGAGCTCGCGGCTGAAGTTACTGTTGATTTGCTGTCCCACGATGCCGCAGGAGTAGCGCAATCCATCTCCCAGGTCACCGCCGACGGTCGCCATCGGGTTGGTCGGTGACGCCAGCTCCCAGGGCACGAAGTTGTCGAAATCCTGCTCCACCTTGAACATCTTCCAGACCTGCATCTTCTTAAACTCCAGGCCTGCTTCTGCAGCGTAGAGGGTGCGCAATGCCTGTTCCTCTCGCGCTATGTGGCGCAACCCGCCGGTGGAGAGGCTCAACAGTGCCGTCCCCAGTCCAAAGGACATGAATAGCACCACCAGCGAGGTCACCAGCGCGGTCGCCCGTTGATAACGTTGAGCAGTCCGTTTTCTCATGACTCTCACCCCCTTACTGGTTGCGCAAAACGACCAGCTCCTGCAACCTTTGGTAACGTACGCCTGCTGGCGTTTGACGCTGGACATACAGGCGTATGGTGATGGTTCGTCCGTTTGCTCCCCGCTCGAACAGCGGGTAGGGGTTCCCTGTCTCAGGGTCGGTGTTGCTGACGGTGGTCAGCAGGTCGATGGTATCTGCTGTGCCCTCTGCAGGGTGCCATTTCAACGTGTTGTAACTCAACCCAAAAAAGCCGCTCGCACCGTTGGGAAGGACGTAGCTGACCTGGGTATTCGAGCCGCTAACGGTAACCGACCTGGCGCGGCGCAGCTCACTGGTTATCCGCCGCATGGCGAGGGTAGCATCCATCATCAGTGTGGTATCCTGCGAGTTTCGGTGCCACGCCCGCGCCGAAGTACTCAGCACCGGCATCAGCGCCATGACCAGAATCAGCATGACGCCGCTGGCGACCAGCAGCTCCACCAGCGTGATACCACGACGTTTTCGGATGGAAGGAGACGTAACGATTGTCATCAGGGCATCCTCCCTCTACAGATTTGGCACCAGCGTGCGCAGCTCTACCCGATTGGTTCTTCCATTTAGTTCACGCCAGATCACCCGCACAATCACCCGTCTGACGTCCCACGCCACGTCTTCCACCACAATCTGCCCCTGTCCGTTCGGAAGCATGCGGGCTGGGCTTTCGCGCGTGGCGTTATCGGTGTTGGTGAACGAGAAGGGGGAGGTGTTGGGGCTGGCGTCGATCAGACCATACGCGCGCAATCCTTCGTACGTCAGGTTACCGTAGCCGATGAACTTGATGGCTTCCATGCGCCGTTCCGCCAGTGCCAGCGCCGCCGCACGCCACTTTGCGCTGCCGCTGAGCCGCTGACCAGTGGGGAACAGCGCGCCAAATACCACCGCCACCACACCCAGCAGGAAGATGGACAGCACCACCTCCGCCAGGGTAAAGGCACGTTGTCGTCTTCGCATGGTGTGCCTCCTTACCACAGCTTATGTCCCGCCGTCGCTTCCATGGAACACTTTGGCGGCGTGCTGACGTCGTTCATCGTGTAAGTTCCGCCGGAAGGGCAGGTGCTGGCGGGGAAGGTGGCAGGATTGCCCTTGATGTATTTGTCGGGTCCCACGATGTCGCTCCACGTGGGGGTATCATTGGGTTCCTTATTGTTATCCATCGCCCACTGCTGTTTGGCGATGTCGATGCGCAGCAGCGTCCCCACGCACGACCTGCGCCGGCTGCTCTCGCGCGCCTGTACATAGTTCGGCACCGCTATGGCGAGCAGGATACCGATAATCAGCACCACAATCATGATTTCTACGAGGGTAAATCCCTTCTGGCGAGTACGCATGGCTACCACCTCCGTCGTCCTGAACATGCTGGCGCGAACCATCTTCTCTCTTTCTCTAAAACAAAGCCGATGGGACGGTGCAGGGTAAGACCCCATCGGCTGCACGAATGTGAATCCGCGTTCCGACTACAGGCTGTGTGCGCCACCAATGCTGCAGGTGGGGTTCGTGCCCACGTTGCCCACCGTGTAGGTACCACCAGACGGGCAGGTCGGCGTGGACTTAATGTAGTTCGGCACAAGGTCAGTCATCGCGCACGCAGCGCCATCCGACCTGTTGTTGTCCATTGCCCACTGCTCTTTGGCAGCATCGATCTGCTTCAGGTTGGACACGCACGCTCTGGCGCGGCTGCTCTCGCGCGCCCGCACGAAGTTGGGCACGGCGATGGCGAGCAGGATGCCGATAATCAGCACGACGATCATAATCTCCACGAGGGTGAAGCCTCGCTCGGCGCGTGCCTTTCGGATCAGGTTGAACATCTTCGGAAACACCTCCTGAAAGGGATTTCGCAGAGGTTCTTCCATGCGGTGGAGGGGGATTTCACATGAAAATTGCGGGTTTTTGCCCTCACCCCCGTCCCCTCTCCCGACGCTGCGGGAGAGGGGAGTTTGATGCCCTCACCCCCGTCCCCTCTCCCGACGCTGCGGGAGGGGGTTGTTTGATGCCCTCACCCCCGTCCCCTCTCCCGACGCTGCGGGAGAGGGGTAGTTTGATGACCTCACTCCCTTCCCTTGCAGGGAGGGGGCTGGGGGGTTAGGTACGGTTAGACGGGCACTTCGGCAGGAACCTCACGATGCACGTGGAAAGGATAGGAGCAAAATCGGAAGAATGCGAGGGAAGGCGATGAAAGTAGAGGTTATCCCCTATGGCGGCTGGCAAAAATGCCTGCGTCTGACCAACAACGAGGTGGAGCTGATTGTTACCGCGGAGGTGGGTCCGCGCGTGATTCGCTTCGGCTTTATCGGCGGGGGGAACGAGTTCGTGGAGTACCCCGAACAGATGGGCTTGACCGGCGGCGACGAGTACCGCGCCTACGGTGGACATCGGTTGTGGATTGCCCCTGAAGTGGTGGAGCGCACCAAACATCCCGACAACCTGCCAGTGGAATGGGCGCAGGAGGGCGAGGGGTTGCGCGTCACCGCGCCGATAGAAGCGGGCACCGGCATCCAGAAATCGATGCGCATCTGGCTGAATCCCCAGCGCAACCACGTGCACGTCATCCATCGGATTACCAATCATAACGTCTGGGAGGTAACGCTGGCGCCGTGGGCGTTGACGGTGATGGCGCCGGGGGGCAGGGTGATTGTACCGCAGGAGCCATACCGACCACACCCTGACTTCCTGCTGCCCGTGCGACCGCTGGTGCTGTGGGGTTACACCGACATGAGCGACCCACGCTGGCGCTGGGGCAGGCGATATGTGCAGTTGCGACAGGACACTCACGCGCAGTACCCGCAGAAGTTTGGCGCGCTGAACACACTGGGCTGGGCAGCGTATGTGAACGGCGACCGCGTGTTCCTGAAACGCTTTCCTTACGACCCCCGGGCGCACTATCCAGACTTCGGCTGCAACTGCGAGTTCTTCACCAACCACCGGATGCTGGAGGTAGAGAGCCTCGGCGGTCTGGTGACTCTGCGACCGGGCGAGTCGGTCGCGCACGAGGAACACTGGTATCTGTGGCGTGGGGTGGAGGTGGGTGAAAGTGACGAACAGATAGACGCGGTGCTGCCTGCGCTGCTGACACAGACGCAACAGGCGTAGCATTGCAGCATGCGCTTGACAATCGGGTGAGGGCATCAGGTACCATGTTGGACGCAGGTCTTTGAGCCTTCCGGAGATACCATGCACATTCCAGATGCCTATCTCAGCCCCGCGACGCACGCGGTAACCGCCGGTGCGATGTTGCCCCTGTGGACGCTGGCGGTGAGGCGCACGGCAAATGCGCTGTCGGCGCGGCAGGTTCCCCTGCTGTCGCTGGGCGCAGCGTTCTGCTTTACGATACAGATGTTCAACGTGCCCGCAGTGGGAGGTACCACCGCGCACGCGGTTGGGGCGACTCTGCTGGCGATACTGCTGGGTCCGTGGGCAGCGCTGCTGGCAGTAACCCTGGCTTTGGCGGTGCAAGCTATCTTTTTCGGAGACGGCGGGATTCTGGCTCTGGGGGCGAACACCTTCAACATGGGTTTTGTCGCCGCGTTCGCGGGCTACGGCACATACCGCCTGCTGGCGGGACAGGCAGAGGTGGGCAGCCGACGTGCGCTCATCGCGGCGGGGGTGGGCGCGTACGTGGGCTCGGTGCTATCCGCAGCCAGCACAGGGGTGATGCTGGGTTTGCAGCCGCTGATTGCTCAGGATACCGCCGGACGCGCGCTGTATTTTCCGTTCGGTATGAACGTTTCCGTGCCTGCCATGGTGCATATCTACCTGCTTGTTGCCGCGCCGGTGGAGGCAGTGGTCACCATCGCTGCGCTGGCGTATCTGTGGCGCAACTTTCCGGAGCTGGTCACCCGCCGCACCGTCGTCCGCCCCGATAAGCCGATTCGCCTGTGGGCGGTATTTCTGGTGCTACTGTTGCTGACGCCGCTGGGGCTGATTGCCACCGGCTCGGCGTGGGGCGAGTGGGACGAGGAGACGTTGCGAGAACTTATCGGCTACGTGCCTGCTGGTGTTGTCCGCTTCAGCGAGGGGGTGCTGCGTCCACTCATCCCCGATTACGCCCTGCCCGGGCGTGAGGGCAGAGGCTGGGAGGTAGCGGGTTACATCTTCTCCGCGCTTTTTGGGGCGACCCTGACTGCCCTGGCGGCGCGCGCACTGGTGCGCAAACCTGTGCCTGTACCGGCGGAGGTTACCGCCGGAGGGAAACCGCGCAACGCGCTGCCCGACTGGCTCAGCCGGCGTGAGCCGGACACCACTGTCACCTCGCCGGCGAGGCAGACACGAGGACGCTGGCTCGAGCGCACCCTGCTGAACCTGCGGGAGGCGGTGGCAAACACCATCGCCGCCGAGCACTGGGCACGTGCTTCCGGCTACCTGCAGAGCCTGCATCCGCTGGCGAAGACTCTGGCAGCTCTTGGGGCGTTGGTCGCTATCTCCCTGACAAGGCACCCTGCACTGCTTTTCTTCGTGCTTGTGGGTAGCACGCTTCTGGCAACAGTATCACGCCTGCCGTTGCGCACGTTCATCTTGCGTATCCTGGCAGCCACCGTGCTCTTTGGGCTGGTGCTGGCTGTGCCGCTGAGCCTGAACGCCGTCACCCCAGGGCAGGTGGTCTGGCAACCGTTCGGCTGGCGTGCGCTGGCGGTCAGCGATGCGGGGTTGAATGCTGCTGTGCTGTTGCTACTGCGGCTGAGTGCGGCAATCACCGTTGCCTTGCTGTGGAGTTTGACCACACGCTGGCACCTGCTGCTGCACAGTCTGCGCAGTTTGCGCGTGCCCCGACTGATGGTTACCGCGCTCACGCTGACCTATCGCTATCTGTTCACTCTTGTCGACACACTGGCGGAGATGGTGCTGGCGCGACGCAGTCGACAGGTCGGTGCGCCAACGGCGCAGGGTGTGCGAGCCTACGCAGGAACGGGCGCAGCGGTGCTGTTCGCCAAAAGCGCGACACTTCACGAAGAGGTCTATCTGGCGATGCGTTCGCGCGGCTTCGACGGCGACCTGCGGGTGGCGTACCCGCGACGGTGGAAATGGCGCGATACCCTGTGGCTGATGCTTGTCGCGTTGTGGCTGGCAAGTGGATACTGGATAGGAGGCTGGTATGCAGGCTAAAGAGCTGCTGTATGAGTGCGACTCGGTGAGTTTCGTCTACCCGGATGGGACGCCCGCGTTGAAGGATGTGTCCTTCCGCGTGCGGCGCGAAGAGCGCATTGCTATCCTGGGCGTCAACGGCAGCGGCAAGTCCACCCTGCTGCGTCTGCTGGACGGGTTACTGGAGCCAACTGGCGGTGAAATCCGCTTTCTGGGCACGCCGCTGACCGAGCGCAATCTGCAGGATGCGGTCTTCGGGCGCAAGTTCCGCCAGAGGGTGGGCTTTGTGTTTCAGGACGCGGATGCGCAGCTGTTCAACGCCACCGTGTGGGACGAGGTCGCCTTCGCGCCACGACAGCTGGGCATGAGCGAAACGGAGGTGCAAAGGCGCGTGACAGACACCCTGAACCTGCTGGGGATTGCGCATCTGGCCGAGCGTGCGCCGTTCCGCCTCAGCGGTGGGGAGAAGCGAAAGGTCGCTATCGCTTGCGTGCTGAGCATGAATCCGGAAGTGCTGCTAATGGACGAACCGGTCGCCGGGCTGGACCCGCGGATGCAGGTCTGGCTGGTGGACACGCTGAAGCAGCTGCACGAAGCCGGTAAGACCCTGCTGATTGCCACCCACAACCTGCACGTGTTGCCGGAGCTGGCAGATCGGGTACTTATTCTCTCCGAAACACACCAGGTGTTGGCAGACCTGACCGTACACGACGCGCTGGCGAACGAGTCACTGTTAATAGAGGCAGGATTGCTGCACGAGCATCCGCACGCGCACGGGGAAATCGTGCATACCCATCTGCACGCCCACGAGCATCATCATGAAGAATGATGCATCCTGCCTCGCGCCAGCGAGGCAAACACCCCGAGCAGGCTGAGTACAGTGGACACCGCAAACGCCACGCGCATACTGCGAAACAGCTCCTCTCCATAGCTGGGCGAGAGCGGTAAGCCGTGCATGGTTAGCGTGAAGATGAGCACAATCATTGCCATACTCAAGCTCTGTCCCAGCATCCGAGCCGTGCTCACCACCGATGAGGCAACCCCATAGCGCGTACCGCTGACCGCGCTCACGATGGCGTTGACGTTCGGCGAGGAGAACAGCGCGAATCCCAGCCCGGACGCTGCCAGCACCGTCACCAGGAACGCGAGGTTTGCACGGTAGGGCATGGATGCATACGCCAGCAGACAGAAGGTGGTGAGCAACATCCCCACCGATGCCACCATGCGCGGCTCATGGCGGTCTGACAGTGCCCCTGCCAGCGGAGAGAATCCCGCCTGTACCACCGGTTGTATCAGCAAGAGCAGTCCTGCCTCCTGAGGTGTGAAGCCCCGGATGGTCTGAAGGTACAGCGACAGCAGATAGCCGATGCTGAAGGTGGCGCCATAGTTTAACAGGGCGGCGAGTGTGGAAAAGGTAAATACCGTGCTGTTGCGAAACAGGTGCAGGTCCAGCAGAGGGTGCTCTTCGCGGGCTTCGCGCACTGCGAAGACAACCAGCAACAAAACCGCCATGCCCGCCAGCGCTATGCCCGTGTGTCTCCAGCTCGCCGCGCTCAGCAGAAGCGTTAGCGCGAGGCAGTAGAGTACTGCGCCTGCCGTATCAAAGCGTTCTCCCTGCGCCGGTGACCATTCGCTGCGGATACGCTGTGCATACAGCCACGTTATTCCCGCCAGTGCCGCCACTATGACGAAGATGGCGCGCCAGCTGAGGGTCTGCGTGAGAAAACCGCCGACTGCGGGACCTACCGACAGTCCCACGTATACCGTTGCGGTGTTGATTCCCAGCGCCTTACCACGCTCGCCGGGCGGTATTGCCGAGGTAATCAACGAAACCGCTGTGCCAAATACCATCGCCCCTGCTATTCCCTGTATCGCGCGGCTGGCGATGAGTATCTCGATAGACGAGCTGACGGCGCACAACAGGGAGGAAAGCCCGAACAGAGCGACGCCCATCAGGAATACCCTCTTTCTGCCCAGCATGTCCGCCAGTCGCCCGAACGGCAGTAAAAACACCGCCGAGGTGAGCAGATACGCTGAGATAACCCAGCTCATCGTGACGGCGGTGGCGTGCATCTGTCTGCCAATCACGGGGATAGCCACGTTGAGCGCGCTGCCCATAAAAGGTGTGAGAAACGAGGATAAACCGGCGGCAATCAGCACAGCGCGTTTCTCATTCGGCATGTTCCGCTTCTCCTGCAGGATGTATGCTCATCTATTGTGCGGTCAGAGGGCGATTTTCCTGTTACCAGCTGGCACGTAGGCGATACATCTGCTGTTCCAGACGCTGTTTGGCGAACTGGTAATATTCCGGCACAATCTCAAAGCCAATGTATCGCCTGCCCATCTGCTGGGCTACTACAGCAACCTGCCCTGATCCCAGGAACGGGTCCAGCACCACATCGCCCTCTACCGAAGAGTATTGCAGGATTTTGCGCACCAGCTCCGCAGGCAGCTTGGTGGGCGTCTTGATATCACCGTTCCAGTACTCGCGCGGGATAACCCACACATCCTCCATGTCGCGATAACGCGGGTTACCGTCTCTAGTGCGGGTGGCAGGGAAGCGGCAATCGGGGTAGAACCGACGCAACCGGTCATCTTTGCACACATAGAGACAATGGTAGTGCGAGGTCACGAACCTTCGCCTGGTATAGACACCGAACTGGTATTTCCAGATAATATGGTTGACGGTGATGAAGCCGGTCTCGTGCAGGGCGTTCAGGATGTCGCGCAGGTTGTTCCACCCGGAGAAGACATACATACTGCCCGAATCCTTCAGCACACGGTACGCCTCTTGCATCCAGGCAAGGGTGAAGGTGTAATACTCCTCCTGCGGGATCTCGTTATAGCCGTCCAGTACACGGTCTTGCGTGCGGTTGTAGTTGCTGCGGCGGGCGCGGAAGTCAATGGCAAAAGGCGGGTCGGTGACGATGAGGTCTACACTACCGTCCGCCATCTGCTTCATGCCCTCACAACAGTCCATCAGGTAGATGTGGTTGGGTTCTATCACCATACCGCCCGAACTCCTCAAACGCCTCATACATCGCCACGATGTTCTCCCACGGCACGTCGGGACCGATTTCGCCGTGCAGAATCAACCCGCCGTTGAACCGCCCGAACAGTTCTACCGTCTCCTTCACATGTTGTCGCACCTGCTCCGGCGTGCCGAAGGGGATGATATACTGCCGGTCTAAATCGGAGCGCACGCAGACTTTGCCCGCCAGTTTCTCCTCCAGCAGCTGGCGCGGCATTAATGGGTGTTGCGGGTTCAGCACATCTACCCCTATCCCGATGAGGTCATCCCAAATGTCTACCGTCCAGCCGTCGGTGTGGAAGAATATCTTCTTGCCTGCGTCCTTAATCGGCTCGAACATGCGGGCGTAACGCGGCTTGAAAAAGGTTCGCCACTGGCGCGGGCTGATGAGCAGTCTGTCCTGCGCACCCCAGTCGTCCGCAAAGCCGATGCCGTCTACGCCTGCTTTCAGCCACTTGCGGATGTGCTGCAGGTTCCACTCCACGAGGCGGTCTGCCAGTTCGTGCAGTGCCTCCGGCTCTTCCGCGAGGTCAAGAAACAGCTGCTCGCTGGTGCGCAGCCACTGCATCTGCTCGAACAACGTGCCGCCTCCGCCCACACGGAACCAGTCGCATTCGGGCGATCGCAGGCGTCGGGCGATGTCCTCAAACACGCTGTCGTCGGGCACGGGGGGGAACTGGTAGTCGCGCAGCTGGTCCCAGCTTTTGAGGGGTGCCTCTTTAACTTCCCCAGCCGTGTAGCCCTTACGCCGCTGCCAGCGGCAGCCCCACTGGTCCACGTATTCCTCGATATCGCCTTCCAGCTGCGGTTCTGGCGGTATGGTGAAGTTCCTTGCCCCAAAGTCGTCGGGGCGCGCGTTCAACAAGTCCACCAGCTTCTGCCCGTGTCGCCAGAACGCACCCGGAAACACGGCATGTTGAAAGGGTACGCGGTCGGGACCGCGAAACTCGATGGCAGCCAACACCCGTTCTCGCGAAGTCATCATCATCTCCTGAAGCGAGGATTGGATATGCGATTCGCGATAAGGCGTCACTTTTCCTGTGGGACAACCAATGAGGGCAGAATTCGCGCACACGCTGGCTATCTGCTGTTCGGATGGGCGTTTCGCCCCTGCCTGTGAGCAGTTTATTCAGCAGACCCTGGGCGAGGAGTGGTTTGACCGATTCGTCGTGCCGGGCGGCGCAGCGTGGCTTCATCTGGACGTTTTGACGGTATGGGAGAACCATATCGCGCGACGCCACATCGGCTTCCTGATAGAGGCGCACGACATTCAGCGAGTCATCCTTATCGCGCATCAGCAGTGTGGGTTTTACGAGCAATTACGACTCACTCCGGCACAAACGGTGAACAGGCAGGTGGAAGACCTCCGTACAGCCATGCGGTTTCTACAAGAAGAACACCCGGGCATTGCAGTGGAGGCATATTACCTGCGGATTGCCGACGGACAACTGATTTTTGAGCCTGTTCAGGACTGAATCACAGGGTGGGAAGGTGGGATCTTGCAGCGAGCCTGACGGGCAATGCTCTGGGTAAACCGTTCCCATCCAACCTCCCGAGCAGCACGAAGATGTTTTTTCAGCACAGCGGGAGACTGCGCCCTCCACGAGGTCACCGATGCCCTCACCTCGCGTTCTTGCGCCACGCGTCGCCGTCCGCTTAATAGGCGCGGGAACCCGGCTTGGGCAAGCGGTAGTACGCGGTAGACCTGCTATCCCACGCAATCTCGTCCGTGCTGAGGCCCACCGGCGGAGACCGTTTTTCGCCCGGCTTACGTGCAAAACGCCCCAGCACGTTGCCATCCCTGTCCAGAAGCTGGATAGCCATTGGTCTAAAGTCACCGGAAGGCTTTTTCTCCAAACCCAAGACGAAAAGATTATCCGCACCGCCACGCTCAATCCCATTGCAATACGCAGGCAAGGCGCGCGTCCGAAGCAGTCTCCCCTCCCCATCATACACGAACAGCAGCGAGTGCTCCCAGTCGTCATTGAAGGCGCAAGCCACCACCAGCACGCGACTGCCGTCCCGAGTCACACTCAGCCAGAAGCGGAGCCTTCTATACTGCTTCTCATGTTTCTCCCAAAGGGGGGCTATCTGCTTGCCCGTCACCGTTTCCAGATGTTCCACCGCCTCCCACACCGGCAACGGCGCAATCCACCGCTCACCCCACTCCGCATCCAGACAGGCGACCCGATACCGCATCCGCCGGCTCCCCTCCGGTTCCTGCCAGAGCAGAACGGCTTTATACCTGTCGTTCAGTCTGCCCTCACAGTATGTCTCAGCGACAAAGCCCCACCCTTCGGGTTTCCACACCCAAAGCACCTCTTCTCGCTCCTCTAAGTCTTGCCGGCGTGTCGCGCCGGGGAACTTCCATCGGAAGCGTTTGCGCACCCCGGCGTACACATTGGGGGCATCCACGCGACCGGAAAGCATCGCGTCGCCCGCTCGCTCGTGAGCCGGTCGCACAAACTTCGGCTTGATCTCGGGATGCGGGTACAGTAACCCGTAGATGAGATTGGGGTCCACATGGGGATTGCGCACGATATGGGTGTATAGGCTTCCCGGCCAAAGCGTATTCCCGGTCTGTTGTTGCGCTTTTCGGATCTGACGACCTTCATCTGCGGTTCCTTCCCAGGCAGGCAGGATGAGAGGAATGTCCTGTTCCCAGTTTCCGCTCAGCAGTTTCGCGTCGAACTTGCCCAGGTCAGGCTCCGTCCATCCCGCAGTGGTCACCATCAGGCTCAGCGCGCCAATGCAGAGCAATCTGTTGAAGAGTCGCATCGCAAACCTCCTCCTTATCCGTTGTTATCGTCCTCCGTACGGCAGACGCAGATAGTGATGGGGGTTCCATTGACCCCATGGTCGGATGACCCCGTCACCATCCGCGTCTACCCATCGGTTGTCGTTGCCCCGACGGTCCTGCTTTCTTGCTTCCCTTACCTCAAAATGGAGATGGGGACCCATAAAGGACGGCACGCGCACGGTTACTATCCAGTCCTCTGCAAAATCCCATGTATTTCCTACCCAGTATTCCAAAAGCAAAATCGCGTCTCGGAACTCTACATAACCTAAAGAGAGCTGGAGAGACTCGTGGGGATAGCCCGGGTCGGCAACATAGAGGTCACGCACCACTGTAATCGGGGTAGAGATGTCCACTTGCGAACCACTTGGAGGCAGACCCGGCGGGTTCTCCAGAGTGTGTCCGTATGCGGATGTCACCTGGTCTCGCTCATACTGTTCTTTTATTGAGGAGCCCTCTATATTCTTTAGCTTGAGGTTGACCCACCCGTGCTCCACAAGGCGATGAGCACCGATGTATGTGTGCTCGCCGAAAATGAGCGCATCGTCATCTGGAAGAAAACAGCGTACCTGCACCCGGCGTCCCTGCTCAATGAGTGGGTTCGCCGCTTCCCAGATTTCACTTCGTACGTCTCTGTCGCGTGGGTTCTCTATGACCACCAACCCAGAAGGTGGCAGTGTTGGTGCTCTGTCCCACACCCTGCCGGCTTCTGCGCTGTTGACCGGCATCCCGACCGTCGAGCCGCCGTCTGTTCGCGCGTAGTCGATTCCGAGGTGAGACCCCCCACCGGGTTCCACAATGATGGGGATCTCTTTGCTCGGGTCATCGTCAATGTATACGCTGACGGTCATTTCCGGCAGCGGGCGGTTTCCCTCCGTGTAGTCGGAGGTGATGGGACAGTTTATCGGCTTCGCCATGCTCATCACCCGAAAGTCTGCCACTGCAGTGCTGTCCGAACGGTTGCACAGGGCATACGCCCGCATCCGGTAACGCTCGAGGTACGGCGAAAACTGCGTGCGCGGCAAACGCTGGTTCCATACCATGCGAAACCGCCATACTCCAATTCTAGCCTCATAGTCCCGCCATTCCCACCACACGTCCTCGTCAACCAGTTCCGTTTCAGGCACCGGACGCTCCTCCTCCACCACGTGCCAGACGTCGTTCTCATCCAGATAACCCTTCTCCACGGTCAGGACAATATTAGGACGCACACCCTGCTCGCTTGGTAACACCTCGCCTTTGATGAGCACCGGGCAGGGCATGGGCAAGCCACGAAACAGCATGGGAGAACCCTCTACCAGCGGTGGGTCGGTTAACTTGACCTGCTTGTATGCAAACGTGAGGGTAAGGGGCAATGCCCATAGCCTGCGGTGAGAACGGTCTACGTCCGCATGATTGTCCTTAACGCATATCAAGAAGAGGTATTTGCCGGGCTTGGACAGCCTGTCTACCGGAACAGAGACCACCACGATGTGGTCGGCTGGGTTCAGGTCATCGCCCGTGAGTGTGCGCTCATGGATTGGGTTCAGTTCGGGGTCAAAAACCACCACCTTGCCTTCGCTGGCAGGGTGATTGCTGGCGATGTGGTAGCGGATCAGAAACTGTGCCTCGGAACCCTGCACTCCTCTGTACTGTGCTTCTCCAGGCTGTGACATGTAGCGCAAGGACAGGTAATCCGACCGGTTGCTATCCCTGTCTGGCAGGGTAGGCACACGCGCCTCTGCCGAAAGCCGATACAGGTATATCCCCCGTGGCGCCGTGCTCCCGTCCGCCAGCCTGCCATCCCACTCCCACTGCCAGACACCCGGACGAGGCACGCTCGTGAACTCTCTCACCAGAATAGGGGTCACATTGTTGTCACTGGTAAATATCTCCACCTTCACCGTGCACGTCCCCGCCTGCGCGTGCTGCAACTGCGCCGAAAACGGCACGCCTGTCATCTCATCCGGCTTCCACACAAAGTAGGGCTCTTCCCGACTGTCCACCAGCACCAGATTGCTCATGGTCAGCGTCATGGTCGCCGTCTCTTCATACACCCCATAATGGAAAGGTATCGGACCCGTGACGTAACGCACCGTCACCTGTATCTGGTA
>Ga0101941_1000805_pt1 | contig 36867 bp, 35 predicted proteins | sample DewCreD2012metaG_3_FD_75242 | JGI IMG/M metagenome (GOLD analysis project Ga0101941, IMG submission 75242) | Hot spring sediment bacterial and archeal communities from British Columbia, Canada, to study Microbial Dark Matter (Phase II) - Dewar... ...
CCTTCTCCGACTCCCGTTCCGTCACTTCGGCGACGTAGACCTGTTCCATCGGTCGTCTCCCTTCCTGTGCCGTCCAGTCTCCCCAGTGGCCGGCGCCACTGGTCGACACCCCCAGCCGGGAGCGGCCGGGGGCCGCTGGGGCCGGCTAGAAGAGATGCTCCAGCAGCCGGCGAGCCTGCTCTTCTTCCATCAGGTCGACTTCGATGCGGCTGAGCCGGGCCGGCTCCGGCTCGGGCGCCGGGGGCTGGGGCGGCTCCCCAGCCCCCTTCTCGGCGCGCTCGTGGACAATCAGCGCCGCCAGCGCGTGCTTGCACAGGATGCCCAGCTTGCTGCAGCGGTACTGCGCGTCGGGGCAGGCGCACTCGCCGCTGATGACGTTGACCAGGTAGGCGACGCCGTCGCCGTTCACGACCACGTAGTCGCCCTCGCCCCCGCCGTAGAGCCGGAAGACACGGCCCTGCTCGACCAGCTCCAGCGCCTTCTGGTAGCGCTCGGCCACCGCCTTCGCCTGCTTCGCCGTCATTGCCATCGCCCGTCTCCCTTCCGTGCTAGCCCCACTTCCTTCGCTCCGATACAATAGTAACACAACAGGAGTACGTTGTCAAGGGATTGTCTGGCTCCTGTTCCCGAGTTATCCTTGAACCGAGGAAAGGGGGCGAGCCGATGGAGATACGTCACCTTCGGGAGTGGCGCTTGAAGCGGGGCTATGGGTTACGAGAATTCGCCCGGCTCGTCGACTTGAGCCCAAACACGCTCGTCGAGCTCGAAGCCGGGCGGAGCCGGGGCTATGGCCGCACCTGGCGAAAAGTCGCCGCAGCGCTGGGGATTGAGCCCGAGCAGATAGCCGAGTACCGCACGGCCACCGGCCTGGGCGCCGGCGACGGGGGCGCCGCTGGCGCTGGGGGCGGCAGCGGCAGCCCGGCCCCCGGCCCGGACAGCCCGGCCGAGCCCCAGGCATGAGCCAGGCATCGGCATGCTGGCATACCGGCATGCCACCATGCCGGTATGTCTCGGCGCCGAGACACGGCCATGCCGCGTCACGCGCCGGAATGCCCGCCGATGCGTGCTACCCGGCCTGCCCTTGCCCGGCGTAGGCTTGGCCTAGTGGCGTCCACCAGCACGGAAGGGAGACGGCTGCGATGGCTGACACCCTGCTCTGCCGGGCCTGCAAGTGCGCCCCGGCGACGCGCCCCGGCCCGTTCTGCGAGGAGTGCGAGCAGGCAGCGCTCGACGACCTGGAGCAGCTCATCCTGGCCTGTCTCTACGGTCTCCTGGACAAGACCGGCGAGTACGTCACCTTCTGGAGCATCGTCAAGGCCTACTTCGGCGAGCGCGACCTGGACGAGCTGGCGGCGCTGAACTAGCCCCGAAACATGCCCTGGAAGGCCCCTAGAAGGCCCCAGGAGCCCGCTTTTGGGTGCCCCCCCAGTAGGGGGATACCGGCCCCCCCTTGACAGCGGCGCTCTGCGGCGCGACGATGCCGCTGACGGTTCGGCACGGAGGAGCGCCGCCGTGGGGGCTGCCGTGGGCAGGGTGACCCCAGTCGTGACCCCAGGCGCTGGGCCTGACCCCAGGCCCCGGCCCGGCGCGGGAGCCTAGCCGTGGAGCGGGAGACGGGATTCGAACCCGCGACAACCGGCTTGGAAGGCCGGCACTCTGCCAACTGAGTTACTCCCGCCTGGTCGGGGTGAGAGGACTCGAACCTCCGACCTCAGCGTCCCAAACGCCGCGCGCTACCAACTGCGCCACACCCCGAGCCAGTCGCATCGGATAGTATAGCAGATATCGCAGCCAGGCTTCACGTTCAGGACACGCGCGGCACGAGCCTCGCGAAACGGCGGCGTCCAATCTGGATCACCGTCGGTCGGTCCAGCCGCAGGACGAGGTCGGGATCGTCCACGCGCTGTCCATCGAGTCGCACGCCTCCCTGAGCGATGAGACGCCGCGCTTCGTTGTTGCTCGAAGCGAGTCCAGCCTGGATCATGATCTGCACGATCCATCCCTCGGCAGGGACTTCGATCTCCGGCATCTGCTCGGGCAGCTCCCGTCGGCGGAAGAGCCGGTCGAACGTCTCGCGCGCTCGCTCGGCCGCCTCGGCCCCGTGCAGGTCGGCGACAATCTGGAACGCGAGTCGATCTTTGATGTCGCGCGGGTTCAGCGTTCCGGCCTGGGCAGCGGCCAGCATGGAGTCGATCTCCTGGTCGGGGATATCGGTGAGCAGACGCATGTAGTCGCCCAACACCCAATCGGGGATCGACATGAGCTTGCCGAACATCTCCTCAGGCGGCTCGGTGACACCGATATAGTTGTCCAGGCTCTTGCTCATCTTCTGAACGCCATCGGTGCCGACCAGCAGCGGAACGGTCAGGATATTCTGCGGCTCCTGGCCCATCTCGCGCATGATGTCGCGACCGACGAGGAGATTGAAGGTCTGATCGGTGCCACCGATCTCGACATCGGCCTGAATCGCGGCGGAGTCATATGCCTGGAGCAGCGGGTAGAGCAGCTCGGTGATCGAGATCGGCGAGCCCTCCTGGTACCGCCTGGCGAAATCCTCGCGGTCGAGCATGCGGGCAACGGTGTACTTGCTGGTGAGCCGGATCACGTCCTCCAGGGTGAAGGTGTCGAACCAGGTGCTCTGCCAGACGATCTCAGCACGGTTGATATCGACCACTTTGAAGAACTGGTCGAGGTACGTCTGCGCATTGGCGCGCACCTCTTCGGCGGTGAGCATGGTTCGCTGGACCGAGCGCCCCGAGGGATCGCCGATGCGAGCAGTCCAATCTCCGATGATGACGACGACCTGGTGCCCGAGAGCCTGGAACTCTCGCAGCTTGCGGAAACAGACGTAATGCCCGAGGTGGATGTCCGGGCGGGTCGGATCGACACCGAGCTTCACGCGAAGCGGGCGATCGCCCAGCAGCTTGCGTCGCAGGTCGTCGCGGACCACGACGTCGACCACGCCACGGGTGAGCAATCGATCGACAGCGGCGGCTCGATCCATCTGGCTAACCATCGGCTGAGACTGCTCCCTCTGCCAGATTGAGAATCGCCCACGTGAGGGGCGGCGGCCAATCCTCTCTTAACTGTGCCAGGGCTTCGCGGGTCGCGCGCTCGTCGGCTTGCATCTGCTCGATCAGCGCATCGACGCTCGGGAACCACATGTCGCCACGCAGCCGGCGCACGAACAGGACGGTCAGTCTCCGCCGGTAGAGGTCGAGCGTCACATCGAGCAGGTGAATCTCGATGGCTCGCATCTGGTCCTGGAAGACCGGGCGCGTGCCGATGTACGCCATACCGGGGAGAAGCTCGGAGGATCCATCGATCGACACCTGCACGACGTAGATCCCGTCGGCTGGAACGGCGAGCCGGTCGATGAGCCGGAGGTTGGCCGTCGGATAGCCTAGAAGCTGGCCGCGGCGGTGCCCTTCTACCACGTCTCCGGTAAGGGCGTAGGGGCGGCCCAGCAGTTCCGCTGCGACTTCGATGGACCCGGCACTCACCAGTTGCCTGATGCGCGTGCTGCTGATCGGCTGCGCCTCGAGGTCGACGCGCGGAACGACGGTGACGTCGAAGCCGTACTGCGACCCGAGCTCGCGGAGCGTCGTCACAGAGCCGCTGCGCCCATGGCCGAAGCGGAAGTCGTCGCCGATGACCAGTTCCACCGGAGCAGCGTAGTGCACAAGCTGCTCGATGAATTCCTCCGGCGCCTGGCGAGCGAATTCCTGATCGAACCGGAGCACCAGCACCGAGTCGATCTGGCATGCTCCGATCAGAGCGAGGCGCTCATCGAGGGTGCAGAGCCGCGGAGGCGCTTCCTGAGGGCGCAGCACTTCGGCGGGTAAGGGATCGAAGGTGAGCACGAGGCTGCGGACGGCCCGCTCGGCGGCACGCGCTCGCAGGCGGCCGAACAGGTGCTGGTGACCGCGGTGCACCCCATCGAAATTGCCAATCGTGAGAGCGTGTGGCTGTCTCGGCAATTCAGCCAGATCGCGATACACGAGGACAGGCATAATAGACGTCCTCACTCGAGCCGATCGGTCACGACCATCGCGGGCGACCACTGCTCGCGCGCATGCTGGTAACGCGCAATTCCCAGCCAACGCCCATCCAAAGCGTAAACGCGAGCGAGAGACTGGTCGGGAAGCGGGCCAGGCCGGCGCACCGGCGCCCCATGATACCACGCATTCGCCTGGCCAGGACTGAGCACGAGCGCGGGGAACTCCGCCAGAGCAGAGTCTGGGTGCCAGGCGATCTCGCGCCATGTCTCGATCGACAGCAGCGGTTCCAGTTCGTCGAGCGACCAAGCATCCGCGAGTGTAAACGGGCCGACGCGCGTCCGTATCAGGCCGTGGAGATAGGCACCTGTACCCAGCGCCGCGCCGAGATCGCGGGCGAGAGAGCGAACGTATACTCCTTTGCCGCAGTCGATCGCCAGGACGACGTCGGGGTAGGCAAAGTGCAGGAGCTGTAGGCGGTGGATCACCACGCGGCGCGGCGCGACCGTGACGACTTCACCGGCTCTCGACCGGCGGTACAGCGGCCTGCCGCCCACCTTGATCGCGGAGAACGCTGGAGGTACCTGCTCGATTTCGCCCTCGAAGCGGCTCACCACGCGCTCGACGTCCTCGCGCGCGGGTGGTGTCGACAGTTCGGTGGTCTGGACGACATCTCCCTCGAGATCGTCGGTGGTACTGCTTACTCCCAGCACGACGTGCGCCAGGTACTGCTTGCTCGCGTCTTGCAGGAACGATGTCAGGCGAGTCGCCTGACCGACGGCGATGATCAGGACACCCTCGGCAGCGGGATCGAGCGTTCCACCGTGGCCCACCCGTTTCTCGCGCAGCCGCCGCCGGACCCAGTTAACGAGGTCGTGCGACGTCCAGCCGCGTGGTTTGTCGATGATCAACAGTCCATGCGCAGCAGTCATTGGGAGGGATCACCCGCGAGCGCGAGGTCAAGAAGGAAACGCGCGACAGTGTCCAGGAAGGTCTGGCGGTGTTCCTCTCCGGCGGGCAACCGGCAGCCGGCGGCGCGGCTATGACCACCGCCGCCGAACTGACTGGCGATCCGGGCCACATCCACGGCGTCGCTGGAGGAGCGCAGGCTCACCCGCCACCCGTCCGGCTGGCGATAGAACATGATCGCGACCTGCGCACCCTCGGTGCCGCTCAGAAAGTTGACGATGCCTTCGCCCTCGGCAGCGGTCGCGCCGCTCTCCTCGAGCATGTCAGGCGTGATCTCGGTCCAGACGATCGCGTCCTCGAAGCGGGCGCGACCCAGGGCTAGGCCCCAGAGGCGGACAGTCGAGAACGGCTTCCTACGGAACAGGTGTGTCACGATCTGCGGCAGGTCGGCGCCCGCTTCGAGGAGATGGGCTGCTAACCGCATCGTCTTCGGGCGAGTGCTCGAGGTCTGCAGCCCGAGCGTGTCGCCGTAGATGCCGGTGAGGAGACAGGTCGCGAGGGCCGGGGAGAAGGGCAGGTCGAGCTCGACGACGAGCTCGGTCAGGATCTCGGTCGTGGCAGCCGCGGCTGGGTCGACTAAGGAGACGGCACCGAATCGAGTATTCGTCACGTGGTGATCGATATTGACGATCGGTATGGAGCCGTCGAACCAGCTCGGGCAAGCCTGGAAGAGCGGCCCGAGCCGGCCGGGGTCGGCGCAGTCGACTAGGATGATCCGGTCGAACCGCTCTTCCGGTGACAGTTCCTGCGTGGAGAGTCGATCGACCGCTGGCAGGAACCGGAGCGCGCGCGGCACGCGACCATCACCGGTCGTCGCGACGAGCCTCCGTTCCGATCCCTCGAGCAACAGCAGCACCGCGAGCACCGAGGCAACGGCATCGGCATCGGGGTTGGCGTGTGTGGCAACCAGGACTGCTCGTCCCGACGACATGGTGTCCCAGACGAGTCGCCATTCGTTCGGAACTTCGCGGCCGTCGGGATGTGCGGAGAGGTGCGCCATCCGCGTTCACCTCGATTGCTCGTTCGAGTCGCTCTGCTCAGTCTCTGGCCCGGAATGGAGCTGCTCGCGGAGCTCATTCAGCGTTCTGGTGACCTGCTCAGCATACTCCATAGAGCGGTCCAGCCGGAACGTGAGCTCAGGAATGTGCCGGGTGCGCATCCGCGGTTTCAGCAGGCGCCGGATGAAGCCAGTAGCGCCATTCAGGGCATCGATGGTCGCCGCTTGTTCTTCCTCGCTGCCGTAGACCGAGGCGAAGACCGTCGCATAGCGAAGATCCGGGCTCACCTCGACTCGGGTGATACTGACGAACCCGAGCCTGGGGTCGCGCATCTCTCGCCGGATAATCTCGCTGATCTCGTCCCGCAGGAATTCGGCCACCCGCTGCTGCCGGAGGCTGTTCATGCCCGCGCCTCCTTCCCGGCTGTGGCGACCTCGGCCAGGAGCACATGTGGCTGCTCACTCGTGCCCGGTAACACTCCACCGGCTCGCCGGCCGAGGTCTTCTGATCCAGCCTCATGCGCCCCGTGGCACCTCCTCGACGTGGTAGAACTCGATCTGGTCGCCTGCCTGCACATCATTGAAGCCTTCGATCGCGAGGCCGCACTCGTAACCGGCAGCCACCTCACGCACATCTTCTTTGAAGCGACGTAGCGACGCCACGACGCCGTCGTGGATCACGGTACCGTTGCGGAGCACCCGCACGCGCGAGTTGCGCAGAGCCTTCCCGCTCAGGACGTAGAGCCCGGCAACGATCGTCCGGTTCGGGAGCCGGAACGTCTCGCGCACCTCGGCGTAGCCGTCGGTCACCTCCCGAGTCTCCGGCGTGAGGAGGCCGGAGAGCGCCGCGCGGATATCGTCGAGCAGATGGTAGATCACGTTATAGTAGCGCACGTCGACACCAGAGGCGTCCGCAGCGCGCCGTGCGGCCACGTCCGGCCGAACGTTGAAGCCGATCACGATCGCCCCCGTCGTGGCAGCCAGCATGATGTCGGATTCCGAGATCGCGCCGGTGCCGCTGTGGACGACTGTGATGCCGACGGATTCAGTCTCCTCGTTGAGCTTTGCCAAGGCGTTCTGGATCGCTTCTAGCGAGCCTTGTACGTCAGCCTTGAGCACGATCCGCAGCTCGCGTGTCTCGCCAGCCTCGATCCCGGCATGCAGTTCATCGAGCTTAACAACGCGCATCTCGCTGAAGGTCTCCGCCCGGCGCTGTCGAGCGCGCTCTTCGGCGAGATCGCGTGCTGTCTTCTCGTCGTCCACGACCTGGAGGAGGTCACCTGCCTCGGGGACCTCGAGCAAGCCGAGGATCTCGACGGGCGTCGACGGGCCTGCGCGGCGGACCCTGCGACCGCGGTCGTCGAACATAGCGCGGATGCGGCCCCAGGTGCTACCAACCACAACCACATCGCGGAGCTGGAGTGTCCCCGACTGAATCAAGGCGGTCGCAACCGGGCCGCGAGTCTGGTCGACCTTCGCTTCGATGATGACCCCGATGGCCGGCCGGTTCGGGTTGGCCTTCAGTTCCATGAGGTCGGCGACGAGCAAGATCATCTCGAGCAGATCCTCGATGCCCAGCCGCTGCTTGGCTGAGATCTCCACGACCGGCACGTCGCCGCCGAACTCTTCAGGGACGACGCCTACCTCGGCGAGTTGCTGCTTCACGCGCATCGGGTTCGCCGATGGCAGGTCGATCTTGTTGATGGCCACGATGATCGGCACATTCGCCGCCTTCGCGTGGCTGATCGCTTCCTTCGTCTGTGGCATCACGCCGTCGTCGGCCGCCACGACCAAGACGGCGATGTCGGTGACCTGCGCGCCGCGAGCGCGCATGGCAGTAAAGGCCTCGTGGCCAGGGGTATCGAGGAAGGTGATCTTCCTCCCCTGAACCTCGACCTGATACGCGCCGATGTGCTGGGTGATGCCACCGGCCTCTCCCTCGGCGACGTTGGTCTCCCGGATCGCATCCAACAGCTTGGTCTTGCCGTGATCGACGTGGCCCATGATGGTGACGACCGGCGGTCTCGGCTGCGCCTCCGGGTCGCCAGCGCCCTCGCGGAGCTGATGTTCGATCGCCGCGCTCGCCTGCTGGATGACCTCTGGCACGCGCTCCTCGGTCTCGACGCCGAACTCGGCGGCGACCGCGGCGGCCGTCTCGTAGTCGATCTGCTGGTTGATGCTAGCCATGATGCCACGGCGGATCAAACTCTTAATGACCTCGACAGCACTGACACCGATGGCCTCAGCCAGTTCGCCGACCGTAACCACGCTCCCGAGCACGACCGGACCAGTGAGCGTCGTCGTAGGCCCAGTGGCTCGCCCGGAGCCGTTCGGCGCCTCTTCGTACTGCCTCGGGCTCTTCCCTCGCGCTCTCCTCTGTCGCTGCTTCTGGCTCATATTTCTCCCTCCTCAAGATGTGTTACTGTCGGGGTGAGTGCTGCGCTCGCTCTCATCCTCTTCGCGACGAAAGTGGAGATCGGCGTAGCGCAGGAGCTCAGCCCGAAAGTCCGGCGGAACCGTCGCGCGCAGGGCGCGCTCGAGAGCGTTTCCCTCGGCGGCCGCCTGCCAGCACGAGAACCGCCGGCAGAGATAGGCACCCCGGCCGTTGCGCTTGCCCGTTGGGTCGATTGCCAGTTCACCCTCCGGGGTACGAACGATCCGCACAAAACTCCGCTTCGCGTCCTTCTCCCGGCACACGACGCACGTCCGGAGGGGGATATGCTTCAGACGCGGCCCACGGCGCCGGGTCGGGGTCCTTTGTGGCTCGCTCATTCATGCCCCCTCGCCGCGCGAGCGCCCCGCTACGAGACGTGCGAGGCCTGTTCCTCGGCCAATGGTAGCGCACGCCCGGTCTCGAAATCGTAGCGGGCGCGCAGCTCTCGGTCGTAGTACACGTTCACCACGCCATCGACGATTTCGACATCGACGCTCTTTAGGATCAGGTCGGACGGGAGCGGGCCGAACTCGCGGTCGCGCACGCTGATGGTGCCGTCGCCTCGAACCAGCCGCGGCTGTCGTCCCAGAGCCATCATGTCCTGCGGCATCTCCGGCAAGCCGGCAGCGGCACGCAGGAACAGTCCCTCCTGGTCGCGAATCGACTCCGGGTCCTTGATATCGATGCGCCAGCCGGTCAACTTGTAGGCCAACCGCGCGTTCTGGCCATCCTTTCCGATGGCCTGCGACATCTGGTCGGTCGGGACGATAACGCGCGCCACCTTTTCGTCCTCGTTGAGGAAGACGCTGATCGGCTTGGCCGGGCTGAGGGCGTTGCTGATGAACGTCCGGGTGTCGGGTGACCACTCGATCACGTCGATCTTCTCGCCGGACAGCTCCGTCACGATGTTCTGGATCCGCACTCCCCGGACGCCGACACATGCGCCCACCGGATCGACCTTCTCCTGGCGCGCTGCCACGGCTACCTTCGATCGCTGGCCCGGTTCGCGCGCGATTGCCATCACCTCGACGGCACCGCTAAAGATCTCCGGCACCTCGAGTTCGAGGAGCCGCTTGATCAGGTTGGGGTGCGTACGGGAGACGACGAGCTGCGGGCCGCGAGGATCCTTGTTGACCTCGAGCAGGTAAACCTTGATACGCTGCCCCGGGCGGTAGCGCTCAGTCGGAATCTGCTCGCGCGCCGGCATGATAGCCTCGGCCTTGCCGAGATCGATGATCACCGCGCGCGGATCGGCTCGCTGGACGATCCCGGTCAAGATCTCGCCGACACGATCGGCGTACTCGTTGTAGATCGTCTCTCGCTCGTAGTCGCGGATTCGCTGCAGGATGACCTGCTTGGCCGTCTGCGCGGCGATCCGGCCGAAGTTTGCCGGCGTCCGCTCGAGGCGAACGACATCGCCCACCACGGCCTTGGGGTCGATCGTCCGAGCCTCCTGAACCGAGATCTCGCTGAGCGGGTCCTTGACCTCCTCGACAACCCGCTTGGGGGCGAAGATGCGGATCTTTCCCGTGTTGACGTCGAGCTCGATCTCGACCTCTTCCTCGGATCCGGTGATCTTCTTGTACACAGTGCGCAGGGCATGCTGCACGGAATCCATGACCGCGTCGCGCGGGATGCCTCGCTCGGCTGCTATCTGGGCGATGGCAGTGTACAGATCGCTCTTCATCGATTGGTCCCTCCTTTCCCGGGATCTCTGGGTGCGGACGTAGCCAGTTGGTCTACGGCCGCCGGGCAAAAATTAAAGTGGGCATGGCCCACTTGGACGGGGCACTTCATTGACCACTGCACAGTATAACACATCCGTTGACTCGTCGCCAGGGTTGGGAGTCAAACCGTAATGACCTGGCAGGACCATCCTCGAAGACAAGTCGAGACGAGCCGCGTCGCTCTCTCGCCGGCCCTCACTGGCAAGAAGGGTGCGCGAGGATGGCGTGTTATACTCGCCCAGCGAGGAGAGCGTCACGCTGTGTCTCGGTTGGAGCAGTTCGACTGCCTGGGGGACAGTAACAGGGGGATAGATGAAACTCAGCACGTGGCTCCGGCCGGGGATGCTCATCAAGCGGTGGGTTTTGCTGCTGATGCTCGGGCTGGTGATGACCAGCCTCGGCCTGGCGATGGGGCTCGCCTGGGTTTACCGGAACTACGACTTTCCTCACCGAGTCTCGGGACTGGTACAGGCGGTCACCCTCCAGTTCATCCCGCACCCGTACCGCGAGATGTTGATGCTGATGGTTGGCGGGTGCCTGGTCGTGATCGGATTCATCCAGCTCAGCCGTTCCCTCCTATCTCCGTTCCTGGAACAGCGGGCCGATGGCCAGGGACTGGCGGAGATCATCCATGCCCACCGGTTCGGTCCGGCCCAGCCCGAGTTCCGGGTGGTAGCGATCGGCGGGGGAACGGGACTCTCCACGCTGCTGCGCGGGCTAAAGGCGCACAACGTGGCGATCACGGCTATCGTTACGACTGGTGACGATGGTGGGAGTTCCGGTCGGCTTCGCTCTGAGTTCAACATCCCACCGCCGGGCGATATCCGGAACTGCCTGGTCGCCCTGGCGGACTCAGAGCCGCTCATGAGCGACCTCTTCCAGTTTCGCTTCCCTGAGGTCGGGTCACCGCTAGACGGCCACAGCTTCGGGAACCTGTTCATCACGGCGATGACCCAAGTCACGGGTAGCTTCGAGCGTGCCGTCGCCGAGTCTTCCCGTGTGCTCGCCGTGCGCGGGCAGGTGATGCCATCGACGCTCGAGAACATCACCGTCTGTGCCGAAATGGCCGATGGCCAGGTCGTTCGCGGCGAGTCGCGCATCACACAATATCGGGGTCGTATCCGCCGCATCTTCCTCGATCCTGAGCGGCCCGAGGCCTACGACCCGGCGATCATCGCGATATTGTCTGCTGATCTCATCGTGCTCGGGCCTGGCAGCCTCTTCACCTCCGTGATTCCGAACGTGCTGGTTAACGGCATCGCTCACGCGATCCGTTTCTCTCCCGCTGTCAAGGTCTATGTGTGCAACGTGACGACGCAGCGTGGCGAGACGGATAGCTTCCGAGCGGTCGATCACGTGCAGGCACTCCATGACCATGTCGGTGGGCCACTGGTGGACTACGTCCTGGTCAATAACAATTTCGAACCCAGCCGGCGGATCGACCCTGCGCTCGGCATCGCGCCGGTCAGCCTAGATGGGATCGACCGGCTCCAGGACGTGGGAGTCATCTTGCGCGACGTGGTGTGTGACGAGCAGCCGATGCGACACGATCCAGCCAAGCTGAGCACGGCACTGCTGGAGATCGTTCGCGAGGCGAAAAGCACGGCACGAACGGCCGATGCTGGGGAGGTCCGCGAACCGGCCGCGATCTCTGGGGTAATGGGAGGGATGGCGACCCCGGCGGTGGCGGACGCGCGCCGCCGGGTTTCGAGGCAGTGAGAGGAAAGGTACATGGCTGTACGAGTGGGAATCAACGGTTTCGGCCGCATCGGCCGTCAGGTGCTCAAGGCGATTCTGGACAACTACGAAGACGACCTGGAGGTCGTCGCCGTCAACGACTTGACGGACGCCCACACACTGGCGCACCTCTTCCGGTACGACTCTAACTACGGAGTCACGGATCTGGATGTATCAGCGACCGAGAACAGCATCCTGATCGATGGCCAGGAGATTCGTGTCTATGCGGAACGCGATCCTTCGAACATCCCCTGGCGCGACCACGAGGTCGAGCTGGTGATCGAGTCGACCGGATTCTTCACCGACGCGGCTAAAGCTCGTGCCCACCTGGAGGCGGGAGCGAAGAAGGTCATCATTACTGCCCCGGCGAAGAACGAAGATATTACGATCGTACTCGGAGTGAATGAGGAGCAGTACGATCCGGCGCAGCATCATATCGTCTCGAATGCGTCGTGCACGACCAACTGCCTCGCGCCCGTCGCCAAAGTGCTGCATGAGAGCTTCGGGATCAAGCGGGGATTGATGACGACCGTCCATGCCTATACCAATGACCAACAGCTACTGGATGCGCCCCACCGGGACTTGCGTCGTGCCCGCGCGGCCGCGCTGAGTATCATCCCGACGACGACCGGCGCGGCCCGCGCGGTGGCGCTGGTTATCCCCGAACTCAAGGGCAAGTTCGATGGTTTCGCCCTGCGTGTGCCAACCTCGACAGTCTCGATCATCGACTTCGTCGTCGAGCTGGAGCGAGGCACGACCGTTGAGGAAGTGAACGAGACGTTCCGGCGCGCCGCAGAGGACGAGCTATCCGGCATCCTGGGCTATACGGACGAGCCGCTGGTGTCGATCGACTTTCGCGGGGACCCGCGCTCAGCCGTCGTCGACGGGCTTTCGACTATGGTCGTCGGAGACACCATGGCAAAGGTCGTTGCCTGGTACGACAACGAATGGGGCTATTCCTGCCGCGTCGCCGATCTCGCCTATTTCATGATGGTCGGCAGCATGCAAGAGGAGTGATCCGGCGGCGAGCGCGATGCTGGCCGGGGCACCACTGACTCGTCCCGCGCAGCGAAGCCGGTCATTGCGGGGCCGGTAGCCCCTGTGACTGTCTCGGCTGGCAGCGCGGGCTCGATCCAAACTGAGGCTCGGCGCTCGCGGTTTACCGGGAGCAAGGGAGAGAGACGGATGCGACTGCGCACCTTGCGCGATCTCGAGGTCGAAGGGAAGCGCGTGCTCACCCGGGTGGACTACAACGTTCCCCTGCAGGACGGGCGCGTGGCCGATGATACGCGCATCCGCGCTACTTTGCCGACGATCGCTGCGCTGCGCAAGCGAGGTGCCCGCCTGATCCTCTGCTCTCATCTCGGGCGACCGAAGGGGCAAGTACGGGAGGACTTGCGCCTAGCGCCGGTGGCGGATCGACTGAGTGCGCTGCTCGACATAGATGTACGCTACGTGCGGGATATCACAGGCGACGAGGCCAGGACGATGGCCAGTCAACTGGGCCCGGGCGAAGTCGGCTTGCTGGAGAACCTTCGCTTCGATCCCCGTGAGGAGCAGAACGACCCCGAGTTCGCCCGCGAACTCGCGTCTCTGGCGGAGTGCTACGTCAACGATGCCTTCGGCGCTGCCCACCGTGCCCACGCCTCGACCGCAGGAGTGGCTGCCCTGCTTCCCTCGGCGGCAGGGCTGCTGATGGAGCGCGAAATTCACGCGCTTACGCGTGTCCTGGAGGCGGACGAGCACCCCTTCGTGCTGATCCTCGGCGGAGCGAAGATCTCGGACAAGATCGGCGTCATCGAAAACCTTTCCCGACGGGCCGATACCCTGCTTCTGGGCGGCGGCATGGCGAACACATTCTTGAAGGCGCTCGGGTATGAGGTCGGCCGCTCGCTGGCCGAGGAGGATCGCCTCGATGAAGCGAGGCGCCTTCTCTCACTCGCTGAGCAGCGGGGCATCGAGGTCGTACTTCCCAGCGATGCCGTCGTAGCTCCGGAGCTGGGCGCGGTCGAGCAGGCACGGACGGTGCCGATCGACGGAGTCGGCCCGGACGACGCGATCTTCGATATCGGACCCGATACCGTCGCGCGCTTCTCGAAGGTAATCGGCGACGCGGCGCTCGTGGTCTGGAACGGCCCGATGGGAGTGTTCGAAGTGCCGGCCTTTCGCGAAGGGACGCGAGGGATTGGCCAGGCAGTCGCGGCGTGTCCCGGGTTCACGGTGGTCGGCGGGGGCGACTCAGCGGCCGCGGTCGAGGAGTTAGGGCTGGCTGATCGAATCGACCATGTCTCCACCGGTGGAGGAGCGACGCTCGAGTTTCTCGAGGGCAAGGAACTCCCGGGGGTGCAGCTACTCATGGAGGAGAACGGGTGAGCGGGGTAAACCGAGTTCCCCTCATCGCCGGGAACTGGAAGATGCACACCACCTACGACGAGGCGGTGAGCCTCGCTGAAGCCTACCGGGAGCGCCTGGCCCAGCTAGAGGGGGTGGAGTGCGCGCTGATCCCGCCGTATCCCTGGATCGTGCCGCTTGCTGAGAAGCTCGAGGGTTCCACGCTGGTGCTCGGCGCGCAGAACTGCGCGACGATCGACCAGGGGGCGCTGACCGGCGAAGTGTCGGCGCGGATGCTCGCCCCGTTCTGCCGCTACGTGATCGTCGGGCACAGCGAGCGTCGTCACCAGCTCGGAGAGTCGGACGAGATGGTCGCGGCCAAGCTCCAGGCTGCTGTGCGCAACGGCCTGTCCCCCATCCTCTGTGTCGGCGAGCTTCTCGCGGAGCGCGACCAGGGTCTGGCGGAGCGGGTGGTCGAGCGGCAGCTCGGCAGCGCACTGGAGGCACTCGAAGCCGCGCACCTGACCCGGCTGGTCATTGCGTATGAGCCCGTGTGGGCCATCGGAACCGGACGGCCGGCCACACCGTCCGACGCTCAAGCGATGGCTGCCTGCATCCGCGAATGGATCGCGCAGCGGTTCGGCTCGGATCTGGCCGCGACGGTTCGCATTCAGTACGGTGGCAGTGTCAACGCGGGGAACGCTGCTGACTTCCTCCAGCTACCGGATATCGATGGGGCCCTGGTTGGCGGAGCCAGCCTCGACGTGGAACAGTTTTGCGAGATCGTGCGCGTAGCCCGCGAGCTCGCCCGGGCTACGAACTGGTCGACGGCGCAGAATTGATCGCGGGGAGCATTCGCCGATGATGGAGACGACCCTTTACCTGGCAATCATCATTACCTCGGTCCTGCTCATGCTGGTGATTCTTCTGCAATCGAAGGGGTCGGGATTCAGTGGCGCGTTCGGCGGCGACACGTCGTCGATCTACCGCACACGACGCGGAGTCGAAAAGCTCCTCTTCCAGTTGACGATCGGGGTCGCTGTCCTATTTGTCGTGCTATCGATCCTTGCGCAATTCCTGCTTTAGAATCGTCGCTGTGCGCCAGGCGACGTGGGCACATGACCTGCGCGGAGATACCGTGACACGCGGCAGCCTTGCCACTGATTCGGACGGGCGGACGACGAGAGCGTGAGACCACCGACACCAGGCGTTGACCGTGCTGCACGTGGCCGGTCCTGGCGCCCGCTCTGGATCCTAACCTCACTGATCGTCGTCTTGGCCAGCGCCGGGTTGTTCTGGCTCGGCAGGTCGCGGGGTGGTGCCCCGGCGATGCCTACCCCGGTCGCCGACCGGCAGACTGCCGGAATGCCGGCAATGTCCCCTACACCCACGCCGGTTCCGGTGCCAGGCGGTCGATACATCGAAGGGCTGGTCGGGCTGCCTACGACCTTCAATCCACTCCTGGTCTCGAACCCGGCGGAGCGCGATGTCGCCGGCGTGCTGTTCGAAGGGCTGACGTGGGTCGATGGCAGCGGCAGGCCGCAACCCGAGCTGGCCGAAAGCTGGACCGCGAGCGACGACGGCCTGCGGTATACGTTCAAGCTTCGACGCGGCGTGACCTGGCACGATGGCCAGCCCTTCACCGCAGACGATGTTCTCTTCACGATCCGGCTGATCCAGTCTCCGGAGTTCCCGGGCAATCCGGCACTCGCAAAGTTCTGGCGAGGCATCCGCGTGCAGGTCGAGGATCCGTACACAGTGACCTTTAGCTTGCTCGAGCCCTTTGCGCCATTTCCGAATTATGTGTCGCTGCCGATCTTGCCGGCGCACCGGTTGCGTGGCGTACTGCCTGAAGATCTCGTGGATGATCCCTTCAACCTCGAGCCGGTTGGAACCGGACCGTTTCGCCTGGCCAGCTTCGACCGAGAGGGGCGGCGCATCACGCTTGTGCGGCACGATGGTTACTACGGCCGTCGTCCTTACCTCGATGAGGTCGAGTTCCGTTTCTACGAGACGACCGACGATTTGCTGAGCGCGTTTCGCGATGGTGAGGTTCAGGGCATGGGCATGGTGCCCTGGGAGGTCATCGCCCACGGTGAAGATCTGGGGGAGGACGCTCGTATCTACGCTCCCATGCTCTCGGGGATGACAGCCTTGTTCTTCAATCACCAGACACAGTTCTTCTCCGACGTGCGCGTGCGGCAGGCGATCGCCCTGGCGATCGATCGTGAAGCGCTGGTGCGCGACGCCTTGCTTGGGCAGGCTGAGCCCGGCATGGGGCCGATCCCGGCATCGCTCTGGGCCTACGATCCGACCGGTAGACCGGTCGATGTCGAGCGAGCGCGCAGTCTGCTCCACGAAGCTGGCTGGGGCGATAGCGACGGCGATGGGATCGTGGACAGTAACGGGGTCGCCTTCCGCTTCACTCTCCTGGTGAACGACGACGATCCACCTCGCCTGGCAGTGGCGAATCGGATCGCTGAACAATTACGGCAACTCGGGATTGCGGTAACCGTCCAGCCTGTTCCGTCGGGATCGCTACTGCAAGCGCTAGTCAGTCGCCAGTACTCGGCCGCGATCTTCGGGTGGTTCCCACCCAGTGGAGATCCCGATTGCTTCGAGCTGTGGCACTCGTCGCAAGCGGAGACGGGGCTCAACTTCAGCGGTTTCCGCAATCAGGCAATCGACACGCTGCTGCTCCAGGCGCGCCAGGCGAGCAGCGAGGAGGATCGTCGCTCGCTGTACGCGGAGTTCCAGCGTGTGTTCTCGGAGCAGGTACCGGCCGTGGTGCTCTACTACCCGCGCTACTTCTTCGCGGTGAAGGCAGAGATCGGGGGTGTGGAGCCTTTGCCTTTAATCCGGCCCAGCGACCGGCTTCATGCGTTACCGCAGTGGTTCCGGCATGCTTGACGTCGTCAGTGGCGCGCGTGTCAGGTATACTGAGAGCGTCACGCGCGGGATGGCTGCGTGAGAAGGAGGACTTTCATGCCGATTCTCCTGGTACCGAGTCTCGGGTGGCAGGAACTCGTCCTAATCCTGCTGATCGTCGTGATCATTTTCGGAGCAGGCAAGCTGCCGGAGATCGGCGGCGCACTGGGGCGAGGAATTCGGGAGTTCCGCCAAGCGACCCGTGAGGAGAACAACGCGCCGGCGGACACAGAGCCCATCGCGCAGGAGACCGTCAAGAAGGACGCCTGATCTTCGTCGTCCATCCGTTCATCAGTGCGTCGAATGCCGGCGCGACACAAGGGTGATCCCACAGGGACCACCGCCATGAGAGGTGCAGCAGGGACAGGGCGTAGAGGACTACGCCCTTCTGCTTTGCCGCGCTGGAGAGCGACAGCTCGGGGCTCCCAAGAGGTACGCGAACCGGGCCTACTGGCCAGTCGTATCCTCGCGGAAGAACGTGAGAAGCTGCTGCCCTGAAGCGGGACCACCTTCGAGGATCTCGATGAACGAGATCCGGCTCCAAGGGTACAAGAAGTGGGTAGCCCCTTCGGTGATGAAGGTCAGCGCACGGCCATCGCGCCGCCTCGGATTGCGCAGAACCACGAAATTGTCTCGCGGATCAGGCATCGTATCCATCTCAGCCAGGAACGGATCCTCATTGTGAATGTGGACCACGACCCGGTAGGTCATGCGTGCCTCCTTCGCACGATACGCGGGTCCATGAACCTGGCAAATCAAGCCTCGACACGCAGGGCATAGATTCGACCATCCAGCGCGCCGACGACCAGCCATCCGCCGGCGACTGCCGGCGTCGCTACGATTGGAGCGCCCACCGTGATAGACCAGCGGATATCGCCATCGAGACTGAAGGCGACGAGGCGCCCGTCCACCGTTCCGACGAATCCGAGCGACTTCCAGACAGTGGCGCTGCCTGTAATCTGTGCTCCTAAGCGTTGCGACCAGATAACGGTTCCACGCTCCTGATCGATCGCGTAGAGGGTTCCGTCCGCCGAGCCAATCAGGACGAGTCCACCGGCCACGAGTGGCGTGGCAACGACCGGCCCAGCCGTCGCCACGCTCCACTGAATCTCACCACTGTCCAGGGCAAGCCGGTAGAGCCTCCCGTCCAGGCATCCGATCGCGATACTCGCGTCGAGGAGAGCTGGCGAGGAGAGCACTGGTCCACCGAGCCCACGCCGCCAGCACGCATGCCCATCGGTTGAGGTCCAGCAGTAGATACTCCCGTCGTCACTCCCAACCAGGATCCGATTAGCTACCACGAGCGGACTCGATCGAATCGCCGCACGCGTGTGCCGTCGCCAGGCGAGCTGGCCGGACTCACGATCCAGCGTATAGCAGAAGCCATCGTCCGACCCGATGACGACGAGAGTGCCGGCGACTGCCGGTGAGGAGCGCACTGGCAGCGCGGTCAGGTAACGCCAGCGCAGGGAGGAGGTTTTTTGATCCACCGCATAGACAGCGCCGTCCTCCGAACCGAAGATGACGAGCCCATCGGCTACGGCTGGCCGGGTGACGACTCCACGCCCGGTCGGGAACCGCCAGACCAGGCGGCCATTCTCCAATTCCAGGGCGTAGAGAAAACCATCGTACGAGCCCACGTACACCACTTCGCCGGCGATGGTAGCGGTGCCTCGCACCTCGTCACCTGTTCGGGCTGCCCAGACGATCTCGGTGGCGGAGATCGTCGCGGTTCGCGGTTGCTCTCGCGTGTCGACGGGATCCGCCACCAGGTTGGTCTTGGTGCCAGCGTGGACGATCGGCGATGCCAGCCGCTCCTGCTGCTTGTGCTGCGTGGAGGATGGCTCGCGCAGTGAACGGAGCGCCTCGGCCATGGCCGTGGCCGATGAAAAACGGTCGGATGGGTTGTAGGCCAGCGCGCGGAGGATGATCTGCTCGAACCCTTCGCTCAGGGAGGGGTTCACCGTGCGTGGAGGGCGCTCGGCCAGCGAGAATGGCGGTTCGAGCCTTGGATCGAGCCGGGTAGCGAGATGGTAGAGCGTCGCGCCGAGCGCGTAGAGATCCCCCCTTGGCTCCGCGATGCCACGGTATTGCTCTGGTGGCGCATAGCCCTCCGTGCCAATCATGGTGCCCCGTTGCAGCGGTTGGAAGACGCGGGCGATGCCGAAGTCGATCAAGCAGATGGAGCCGTTCTGCCGGAGCATCACGTTGGATGGCTTCAGGTCTCGGAAAACTATCGGCTCCGGCTCGTGTGAATGCAGGTAGGCGAGCACATCCAGGATCTGAAGTGCCCACTCGATTAATGTCGCTTCCTGGATCGGCGCGGTCGATCCACCGATCAAGCGCTCGAGGTCTTCGCCCTCGATGAACTCCAGCACCAGATAGCTGATGTCGTCGAGCGTGAAGAAGTCGAAGACTTGAGGGATTCCTGGATGGCGGAGCGTCGCCAGCATCGCGGCCTCGCGCTCGAAGGCGTTGCGCTGAAGCGTGCGGCTAGCCTCGTCTGGTGCGTGCGAGATCATCGCCTTGACTGCGCAGAGCCGCTCGACCTGCCGAAAGTGAGTGTCCCGCGCGACATAGACTGTGCTCATCCCGCCACGCCCGGCAACGCGAATGAGCTCGTAACGGTTCATCAGCACAGTACCCGGTTCGAGCGTGTTCGCCCGCGAAGCGCGGTTGTGGTTCGGCACCACTGAGCTCCCTGCATTTCCGGTGAAGCAACCGCCTTGCAGCATCAATCATAACCGGTGCGCGCCACGAGGCGATCCATGCAAGGTGGCGATTGCCCACGGCGCGGTGGAAACCGGATCTTCTCGAGCATTGTAGACGGTGGCGCCGAGCAGCATAGAGTGCGTGCACCCCTGCGCATCGTCTTTTCCCTCGCACGGGCTGCGGTGACCGGCCATGTATAATCGGCCCCAGCGGCTCGGAGATGCTGGGCCATATCGGCAGTGTTGGGTAGAGCGACGTGAAAGATTCGCCAGTCGTGATTCGACGGCAGCATGATGCCACCGCCGAAGGAGCAGCCGCGGCACAACAGGCATCAGGCCGGAGGTCGGCACTGTGGGACATCGCGGAAACCTTGCTCCTGGCGTTGATCCTGTTCATCGCAATTCGCGGCGTCGTGCTGAACTATCGAGTCGATGGCTCGAGCATGGAGCCCACACTGCACAACGGTGAAATGCTGATCGTCAACCGGCGGGCCTACATGCATGTCCGCCTCGCGCCGCTCGTTGGGTGGATTCCCGGCGTGGACGTCGATGAAGACGCGGTCTGGTATCCCTTCGGACCGCCGAAGCGCGGAGACATCGTCGTATTTCAACCTCCGGGGAATTCGGCTGAGCCGTACGTAAAGCGAATCATCGCGCTCCCCGGTGAGCATGTGGCGATCCGGAACGGGGCGGTGTATATCAACGGCCAGCGCCTGATCGAGCCCTACCTGAGCGAGCCGACGCTCTGGCGTGGCATGACGCTCGATCACGAATACGTCGTCGAACCGGGACATGTGTTCGTAATGGGCGACAATCGAAACAACAGCAGCGACTCCCGGGTGTTCGGGGCCGTGCCCCTGGCTTCCATTGTCGGCAAGGCCTGGGTAACGTACTGGCCACCCGATGAGGTTCAGGTTCTGTCGACCCCGGCCTACGCCTTCCAGTAGCACGCTCGTCACGACGGTTGTAGAATCGGATCGGGACTCTGTGCGACAACGCGTGGGCACGACCGGCGGGCTTGACACGGAACAAGACCCGACCACGCGGGAGGAAGGTGCAGGGCATGATCGAGACGGTCGTCGAAAGCATTCGTGTCAGCCTCGTGACCCAGCATCGCGTCGTGCTGTTGCGGGAGGTCAACGGAGATCGCCACCTGCCGATCTGGATCGGCCCGTTCGAAGCCGAAGCCATCGCCATGGCCATTCAGGGAGTCGCGGCTGCCCGGCCGCTGCCGTATGATCTCTTGCGAACCATCATCGCGGAGATGGGCGGCGAGATCCGGGAAGTTGCGGTGACCGATCTCGCGCAGGACGTGTTTTACGCTCGGATCGTCATCTACGTCGATGGCCGGATTCTGGAGATCGACAGCAGGCCGAGCGACGCGATCGCGCTCGCAGTGCGGGCGAAGGTTCCGATCTACGTGGATGAGTCGGTCATGGATCGAGCAGGAGTTCAGCTCGAGGCCGAGGAAGAAGGGGAGGGAGAGAGCGAGTTCGAGCCACCCGAGGCTGAACAGTTGGAGGAGGGGGTGCCCTCGGACGCGGACCTCTCAGTCTTCCGCGAGTTCATCAACTCGCTCGACCTGGATGACCTCGACAAGAAGTAGCGCAAGGGACGCGGAAAGCAGCAACGGCAAGATGAATCACGACTTCGATGAAGTGCGAGATGTGGTTCTGGGGATGGTCGAGCGGTGCTCCCAATGTGGGCGGCGGCACCGCCCGGAGAATCTGCAGATGGTGGGGCGTTCACGAACCATGTGGGCTTTCCGGTTGACCTGCCCGATGTGTGGCGCGCAGAGCTTCATTGCGGCCGTGGTGGGTGACCAGCCCTCCGATGACGAAGTCTCAATTAGCCGGCCCGAGCCGGCCCACGACGACAACACCCCGATCACCGAGGACGACGTCGTCGCGATGCGTCGCTTCCTGGAGAACTTCAACGGCGACTTCAAATCGTTATTCTCGCGAGGTTCCCGAGGCTCAGTCTAACGACGGCCGAGGCGCTCAACAGTAGTGACGAGTCAGACGGCCAGCTATGGCCGTTTCATGTTCCAGGGGGAGTAGCGTGACGAACGAGCCCCAGGCGCCAGCGGGCGCTGTTCAGCTCTCCGAAGAGGCGATCAGCCACATCGACGCGTTGTACCGGATGGCGCTTCGCCTGACGGGAAATGCACCTGACGCGGAGGATCTCGTTCAGGAGACCTATCTACGCGCCTTCCGGTCGTTGCACCAGTTTCGCCCAGGAACAAACCTGCGCGCATGGTTGTTCAGAATCCTGATGAATTCGTTCATCAATGAGTACCGGAGGCAGTCGCGCCGGCCAGCGAACACCTCGCTCGAGGATCTCGACGAGTTCTCGCTGTATCATCAGATGCTCGAGAGTGATTTTCAACCGTCGGTTGCCCAGCCGGAGCAAGAGGTGCTGGCGCGGCTGTCCGAAGAGAGTGTGCTCGAGGCGCTGGACGAGTTGCCGGTAGAGTTCCGGCAGGTCGTGCTGCTCGCCGACGTCGAGGGCTTTAGTTACAAGGAGATCGCGGAGGTCCTGAGGATTCCCATCGGAACGGTCATGTCGCGCTTGCATCGCGGGCGCCGGCGGCTTCAGCGACTGCTCGCGCCTTGCCTGTGCCAGTCGCCGAGCCTGTGTCACGGACAGTAGCGACGATGCTCAACTGCAACGAAGTAGCCGAGCGACTCTATAGCTATCTCGACCGGGAGCTCTCCCCGGAAGAGATGGCCGCCGTACAACGACACCTGGATGCCTGTCCACCCTGCCGACGGTGGTTCGTCTTCGAGGAGAACATGCTCCGCTACGTTGGGGAGTGCGCGCGTAGGGTGCGGGCGCCCGACGAGCTCGCCGCACGTATCCGGGAGTTGCGTCAGTCCTGAGCTCGCTGCCAGCGGGCTCGCTCTCGGGCGATCAAATCCTCGGGGAAGCGGACCAGTTCGTGCGCCATGGATGGACAACGAATATTGTGCAGGTCGATCTTCAGATTGATCTGCCGGGCGAGCTCAATGTACCGGCGTTCGAGTCGTCTCAGGATTGCAGCGTGGCCAGGGTCGGCCGGGTTCAACCGGGCCGCCGCGGAACGATACTCGTCGAGGGCGGCGCGCACAGCTTTCCGCTCCTCCCAGATCTCCTTCCTGAGCTGCAGCCACTCGGGCAGGAGCCCGTTCTTGCGAAGCAGCCGGTGAGCTGCCCAGTACTCGCTACTCGGCTCGTCGTCCCGAGGCAGCGGCCGCCCTTCTCCTGGAAGATTGCTGAATTGCCCTTGCTCCTGAGCGGCCTTGATCCGCTCTTCGATGAGGCGATCCCACCACATGCTTATCCGCCGTGCACTCCGAGCGTTGCCTGAGTCTCAGGTCAGCCCCCGCACTCGCAAGTATAGCTCTGGGAAACAGGGGGTCTGATATACTGCTTTGTGAAAGACGGCACGAAGGTGGGGACGAGGCGAGCTGCTGTGGCAAACCGCATCGATCGGGACGAGAGGATCGATTTGACCCCGTTGCTCGAGGTGCTTGCTAACCGGTTCCGCCCTCGAGACGACCAGGAAGCCTACGAACTGATCGTCGGGGCGTGCCAGGAGGCGCAACGGCTCTACGGCTGGGTTCCGCCCGAAGCGGCCCAGGCGATCGCCGATCACCTGGGAGTGACCATTAACCGGGTGTACGGCCTGCTCACGTTCTATGCGGACTTCCGTACCGAGCCGCCGGGCAAGCACTTCTTGTGGCTGTGCCACGGCGCCGCGTGTTACGTCATGGGCTCGTCTCGCCTCATCGAGCTGCTCCGGGATCGCCACCAGCTCGTGGATCACGGAGTCAGCCTCGACGGTGAGCTCACGCTGCATGTGTTCAACGGTTGCCTGGGAGTCTGTGACCTGGCCCCAGTCATTCAAGTCGATCACCACGAGTACTGGGGACGACTGACCCCCGAGCGCCTCGAGGCGGCGATCGAGGCGTTGAAGCGTGGTGACAGGTTGGAGGATGCCGATGGCACGGCTGGCTGACCGGCAAGCATTCGAACGGTATGCCGCCGAAGCTCAGGCGCGTTGGGAGCGACTCTGGGCCGGTGACCACTGGGTCATCTCGGTCGGGATCAGCGAGTGCAGCATAGCCAAGGGGGCGTTGGAAACGTACCGGCATCTCGAGCTGCTTCTGGCCCAGGAAGGCATCCCTGCGACTCTGCGTCGCGTGGGGTGCGCGGGCTGGTGCTTCGCCGAGCCGTTCGTCGAAGTCCGGGCGCCCGGAGCTCCGCCCGTCGTCTACGGCAACGTCACTACCGATCGGGTGCCGGATTTGGTGCACGCGCTCAAGCGGGGCGAGGTGAAAGGTGAGTGGGCGCTGGGAGCGCGGGCCGATGAGCCATTCGCGGGTGTCCAGCCGCTGAGCCAGCACCCGTTCCTCGCTCGGCAGCGGCGTCTCCTCTTCGCCGATGCCGGGGTCATCGATCCGGAGTCGATCGACGACTACATCGCCCGCGGAGGGTATCGCGCGTTCCTCAAGGCTCTCTTCGAGATGACCCCCGACGAGGTCGTCGCCGAAGTCAAGGCGTCGAATCTCCGCGGCCGGGGTGGGGCCGGGTTCCCCGCCGGCATCAAGTGGGAGAGCGGCCGGCGGACGCAGGCCTGGCCGAAGTACGTGGTGGTGAATAGCCATGAGGGCGAACCGAACGTCTTCAAGGATCGACGGCTTTTGGAGACGAACCCTCATCTCGTCCTCGAGGGGCTCTTGATCGGCTGCTACGCGCTGGAGACGCCCTACGGATACAACTACATCGGGGGTGAGCACGCGCTGGCCGTCGAGCGTTTCCAGGAGGCGGTCCGCCAGGCCTACGAGCTCGGCCTCCTGGGTGACAACATTCTGGGCACCAGCTTTAGCTGCCACATCCGGGTGCGAACCGGTGGTGGAGCCTACATCTGCGGCGAGGGCTCGGCTCTGATGTATGCCATCATGGGTCAGCGCGGGCAGCCACGCACCAAGCCGCCCCGCTCCGTCGAGGAGGGGCTCTGGAAGCGTCCGACCGTGCTCAACAACACCGAGACGTTCGCCTCGGTCCCGAGCATCGTGCTCAATGGTGGAGCCTGGTATGCCTCACTCGGCACCGAGCAGAGCACGGGGACCAAGCTGGTCACGATCCAGGGGCCGGTCAAGCGGCTGGGTGTCGCCGAGATCGAGATGGGCATGACGATGCGCGAGCTCATCTTCGAGGTCTTCGGTGGCATGCGCGAGGGCTACCGCTTCAAAGGCGTGCAGACCGGTGGTGTGTCGGCGGGGCCCCTGCGCGAGGACCAGCTCGACGTGCCGGTCGACTTCGACTCACTGACCGAGCTGGGCGGAATGCTCGGCTCAGGCGGGTTCGTGGTCTTCGACGAGTCGGTCTGCGCAGTCGACTTCGCCCGCTATCTCATGGCCTTCAACCGGTACGAATCGTGCTCGAAGTGCAACCCGTGCCGGCTGGGCAACCCAGCGCTCGTCGAGATCCTCGACCGGATCCGCCATGGATATGGACGGCCGGAAGACCTCGATATCATCCGCGAGGGCAGCAAGCATATCATCGAGCTCTCGCTCTGCGGGCTGGGGCAGGTCGCGCCGATGCCCCTCCTCGGAATGATGAAGGCCTTCCCCGAGGAGTTCGACGCGCATATCCGCGAGAAGCGCTGCCCGGCCAATGTGTGCCCGATCAGCGAGGCAGTGCTCGCTATCGTGGGGGACGACTGAGTCCCGATCCTTTTCTACCGCCCTTACCCCTTTCCCCGTCTCCTGCACGGCGCGGGAGAGGGGATGTCGCGGCGTGCGCCGGTCATGTGCACGCCGCGCAACGCGGCCGTCCCTTAACCTTCCGGCTGCCAGCTCAGCTCGAGCTCGCTCGGCCGGCGCTTGGCACCTTTAGCCTGCAGGAGTGCAAGTGCTAGATCAGTGGTGCGTCGAGCCCGGTCGACGAGCGCGGGCAGGCGTTCCCGTATCCGGGCGCGGAGCTGCTGGCGCTCGTCCCACGAATGGTCGATGTAGGCGAGCAATCGGCCAGCGTTCATCTGCTGCACCGAGAGGGTGGGCATACCCAGCTCGCGCACGAACTCACCGACCTTGGATGCATATGGCAGCGGGACAAAGGGCACCCCGGCCAGGGCCGCGAAGAGGAGGAAGTGCAAGCGCATCCCGACAGCGAACTCCATCTCGGTCATCAGGCTCAGGAGTTGGCCGGGTGTGTATTTTCCCTTGAGGATATGGGCATGCTCCGGGTTGGCCATCTGGGAGACGACGGCGTGCGCATGCTGGAGGTCGTTCGGTCGCTCCATCGGCACGAAGAGGATGCTCGCGCCGAGCCGCTCCACAAAATAGTCGGCAGCGTTGGCCAGCAAGGCATGGTAGTGGTCGACATCGAGATCGGGTGCCGCAGCGCCCGGCTCACGCACGGAGAAGCCGATCAGCGGGTCAGCCCTGGCGATACCCTCCCGGATGAGCGCGTCGGCAGGGAGCGACTCCGGCTCGAGGAGCAGCGCGGGATCAGCCGTTACCACGATGTCGCGCTCGACGCCGATGTCTTCGAGCACAAGGCGGGCCGATGGCTCGCGGACCGTGATGAGATCCATACCGTTCAGTGTCTGCAAGACGGCCCGGCGGCTATCGCGGTTCTCGAGCGGCCCCACGCCGATCGCCCAGGTCATGGTCGGAATACCGAGGTCCTGAGCGAGCTGAGCCTCGCGCAAGAACCCCCGAACGTCAGGATCGAAGAGGATACCCCCGCCGCCGAGGATGAAGAGGTCGAGTGGCTCCAGCTCGCGGAGGACCTCACCCCGGCTCAGCTCGCGGGCTGGCACGGCATGCTCCACCCCGTGCCGGCAGCGCGTGTCCTCCGGATTGCGGCTGAACACGGTAAACTCGGCTGAGACGCGGCTACGCAGCTCGCGCAGGATCTGGCTCAGGATGGCCTCGTCTCCGAGGTTCATCCCGCCGTACGAGCCTGATATGCCGATGCGATACCGCCGCTGCTGTTCGTCGTGCACAGGCTGCCTCAGCCTTCCAGTCCTTGCCTGCAGCGTGTCACCTCCGTCCTTGAGACGAACCGCGCCCCCTGCCGGGCGCGGCAGCCAATTTAATCACGTCGGAGGGGGGAGATGGTAATGCTCTGGATCGCGCGTGTCTGGCACTAACAGTGCCTGTGAGCGCGAGCGGTGGCTAGCGCGTGAGGTCGAACGGCTGACCGCGACCACTCGCCTGAGCCTCGTGGACAGCGCGGGCGGCGACGATGACATCCTGCACCGCGTTGCCGACAGACTTGAAGAACGTGATCTGCTCGGTACTGGTACGTCCGGGTGCCTGGCCGGCCACGACCTGGCCTAGCTCAGCCTTTATGTGATCACGGGAGATCAGTCCCTCGTTGAGCGGTTTGATCAGATCGCCCGCCTCGGCGAGCGCCGCTTCGACCGAATCCACCACCACGTAGGCCCTGGCTACCGTCTCCGGAGGGATCTCCTGCATCTCCGGTGTGAAGGCACCGATGGCGTTGATATGCACGCCGGGTCTCAGGTCGGCATCGGAGAAGACCGGCGAGCGGGAGGTCGTCGCCGTGCAGATCACGTCCGACTCGCGGAGAGCGGTCGCCAGGTCACCGACGGGGATCACGCGTGCCGCGAGCGACGGCTCGAGCTGGCGCAGGCGCTGCTCGAAGCTGGCGACGGCGTCCTGGTTAATGTCGTAGACGTAGATCGTCTCGATCGGCCGGACGCAGGTGACGGCCCATGCCTGGGTGGGACCCTGGGCACCTGCGCCGATGCAGGTGAGCACGCGGGCGTCCGGGCGCGCCAGGAGGTCGGTCGCCGCGCCGGAGGCAGCGCCTGTGCGGAGCGCGGTGAGGTAGGTGCCATCCAGCACGGCTACTGGTTCACCGGTCGTGGTGTCGACCAGGACGACGATGGCGTGGATGGTCGGCTTGCGGAGGGCCCGGTTATTGGGAAAAACCGATACCACCTTGACGCCGAGTCCCGGAGCCGAGGGGACGTAGGCGGGCATGAAGAGCGTGACACCTGAAACATCCGGTACCTCGATCGGCGTGCGCAGCGGTGACACCGTCTGACCCGCGGAGAGGTCGCGGAACACCTGTTTCATCAGCTCAATGGCAGTGCGCATCGGCACGAGCTGGTAGACATCCTGCCGTGACAGTGCGAGCATCGTGTCCCCTCCTGTGCTTCGAACTGCGGATAGACCGGCACTCGTAGTCACGCGCAGTGTAGCATCGCGGCTGTGTACCGGCTCGGGGGCGCCACCGGGAATCGCCCGGTGCACTTCCGCGCCCTACACTGCTCTCTCGTCGCCGTTGTGTGCGGGGTGAACACGATTTCACCCCGCAGTCCTGCGCAGGCCTCCTTCACTGGAGATTCATGTCCGGGTGTGGTATCTGCCAGGGCCCTGGCACCCAGCGATGCTCGATCGACGACTAAACCGAAAGTGCTAGCTCCAAGTGTGGGAACGCGCGCAGCCGGTGCAGCGCTTGACGGGTTCGCCTGCCATGTGGCAGAATCTACGGGCGACAAGCGGATACGGTCCCCGATAGCTCAACGGTAGAGCAGGCGGCTGTTAACCGCAAGGTTGCAGGTTCGAATCCTGCTCGGGGAGCGAAGCGAGCCAGGTAACGTGTAATCGTTACCTGGCATTTCTCATCCCTACGAAGGCTCGCCTAGTCGACATCCTCCTCTTCGGGTATGTCCCAGTAGTCATAGAGCGTCAGGCGCCATTGGCCCTCACCCTCGTCCTCACTGATCATTCGCGTATAGGAGTCGAGTGTGTGCGAAGCCAAGGGTCTCCGCCGCCTCGATCGCTTCAATGGCTTCATCGAAGGAACCGAAGTACAGCTCGCGAAGTGCGTCACCCCGACTGCCTTTCACCACCAGCCTTTCCTTCGCCCTCTCTACTCGGAATTCACGTTCGCCATGGAAGAAGACGCAACGAGCTCAAACTCGTCGAGTCGGTGAGGTGATGTACATTCGCATGCTGATGTGGCATCGGGTCGCAGGCGGTCGGTGAGGGGTCTCAGACGCTCACCAGCGTCAGAGGGTTTAGGCACCACCCTCCGATCACGGTGTTGTTACCAACCGAAGGCGCGGGTGAAATGATCCTGATCGATGCGTAGGAGCAGCGGCGAGCCGTGCGGGCAGACTGCCGGAGCCGCGGTGTGCCCGAGCGCCTCGACCAGCGCCCGCATCGCCGACCGCTCGAGCGGCCGGCCCCGCCGCACCGCGGTGCGGCAAGCGAGTTCGACCCAGAGGCGCTCCTTCCAGGTCTCACCTGCTGCCTCCTCATCGGCCAGCGCCAGAAGCGTCTTCAGCAGCTCATCCGGCTGCCCCAGCGCGGCCAGCGCGTCGCCGGAGAGCCCGGGGAGCACGCCAGGCATCGGTGGGGCCGTGCGGAGGAGAAAGGTGTGCGTCCCGAAGACCTCGCAGCGGAAGCCGAGCGTGGCCAGCTCGTCGAGCCGCTGGCTGAAGCGCGCGGCCTGGGCCGGCCGCAGCTCGATCAGCAAGGGGTCCGGGAGGACGAACGGCTCCTCGCGCTCGGCGCCGGGGAGGGCCTTGAGGCGCTCGTAGAGGATGCGCTCGTGCGCGCGATGCTGATCGATCAGGTAGAGGCCATCCGAGCCCTCCAGCAGCACGAGCCGCGCCTGCACCTGTCCGATCAGGCGAAGCGGCGGCAGGGCAGGGGTGACGATCGGGCCGTCATCGTCGTAAGCGCTCGATTCCTCAGCGACCAGGGGCGCTGTAGCCAGCGGGTCGAAGTCAACTCGCGGCGGTAGCTGGAGGGACCGCAGGCGCCGCCCGAGAACGGTGCGGATCAGCTCTTCCACCGCTCTGGCGATCTCCTGCTCCGCCAGGAGGCGTACCTCGAGCTTGGACGGGTGGATATTGACGTCGACCTTGTTGGGCTCAGTCTCGATCACCAGCACCAGCACCGGGTGACGACCGCGCGGCAGCAGTGGCCGGTAGGCGGCCTCGATCGTCGTGAGCAGGCCACGCGGCTGCGTCCAGCGGTCGTTGACGATGACGTGCACCTGGTTCCGTCCCGGGCGAGTCACCTCCGGGTCTGCGATCAACCCCGAGATACAGGCTCCGGCGACCTCGATCGGGCCGAGGGGCTGAAGCCTTCCGGCCAGTGCCGGCCCGTAGAGCTCGATTAAGGTCGTTGCCCGATCGCCGGAGCCGCTCGTCTGCAGCACCTGTCGCTCGTCGACCTTCAGCGTCATCCGGGCGTGTGGCGCGGCCAGGGCCAGCCGGCGGACGGTCTGGCTGATCAAGGCTACCTCGGCCTGGGGATGCCCGGCTGCCGCCAGCCGCGCCGGCACGTTCTGGAAGAGGCGGCACACGGTCACCGTGGTACCGCGCGGTCGCGGGGCCGGCTCGTCGACCGCGACGGCACCGTCGCGTAGCGTCAGTCGCCGACCGATGCCGCTGTCGTCCGCTGCGCTGACCAGCGTGAGCTCGGCCACCGCCGCGATGCTGGGCAACGCTTCGCCCCGGAAGCCGAGCGTGCGAATCTGGGTGAGATCGTCTCCGGGCAGCTTGCTGGTCGCGTGCCGCTGGCAGGCGAGCGGCAGCTCGTCCGGCGGGATCCCGATGCCGTCGTCGCTGACGCGGATCAGGGTCAGGCCGCCGCCGCGCACTTCGACTCGAATCTGGCGTGCCCCGGCGTCGAGCGCGTTCTCGACGAGTTCCTTGACCACTGAGGCTGGTCGCTCGATCACCTCGCCGGCGGCGATGCGCGCCGCGAGTGCAGGCGGCAACACCCGAATCGGCCGGCGAGCTCGCTCGTTCGCACTCATGATGCCGGCCATCTCCCAGCGTCGAACGTCCCCCTCAGCCGCGCCTGTTCCTACATCGTCGGCTGCCCGCGGAGCCGGGCTTGCTGCTCGAAGAGCCAGTCCAGCGCCTCGCGTGGAGTCATGCTGGTCAGGTCGAGCGCGCAGAGCTCTCGTGCCAAGCGCTGGCAAGCGCTCGAGATCGGTTGGAAACCAGTGAGCGCAAGCTGGTATGCCACGTCCTCGTTCCCGCCAGCAGTTTGACTAGCAGCCAGTGGCTCCTCTCGCGCGACGAGCTGGTATGTCGACTGACCTGAGGTCAACTCGGCCAGCAATGTCTGTGCGCGCTCAGCTACCCAGGGCGGCAGTCCGGCGAGGCGCGAGACTTGGATTCCGTACGCGCGGTTCGCTGGTCCTGGTCGAACCTTGTAGAGGAAGACCACACGGCCGTCTCGCTCCAGCGCGGCGACGTGAACGTTGGCCACACGTTCGAGCTCCGCTTCGAGCGCGGCGAGCTCCAGGAAGTGCGTGGCGAAGAGCGTCCTCGCGCCGAGTCGATCATGGATGTCCTCCAGCACGGCACGGGCGATCGCCATCCCATCGTGCGTGCTCGTGCCGCGTCCGATCTCGTCGAGAATCACTAGACTGCGGCGGGTGGCCTGATGCAGGATCGTGGCGGTTTCGACCATCTCGACCATGAAGGTGCTCTGTCCACCGGCGAGGTCATCCTGAGCGCCGACACGGCAGAAGACGCGATCCACCAGGCCGATGCGAGCCTCAGCGGCGGGCACGAACGAGCCGATCTGAGCGAGGAGGACGATCAGGGCTATCTGGCGCAAGTACGTGCTCTTCCCGCCCATGTTCGGCCCGGTAACCACCAGCACGCGCGGCCCATCGCCGCCGATGTGGCAATCGTTCGGGGTGAACGGCTCGCTAGCCAGGCTTGTCTCCACGACTGGATGGCGCCCGGCCACGATATGCAGGACCTCGCTGTCGTCCAGAACTGGCGCGACCCAACCGCCGCGGCCGGCGACCTCGGCGAGCGCGAGCAGCGCGTCCAGAAAGGCGATCTGGCTGGCAGTCCGGAGCAGCCGCGCGGCGTGGGCCGTGACTACGCCGCTGAGCCGACCCAGGGCCTCGCGCTCCAGGGCCGCAATCTCCTCCTCAGCAGCCAGAATCCGTGCCTCTGCCTCTTTCAAGGCCGTCGTGACATAGCGCTCGCCGGTCGCGACCGTCTGCTTGCGGATGTAGTCCGGTGGTACCAGCGACAGGTTGGGCCGCGTGACTTCGATATAATAGCCGAACACCTTGTTGTAACCGACTTTGAGCGACCGGATTCCAGTCCGCTCGCGTTCCCGGCGCTCGAGACTCGCGAGCCATCGGCGCGTCTCGCGTATCTCAGCGATGGCCGCATCCAGAGCCGGGCTGAAGCCGGGGCGAATGCGCGCGCCTTCGGCGTCTTCGACCACCGCGACGTCGAGCAGTTCCTGGAGATCGAGGCAGAGATCGATCTGTTCCCCCAGCCGGCGGAGTGCGGGCGAGCTGGCGAGCAGGTGTTCGGCGATCGCCTCGACCGCCCGTAGCGACGTCCTAAGGGTCAGGAAGTCGCGAACTCCGGCCAGCCCTTGGGTTATCCGGGCGGTCAGTCGCTCGAGGTCTCCGGTAGCCACGAGCTGGCGCGCGAGGTGACCGCGCAGGCCGCCATCGGCCACCAGGGCCGCAACGATGGCCTGCCGGCACCGCAGCTCGGGGAGATCCCGGAGCGGCCTGTTCACCAGCCGGCGAAGCGCCCGCGAGCCCATCGCGGTGCGCGGCTCGCCAAGCACGCCGAGCAGGCTGCCTCGACTGCCGCCGGTGCCGAAGCTGCGCGTGAGCTCCAGGTTGCGACGGGTCGCGGCATCGAGTCCTACAGAGCTGCCGATCGACTCCGTGCGCAAGCCGGCGAGGAGCGGCAACAGCGCCGTGTTAGTCCTGTTGAGGTAGGCGAGAACTGCGCCGGCCGCGCCGATCGCCGCAGGCTTCTCGTCGCAGCCACAGGCTGCCAACGAGCGGACGCGGAAGTGCTCCAGCAGGCTGCTGCGGGCGCGCTCAGGGTCGAAGTGCCAGTGTTCCAGCCGGGTGACGTGGCCGCGCAACGGCATGGGCGACTGCAGGTTATCCGGTATTAGGCACTCAGCGGGATCGAGGCGTGCAAGCTCTTCGGCCAACAGCACTTCTGCCTCGTGGCCCTCAAACTCGATCACGGCGAACTCACCGGTGCTGACGTCCACCCAGGCCAGACCCAGCCGCTCTCCGCGCGGACAGACGGCAGCGAGGTAACGGTTCTCTCCCGCTGGCAGGAGTGCGGGCTCGGCGACGGTTCCAGGCGTCAACACGCGAGTGACGGCCCGTTCGACGAGGCCGCGCCCCGGCTCGCTGACTTGTTCAGCGATGGCAACGGTATGTCCTGCCGCGAGCAGACGGGCCAGGTAGTGATTCAGCGCATGGTGAGGGATGCCCGCCATCGGCACGCGACCGTTGCGGCCGAAGCTGCGCGAGGTGAGCGTGATGCGGGCGTCCCTAGCGACGACGCGGGCGTCGTCGTCGAAGGCCTCGTAGAAGTCGCCTAGCCGGTAGAGGAGAACAGCGTTGGGGTACTGGCTCTTGAGCTCGAGGTACTGGCGCCGGGAAGGCACGAACTCAGCCAGCGGCTGGTGCTCGGCCGCCGGCGATCGCTTGCGCGCGGTCCTGCGCTGGCGTGTGGCCTCTCGCGTCATGGGGCGAGTATACCGGCCACTCGCCGGAACGGTGACCGCCAGACACAGAACTCGGTGGACGACCGGAGACCACGGTGGATGGGAGCTCGCGCCGGGCGGTAGCGCGGCATTGGGTCTTATGCTTAACATAACTCACCTGGCCGACTCGATCTGTTAGCATTGTTCAGAATCGAGGTGACCTCTAGAATCCCTCATGATGAAGGGAGGTGCGATGCGCGTCGCTGTCACGAGGGGGATACCCGAGGCAGGACTCGAACTGCTCCGGCGTGAAGCCGACGTCGTAGTATGGCCGGAGCCCTGCCCACCGAGCCGTGAGCAGTTGATCGAGTTTGCGGCTGGCGCTGATGGGCTGCTCACTCTCCTCACGGAGCGCATAGACGGAGAGTTACTCGATGCCTTGCCGTCGGTGCGGGCAGTCAGCAACATGGCAGTGGGATACGATAACATCGATGTCGAGGCTGCCACGGCGCGCGGAGTCGTGGTTTGTATTACGCCCGATGTGCTCACCGAGACGACGGCGGACTTCGCTTTTGCCTTGATCCTGGCGGTGGCCCGTAAGGTCAAGCTGGCCGCTGACTCGGTGCTGCGTGGAGAGTGGCGAACGTGGGAGCCGATGGGGTTCCTCGGTCAGGACGTGCATGGAGCGACCCTGGGGATCGTGGGGATGGGGCGGATCGGCCAGGCGGTTGCTCGCCGGGCCCGTGGCTTCAACATGAAGATCCTCTACTCGGATCAGCAGCGCCGGCCGGAGATCGAGGAGGAGCTGGGAGCCCGGTTCGCAAGCTTGGAGCAGCTCCTGCAGGAGAGCGACATCGTCACGCTGCACGTTCCCCTGACGAGGGAGACGCGCAAGTTGATCGGTGCCGAGCAGCTCCGATCGATGAAGCGCTCGGCGATCCTGATCAACACTGCTCGGGGCGGAGTCGTCGACACCGAGGCGCTCGCAGACGCGCTCGAGAGCGGCACGATTTGGGCGGCTGGGCTGGACGTGACGGATCCGGAACCGCTGCCGGCCGATCACCGTCTGCTCCGCCTGCCGAACGTCCTCGTTACACCGCATATCGCCAGCGCGAGCGAGGCGACGCGCGCTCAGATGTCCCGCCTCGCCGCCGAAAATCTGATCGCCGCGTTGAGAGGTGAAGAACCCCCGCGCTCGCTGAATTGGGAGGCAGTTCGTGGCTTTGCGCAATCGTGAACGACAAGCCGAGCGAGTGCGAGTCGTCGTGACTGGCATGGGCATCGTCTGCCCGATCGGCAACGACCTGGAGACCGTCTGGCAGGCTCTTATCGAGGGGCGATCCGGGACAGATGTGGTGACCCGGGTCGAAGTCAGCGACCTGCCGAGCCAGATCGGCGGCGAGGTGCGGGATTTCGACCCGGTGCCATGGGTCGGAGCTAAGGAGGCGCGTCGCACCGACCGCTTCATCCAGTTCGCGGTCGCCGCTGCCAAACAAGCGCTCTACCAGGCCGGGCTGGAGATCACGGATAGGCTAGCCGACCGGACGGGGGTGCTGATCGGCAGCGCGCTCGGCGGGATGGAGACGATCGAGCGAGAGTTCGAAGTGCTCCAGGCGCGCGGGCCGTCGCGCGTCAGTCCCTTTTTGATCCCGATGTTCTTGCCGGACATGGCCGCTGGCTACGTGTCGATCGTGATCGGAGCCCGCGGTCCGAACTTCTCGACGCTGTCGGCCTGCGCCTCTGGCGCCAATGCGATCGGTGAAGCCGCTGAGATGATCCGGAGAGGCAAGGTCGACGTCGCCCTCGCCGGCGCGAGCGAGGCAGCTATCACCAGGGGAGCTATCGCCGGCTTCTGCGCTCTCCAGGCGCTGTCGACGCGAAACGACGAGCCGCGGACGGCCAGCCGCCCGTTCGACAAGACGCGCGATGGGTTCGTTATCGCGGAAGGCGCGGCCGTGCTGGTGCTCGAGCGCCTGGACCATGCCTTAGCGCGCGGCGCGCCGATCCTGGCGGAGCTCAGCGGCTATGGCTCGACCGCCGATGCGTATCACATCGTGCAGCCCTGTGCCGGCGGCGAGGGGGCGGCCCGCTGCATGGCGCTGGCAATCGAGGACGCCGGACTCACGCCCAGCGATATCGACTACATCAACGCGCACGGCACGTCGACGCCGCTGAACGACGCGGCGGAGACTGCCGCAATCAAGGCCGCTTTCGCCGGGCATCGTGTCCCGCCAGTTAGCTCGACGAAGTCGCTGACCGGGCACTTGCTGGGGGCAGCCGGCGCGGTCGAGGCCGTCTACTCGATCCTGGCCCTGCAGCATCAGGTTATTCCGCCGACCTGGCACCTGCGTGAGCCTGACCCCGCGTGCGATCTCGATTACGTGGCGGAGGGGCCCCGGCCGGCGCGGCTGCGCCACGTGATCAGCAATGCGTTCGGCTTCGGGGGCCACAACACCGCGCTGGTCTTCAGCCGCCACGAGGAGTAGGCGGCAAGAGAAGAGGGCTAGACCAAGGCAGCGACGGCATCGGCTCTGCCATGACGCGAGCCGTCTACGATGCTGGAGGAGTCGAGATCACCTAGTCCAGGTAGCCGCGCAGCACGCGACTGCAGCTCGGGTGGCGCAACTTGCGCAGGGCCTTCGCCTCGATCTGCCGGATTCGCTCCCGGGTAATGCCGAACTCTCGGCCCACTTCTTCGAGCGTGCGGAACTGGCCGTCCTCCAGCCCGAAACGGAGCACGATGATCCGTCGCTCCCGGTCGCTCAGGCGGCTCAACGCCTCCTCGATCTGGCTGCGGAGCAGTTGCTGCGAAGCGAGCTCGAGCGGCGCCGGCATCGACTCGTCTTCGATAAAGTCACCCAGGAAGGCGTCGCCGTCTTGCCCGACCGGCGTCTCGAGCGATACCGGGAGGCGGGCCGCCTCCAGGACATGCCGCACTTTCTCTTCGGGGAGATCGAGCGCGCGGGCGACTTCGAGTTGGGTCGGTTCGCGCTCGAGGATCTGCTGCAGCCGGTGGCTCATCTTCTTGACGCGGTTGATCGTCTCGCCGACATGGACGGGCAGCCGTATCGTGCGGCTCTGGTCGGAGATGGCACGAGTAATGGCCTGGCGGATCCACCAGGTGGCGTAGGTCGAGAACTTGTAGCCCCGCTTGTAGTCGAACTTGTCGGTCGCCTTCATCAGGCCGATGTTGCCTTCCTGTATGAGGTCCAGGAAGGAGAGCCCTCGACCGACGTATTTCTTCGCGACGCTCACCACCAGGCGCAGGTTAGCCTGGATGAGATGGGCGCGTGCCCGCTCACCATCCTCCTTGTCGGCCAGGAGCTCGAGCCGCTCCTCTTCGCTCGCATACTCGCCGTTGCGGAGTCGTTGCTCCGCGGCCTTGCCGCGCTCCATCCGCTTGGCGAGCCAGACCTCTTCCTGAGAGGTGAGCAGGGCCGTCTCGCCGATCTCCTGCAAATACAGCCGCACGGTGTCGCTTACACCGGAGAGCGCGTCCTCCGCTTCGACGCGATGGGCATGGCTCCCCAGGCGGCGACCGAGGA